>SCPN01000630.1_pt1 | contig 35935 bp, 38 predicted proteins | sample 6106831 | NCBI WGS metagenome assembly SCPN01 (sample SAMN10720447, study PRJNA508395) | human gut metagenome | isolation source: Participant 1, 0 month
GATCAGCCAGGGTTCGACAAAGTGTTCAAAGAGCTTTTCGGCGGCGGAAAGGGAACCCTGGAGCTGATGGAGGATGAGGATATTCTGGAAGCGGGAATCCGGATCATCGCCCAGCCGCCGGGAAAGAAGCTGCAGAATATGATGCAGCTTTCCGGCGGTGAAAAAGCGCTGACTGCGATTCCCTCCTGTTTGCCATTCAGAACCTGAAGCCTTCGCCGTTCTGTCTGCTGGATGAAATCGAGGCGGCGCTGGACGACAGCAACGTAGGCCGGTTCGCAAATTATTTACATAAGCTGACAAAGTCCACGCAGTTTATTGTTATTACACACCGAAGAGGAACCATGGAAAAGGCCGACAGGCTCTATGGTATCACCATGCAGGAAAAGGGTGTTTCCACGCTGGTAAGCGTAAGCCTGATAGACAGGGATTTGGAAAACTAATCGTAACAGCAGGATGGTTTGAGATGCTGCGGCTAATCAGTAGGAGGTAGCTATGAGCGAAGAAAAGAAGGGCTTTTTTGCCCGGCTGAAAGAGGGCCTGAATAAAACAAGAAATAATATTGTGCATGGAATCGACTCCGTATTCAGCGGCTTTTCGGCGATTGACGATGAATTTTATGAAGAACTGGAAGAAATCCTGATTATGGGGGATATCGGCGTAAATGCCACTTCCAATATTCTGGATCGCCTGAAGCAGCAGGTGAAGGAACAGCATATCAAGGAGCCCTCCGCCTGCAAGCAGCTGCTCATCGACAGCATAAAGGAGCAGATGCAGGTAGGGGAAACCGCCTATGACTTTGAAAAGAAGCAGTCGGTGATTCTGGTAATCGGCGTAAACGGCGTGGGAAAGACCACCTCTGTGGGCAAGCTGGCGGGCATGCTCAAGGAAGAGGGCAGGAAGGTGCTGATTGCCGCAGCGGATACTTTCCGCGCCGCCGCGGGGGAACAGCTTGCTGGCTGGGCCAACCGGGCGGGCGTTGATATGATCGGCGGGGCGGAAGGCTCGGATCCCGCCAGCGTGGTCTTTGATGCGGTGAATGCAGCAAAGGCCAGGCATGTGGATGTGCTTCTGTGCGATACCGCCGGAAGGCTTCATAATAAAAAGAACCTGATGGAAGAGCTGAAGAAAATGAACCGGATCATAGACCGGGAATTTCCGGATGCCCATCGGGAAAACCTGGTGGTCCTGGATGGAACCACAGGGCAGAACGCCCTTGCACAGGCCAGGGAATTCGGCGAGGTAGCCGACCTGACCGGTATTATCCTTACAAAGATGGACGGTACGGCGAAAGGCGGGATTGCGGTGGCAATCCAGTCGGAGCTGAATGTGCCGGTGAAATATATCGGCGTGGGAGAGGATATGGAAGACCTGCAGAAATTCGATCCGGAGCAGTTTGTCAATGCTCTGTTTGATGTAAAGACGGAAGAAGAATAAAAAGGCAGGGCATGTCTGGAAGAAAATCAATGCCTCCGGACTGAATTGTACGCGCCAAAGTGCGCAGATGGGAGTAAACATGGAAGAAAACAAAATGCTCACCCTGGAGAAGTTTGAAGAGGCTTCCGAGGTGGTAAAAAAAGTAACACAGGAGACTAAGCTGGTATTCAGTGAATATTTCAGCAACCAGTCGGGAAACAAGGTCTATTTTAAGCCGGAGAACATGCAGCTGACCGGCGCGTACAAGCTTCGCGGCGCTTATTATAAAATAAGCACCCTGACGGAGGAGGAACGAAGCAAAGGACTGATTACAGCCTCCGCCGGCAATCATGCGCAGGGAGTGGCCTATGCGGCGAAGGCCTATGGCTGCAAGGCGGTGATTGTAATGCCGACCACGACTCCTTTGATGAAGGTAAACCGCACCAAGGGCTATGGCGCGGAGGTGGTTCTTTACGGAGACGTATATGATGAAGCCTGCGCAAAGGCCTACGAACTGGCGGACGAATACGGATATACCTTTATCCATCCCTTTGATGATCCTGTAGTTGCCACCGGCCAGGGAACCATAATGATGGAAATTTTCAAGGAGCTGCCCCTGGTTGACTATATTCTCGTGCCTATCGGCGGCGGCGGACTTGCCACAGGCGTTTCCACGCTGGCAAAGCTTCTCAACCCCAAGATTCATGTGGTTGGCGTGGAACCTGCAGGGGCCAACTGTATGCAGGCGTCCCTGGAGCAGGGAAAAGTAGTGACGCTTGACAAGGTCAATACCATTGCCGACGGTACGGCCGTAAAAACGCCCGGAAGCATCATCTTCCCTTACATACAGCAGAATATTGATGAAATCATAACCGTGGGCGATGAGGAACTGGTGACAGCATTCCTTGATATGGTGGAAAACCACAAGATGGTGGTGGAAAATTCCGGACTGCTTACCGTTGCGGCGCTCAAGCACCTGAACGTGAAGAATAAAAAAGTGGTTTCCATTTTAAGCGGCGGCAACATGGATGTAATTACCATGTCCTCCGTGGTGCAGCACGGACTGATTTTCAGGGATCGTATTTTTACCGTTTCCGTTCTGCTTCCTGATAAGCCGGGCGAGCTTTCCCGCGTGGCGGCTGTGATTGCAGAGGAAAACGGAAATGTTATCAAGCTGGAGCATAACCAGTTTGTATCCATCAACCGCAGCGCGGCTGTGGAGCTGCGCATTACTCTGGAAGCCTTTGGGACGGATCATAAAAATCAGATTCTGGCCGCTTTGGAGAGAGAAGGTTATCAGCCGAAACTGGTCAGGACGAATATTTAAGCGCCATATTGCAGAAAATGGACAATGGCGGTTCATTTCCGAAGGAAGCAGGCCGGGGATAAATCCATCCGGTGACTGCTGCGGGAAATATATCGCAGTAAACCAGGTTTACTGCGCCTGCCGGCGGAGGTTTGGCTTCCGCCGGCTCTGGAGAGAATGTTGATATGAAAGATGTGTCGAAAGCAGCCGTAGGCTTTTAGATGCTGATTAAACCGCGTAAGTTAATTATGCGGTTTTTTTAATAGGGATTTACCGTGGCAGGCACGGCGTTTTAGAGTTGATGCCCGTTGCCTGCGGCGGGGTGCTGACTGTGGAATTATGGAAAGGGAGGTTTTTTATGACAGAAAAGTTTGTGGAAAAGAAATCGGTGAAAAGGCGGATTTATGATTACGTCATGATTACGGCGGCGGCCTGTATTTATGGCGTGAGCATCAGTCTGTTTCTGGATCCCAACAACCTGGCGCCCGGAGGCGTCACGGGTATTGCGGTGATCATAAACCGTCTGTCCGGACTTCCCACCGGTACCGGCATGCTGCTGATAAATATCCCGATACTGATAGCGGGATTGTGGAAGTTTGGCTTAAGGTTTATCATTTCCACCATTTACGCTACTCTGATGTGTGCCGTGTTTACCAATTTTGCCCGGTTCGGGGCGCTCACCTCACAGCCGCTGCTGGCCGCCCTGGCAGGGGGGATTCTCATGGCCATCGGGCTGGGGATCGTTTTCAAAGCCGGAGCGACTACAGGAGGGACGGATATTATTGTTAAATTCCTTCGGCTTAAATATAAACATCTTAAAACAGGAAGGCTGTTCTTCCTGACGGATATCCTGATTGTATCCGCCTCCCTCTTGGTATTCGGGGATTTTGATACCATTATGTATGCTATCCTGGCCGTTGTGGTGTGCAGCATTATGTTTGACGCGGTACTTTATGGCAGGGATGAGGCGAAGCTTATCTATATTATCAGTGACAGTTCGGAAAAAATCACCGCAAGGATTCTGGAGGAGCTGGATATCGGCGTAACCTATCTGGAAGGTAAGGGCGCCTACAGCAACAGTCCCAAAAAGGTGATTATGTGCGTTATGCGCAATACCATGTCCCCAAAAGCGGAGGAGATCGTGAAGGAGGAGGATCCTCTCGCTTTCATGATTGTTTCCAGCGCCACGGAGATTTACGGGGAAGGGTATAAGAATATTTTCAGCGAGAAAATTTAAAGGATGTTAAAGAAGAAAATGGATTATTGTTTACAGAGAGGATATGAAAAAGCAGCAGCGGAACAGGAAGAATTGAAAATAAGGGTAGTCAGAAGCGGCCGCAGAACGGTCTGTCTGCAGATAGATGAGAAGCTCGATATTACGGTCCGCGCGCCATACAGGATGCCTGATTCGGAAATCCGCAGATTTGTGGAAGAAAAATCTTCCTGGATCACAAAACATATAAAGCAGATAAAGGAAAGACAGAGGAACGAAGAACTGCAGCCTGAGGAACGCCTCACAACAGAAGAAATCAGAAAGCTTGCCGGGGAGGCGCTTAAGTATATTCCGCAGAGAACCGCTTATTATGCGCCTTTGGTAAAAGTAAGCTATGGAAGGATAACGATACGCAACCAGAAGTCCCGTTGGGGAAGTTGCAGCAGCAAGGGAAACCTGAATTTTAACTGTCTTCTCATGCTTATGCCGCCGGAGGTGATTGATTACGTAGTGGTCCACGAGCTTTGCCACCGCCTGGAAATGAACCATTCGGAACGGTTCTGGAAGGAAGTGGAAAGAGTGCTGCCGGATTATAAGCTTCGGAAAAAATGGCTTCGTGAGAACGGGGACAGGATAATGAGGCGGATGGCGCTGCCTGACTGACAGCTGGCGGGATTAGTACTGCAGAAAAATGCAGATATTCAGGGAAAAGAAGATGTTAAGGAAAAAAAGAAGGTGTCAAGAAAAAATACTTGACACCTTCTTCCTTTTATAGTAAGATTACAACTGCGGTTATCCGGGCGCAGCAGCTGATGAGAACCTTCACAGCTTCCGGAGAGAGCCGGGCAGCAGATAACAGGCACAGGGTGATAAGGCAATGGAAAGATAGTGGAACAGGGTCTGTTATATGATTTTTACGGCGAGCTGCTCAATGAGCACCAGCGCCGGATATATGAAGATGCGGTAATGAATGACATGTCCTTAAGCGAGATTGCTCAGGAAGCGGGAATCAGCAGACAGGGTGTTCACGATTTGATAAAGAGGTGCGACAAGACGCTGGAGGATTACGAAAGCAGGCTGCACCTGATGGAAAAGTTCAGGATTATCACAGAAAAGCTGGAAGAGATCAAACAGCTGACGCCGGATGAAAAGATCAGGAAGCTGGCGGATGAGATTCTGGCAGAAATGTAATTTATTCTGTGACTGTGATGTAACCAGACAGTTACACATCAGCAAAGGAAACAGTGTTTATGGCATTTGAAAGCTTAACAGATAAACTCCAGAATGTATTCAAGAACCTGAGAGGAAAAGGCCGTCTGACGGAAGAGGATGTGAAAACAGCCTTGAAGGAGGTCAAGATGGCGTTGTTGGAAGCGGACGTTAATTTCCGCGTGGTAAAGCAGTTTGTGAAATCCGTGGAGGCACGCGCCATCGGCGCCGATGTTATGAACGGCCTGAACCCAGGTCAGATGGTCATCAAAATCGTAAATGAGGAAATGACCGCCCTGATGGGTTCGGAAACTACAGAAATCGCCATGCAGCCCGGCAAGTCAACCACCGTCATCATGATGTGCGGCCTTCAGGGCGCCGGCAAGACGACGACCGCGGCAAAGTTGGCCGGTAAATTCAAGCTAAAGGGAAAGAAACCGCTGCTGGTTGCCTGTGATATTTACAGGCCGGCCGCGATTGAGCAGTTGGAAATCAACGCTAAGAAGCAGAATGTGGATGCTTTTTCCATGGGAACCAAAAACAAGCCCCTGGACATTGCAAAGGCGGGCATGGAGCATGCACAGAAAAATGGAAATAATGTAGTCATCATCGATACGGCGGGCCGTCTTCACATTGATGAAGAGATGATGCAGGAGCTTCAGGAGATCAAAGAAAACATCACCGTGCACCAGACGCTTCTGGTGGTGGATGCCATGACCGGACAGGATGCCGTGAACGTGGCGAAAGAGTTTGACGAGAAGGTAGGCGTGGACGGCGTAATCCTTTCCAAAATGGATGGCGATACCCGTGGCGGCGCGGCGCTTTCCATCAAGGCGGTGACCGGAAAGCCCATCCTTTATGTAGGTATGGGTGAGAAGCTTTCCGATTTGGAGCAGTTTTATCCGGACAGAATGGCCGGCCGGATCCTTGGCATGGGCGATGTCCTTTCCTTAATAGATAAGGCTCAGGCCAACATGAATATCGACGCCGATAAGGAAAAAGAAATGGCGTCGCGCATGAAGAAGGGTAAATTCGATTTTGAGGATTACCTGGAAAGCATGAAGCAGATGCGCAACATGGGCGGCCTGTCCAGCATTCTCAGCATGATGCCCGGCATCGGCGGCAAGAGTGCGGAGATCGAATCCATGGTGGATGAAAAGCAGCTGGCCCATATGGAGGCCATTGTCCTTTCCATGACGCCGGCCGAACGCCGGAACCCCAAGCTCTTAAATCCCAGCAGAAAGCACAGGATTGCAAGAGGCGCGGGCGTGGATATCAGTATTGTAAACCGCTTCATCAAGCAGTTTGAGCAGAGCCAGAAAATGATGAAGCAGCTTCCCGGCATGATGGGAGGCTTCGGAGGCAAAAAGGGTAAGTTTAAACTTCCTTTTTAATAAATTAAAGCAAACAAAGCAAAAGATTCTTGGAGGTAAGAAAAAATGGCAGTAAAAATCAGATTAAGAAGAATGGGACAGAAGAAGGCTCCTTTTTACAGAATTATCGTGGCAGATTCCAGATCTCCCAGAGACGGAAGATTCATCGAGGAAATCGGAATCTATGATCCTAACAAAAATCCCAGTGAGTTCAAGGTAAATGAAGAACTGGCAAAGAAATGGCTGAACAATGGTGCACAGCCCACTGAAGTAGTAAGCAAAATCTTCAAAGCAGCAGGAATTGAGAAATAAGACCTCTTGGCAAAGAAGAGGGTATCGGCGCCATTTACCGGTACCCGGGTTGACGCCTGCGGCGGAATGGAGGAAAAGTAATGAAAGAACTGGTTGAAGTGATTGCAAAAGCACTTGTTGACAACCCGGAGGAAGTAGTCGTTACGGAAAAGGAAAGCGGTAAAATAACGACGATTGAGCTTCACGTTGCACCGTCCGACATGGGCAAGGTAATCGGCAAGCAGGGCCGTATCGCCAAAGCAATCCGTGCGGTTGTGAAAGCGGCAGCACTGGGAGATAAAAAACATGTGGATGTAGAAATCATCTGAAACGAAAAGGCTGCTCCCTTTACGGAAGCAGCTTTTTGCTGAGCAAAACCTGGTTTGCGCAGGAACGGTTATTGTGCCGGAAGCGTAAATCCTGTTCGTTTGGAGGAGAAGAATGGAACAGAAACTGCAGGTAGGAATCATTACGGCAACTCATGGCCTGAAGGGCGAGGTAAAGGTTTACCCTACGACGGATGACCCGGGACGGTTCCGGAGGCTGAAGAAAGTGATTCTGGATAACGGTAAAGTGTCCGTGGATCTGGAAATCGAAAGTGTTAAATATTTCAAACAGTTTGTAATACTGAAATTCAAAGGGCTGGACGATATTGAACAGGTGGAAAAATACCGGAAGGCCAGCCTGTATGTGACCAGGGACAATGCGGTCCGGCTGAAAAAGGACGAGTTTTTTATTGCAGACCTTATCGATATGAAGGTGGTAAAGGAGGATGGTTCCCCTTTGGGAACGCTTCGGGATGTTATAACCACAGGGGCGAATGATGTTTATGAGGTGGCACTGGATGAGGGAGGCACTGTTCTGATTCCGGCCATTAAGGAATGCATTCTGGATGTGGATGTGGAAAATGCCGTAATGAGGGTCCATCTTCTGGAAGGGCTTCTGGATTTACAGTAAAACAGGCTGCATGCAGGCGGCGGATGGGAGCAGGTATGAATTTCCATATACTCACGCTTTTCCCGGAGATGGTTACAGGCGGGCTGAATACCAGCATTCTGGGGCGTGCCGCACAGAACGGGCATATTGGCCTAGAAGCGGTAAATATCCGGGATTTCACCAAAAATAAGCATAAAAAAGTGGACGATTATCCCTATGGAGGAGGGGCCGGCATGCTGATGCAGGCCCAGCCCGTTTTTGATGCATTTAAATCGGTGGAAGAAAAAATAATTTCCCGCGGCGGAAAGTCCCCCCGTGTGATTTACGTTACGCCCCAGGGAAAGGTATTTAACCAGCAGATGGCGCAGGAACTGGCGCAGGAGCAGGATCTTGTCTTCCTTTGCGGCCATTATGAAGGGATTGATGAACGGGTGCTGCAGGCTGTTGTGACGGATTATGTGTCCATCGGCGACTATGTGCTGACAGGAGGAGAGCTGCCGGCCATGGTCATGATTGACGCCGTTTCCCGTCTGGTCCCGGGTGTGCTTAAGAATGAAGAATCAGCGGAATTTGAATCCTTCCATGATAATCTTCTGGAATATCCCCAGTATACCAGACCGGAGGTCTGGCAGGGCGCAGAGGTTCCGGAGGTGCTTCTTTGCGGGGATCATGCAAAAGTGGACCGTTGGCGGCTGGAGCAGTCGGAAGCGCGGACCAGGGAGCGCAGGCCTGATTTGTATGAGCTTTATGCAAGAAAAGGCCGGGCTCTCGGCTATCTGCAGAAAAGGAAGCTCTCCCATATGGATATGCTTGAGGTTATCCGCAGAGGACAGGGCGAGCTGCTTTACGGCGCAGAGGACGGCGTCCTTGTCAAGGATATTCCCAGCGGTGCCTATATGCTGTCCGCAGCGGATGAGGATATGGGGGAAAGGCTGATTTCCCTGATCCCGCGCGGCCTGAAAAACGGCCTGTATGTGGCGCATCAGGATTTCCTTAAGGATAGCCTTTGCAGAAGATTTGGCTGCAGCGTGATCAATTCCTGCGTACAGGCGGTTTATACCAGGAAAACGCCATGGGAAGAAGCTGCGGCGTATGATATCAGGCCGTTGGATCTTTCCTGGCTGGAAAGCGTTTACGGACAGTACCATACGGTTCATGACAGGGCTTATCTGGAGGAGAGGATCAGCGCCGGAATGATGTATGGAGTCTTTCTTGAAGGAAAGCTGGCCGGATTTGCCGGAATTCATGCGGAAGGAAGCATGGGAATGTTAGAGGTGGCGGAAGAATTCCGCAGGCGGGGAATCGGCGAGGCGCTGGAAAAACATCTGATAAACAGGATGCTGGAGCGCGGCTGGGTCCCCTTCTGCCAGGTATTTACCGACAACGAGGCGTCCGTGCGTCTCCAGGAAAAGCTGAAGCTGCGCATCGGCAGGGAAAAGGTCTACTGGATATCATAATTTTTACTTGCGTTTACAGGAATGATATGGTATATTATAAACGTTGCGATAATGAGATGGTCCTCTGTTACAGGTAAATGTATTAAGAACATCCAGGAAATCAGGAGGAAGAGCAATGAACGACATTATTAAGGCAATTGAAGAGGAACAGCTGAAGCAGGAGGTTCCGGAATTTTCCGTTGGTGATACCGTAAGAGTTTATGGTAAAATCAAAGAAGGTAACCGTGAAAGAGTCCAGGTATTTGAAGGTGTTGTCCTGAAAAAGCAGGGCGGCAGCAACAGAGCTACCTTTACCGTAAGAAAGAGCTCCAACGGCATCGGCGTTGAGAAGACATGGCCGCTGCACTCTCCCAATGTAGAGAAGGTTGAGCTGGTAAGAAAAGGTAAAGTAAGAAGAGCCAAACTGAACTACCTGAGAGACAGGGTAGGTAAGAAGGCCAAAGTTAAAGAACTGGTTAAATAATCGGATACGGTATGAGGGGCAGCCGCTGTGGTGGCTGTCTCTTTTTATATTGTTGGTGCAGCGGTTCTGCTTCCTGGACATTAACACCGTTTCTTTTGTGACCAGCAGGCAAGACGGAGATGCTTGCAAGGTTCGCCCCTTTCGTGATAGAATGTAAGCGTCGTTTAGCAAATGATAGGAAAAAGCAGGCGTAACCGGGAGGGCATTATATTGTTGCCAACCGGAGTAAAAACGGCTTTTTACAGCATTCTATATAGGAAGAACAAATGAGAAGAACCAAAGGATTAAGCTTCTACAGAAGAAGGAAAAAAATAAGCACGACCATTGTCCACGAGATATTGAGCTATGTGGCAGGAATTTTAATTGCCGCTTTTCTTGCCTTTGTCATCGTTTATTTTGTGGGAATCAGAACCAGTGTGATCGGGGTATCCATGGAACCGGCGCTTTATAACGGGCAGGGAATCCTGATAAACAGGTTTGCTTACAAGCTTGCCAATCCCAGGCCCGGAGACGTGGTGGTTTTTCTTCCCAACGGCAATCAGAACACCCACTATTATGTAAAGCGCGTTGTGGCCGGGCCGGGTGAAACCGTACAGATCAGGGAGGGAATCCTCTATGTAAATGGAAAGGCGGTGGAGGATGACACCTATGACCTGATAGCGGACGCGGGAATTGCGGAGCATGAGATCAAGCTGGGAAATGATGAATATTTTGTTATGGGGGATAACTGCAACAGCAGTGAAGACAGCCGCTCCGGCAATATCGGTCCGGTTTCCAGAGATGATATCGTGGGAAAGGCCTGGTTTAAGATGGCGGGCGGAGGCAGCAATATGGGACTTGTGAAATAGGACGGACTGCCGGGCGGAAAAGCAGGATATTGAAAAGAATCCGTAACAGTTAAGGCATGATAACTTAAAAAAAATTCAGTAACGGATTTGGAGATGCCGCCACCTGGCTTCCAAATCGGAAAGGTATGGGAAAGTATATATGAATTATCAATGGTATCCCGGGCATATGACAAAAGCCAGGCGCGCCATGCAGGAAGATATTAAGCTGATAGACCTGATTATTGAGCTGGTGGATGCCAGAATACCGCAGAGCAGCCGCAATCCGGATATTGATGAGCTGGGACGGAACAAGGCCAGGCTGGTGCTTCTTAATAAATCGGATTTGGCGGATCCGGCATGTAACAGGGCCTGGACGGCCTGGTTTCAGGAAAAAGGGATCAAGGCCCTGGAAATCAACGCGCAGACCGGACAGGGGCTGAAGGCCATTCAGGGAGCCGTACAGGAGGTGTGTAAGGAGAAGATAGAGAGGGACAGAAGGCGGGGAATCCTGAACCGCCCGGTGAGAGCCATGGTAGCGGGAATCCCCAATGTGGGGAAATCCACCTTTATCAATTCCTTTGCCGGAAAGGCGTGTACCAAAACGGGCAACAAGCCCGGCGTAACCAAAGGAAAGCAGTGGATCAGGCTGAATAAGGGGCTGGAGCTTCTGGATACACCCGGAATTCTCTGGCCGAAGTTTGAAGACCAGAGCGTTGGCATGAAACTTGCATTTATAGGCTCCATGAACGATGAAATCATCATAATGGACGAACTGGCCATAGACCTGATTGCCTATCTTCAGGAATGGTATCCATCCCTTCTTCAGGAGAGGTATTCGCTTGCCGGAGGGGAAACTCCGGTCCAGGTGCTGGAAGCGGCGGCCGAAAAGCGCAAATGCTACAAAAAGGGCGGCGAGCCGGATTTAAGCAGGGCGGCCCAGCTTGTAACGGATGATTTCAGAAGCGGGAGACTGGGAAGAATTTCTCTGGAAAGACCCGGAACTGGGAATGTCTGAGAAGTGATTTTCAAATATTCCCGAGAATAAATGATTGGAGCACAATAAAATGAAAAATGTGGTAAAGGAAATTATCAGTACAATACTTTATATTCTGGCGGTTCTTCTTGGAACCTATCTGCTGATAACCTTTGTGGGACAGAGAACCTCGGTGAGCGGAAGCTCCATGGAGCCGACCTTGAGCAATAACGATCAGCTGATACTGGATAAGATATCCTACCGTTTTTCAGAACCGAAACGTTTTGATATCATCGTTTTCCCCTTTCAATATAAAGAGAATACTTACTATGTAAAGAGAGTCATCGGCCTTCCCGGGGAAACGGTGCAGATTGATTTGGAGGGCAACATTTACATTAACGGCGAGATACTGGAAGAGGATTACGGCAAAGAGAAGATCAACTTCCCGGGACTTGCGGTGGAACCCATTACATTGGGGAATGATGAATATTTTGTCATGGGTGATAACCGGAACAACAGCTCGGACAGCCGGGATCCAAGCGTGGGGAACATCCGGCGCAGCAACATTATCGGCAAGGCCTGGGTGAGGATATGGCCGTTAAACAAGTTCGGCGTGCTGAAGCATCAATAGGCGCAGGCCGTAAAAAAGGTGACTGACGATGAAAATACAGGAGATAAAGGATCAGTTTAACAGCTGCTCCTTGGAAGACCTTCCGCGGCTGATGGAAGCCTACAGCGCGGATGAAAGAAGCGGTGTCCAGGCGGAAATTGCTAGGGCAAAGAAGCGGCTGGAAGCCCTGGAAAAAGAGAAAGAACGCACCAGGGCGCTGCAGCAGTATGAAAGAAAATATGAAAGCGCCGGCTTTGTCTGCGGTATCGACGAAGTGGGAAGAGGCCCGCTGGCAGGCCCGGTTGTGGCAGGCGCCGTGATTCTGCCCCGGGATTGCGGGATATTGTATCTGAATGATTCCAAACAGCTGAGTGCTAGGAAGCGGGAAGAGCTTTATGAGGTTATTATGAGGGAGGCGGTTGCCACGGGAATCGGTTATGCCTCGCCTGCGAGGATTGATGAAATCAATATTCTTCAGGCGACCTATGAGGCCATGCGTGAGGCAATAGGAAAGCTGGCCGTAAAGCCGGATATCCTGTTGAATGATGCGGTGACGATTCCCGGCGTGAATATCAGGCAGGTGCCTATCATCAAAGGGGATGCCAAAAGCGTATCCATCGCGGCTGCCAGCATCATTGCCAAGGTGACGAGAGACAGGCTGATGGTGCAGTATGACAGCGTTTTTCCGGGGTACGGCTTTGCAGCCAACAAGGGCTACGGCGCGGCGGCCCATATTGAAGCGTTGAAGCAGCTTGGCCCCACGCCGATTCACAGAAGAAGCTTTATTAAAAATTTTATGGAAGGCTCCAATGAATAGAAGAAAAATCGGGGAATCCTATGAAGAGGCCGCCGGCGTATATCTGCAGAAAAAAGGGATACGGCTGGCGGAAAAGAATTTCCGATGCCGTCAGGGAGAAGTGGATCTGATCGGCTGGGACGGGGAATATCTTGTATTTTTCGAAGTGAAATACAGAAGGACTTGCGACGCCGGTTATCCGGCGGAGGCAGTGGGAATTGGAAAACAAAAGAAAATATGCCGTGTGGCGGATTATTACCTCTATTATAAGAGGCTGGGAGAAAGCATTCCGGTACGGTTTGACGTGGTTGCAATATGTGGTGAGAGCGTGAACTGGTATCAGAATGCTTTTGATTATATCAGGCCATATTAAAGGCGGCCTTAATATCCGGGAATGGACCGGAGCGCTGCCGGCGGCGGAAAGGAAGGTGACCGGTTTGGAAAATGTGACGGCAATTAGGAGAAAGAACAGGCCTGTGCCGGTGATGGCGCAGACAGTAAAAGGCGGCGCAGAGTTTTTGTTCTTTCCTGAAATAGAAAAAACAGGTGTGGTAAGGCATCTGATGAGTACAAGGCTGGGCGGCGTGAGCGAAGGGGATCTGTGGTCCATGAACGTAAGCTATTCCAGAGGGGACAGGAAGGAAAATGTGGATGAAAATTACCGCAGGATCGCGGAGGCGCTGGGCTGTGGTATGCAAGATTTTGTCTTTTCCGATCAGACGCATACCACCAATATCCGCCATGTAACCGGGGCGGACAGGGGAAAAGGAATTCTGCGTCCCAGGGATTATACGGATGTGGACGGCATGATAACGGATGAGCCGGGGATTGTGCTTTCCACCTTTTATGCGGATTGCGTTCCCCTCTTGTTTGTGGACCCGGTAAAGAAGGCGGTGGGGCTTTCCCATTCGGGCTGGAAGGGAACTGCCGGCTGTATGGGAAGGAAAACGGTAGAGGCCATGCAGGAGGCCTTCGGAAGCCGTCCGGAGGACATACTGGCAGGGGTTGGCCCGTCTATCTGCCGGGACTGCTACGAGGTCAGCAAAGATGTGGCAGAGGTCTTTCAGGCGCTTTTTGCAGAAGATATTATACGGAAAACGGGAGTGGGCATCAGGGAGATTCTTGAAGAAAAGGGAAATGAAAAATATCAGCTGGATTTGTGGAAGGCCAATGAGGCGATCTGCCTGTCTGCGGGAATCAGCCCGGAGCATATCAGTGTGACGGATGTCTGTACCTGCTGCAATCCAACCTATCTTTTTTCCCACAGGGCCAGCAATGGCAGAAGAGGAAATCTGGGGATGTTTGTTGTGTTGAATTAAGAGGAGTATCGCATATGGCAAAAACGGAATTGGCAGTAGCGGAACTGATTTGGAACATGATAGCGAGGAAAACCGGGAATGTGGGAAAGGTGGATTTTTTCCCGCAGAAGCCGGCATTTCCCTTTGGAGAGGGCTTTCCGGGGCGGGAAGAAGCGGAACAGCCCCTGGAAAGGGCGATTCCCGAAACGCAGGGATATCCTCCGCCCGTATTGCGGCCTTTAAAGGATCTGGCGCTTCATGAGAGCATTGATATTCACCAGATTATGCTGGTGCGCAATGGGAAAGTCATCTGTGAATGTGGGTTTGCCCCTTATCCTGCGGGGATGTGGCATGCAAGCTATTCCATGTGCAAAAGCATTACAGGCATGGCCATTGGCATGCTGATTGCGGAGGGAAAGCTGAAGCTTGGCGATAAGGTGATTGATGTATTCCATACCAGGAAAAATCTGTTCAATATTTTCCGGCTGAAGGATGTCACCGTGGAAAACCTGCTGGACATGACCAGCTGCGTCAGCTTTAATGAAACGGGAATCGTGTCCGGGAACGACTGGGTGAGAGGCTATCTGGAGTCAGGGCTGGCAGGCGTGCCGGGACGCGATTTTGAATATAACAGCATGAACACTTATATGCTGTCTGCAATGGTTACGGAGATTACCGGGGAAAGCCTGATGGAGTACCTGCGGCCCAGATTATGGGAACCGATGGGCATACGCAGGATTTTCTGGGAAACCTGTCCCAAGGGGATTACCAAGGGCGGCTGGGGGCTTTTTATCTGCCCGGAGGATGCAGCCAAGCTGGGAATGCTGTACCTGCAGAACGGAAACTGGAAGGGTGAGCAGCTCGTTCCGGAGGAATGGGTAAGGACCTCCAGCACCCTGCATATGGAAACGCCTTCAGAAATGAGCAGCCACGGTTATGGCTATCAGATGTGGATGGGCGGCAGGGAAGGCTCTTTTAACTATAACGGAATGCTGGGGCAGGATGTGCTCGCTTACCGGGATCTGAACATGGTGGTAGTGACCAATGCGGGAAGCAAGGAGCTGTTCCAGAACTGCGTGCTGCTGGGCATTGTCAAAAAATATTTTGAAGGTGACTATAATCCGCCCTCCAGGCTTCCTGACGATCTGCGCAGCCAGATCATGCTGCAGCATGTAATTGAAGAAATGGAGGGGAGGCGGACCGGCCTTCCGGTCATTGAAAAGGGCGGCTGGGAAAAGCGGAAGGCTGTTTACATCCGAAGCACGCTGCGGCAGAACAGAATCCATTATCTGGACGGCAAAACCTATGAAATGGAAGAAAAGCATGTGGGCCTTATGCCGTTGATGATGCAGGTGTTTCATAATAATTTTACCGACGGAATTGGGAAAATCGGTTTTACCGCCGCAGGGAACAGGCTGTTTATCCACCTGTTTGAGGGCGAAGAGGAAATTTCGCTGGAAATCGGCTTTGTGAAGGCGGCGGCCGCCAACGTATCCTTCCATGGGGATATTTACCGCCTTGGCGTCAAGGGGGAATTTTCCACGGATGAGGACGGCAGGATGGTGCTGAAAATAGATTTTGCATTCCTGGAGGAGGCCTGCAGACGGAAGGTAAAGCTGTATTTTGATGGGGATACGCTGGAGGCCCACTGGGATGAGACACCAGGAAAAGAAGTGATTATGGAAGGCCTGGACTCGCTGACGGATATCGGCGGGAAAATGGGCTTCCTGCTGAATACCATAAAAGAAAGCGGCGGAATAGATGTTTTTCATATTCTGGTGGAACGAACCGTGCAGCCGGTTTGCACAGGCAGGCTGATCGATCCGAATGCGGAAGTGGAAAAGGAAAAGGGAACGGAAACGGAAATGCAGGAGGCCCGGGATGCCGTGCAGGATACGCTGCAGAATACGGCCCAGGATGCTGTACAGGATACACCGCAGAAAGCCGTGCATAAATTCGTGGGAGATGCCGCACAGAAAATAGTCCAGAACATTGTGGGAGGCGCTGTACAAAAAACTGTGCAGAACATTGTAGAGGATATTGTGCAGAATACAGAGGACACAGAACAGAATACCGTGGAGAATACCACGGAGAAAAATACACAGGTTAGTTCGCTGACAGCGGCGCAGAATGCGTTGGCGGATAATACGCACAATAAGGAAGGGGAGCATGTCAGTGGATGGAAGCCATGTTAGGATAGGGTCGTGTATACTCGCGGGCGACATGGATATTATGGTTCGATTTTACAGGGATACGCTGGGCCTTCAAACGCAGTGGGATGGAGGGGATTTTGCTGAATTTGAAACAGCTGGAGGCGAATTATCCTTTTGGCTGTACAGCAGGAAGGAATTTGTTAAGGCAATCGGGGAGAACTATATCCCGCCTAAGGGGATTAATCAGACATTTGAAATCGCCCTTTGGTTACCAAGTTTTGCTGATGTGGATGCGGAATATGAGCGGCTGTCAAAGTTGAATGTACAGTTTCCGACAGGAGAACCTATCACCTATCCTTTTGGTATTCGCAACTTTATGTTGCCGACCCGAGGGCAATCTACTTGAAATCGGCAGTACAAGAGAATTGTAATGCCGCACAGTATTAGAATATTACAGGCCGCAAAATCATCTGAAATGTTGATTTTGCGGCCCTTGTAGTTTTGGCAGGTTTAGGAGAGGAGGCTCATGCCAGGTAATCAGATTTTGATTTCCGCTGTACAGGCCAGCGTGAAGGGCTGGTTGTAAGAAAGTGACTCAGGAATGTCAGAATCTATCGCTGAAGGCGGCTTGGGATGGATTTTGGCAGTAACTGTGAAGGTGCTGAACAGTTTCAGTATACTATAATTGAAAATTATTGCAAACAAATATAACAAATATCTATTTATATATAGACATAATTAATTTATGATAGTATAATTCATGCATGGGCAATCATAATAATAAATAGCAGGTTAGTAGTAGGCCGGGATAAATGACAGTGCGGAAATGCCAGTGAAAGGACGAAAAAATTTATGTTGATTCACGCAGTATATGCAGTATATGTATAAAGCCCCGCAGTTTACAGAATGCCGGAACAGCCAGCTGGGACACAAACAAAATATAGTATCACCAAGGGAGGAAGAAAAATATGGCTTACGACAATATGGAAAGCAGAAACGAACTTTTTTTCAGCGCCGATACGGAAGAACTGAAAAAAGGCTGCCGGGAAAACGATAAAGAAATGAAATGTCTCATTTGCGGTGAAACCTACGAGAAGGGAGAAATTTTCCATTTTGAGGGAAGATATTTCGATGCGGGAAAAAGGATGAAGCTGCATCTTGAAAAAGAACATGGATCCATGCTCCATTTCCTCTTAAATTCCGGCCTTGCAGGCGTTTCGGAAATACAAAGCGCCATCCTGGCAGCGATGGCAGAGGGCTTAAGCGATAAGGAGATAGCCGCCAGACAGCAGATTGCCCAGTCAACGGTGAGGAACCACCGCTTCAAGCTGCGGGAAAAGGAACGGCAGGCCAGAGTATTCCTTGCAATAATGGAGCTTATGAAAGAATCCGTGCCCACAGAGGAAAACGATCCTGGTGAGAAGCTTTGCGAACCGCACCGGACCGCCTCCATGGTGGATGACAGGTACGTGATTACTGAGGAAGAAAGAACGCAGATTCTGGGGACTTTTTTTGATGAAAACGGACATTTAAAGGAAATCCCGGCCAGAGAGAAGCGAAAAGTAGTGATACTTCGTAAAATAGCAGAAAATTTCAAACCGGGTACAAAATACACGGAAACAGAAGTAAACCGCATCCTGAAAAGAATCAACGACGATTTCCCTTACATCCGCAGACTTATGATTGAATACGGTTTCCTGGATCGCACCAGCGACTGTTCCAGTTATTGGATAAAGGAATAAATCGGTAACACTCGGTCAGGCCTGCCCATTTACTGTGCCGACCGAAGGAAAGTAACAAAAAGGCCATGAAGCGAACCAACTGTAACAGCTCGGATCCCCGGCTGCTGCAGCCTTGCAGGCTATCCCTGCATCAGTTCCTCCATGGCCTCTTTCAATCCTTTTACAGTCATGGGAAACATGGGAAATATCCCCTTAACCGCAGTTTCGGATTCCCTCCAGGGCGCGTTCCCCTGCGCCATTTTAGGATTCAGCCACACGCTTTTCCGGAAATGCTCCTTCATAAGCTCCAGCCAGCCGATGCCGGGAAGCCCGTCATTGGGACCGCGGTAGTTGCCCGAAGGCGAATAAAGCTCCTCCGGAGCCATGGCGGCATCACCTACAATCACCACACGGGTATCGCTTTTCAGGTTCCGAAACAGCCATTCCGTATCAATCCAGTCGCCATAATCACAAACAGGAGACTGGTAAACCTTCCCATATATACAATTATGGAAATAGTAAAAATGCGTTTCCTTAAAATGATTGGACCTGCTCACCGCCTGAAACAGCTCATTCATCAGTTGCGAATAAGGCAGCATCGTACCGCCGGAATCCATGAGAAGCAGCAGCTTTATTGCATTTTTACGCGGTTTTTCCATAACAACCTGAAGAAAACCGCCATTCTGGCAGGTTTTATCTATCGTTCCCTCCACATCCAGATCGGTTCGGGGAAGATCCTGCCTTGAGGAATACTGCCGCAGCCGCCGCAGCGCCTGCTGGAACTGACGATTGTCAATGATCCTGTCATCCCGGAAATCTTTATATTTACGCTCGCCCATGACGGTAAAAGCCGACTGATGCCCCGATTTGCCACCCACCCGGATACCGCCCACGCTGGCGCCGGTATTTCCGAAAGAAGAACGGCCCATAGTTCCCACCCAGTAACTTCCGCCATTGTGCTCGCTGGTCTGCTCCTTCAGCCTCTTTTCCAGAAGGGCCTCCGTTTCCTCCGCGCTTTCCTCCCTGCGTTCCAAAGAAAACGCGCCCTCGCTTCTTTTTTCCTGAAGTAGATCATTCATTTCAGGCTTGTCCAGCCATTCCAGAAGCCGGGAAGAAAGCGCCGTCCCTTTCAACCCTGGAAAAATTCCCCGAAAGCCAGGTCAAACCTGTCATAATCCGTCTCCCGTTTTACAAGAAGCATCCGGGAAAGCATATAAAAATCAGAAAGGCTGCAGCCGCACAGCCCCTTATCAAGCGCCTCCTGTAAAGAAAGCCACTCCCCGGGAGTAACCGCGATTCCCTTCCCCTTCAAAACCACAAAAAAGGCCTCAAACATAACCCCGCTCCTTACAGAAAACGATGCTTTTTCAAAGCATCCAAATCCTCATCCTTTTTCAATAACACCCCTGGAAACGGCAGCTCTTTCTCAAGGACTTCCCCGGAAATCCCGCCAAGCTGCAGTGCATTCACCCAATCCAGCAGCTCCGAGGTACCGGGCTTTTTACGCAGATTCCGTATGGAACGGATTTCCTCAAACGCCGAAACCGCCGCACCCAGCAGCTTATCCTCCACCTCAGGGAAATGCGTCCTTACGATTTCCTCCAGAAGCTCCCGGTCCGGAAAATCAATATAATGAAAAATACACCGCCGCAAAAAAGCATCCGGCAGCTCCTTCTCCGCATTAGAAGTAATAATAACAACCGGCCTATGCTTCGCCCTCACGGTCACCCCGGTTTCCGGAATATAAAACTCCATCCGATCCAGCTCCCAAAGCAGATCATTAGGAAACTCCAAATCGGCCTTATCGATCTCATCAATCAGCAAAACCACCTGATTTCCATGCGAAAACGCCTCCCCCAGCTTACCCAGCCGGATATACCTTGAAATATCGCTGACCCCGGCCTCCCCGAACTGACTGTCATACAACCTTTTAACCGTATCATAGCTATAAAGCCCATCCTGAGCCCTGGTAGTAGACTTAATATTCCAGACAATCAAATCCATCCCCAAAGCCTCAGCCACCGCCTGCGCCAACACCGTCTTCCCTGTCCCCGGTTCCCCCTTAATCAATAAAGGCTTCTCCAAAGCCACCGCCACATTCACACTCTCAATCAACCCCGTCCCCGCAATATACGAGCCCGTAGACCGAAACAATTTCTCCTGATTCATACCAACATCCCTCCTGAAAAAAGAATCCCCCAACAAACAATCCACCCTCCATAATAATTGACATTCCCCCCAAAATCAACCCACAACCCACCAACTGATAAATATTATCCGCCCCTTCCATCTGCTTCTTCCAACCTTAAGCAAAATATTAAACCTTTCTATATTAATAACTATATGTTTAAATAAAAATACAAACATCACAGATCTGCATCACCATGCGGCGGCTACCTTCCATATTGTATATGGCGGCCGCCGTAATATTGAAAAGGCAAGTCGGCCGCAGTTTGTGGTATACTGATGCAAAAAGGCAGGCCTCGTCCGGCAGGGAATGATAAAGCACGGTCTGCGGAAGGAGCGACAGAAGATGACGAATATTCTTGTATGCGACGATGATAGAGAAATTGTGGAAGCGATAGAGATTTACCTGGCTCAGGAGGGCTACCATGTTATAAAGGCATATGACGGGGAACAGGCCATCCGTGCCCTGAAGAACAATGAGGTGCACCTGCTTATCATGGATGTGATGATGCCCAGGCTGGACGGCATCCATGCCACCCTGAAATCCAGTAATATTGTCCCATTTCTGCCATCTGAGGATGGATAAGATCCTGGGCCTGAATATCGGAGCCGATGATTATGTGACCAAGCCCTTCAATCCGCTGGAGCTGGTGGCAAGAGTGAAGTCCCATCTGCGCAGGTATACCCAGCTGGGAAACCTGAATGCGGAAAACAATGCAATTTTCCGTGCGGGAGGGCTTGTGATCAATGACGAAACCAAGGAAGTGACGGTGGATGACGAGCCGGTTAAGCTGACCCCCATCGAATATAATATCCTCCTTCTTCTGGTGAAGAACCAGGGCCGTGTGTTTTCCATTGATCAGATATATGAAAGCATCTGGGAGGAAGAGGCTATCGGCGCTGATAACACGGTGGCCGTCCATATCAGGCATATCCGTGAAAAAATTGAAATCAACCCCAAGGAGCCCCGTTATCTGAAGGTGGTATGGGGAGTGGGCTATAAAATCGAAAAGCAGTAAAGGCCGGGAAAAGTACAGCAGGGCGGGAGGAAGAATTATGAAGAAAAAGAATGTGATGGGAAGAGGAAAACGTACGTTGCTCCTGTTTGCAAAAAGAGTATTGACGGCGGTGGCGATCGGAAGTGTAATCGCAATTATTTCCAACTCCTTCATTACGGTGGAAGGCACCAATGGAAAGAGCCGCTACTTTATTTCTCCCTTTGCCCAGAAGGAAATGTTTGAGGATTCGGAGGTTTTTGATGATATCCTGCGTAAGGATGCCCAGGATATCACCAGAATGTCCGTCATCAAAAGCCAGCTGGAAACGGACGGCGTCTATGATGGAAAGAAGCAGATCGATATCACCGCATATGTGAACAGGACGAGCATGGTATCGGAAGAGGAAGTGACCGCAGAATATTATCTGGACGATCTGATTAAATGGGGAAACTACGGATTCAGTTATGAAACGGTTTATGGAACGGAAAGTGATTTTGCCATCTATTTCGGTCTGGGGAAAAGCGAGACGGAGATGGAAATCCCCAGTGATCTTACCATGGGGGACTATGCACTGCAGTCAGAGCTTACCAGACAGGCCATCAAATATTCCGCACAGGTTGCGGATAAGGGAACGGACTCCCTGAGCATGCGGATGATCATGGAGCTTCCGGACAGTCTGGAAAGCTATATGGAAAGAGCCTCGGAAAAGGGAGAAATGACCGTAAACACGGAAGATGTATTGGCCCTGGATATTCTCGTCCCCAGATATTATTCCGCATCGGGAATGGATCTGGCTGATTATGCCTCGGATATGGAAGAATATATGATGCTGCGGAATAATCTGGTGGAGGCCTGCAACCAGCTCTATCACAATTTTACGGAATACAGCAGCTTTAAGAAGTTTTACGGAGAAGACAAGACGAATGTCCGTTACTGCTATCAGATGGTAGTGGATGGAGAAATCCGTTATTTTACCAATCTGTCCCAGAGCTATACCAATAAAAGCGAGAAGCAGATAACGGATGAATTCAGCGCCTACGGACGTTATCTGTATTATAATCCTGATCGGGTGGAGATTAAGACCAATACCCAGATGACCACGGAGGAAATGCGGGAAATACTGGGTTCTTACGAATATGCCTTCGGAGAAAATTCCAGAGTCTGGATCGGCGTGGATACTTCCTATGAAGTAAATGACAGCCTGGCGAAGGCCAGGGCGGCTTTTGTCAGCTTTATGCCTTATTACTGGCAGACGGTGGCCCTTGGCGCGCTGGCAATGATCCTGTCCCTTTGGCTTCTGGGCGTCCTTACCGTATATGAAGGAAGAAAAGAAGAGGAAAACGAGGACGGCTATGTGGTTGCCCTGAAAAAGGGAGATCATTTTCCCACCGAGATTTTCCTTGTCCTGGCAGCTTCCGTGACTGCAGGCTTCTGTGTACTGTGCGGCGCGGCCTATGATATTGCTTTTTCCTATACGCTCGCAGGGGAGGGAACGTCAGTCCGTTCGATTTACGGCGGCGGCCGTTGCGGCAGCCTTCCTGCTGGACTGGATCAGCACCTCCTTCTATCTGGGGCTGGTGCGCCGGCTGAAGGTGCATACCTTCTGGAGGGATTCTTTGCTGTGGCAGCTGGGCAGGCTGTTAAAGCGCATTGTCCTGCGTCTGTATGACAACAGCCATATTGTGAGCAGAATCCTGATTCCCTTCCTTATCATTGCCGCCTTCAACCTGTTTATGGGGATTCTGGGCACGGTGGGAATACTGTTTGCGGGAATCGTGGATATTTTTGTGGCGGTCCTTTTGTATATGGAAAGAAAGGATCTACAGAAAATTGTGGAAGGTACGCAGACTATCGGAAGCGGAGATTTCGGCTTCAAAATAGATGACAGCAAGATGCATGGGGAAAACAGGGCGCTGGCGGAAGCGGTCAACAGCATCGGCGACGGGATTCAGGAGGCTGTGGCCACCAGTATGAAGGATGAAAGGCTGAAGGCGGACCTGATTACCAATGTGTCACATGATATTAAGACCCCCCTTACCTCCATTATTAATTTCGTCAATCTCCTGAAAAGAGAGAATATTCAGGATGAAAAAATAAAGGGCTACATTGAGGTGCTGGACAGCAAATCCCAGAGACTGAAACAGCTGACGGACGATCTGGTGGAAGCTTCTAAAATATCCTCCGGCAACATTTCACTGCAGATGGAGAGACTCAACTTTGTAGAACTGATCAATCAGACTGTGGGTGAATTTTCTGAAAAGATGAATGAAAAGTGCCTGGATTTAATCGCAAATATGCCGGAAAAACCGGTCTACATTGAGGCAGACAGCAGGCGGATCTGGCGCGTAGTGGAAAACCTGTTCGGAAATGTATATAAATACGCCCTGGAGGGAACCAGAGTTTATCTGGATCTGGCGGTGAAAGAAACCGACGGACAGAAGCTGGCCTCTTTTTCCATGAAAAATATTTCAGCACAGTCCCTGAATATCAGCGCGGATGAGCTGACAGAACGTTTTATCCGCGGGGATGTTTCCCGGAGCACGGAGGGAAGCGGCCTGGGGCTGTCCATCGCCAGGAACCTGACGGAGCTTCAGAACGGAAAGTTCGACATTTATCTGGATGGAGATTTGTTCAAGGTGATAATTACCTTCCCTTGTCTGGAAGAACAGCAGTAAAGAATTCCCCGCGGCCTGCGGGGAATTTTTTTATAAACCACTTCTGTAATGCTTCTTATGCGATTCTTTTCTGTTGTGCCTTCAGCAATTTTCCTTATATCTTTTCCTTAAGCCACCCGATATGGCAGATCAGATATGGTATTCTTCCCTGTTATTGTATCTGGCCAGGATTTCATTGATTTTTTCCGTAGGAGTCATAACGTGGGACATGGAAATGTCATGATTCATAAAATCAATGATGGATGCCAGGAACTTGCTCATATCGGCCTCGGTATAATAGGGCCTGGTGTAAAGCTCCGGCGGCTGATAGGTGAGGTTGGTGGTGATTACCCGGTCGAACCAGCAGTTTTCATAGGCCTTGTCGAAGGCCTCAAGGCCATTGGTGAACAGTCCGAAGGTACAGCAGATGAAAACACGCTTGGCATTCATTTCCTTCAGCTGTCTGGAGGTATCCAGCATGCTTTCTCCGGAGGAAATCATATCATCAATAATGATAACGTCCTTTCCGTCAACGCTGTCTCCCAGGAATTCATGGGCTACGATGGGGTTCTTGCCGTTTACAATGGTGGAATAATCGCGGCGCTTGTAGAACATGCCGGTATTGACGCCGAGTACATTGCCGAAATATACGGCGCGGTCAAGGGCGCCTTCATCGGGGCTGATAACGATAGTATGATCCTGATCGATGATCAGATCATCCTCCGTATCCAGCAGCGCCCGCATGAACTGATAAGGCGGCGTAAAATTGTCAAAACCGTTGAGCGGGGTTGCATTCTGCACCCTTGGGTCATGGGCATCAAAGGTGATAAAATTATTCACGCCCATATTCGCCAGCTCCGTGAGCATATATGCACAGTCAAGGGATTCCCTGCTTGTCCTCTTGTGCTGGCGGCCTTCATAAAGGAAGTGCATGACCACATTGATTCGATGCGCCTTTCCTGCGGCAGAGGCTATCATGCGCTTCAGGTCCTGGTAATTATCATCGGGCGATTTGTGGTTCGTATAACCGTTAATGGAATAGGTCAGACTATGGTTACATACGTCAACAATGATGAAAAGATCCTTTCCGCGGACGGATTCCCTGATGATTCCTTTTCCTTCCCCGCTTCCGAAGCGGGGGCTGGAAGCATCCACAAGATAACTGTTTTCAATATACCCCTGGAAAGCGGGATCGTCGTGTCTTGTATTTTTCATATTTTTCCGGAATTCAACAAGGTAATTGTTGACGCGTCTTCCGATGGTTTCGGCGGATTCCATGGCAAGCACCTTAAGAGGCGCTACCGGAAGGGCGTTTTCCAGTTCTCGTACGTTTGGCATATGGTTCTCCTGTCTGTCTGCCTGGGCAGACGTTTTCTCTTTTTTAGATCTGGCAACATTACTTATTTTATAACATTATGCTAGTGACACGTCAAGAAAATTCTAGTAGAATAAGGAAAGGGCATGACAGTTTGGACAACCGGACTGTTATGAAAGGGCCGCAGGATACTGACGTTGTGCCGAAATAAGAAAAACGGATGCCCGCAGGAAAAGGAGAAAGAATTCATGAAGGAAAAAGGCCATTTGATCCAGGCTGTGGAAGAAGGCGGAATCGCTGAGGAAATGGGAATTGAGCCGGGAGACAGGCTGCTGGAAATCAATGGAGAGACGGTGGAGGATATTTTTGACTACCAATATATGATTGAAGAGGAATATGTGGAGGTGCTGATTGCGAAGCCCTCCGGTGAAGAATGGCTGCTGGAAATAGACAAGGATTATGAAGAAGATCTGGGAGTGACCTTTGACAATGGTCTGATGGATGATTACCGCTCCTGTAGCAATAAATGTATTTTCTGTTTTATTGACCAGATGCCGAAGGGAATGCGGGAAACGCTGTACTTTAAAGACGATGATTCCCGGCTTTCTTTTCTGCAGGGAAATTATGTGACCCTCACCAACATGTCGGAGAAGGATGTGGACAGGATTATCAAGTATCACCTGTCCCCTATCAATATTTCCTTCCAGACGACCAATCCGGAATTGCGCTGCCGGATGCTTCATAACCGGTTCGCGGGAGAGTCGCTGAAAAAGGTGGACAGATTTTATGAGGCCGGCATACAGATGAACGGCCAGATAGTGCTTTGCAAGGGTTTTAATGACGGAGAGGAGCTGGAACGTTCTATCCGGGATCTGACAAAGTACCTCCCTCATCTGCAGAGTGTGTCCGTTGTGCCGGTGGGGCTGTCCAGATTCCGGGAGGGCCTGGAGCCGCTGGAGCCTTTTACGAGGGAGGATGCCAGGCGGGTGCTGGAGCAGATTCACCGCTGGCAGGAAAAGCTGTACCCCGAATACGGGCTTCATTTTGTCCATGCCAGCGACGAGTGGTATATCCTGGCAGGGGAGGAGCTGCCCCGGGAGGAAAGCTATGACGGATATCTGCAGCTGGAAAACGGCGTGGGTATGATAAGGCTGATGCTGGAGGAGTTTGAGGATGCGCTCGCCCGGCTGGAGGAGCCGCATGCCCTGGAAAACAGAATACTGAAGGGCACCTATTCCTCCGTTACCGGCCAGATTGCCTATCCTTATATCCGCCGGATGGCGGACCGGCTGATGGAACGTTTCCCGGAGGTGAAAATACAGGTATTCCCCATAAGAAACGATTTCTTCGGGGAACGGATTACCGTGACCGGGCTCCTCACCGGACAGGATATCATAGCCCAGCTGAAGGGTAGGGATTTGGGAGAAATCCTCTATCTTCCCGAGAACATTTTGCGGAGCGGGGAGCGCGTCCTGCTGGATGATATCACGTTGGAAGACCTGGCTGGGGCTTTACAAGTGAAGACAGATATTGTAAAATCAAGCGGATATGATTTTGTGGACGCATTTATAAGGAAACTGTGAAAAGCCGCTGACGACAGGCGGCAGAATGGATGGTAAATATATGAGCAATACAAACAGAAAATCAATCGTTGCGGTGGTGGGAAGGCCGAATGTGGGTAAATCCACCCTCTTTAACGCGCTGGCGGGAGAGATGATTTCCATTGTAAAGGATACGCCGGGCATTACAAGAGATCGTATTTATGCGGATGTAACCTGGCTGGACAGGGCTTTTACCCTGATTGATACAGGCGGTATCGAGCCGGACAGCAGCGATATTATTTTATCACAGATGCGGGAGCAGGCGCAGATTGCCATTGATACCGCGGATGTGATCCTTTTTATGGTGGATGTGAAGCAGGGCCTTGTGGATTCGGATTCCAAGGTGGCGGATATGCTCAGACGTTCCCATAAGCCGGTGGTGCTGGTGGTTAACAAGGTGGATGATTTTGATAAGTTCATGCCGGACGTGTATGAATTTTACAATCTGGGAATCGGGGATCCTCATCCGATTTCTGCCGCCAACCGCATGGGACTGGGGGATTTGCTGGATGAGGTAATCAGCCATTTTGAGGAAAAGACGGAGGCTGAGGAGGAAGACGACCGGCCGAGAATCGCAATTGTAGGAAAGCCCAATGTGGGGAAATCTTCTATTATTAACAGGCTGATCGGAGAGAACCGTGTGATCGTTTCCGATATCGCCGGAACCACGAGGGATGCGATTGATACGGAGGTGGTCCATAACGGAAAAGAATATATTTTTATTGATACCGCAGGACTGCGCCGTAAAAATAAGATAAAGGAAGAGCTGGAGCGCTACATGATTGTCCGTACGGTCAGCGCCGTAGAGCGCGCAGATGTGGTGGTTCTTGTGATTGATGCCCAGGAGGGCGTTACCGAGCAGGATGCCAAAATCGCCGGGATTGCCCATGAACGCGGCAAGGGAATGATCATAGCCGTCAACAAATGGGATGCCATTGAGAAGGATGATAAGACCATTTACCGTTTCTCGGAAAAGATTAAAAATACGCTTTCTTACATGCCTTATGCGGAAATGCTTTTTATCTCCGCAAAGACAGGACAGCGTCTGCCCAAGCTTTTTGAAACCATAGATGCGGTGATTGAAAACCATGCCATGCGCGTGGCGACAGGCGTTCTGAATGAAATCATGGCAGAGGCGGTGGCCATGCAGCAGCCCCCGTCGGACAAGGGCAAGAGACTGCGTCTTTATTATATTACCCAGGCAGCGGTGAAACCGCCTACGTTTGTTATTTTTGTGAACGATAAGGAACTGATGCACTTTTCCTATACTCGTTATATAGAAAATAAAATTAGGGAAGCCTTTGGATTCAGAGGCACCCCCCTGAAGTTTATCATCAGGGAACGGAAGGAGTCGAAGTAAAATGATACGTATCGTTTGTCTTTTAATTGGCTATGTATGCGGCCTGTTCCAGACCTCATTTATCTATGGCAAAATGCATGGCATTGATATCCGGAATTATGGAAGCGGGAACGCAGGAACCACCAATGCGCTCCGCGTGCTGGGCACCAAAGCCGGCCTGATTGTTTTTGCCGGCGATGTGCTCAAGTGTATACTGGCGGTATTGCTTGCGAGGCTTTTGTTTGCAGCCGGCCATCCCGACATGAAATATCTGTATATGCTTTATGCCGGGGCGGGCGCGATTCTGGGCCATAACTTTCCCTTTTATCTTCATTTTAAGGGAGGTAAGGGGATTGCGGCCACAGCCGGCCTGATTCTGTCCTTTCATCCTTATTTTATCCCCATGGGCGTGGTGCTTTTCTTCGGCGCCTTCCTGACGACCCACTATGTATCCCTTGGATCGCTGCTGGTTTATGCCGGTTTCATGATTGAACTGGTGGTCCTGGGACAGCTGGGTTTTCGGAATGGGGCAGGCGGCCCTGACGGAGCTTTACATAATCGGAGCTTTCCTGACCATAATGGCTTACTGGAAGCATCGTGAAAATATTAAACGGCTTCTTCATGGAAATGAAAGAAAAACCTATCTGTTTAAGAAAAATAAAGAAGCGGTGTAGCTGTCCGGCCAGCTCTGCGTATATACTGCGCAGAACGTATATAAAAGCAGGGGTATCGGTGAAATAAGCGCCGGGGCGTGCTGATGGCAGAAATGAATTTTCAAACATGCTCCGGGCAAAGGTCTGAAAAACAGACAGAAGGGAAGTAAACATGGCGGAAATAGGAATGATCGGAGCAGGCAGCTGGGGAACAGCGCTTACCTGGCTTCTTACAAATAACGGACATCATGTGACCGTATGGTCTGCACTGGATGCGGAAATCGAAATGCTGAAAAAGGACAGGGAGCAGAAAAGCAAGCTTCCGGGGGTTATCCTTTCGGAGGATACCCGGTTTACCACGGATTTAAAGGCAGCGGTGGAAGGAAAGGATCTGCTGGTGCTGGCTGTGCCTTCCCCGTTTACAAGAAGCACCGCCGCCCGGCTTAAGGATGTTGTAGAGGACGGCCAAATCATCGTGAATGTTGCAAAGGGAATCGAAGAAAATACGCTGATGACGCTTTCCCAGATCATCGAAGAGGAGGTCCCTCAGGCAGAGGTCGCCGTCCTTTCCGGCCCTTCCCATGCGGAGGAAGTGGGAAAAGGCCTTCCCACCGTTATTGTGGCAGGCGCAAAGCATAAGGAAACAGCGGAGTACATCCAGAATATTTTTATGAATGAGGTATTCCGTGTATATGCCAGCCCGGACGTGCTGGGCATCGAAATCGGCGCGGCCCTGAAAAATGTGGTGGCGCTGGCAGCAGGGATTGCGGATGGCTTAGGCTATGGTGACAATACAAAAGCGGCCCTGATCACCCGGGGAATTACGGAAATTGCACGTCTCGGCATTAAGATGGGCGGCCATTTTGAAACCTTCTGCGGACTGTCCGGCATTGGCGACCTGATTGTAACCTGCGCCAGCATGCATTCCAGAAACCGCCGTGCCGGTATACTTATCGGTAAGGGATATACCATGGAGGAAGCCATGGACGAAGTAAAGATGGTGGTGGAGGGTGTTTATTCCGCCAAGGCGGCCATGACGCTGGCTGAGAAATACGAGGTACAGCTTCCCATCATCGAACAGGTCAATGAGGTGCTTTTCCATGGAAAAGCAGCAGCCCAGGCGGTCAATGATCTGATGCTGCGTGATAAGAAAATAGAAATTTCAGACGATACGATGTGGTCATAGCTGTCACAGGCATTCGTCAGCTATTAGCAGGCATTTCCGGGTATACTGCGCGGAAATGCCTGAAATACATAAATAACTAAATAAAAAAGAGAAGGGGATTGAAAGAAATATGCAGGAGAAGCAGCTTCAGGAATTGTTGGGCTCCTTAAGTCTGACAGAAAAAATCGGGCAGCTGGTGCAGGTGCCGGGAGAGGTTTTGAATGCGGAGGGACAGGAGCTGGGGGTCCGTGAGGATCTTGGCCTCAGTGAAGAAATCATCCGTAATGCGGGCTCCACGCTGAATGTGGTGGGCGCAAAAAGAATCAAAGAAGTACAGAAGGCATATCTGGAGAGGAGCAGACACAAAATTCCTCTTTTGTTCATGGCGGACATCATCTATGGATTCCGTACGGTATTTCCCATACCGCTGGCGCTTGGCTGTACCTTTGAGCCGGAGCTCCTGGAAAGGCTGTGTGAAGTGACCTCCCAGGAAAGCGTGGCGGCAGGGGCGCACGTTACTTTTTCGCCCATGGTGGATCTTGTGCGGGATGCCAGATGGGGAAGATGCCTGGAATCCACCGGAGAGGATCCTTATATGAACAGCCTTTATGCAAAGGCTATGGTGGAAGGCTTCCAGAAGGGAATGAGTGACGGGGCAAAGGAGCCGAAAGGCATGGCATCGTGCATCAAGCATTTTGCAGCTTACGGCGCTCCCGAAGGCGGAAGAGATTACAATACGGTGGATATGTCCGAGCGCAGGCTGCGCCAGGAGTATCTGCCCTCCTATAAAGCCGGTGTGGATGCGGGCTGTGAGATGATCATGACCTCCTTCAACACGGTGGACGGCATCCCTTCCACGGGAAACAAGTGGCTGATGGATGATGTGCTCCGGAAGGAGTGGGGCTTCGATGGTGTTGTCATCACCGATTATGCTGCCATAGCCGAGCTGGTAATCCACGGCGCCGCGGAGGATCAGAAGGAAGCGGCGCGACTGGCCATGGAAGCGGGCGTGGATATCGATATGTGTACAGGCTGCTATGCCAACTATCTGGAGGAACTGATTCAGGAAGGCAGAATTGATGAAAAACAGCTTGATAAAGCCGTAATGCGTATCCTGAAGCTGAAAAACAAGCTGGGACTGTTCGAAGACCCCTACAGGGGAGCAGATGAAGCGAAGGAAGCCGGGCTGTTCTTGAGTAAGGAAAACCGCAGGCTGGCAAAGGAAGCTGCCGTGAAGAGCATGGTACTTCTGGAAAACAGGGAAGAAACGCTTCCTCTGGCAGCCGGCGCCAAAATCGCCTTGATCGGTCCCTATGCGGACAACCAGGATGCCCTTGGCTTCTGGGCAATCCATGGAACCAAAAGCGCGGTGGTAACCCTGAAGACCGCCCTGGAAGAAGCTGTGGGCGCTGAAAATGTGATGAGCGCTCCGGGCTGCGAAACCATACTGGAAAAGGATTACCATGATCTGCCTGCGATGCAGAAGCAGTATGGTATGGAAGGCTGGAGTGACGAAAAACGGCAGGCGGAAATGGAAAAAGCCGTAGAGCTTGCCGCACAGGCGGATGTGGCGGTCCTTGCGCTGGGAGAAGCGGTGCTGCAGGGCGGCGAAGGCGGAAGCCGGACCAGCCTTACCTCCCGGAGATCAGCTTACGCTTCTGAAAAAGTGCAAAAAGCGGCAAAGGTGGTAGTAGTCCTTTTCGGAGGCCGTCCGCTGGTACTGGATGAGGTGAGTAAGCTCTCCGATGCGCTGCTGGAGGTATGGTTCCCGGGAACTGAAGGAGGCCATGCAATAGCCGATGTACTGCTGGGAAAAGAAAGCCCCTGCGGCAGGCTCTCCATGAGCATGCCCCGCTGTGTGGGACAGATGCCGCTGTACTATAACCACTTCAACACGGGACGTCCCTACGACGGTATTACCCCGAACCGTTTCTTCTCCCGCTATACGGACTGTGAAAACACTCCGCTGTACCCGTATGGTTACGGCCTTTCCTATCATAAGGCGGAATATGGTCCTGTGACCTTAAGCAGCCATATTATGAAAAAGGGTGAGACGATTACGGTGCAGGCGGATATTACCAATACAGGCAGCAGGGCCGGTATTGAAACAGTGCAGCTGTATCTCCGTGATGTGGCGGGCAGCGTGGTCCGCCCGGTGAAGGAGCTGAAGGGCGTACAGAAGGTAGCGCTGGATGCAGGAGAGACTAAGCGGGTTAAATTTACCATTACCGAAGAAATGCTTCGGTTTTATGGGAAAAACATGGAGTACTGCTCGGAACCGGGAAAATTCCAGGTGATGATCGCCCCGGACAGCAGCTGCGATATGCAGGCTGAGTTTGTACTTGAATAAGCCATATGAAATGATAAATAAGAAGATTGGTAACTGCGGGGAAACTGAACAGTTACCAGTCTTGAAGATTAACACTGGAGGCCGCGGTAAAACGCGGCCTCTGCTGTATTTTACAATAAGTGCGGCCAGGGTAAGGGAAATATTTACAGTATTGCCGGAAGCAGCAGCGTAATCCTGCAGCCTTTTCCCGGAAGGGATTCTGCCCGGACGCTTCCCCGGTGCTCCTGCGCAATTGTTTTTACAAGGAAAAGTCCCAGCCCGTTGCCGCCGTCTTCTTTTCTGGTGGTAAAGGAGCGATCAAAAATATGGGGAAGAAGATTCTCCGGGATGCCGCAGCCGGTATCGCTGACGGATAACAGATAGCTGCCATCCTCCGCGGAAAGCGAAAGGGTGATTGTCCCGTCTGCAGGCGTAAAATCCATGGAATTGAAAATCAGGTTTTCTACGGCTCTTATGATGGAATCAGGATTTCCCAGCATCCGGCAGGGGGAGGAAGGGAGGGAGAGAAGGAACTGCGGGCCGAAGACTTCCACGTCCTGCCTGTTCCTTGAATAATAGTTCTGTATGAGCTTGCGTAAATCAAACTGCTCCCGTCGGGCGGCATGGGGAAGCCCGGCGTTAAAATCCTGTATGGAACGGATTTGTACGGAAAGCTCCTCATACTTTTTTTCAATCATATCAATTTTTTCCTGTGTCTTTTTGTCCACATGGATATCATTTTCTTTTACCAGCTGAAGATAAGCGGAAATACAGGCGATGGGGGATTTCAGGTCATGAAGGAATTCCGACAGGATTTTCTGTCGCTCCGAAAGCAGCAGGGTCACTTCATTCGTCCGTTCTTCCACCATATCCTGCAGATGCTCCGTCAGCTGACGGTTTTGGGCCGCCATCTGGAAGTGCATCCTCAACATGAGTCCTGAAAAGCAGAGAATCAGAAAAAAAGTGCCATATTCATCGGGCCAGCCGGCGCAGGCAGGCTCCCAGCGGTTAAGTGTAAGGACGGAGGAAAGAAGCCCGGCACTGTATACGGCAGTTCCGGCGGCAAGCCAGACCGTATATTCTCCCCTGGAGCCCCATAATGAAAAAATAATTGCAGCAGAAAGGCTATGCCAAGCTTGTACCAGGAAATAAGCTGACCGTACCAGGGAATGAAATAGGGTAAAGAGGGCAGCAGAAATAACGGAAGAAACACACTGACAAGCAGCATTGCCAGAGCGGTCAGTTCTATGAAGGCGGCTGCTTTCTTTTTCCGGGTCTTTGACAGGACGAATACGATTTTTGCGGTACACAGAATGATGAGCATTGAGCTGCCGTCCTCCAGGCCATACAGTAGGCGGGGAAAGGGAAGACCCGCGGTATGGAAAAAGGGATAAGCGCAATGCAGGGAAAATGTCAGCGCCAGGATGCCGAGCCAGTAATAAACCTTCCGGCCTGACTGCTTCCTGCTTCCCAGCCAGACGGCGGCGGACAGCAGGGCAGCGGACAGGGAGAAAAAGCAAAGAAGACCGTAAAAGCCCATTCGGACAGCGTTCTGCAGGTGTATTGTCTGAGCGGTCCCCAGCACCGGGGGATATGTAATTCCGCTGTAGTAATGGCTGTAATTGGCGGTCTGGATAATGATTTCTATTTCAGGCGCGTCAGGAACCGTGAGGGTAAGATCGCGCACCAGGGGGGAATAGGGCTGTAAGCTTCCTTGCACAGCAGCCTCTCTGCCGTTGATGAATACGCGGCAGGCCGAGAAAACTTCCGGCAGATATATTACAAGTCCGCCCGTATCCTGCCGGGAAGCAAGCCTGAGCCGATAGGTGGCGAGCCCATGAGGAGAATGCCCTTCATGAAAGCCGGCAAAATTCAGGTAATCTCCGATGCGTATTGTGATATGGCTCTTTTCATCGACGGAGGATGGAAAATCTTCCGGCGAGAGCAGTCTGTCAGGATAGACTTCCCAGCCCTCAGTCAGATACACAGGGGAACCGCTGCCCACGGCCTGTGTGTCAATAAGCAGGACGCCGTCTTGAATGTCGCAGCTATCTTTGTTATATTTATTATCAGTTATATAGAGAAGATGAAGGGCTGTAAGAGCGAGCAGGAATAAAAAGCTGCACAGCAGCAGTTTTTTTCCTGCCTGAAGTTTTTTTTTCGTGTGTTTTGTATGTTTCATAGGCACCTCGCAGGAAGGAGAGCAGACATTTTGAAAAATTGGAAAGGGTTCTTCTTTGTCTATACGGTCGTAACTATACTACTCTTTTGTAGTAAAAAGGCAGAAGCGTCCTCCGTATCGTATAATTCCATTTTGACTGAAGAGGCCGACTGGATTGAAATCGCTGATTTTAAGGAACTGCGCAGTATAATGAACGGAAGCATAAGACCGCAGACAAGGCATATCCGCCTGACTGCGGATATTACAGTTTCCGGGGGAAAAGACGACATTTATTATATCATATCTCCTGAGTATGCGCCAATTTATATTGATACAGGGGAATATACCATCTATGTGGAAGGCCAGCTGCAGATATTGGGAAATGCTTTGATATTTGGAAAAGGCGGGGAGGAGGGACTTGTGCATATCCGGAAGGGAGGCTATGCGGATATCCAGGGAGCAAGTCTCAGGGCGGAAGAAGGCTATGCTGTCTGGCAGGAGGATGGCGCTTATTTCAGCGCATCGGATTGGAATGAGAGCACATCTTATCCTGCCTCCTATTCCTGCGAGGGAGAGTGCAGATATCCGGATAAGCCTGTGTAGATTCTTATAGAAGAAAGCAGTGAGGAAATTCCATATCGGATAGTCCCTGCGGAAACTGCTTTTACACAGGAAATGCTTCCTGAGGCGCTTTATTGTATCTGGTGCGAGAATGGAAAGCGCTGTGAAGGGAAGCTGCCGGTTTTCTGGGAGACGGAGGAGGATACACATACATCACTTCAGGAGAGGAAAAGAACCTTGCTAAAGGGAAATTTTGGAATGGACCGGGATGCGGCGCGCCGGCCGGAATGCATGCTCGTTTTCCAAAATAAAAATGGTATTTATCGAAGGAGGGAGGCTGATGGTATAGCAAAGGAAGATTTTCTTTGTCAAGGCCTTGTTTCTGTGATAATCCATGAAGAGGAAAATGACAGCTTTTATGTGATATGCTCCGGAGACGGGAAAGAATGGCAGCGGTCGGAACAGGGAAATTACAGCCTTCAAAACGGGATTGCTTACTATGATGAGACATTTGAGGATGGACGGCAGCCTCCGGTCTATTATTGTGTATGTGTTGAGAAGAAGGACAGGCTTTATTATTCGGATACTGTGATGATATCGGAGGATAACTTACGAACTGGTTATTGCTGATATTCAGGGAGGCAGAGGAGGAGGCACCCCTGTTTTGACCGGTACGGGCAAACTGGAACCGGAACAGGAGGTTGTGAGCGCTGCAGAAAACAGCGCTTCGGAAGACGATACTTGAGACGGATGCCCCGGCACAGAAAAAGGAAGAGGGCTGGGAGGAATCGGCGTATTCGTCGGCAGAACAGGAAAAGGAGACTGTTTTGCAGGTTGGGGAACCGGAAAATGGTATTTTGGATTATACGGAAGAACAGAATGAACAGACAGAAGCGGAAAAGAAGCTGGGCCGGAAGGAACGGAAGCGTTTCC
>SCPN01000756.1_pt1 | contig 35925 bp, 42 predicted proteins | sample 6106831 | NCBI WGS metagenome assembly SCPN01 (sample SAMN10720447, study PRJNA508395) | human gut metagenome | isolation source: Participant 1, 0 month
AGCTTTCCGTGATTATAGTTTTTATGATATTGAAATAATGGACATAATAAAATTGTTACTCTATTTGGGCTGGTGTTGCTACTTTTTTTGACATTTTCCCAACCTGTTTACATACCCATCCAATTCCTCCAGCATATCCAGCTCTAACAGCTGCATCGTCCTGAATTCTTTCGGTGATAATTTTCTTGGCTCTGCCATTTTTCAGTTTCCTTTCCAACTTTAATCAAGCCCACAACAGAAAATAAAATCTGCTGTGGGCTCATACACACTATCTATTCTTTTTTAACCACAGCCTTAGTATTTGTCATTATCCTCATAAGAGATAGTGGATGATTTGCCCTTTTCTCCAGCTCTCCTGTTGTCTTGCCTGGCTGTGCTGTATGTGATACAGGATCCGCAGAACCATCCTTCAATGTGAATTTACCTACCAAATCCTTTAAGATCTGTGCCTGGCCGGAAAGTTCCTCACTGGCTGCAGCGCTTTCTTCTGCAGTTGCAGAATTGCTCTGTACAACGCTGGAGATCTGGCTGATGCCTTCATTTACCTGTTTTACTGAAACTGCCTGTGACTCGCTGGCAGAAGAGATCTCCTCAATGGTCTGTCCAGTGCTACTCCCTGAACGCCTTCGGTCAGCTGCTGCAATGCCTTGGCCGTGTCATTTGCAATCTTTGTACCACGGTCAACTGCGTGAAGAGAACCTTCAATGAGAGCAGAAGTATTCTTTGAAGCTTCTGCTGATTTTCCTGCAAGATTACGAACCTCGTCTGCTACTACTGCAAATCCTTTTCCTGCTGCTCCTGCACGGGCTGCTTCTACGGCTGCGTTCAAAGCAAGAATATTAGTCTGGAATGCAATATCCTCAATCGTCTTGATGATCTTTCCAATCTCACTGGAGCTGTTGCTGATGTCCGTCATGGCAGAAAGCATCTCCTGCATACGCTGGCTGCTTTCTCCTGCCTCTTCTCTTACATTATCAGCCATGTCGCTGGCTGCCTTTGCATTTTCAGCATTTTTTTCAACATTATTGGAAATCTCATTAATGGTAGCTGCCAGTTCTTCCACGGAAGAAGCCTGCTCGGTAGCACCCTGGGATAATGCCTGTGCTCCGGAGGATACCTGATCGGAGCCTGCTGCCACCTGATCAGCTGACTGGGTAACACTCGAAAGCGTACTGCTTAAATTATCTCTCAGAAGAACCATAGAGTTATAGATCGCAACAAAGCTTCCTACATAATCCTTTGACATAGAAGAATACACATTAAAGTTTCCGCGGCTCATCTCTGTAAGGATATTTGTCTCATCTGCCACTACCGCGTTCAGGAACGCTGCTACAGACCGCAAATCATCGGAAAGCTTTCCAAGCTCATCTTCTGCCTTGTACTCGATATCAATATCCATATTACCGCGTCTCATTTTTTCCATAGCTTCCTGCAACTGTTTTACCGGCTCTACTACGGAACGTATCAGGATCGTTGCCATAATAACGGTACAGATCAGTGCAACGATAACAATTATGATCCCTACAATAAACAGGACGTTTCTGGTCTGCATGGAAGAATTGTAATCATTACCAACAAGGGCTGTCACCTGATCGGTAAACTCATCCAGAATTCCTTCCAGCTTGGACACTTCCGGGTCAAACTCATCGATAAACGTGAGCCTTGCCTGCTCTTTCGCACGGTCAGAACCAGTGGACAGATACTCTAAGATCTTGTTTGTGACCTCAGAAGTTACCTGAAGCTGTGTATGAAACTGGTTTATCAGTGTCATATCTCCATTATAATGCTCCAGGAACCAGCCTGCGTTCTCCTCAAGGCCGGCTCTATACGAATCAACGTTTGAAAGATATGTTTTTGTGGCGGTGGGGTCATCATTAATCATAGCCTCCACCAGATTCTGGATTGTTGCCAGCATATAGATTTTTACCTTGTCTACACGTACGATCGCTTCGTGGTTATTTTTATAGAACTGGGCATATCTTGTACTGATATTAACCATTCCATAAAAAAGTGCACCAACTGTTACAAAAAAACAGATGACCACTGCTCCAAAAGCAATCGTGATTTTTTGCTTCATATTACGGTTCTTCATGTTCCTTCCCTCTCTTTGTTATTTCTTTCGTGAAATATTGTGGAATTTAATCCCTATATTTATTATTCGGCAAGTACCGAAAAATCATAAGGGATGTTTGGTTTTTCATTTTTCTCTTTTCATCCATTTGCAAGCTTGCTTTTTACATAGTCCTTGATCATTTCACCGCTGTGTCTATCATCTGGTACTGGCATCTGGATCCGGTCACAGAGAGAAAGCCATTTGTCCAGCGTAAGGACTTCATTTTCCTCCTTTACATAATACAGATCTGTGGGAAGGATATCCTTATAAATTGCTGCTGACGGAGAATTCCATTCCTGATATTCCTGCTCTGTAAAACGGATATCACAGTTTTTTTCTCCTTCTGTAACTTTCCTAAATCTGCTGCCTAATACGGTCTTTTCTTCTTTCCGTTCCTTTCTCCAAACCACTGTTCCATCCAGGCAAAACTTTAAATAGGTTCCTGATCCCAGATCATCTGCGATCACTTCATTTTCGGATACTGCATATAGCTGTATTTCGTTGCTGTCAATATATAAAAGCTCCTCTATTTTTCCCTCTTCTCTGGTTTCTTTCAGGATGCATCCTGTTCTGGCATCGAAAAATACCAGAGTATCACCACAAACTGTAGCCGAAGCGATTTCCCTTTCCGGATCTGCAAAACTGCACCAGGATACTTTTCCTGTATCCGTGTTCAGGATCAGCCATCGTTTTTTATAAGTCTGCGGACATAAAATGTTTCTGCCTATAGAAACAGCCCCGCCAAATACCCCCGGAATACCACGTACTTTATTCTTATCCACCATTGTATAGGTTACATGTCCGGAAGTAAGATCTATGCAAAGGATGCTGTTGTACCATGCAGGCATACAATATAGTACATTACCTCTCTGAAAGCCTTTCAGGAATAACGGCTGTTCTATAAAATGCTCTGCATCACGGATCTGTACGGACTCAAACTGATCCTTATCTATATGGTAAATGGCCAGGTTTCTGGCAAAATATGGGACAAGATACAGTCTGTCTTCTACCCGTACAACAGAACGGAACAGATCTCCCTTAAATGCCAATTCTCCCGGAATCTTTCCTATGCAGGAAAGTCTGTCCATTTGTTTATCATAATGAAACAGCAGGTTTACTTTTCCGTGAACAAACCACACTTCTTTTTCATCTTCCCAAAAAGCTCCCGGCCAGCATGGTATCTTACATTCCTTTTCTCTTACCAGGGAATTCTGATATAAAACCGGTTTTCCTGTTTCCCAGAATAACTGGGCTACAGAGCTGTAATCCCCGTAATAGCAGTCGCAGGAAGCAATGGCAAGATCAAGATCGTATCCTTTGTCCAGGATTCCCCAGCCTTCTTCTTCATAAGAAGCCAGAAGTTCTCTATATTTCTGTAAAAGCTGGGGCCGCATCACCTCCAGTGTCTGTTCATACAGTGGATGAGGACGAACCATAAAGTAAGATCTTTCTGTTTCTAAAGAAAGACTTCTTCAATTTTTTCATCATATCCGGCTGGTTTAAAACTGCGTCAATAGACAGGCTGTAAAATACGGTCTTTTTCCTGACTCCGTTCAGACCTATAAAGACATTTCCTCCATTTCCCAGGAAGAGAACTGTCCTGTCTTTTCGTACTTCGGGCACGTTCAATCTTTGGTGATCCAAAGTTCTGTACCTTCTCTTCCCATTGCTCTGTTGGAACTCCTTTGAGTCCGGAACACAAAATATTGATAAACAGTTCTCTTTCCTGCTCTGTTGCTGTAACAAAGCAGTCTGCATTAATAGTTCCCGGCTCAATGACAAACCCGGTGCTTCCCGCCTGGCGTTTCGCAGATTCTACGTTTCCAGTACTTGCTGTAGTATAATAAGGCAGATATACCAGCTGGTCTGCATATTTCTTCAATCTGCTGCTATAAAAATCAGGGTGGACGCTGGTCAATCTATTGTTCTGGTCATAGGGATTGTGGATAAACACCGCATCCGGTTTTTTATCTTCCAGGCGGAATGTGCGGTAATCTGTGACAGGAACATCTTGTGGATACTGATCTCCCTCGTAGTGTTCTACTGTCAGATTCCCATCCTGGTCTTTATCAAAATAGGGGATCGGTACAACATAGGCATCGCAATCCGGATCTTTATCTGCCGCTTTCCAGACGGTTTCCATAGAATCCCACATAGACACTTTATATGGAAGAAAGACAAAACAGAGACGGTCTGTTTCCATATCATTCTCCATACGTTCATATAAAAGTTTCAATTCTTTCTTTATTTTTTTATACAGCCTTGCAATCTGTTTTTTGCTGTGAAGATTCTGACTCATCTCATAAAGATCTTCACAATATACTTCCAGAAGGGGGACCAGATCTGCTTTTCCCACATTTTCCAGCTCTGTTCCCAACAAAAGTGCTGTTTCCTGAGATTGTGAAAGAGCATCGATCATCACTTCTTCTGTATTCTGGCCGAATCCCATGAACACTTTTTCATTTGCCCGCATTAAGAGGGCCGCTGTCTGCAAAAGCCTTCTTTTTTCTTTTCTTTTGATCGCCATTTTTACGGTTTCCTCCAAAAATGATCAGATATCCTATCTCAGATAATTTTATCGGCGTTTTCTTTTTTTTTATAACTGTTTTATCAACTTACTGTTTCTTTTTTGAAATCCCCTTATCCATTTTCAACCACCGCCGATAAAGTTAAAAGAAATACTATTCTGATTATTATGAAAAAAGGCGGTGTACAATATGAGCAGTGGTATGGACAGCAGTATTCTGGATACATACCTTTATGAAGAAAACAATCTTTTAGACCAGTTAGACGAAATGCTGGTTGCTGATGAGAAAAACGGTGATTTTTCCACCGATGACGTAAATGAGATCTTCCGTATCATGCATACGATCAAAGGCTCTTCTGCAATGATGGAATTTAATTCGATCTCCACGATCGCCCATCATATTGAAGATGTATTTTTTTATATCCGTGATAAAGGAATCGAAACTCTGGATCCTGAACATAAGAAAGAGCTTTTCAACCTGATGTTCCGTTCAGAGGATTATTTAAGAAGCGAAATCGAGAAAGTAGAACAGGGAGTACCTCTTTCTACTGATATTGATGCGTTCTCCAATGAGATCAATTCTTTTTTGAAGAAGATCAGCGGCGCTGCACCTGCACAGCCGGAAGCTTCACAGGCTGCACCTGCAGCTTCTGGTGCTGCAGCTTCTGCACCTGCAGCTCCTGCTTCTCTCCCTGATGATAAGGATGCAGCCTGCTTTTTCCATGTTTTTCTGGAAGAAGGCGTGGGAATGGAGAATCTGCGGGCTTATATGATCGTAAATGCAGTAAAGGAATGTGATGTAAACTTCCGTTTTTACCCCAGTGATATGGAAACAGATCAGGATACTTCCCAGACGATCGCAGAAAATGGTTTTTTCCTTGCTTTTGACTCCAGTGAAGACGCTTCTAAGGCTGAAGGGATTTTAAAAACCCAGAACCACATCCGATCTTATGAGCTTGTAAATGTCTCAAAAGCCGCTCCTCCTGCAAAAGCTGAGGAAAAAAAGGCATCTGTTTCCAAACCCACGGCACCAGCACCTGCATCCACAGATACAGCTGCCGGGATTCGCTCCATGCTTACCCGGTCAAGCAGAATCTGATCAGCGTCAACCTGATGAAGCTGGACAGCCTGATGGATATTGTTGGTGAGATCGTGATCACTGAATCCATGGTCACATCTTCCCCTGAATTAAACCTGCTGCCAAGGGACAACAGGGATAATTTTATGAAATCAGCACGCCAGCTGCGTAAGCTCACCAATGATCTGCAGGATATTGCCATGTCTTTACGCATGGTCCCGATTTCCGGCGTGTTCCAGAAAATGAACCGTATTGTGCGTGATATGAAGCAGAGCCTGGGAAAAGACGTCCGTCTGACCATTGTAGGTGAAGATACAGAGGTAGATAAGACGATCGTAGACAATATACAGGATCCTATCATGCATATCGTGCGTAACAGCATGGATCATGGGATTGAAGAAACAGCCCAGGAACGTATTGCTGCCGGTAAGGATCCCCAGGGCGAGATCGTACTTTCCGCTTCCCATACCAGCAGTGAGGTTGTTATCTCCGTTAAAGATGACGGATATGGCATGGATCCCCAGAAGATTCTTGAAAACCCGGTCAAAGAACATGCTGACCAAGCCTGATTCTGAATACAGCCAGAAGGGAGATCCTGGGGCTGATCATGCTTCCCGGATTTTCCACCAATACAGAGGTAACTGAATATTCCGGTCGTGGTGTTGGAATGGATGTTGTAAAGAAAAATGTAGAATCCTTAGGCGGTATCGTTTCTGTATCCAGTACCTACGGTGAAGGAACTACGATTTCCATGAAGATCCCGCTGACTCTGGCTATTGTAGATGGAATGAAAGTAACGGTAGGTGATTCTATTTTTACTATACCTATCGCCAATATCCGTCAGTCCTTTAAGGTAAAAGCAGATCAGGTGATCAAAGATGAATATGGCAATGAAATGGTAGAACGTGTTGACCATTTTTATCCTATCGTCCGCCTCCATTCCTTCTATCACCTTCCAACTGAGGTTACCCAGATGGAAGACGGTATCCTTTTATGGGTGGAAGCAAATGACCGTTCTTACTGCCTGTTTGTAGATGATCTGATCGGCGAGCAGCAGGTGGTAGTAAAGCCGCTTCCTGCTTTTCTCAGTGAATTTAACCTGAAAGACCACGGCATCACCGGCTGTACCATTATGGGTGATGGCAATATCAGCATCATTCTGGATATCCTCAGCTTATATTCCATAGCTGTAGAGAATGCGTAAACAGGAGGTTTTAAAATGGCTGAAGTAACAGAAACAAATATCCGGACAGACGTACCGGCTGAAAACCAGTCCGTTGAACGCTGTCTTACCTTTGAGTCGGGAGACATGACTCTGTTTTTAAGTATCAATAACGTAACGGAGATCATCAATGACTGTGCGATCACTCATCTTCCACTGGTACCTGATTATATTAAAGGAATCATCAATCTGCGTGGTCAGATCCTTCCGGTAGTAGATATACGGCTCTATATGGGCAAGCCTGCTTTGGAATATAACAGTAAGACCTGCTTTATCGTTTTAAATGTAGACGATCTTCCTGTATGCATCGTTGTGGATTCTGTGCAGCAGGTGATCGATATTGATCTTCAGGATGTACGTCCGATCCCTATCAAACGCAGACAGAAGCTGTTAGATGGTATGATCACACTTGAAAATGGGACTGTGCTTATGTCTTTTGACTGCAAGTCCCTGGTCAGCTCTTAATGTACTCCCGGAATCTTTTTGTACTTGATTTTGCGAGAAGATTTTTTGTCAGCCGCAAAGGCAGGTGCAGGAAAGACTCCGAGAGTACATCCGATTCCTAAGGAGGTCATACAATGCTTACATTAAGTGACGGGGATTTTAACCGTCTTTACACTTATATCCAACAGCACTATGGCATCAATCTGAGCCACAAAAAACAGCTGATCACCAGCCGTCTTACTAATATGCTGCAGCAGAAAGGGTTTCATAGTTTTACAGAATACATAGATGAGATCATCTCAGGTAAAGATCCTGAGATGGTTTCTGTTATGTTAAACAAGCTGACTACCAACTATACCTATTTTATGCGGGAAAAAGAACATTTTGACTTTCTCCAGAAGCAGATTCTTCCTGAGCTTGCAAACAAGCATTCCCGGGACCGTTCTATTGCGATCTGGAGTGCCGGCTGCTCCTCCGGTGAAGAACCTTATACTATTTCTATGTATCTGAAAGAATTTTTTTCTGCCCTTCCCGGAAGCTGGGATACCCGTATCCTTGCTACGGACATTTCCCAGCATGTTCTGGATTCTGCCATGGATCCCAGATATTCCCTTGAAAGCTTAAAAGAGCTTCCGCCTTCCTGGCAGGAACGCTATTTTGTTCCCATGGGAGATAAAACCTATACTGTTTCAGATGCTTTAAGGAAAAATGTGATCTTTCGTTCCTTTAACCTGATGGATCCCATCCATTTCCGCAAAAAGTTTGACCTGATCTTCTGCAGAAACGTGATGATCTATTTTGATCGTCCTACGAAAGCGGCACTGGTAAAGCGCTTCTATGATGCTACCGCTCCGGGCGGATACTTATTTATCGGACATTCTGAAAGCCTGGATAAGGAAAGCTGCCCGTTTTCCTATATTGAACCGGCTATTTACCGAAAGATCTGATCCCGTAGGTTATCTCATACGTTGTTACACTTATCTTATTAAGGAGGCGTTATGATCATGGATCATAAATTAAAATTAATGGTAGTGGATGATTCACCCTTGTTCCGCACCTGGCTGATCCGTTCTCTCTCTGAGGATGACCGCTTCCAGGTTGTAGGATATGCAGTAAATGCCCTTGACGCCCAGGAAAAGATCCCGCTGCTGCAGCCGGATATGCTTACCCTGGATATTGAAATGCCGGGAATGTCCGGCATTGATTTTTTAAAGCAGCTGCTTCCCGTCCACCCTATCCCGGTGATCCTGGTATCTTCCCTGAACCTGAGGGTTTTTGATGCCCTGGAAGCCGGAGCTGTGGATTTTGTACGGAAACCGGATGAAGCCAATGGACTGTCTAAAGAGATCTTTCTTTCTATGCTCCGTTCCAAACTCATGGTAGCGGCTGCTTCCCACGTACACCTTCCTTCTGTTCCTGCAGACCCTCAGGCAGGTGGTATCCGCAAGGTTTCTTCTTTACCTCCTGCCAGAAATACTTTCCTGCAGAAACCAAAGATTCCTCTGGGTGCTTCCCCTGAAACCGTGAGCCGTGGAGTAATAGGAAGCCATCGAGGTAGTAAAGAATTTTCCTGCAGATACTCCCGGAGTTGTGATCACCCAGCATATGCCTGCAGGTTTTACAGCCATGTATGCAGAGCGCTTAAACAGGATCTGCAAAATGGAAGTACGGGAGGCGAAAAACGGGGACCGGATCCGCAAAGGTCTTATGCTTTTAGCTCCAGGAGGTCTGCAGATGCGTGTGGTACCTCTTGGAAACTCCTATGCAGTCAGTGTACAGGAAGGAGAAAAGGTAAACGGACACAGACCTTCCGTGGATGTGCTTTTTGACTCAGTTGCATTACATGTGCGGGAACACGCCATCGGCGTTCTTCTCACAGGAATGGGAGCAGATGGAGCTGCCGGTCTTTTGCGCATGCGCAAAAACGGCGCCTATACGATTGGTCAGGACAAAAACAGCTGTGTTGTATACGGCATGCCTATGGAGGCACATAAGATCGGCGCCGTATGCCAGCAGTGTCCTTTAAATACCATTGGTCAGACTGTCCTGGCCCGTGTATCCCTTCGTTAACGGATAAGAAATAAATGGATAAAAAATGAAAGATAGAACTTTAAAGAACCAAAAGAAACATATAAATAAAACCTTGAAACAGTTCCAACTTGCGAAAACGATGATCCAGCTTTCCATTACCGGTACAGTTTCGGTGATCACTGCCAGCCTGAGCTTTTATTTTTGCCCAGGCTTTTCTTCCCAGGTCATAAAAGACGCACGATCCGCTATTTCCTTTGTACAGACTGCCAGTGGCCAGAAATTTCATGAACTGGAAGACTTTCTTAAAAAGCAGACCCAGCCAGAACCAAAAATCCAAAAACAAACAGAGCTTTCAGAGGATACTTCCAGGACACAGGGGATCCCAGATACATCTTCTGTGACTGCAAATACATCTCCTGTGATCCTTGGAAAAGCAGAAAACCTGCATATGGAGGCTCAGACGGGATCAGATGGCAATTCTTATGATGCTGCCATCCTGGATACCAGTATGGGACCGATGTTCTACTATAATCAGGGAGATACCCGCTGGAGCAGTTATCTCTACGGCGGTTCAGATCCCATGCTCCAGTATGGATGTGGTCCTACCGCCGCAGCCATGCTCATCTCCAGCTTCACAAATGGCGGAGAAGCCATTACCCCGGTAACGATCGCGGACTGGTCTGCTGCCAATGGCTATTATGCCCCCCAGAGCGGCTCCTATCACAGTCTGATCCCATCTGTCCTTACTGCCTATGGCTTTCAGGTAGAATCTGTAACAGACCATTCGCCCCAGAACGCGGCTTCCCTTCTTTCTTCCGGTCATATCCTGGTCGCCCTTATGGGTAAGGGAAGCCTGACGCAAAACGGTCACTTTGTCCTGATCACAAAGCTCCTTCCTGACGGAAATGTTTCTATCGCAGATCCTAACAGCTTTGATAACAGCACCTGCGAATGGGAGCTTCCTCTTCTCATGGAAGAGTTGAAAAAAGTCTATGACAGCGGCGCCCCGCTCTGGGCCGTTTCCATGGCTGCATCAAACTCTTCCCTCTCCTGAGGAAGGAGGATTCCCCTGAACATCCGCTCCAGATCCTTTCTGCCCATTGCCATAGCCACCCGCAGAAGGATCACCTTGTCTTTTATATCAGAATAATCATAAATCTTCCCTAAAAACTGGACTACCTCTTCTGCGCTGACATTGCTCTCTGCAAAACAGTTGATCAGAGTCAGCAGCGCATTCATATCTTTGTGGTCAGTATTCAGTACGATCACACAATAGCGGACCGCTTTCTGGTAATCTCCCAGCTTTCTGCAGCCTTCTCCCAGACACTCATACATCTGGATCAGCATGGAGGTGGTAATGATCCCCCTGTTCACTGTTCCATAGGTTTCCAGCTTTGCTATAGCCAGTTCATACATCTGTACCGCTTTTTCATATTGCCCCTTTCTCCAGTACCAGTCCCCCATAACACAGTCAAAATCAGGCTCTTTCGGAAGCTTTTCCACTGCTTCTTTGTAAATAGCTTCCACCTCGGCTTCCGGTTCGTTCAGGCACTGGGAGACCCTTAACAGGTTTGTATAGGTATAAGAACTTCGCTGATCATATACCCTCCAGTTTTTCCGGCATGGCTGCCACCGCCTTTTTGTATGCATCCCTTGCTTCTTCATTTTTTCCGTCTGAAGAATAGGTATCTCCCAGATATCCAAGATAATCACAGTTTTCAGGCTCCTGCTTCAGGATCTCCAGGATGATGTTCAGATTCCTTTCAAATTTGGACTTATCCCTCTTCTCCTGTTCCTGGTATCCGGTATGGAGGAAAGCCAGCTGCTTTGTAGCATCTGTCAGATGCAGTCCGGATCTTCCTTTTCTGACCAGGTGTTCATGTATTTTTCCTACATAGCGCAGGTCCGGCCGGTTTACAAAGAATCGGATCATGGTGCCGCCGCTTGTGATATTGTTATTTTCATCCAGATCTACGATCCCTGTAAGAAGGCCGTCTACATCGTCTCCCACATATTCCAATATCTCCGGAATCTTCGCTGCATCCTCCGGTGTAAAGCTTTCATCCGCGTCAAGAAAGGCGATCCAGTCTCCCTTTGCCTGGTCAATGGCAAAATTTTTGGCAGCAGCAAAATCATTGATCCATGGAAAGGAAAATATCTTTGCCCCCATTTCCCTGGCAATCTCCACAGTACGGTCACTGCTTCCTGTATCTACTACGATCTGTTCACACATGATATCCTTCCCCCAGGAAAGGGCACGGCGGATATTTTTTTCTTCATTTTTCACGATCATACACTGTGATATGGTTTTTTTCATCATCTGTTACCTTCTTTTTAAGTTCTAAAGGACATATTGTAACTGTTCAGTAGGTCTGCGCACTTGCTGACCGTAAAATAGGCTGGAAGGTAAAATCCCATCAGCGAAGCTGATCGGAATGGATTTTTGCACGCATGAAGGAATTGTAATAAGTTACGACATATCGAGTAGGAGGCGGTGGCTAACCGCCGTCCTCTCACAGCACCGTACGTACCGTTCGGTATACGGCGCTTTCAATAGTTGACGTGCACAGACTGGTAGGCTCTGGCTAAATCATAATAGCCACTGTTTATCAGTCTTTCTTTATTCAGCGCCCAAATCACAGCTTTGTTATTACTGATATACCAATACTTTCTGCGACTGTTTGCTATTGTTGCCGCATAGTGTTCTGGAATTCCCAGCTTGACTAGATTTTTATATTTCGTTCTAGGTTTCTTCCACTGTTTCCATATACACATACGTATTCTGTGATAGAGCCATCCGTTAATGTCATCTATGTTGTTCTTCATACTTGCAATTCCGTAGTAGTTAAGCCATCCCCTTGCATACACCTTGATTTTCTCAAGGCTTGGCTTGATTGACTGACATCGCTTACGGGAAGATAACTCCTTCAGTCTAGACTTAAACTTCTTCCATGACTTCGGATGAACTCGGACATAAATGCCTTTTCCATTCCTTCCCAATGCAAAGCCAAGGAATTTAAAATTTCGGATTGCAAACACGCTGACAGTACGGCTCTTTTCTCGGTTGACTGTAAGTTTCAGCCTCTCCTCAAGATATTTTGTACTGCTTTCCAAGAGTCTCTCTGATGCTCGCCTGCTCTTTGCAAGAAGCACGATGTCATCTGCATATCTTATACATGGAACACCTCTTTTCAGGAACTCCTGGTCGAACTCATTGAGGTAGACATTTGCAAACAATGGTGATAGATTTCCACCTTGTGGTGAGCCTTCCTCTGTGTCGATGACCACTCCATTTTCCATTACACCGCTTTTCAGATAGCGCTTTATCAGTTGCACTACTCTTTCATCCTTGACATTCTTACGAAGAATGTTAATGAGTTCGTGATTTAGAGTATCGAAGTATTTTGATAAATCAAGAACTACAGCAAATGTATAGCCTTGTTCTGCATACTCTTTGACCTTAAGTATTGCATCTTTTGCACTTCTGTTCGGACGATAGCCATAGCTACCCTCTGCAAACAGCAGTTCATAGATTGGCACTAACTGTTGGGTTATTGCCTGTTGAAGTGTACGGTCTATCACTGTTGGTATGCCAAGCTTTCGCACACCACCATCTGGTTTGGGAATCTCAACTCGTCTTACTGGAGACGGAGTATACTTTCCACAATAAATGCGGTCGGTTAACTCTTGTTGATGTTCCTTTAGATATGGAAGAGCCTCTTCAATGGTCATGCCATCAATTCCCGGCGCTCCCTTGTTTGCCTTAACTCTCTTATACGCTCTGTTAAAGTTGTCTTTATACAGTATCGCTTCCAAAAGTCTCGGCTGTGCACTGTCTCTTTCTTTCCATATCCGATTGAATGACCTAGACGCTTTCGCATACCCTTCATGTTCCGCATTATCTCTTTGCGAACAGCCATTGTTTTCAACGTTTTCTGCCATAGACGGTCATTCCTCCTTTCTCGGTCATACTCAAGACTCCTACTGATTCGGTCCTTCACCTCTCGGCTACTATGACCTCTGCTGACTTCTGTGCGTTCAGCATTGCTTTATGCAATGGTTACCTCTTTCAAGGCATTCCGCACAGACCTCCCCGGGTACCACATTTCTTCTCTCCATCCATCCGTTACATTTACCATACATGATTCCGTGTAGTTATCGGGCTTCGGCTTGTAAAGCAGTCTTACCCTCATGCATGGCCTTCTATGTAATTTCTGTTCGTCAGACCGGAGATTTGCCCGTGGTTAGTCTGTTCCCACATCCGGCTTCCTTCAGATTCCACCTCGCGATGGACACCCTTACCTTCGGCTATATCCTTCCCACTACCGGGCGGATTCGGACTTGCACCGCTAGAAACGTGCGCCGCCGGGCGCACCTTTAAAAAGAGGATCTGCACAAAGCAGATCCCCTAAAAGATGCAGAATCAATTTCAAGATTACTGCAGCATACTTAATACACCCTGAGGCATAGCGTTGGACTGGGAAAGCATAGACTGAGCAGCCTGTAAAAGAATGTTGTTCTTTGTATGCTGTGATCTCATCTGCCATATCTGTATCACGGATACGGCTTTCCGCAGAGGTAATGTTCTCAGAAGTAACCTTCAGGTTGTTTACCGTATGCTCCAGACGGTTCTGGGCAGCACCAGGGTTGCACGGTAAGTAGATACTGTCTCAATTGCATCTATAGATTTCATTGCCTTGAATGCATCTGTCGTGGTAGAAACCTCGATATTTTTAACCTTTAATGCATCCGCTGTCATAGTCTGCTGTGCAACAGTCATTGCGTTGGCTTTATCTGCAGAAGCACCGATGTAGAAAGTCAGGTTCGAATTGTTAGGCTTAGGATTTAAAGGTTTCTCACCGTTGAACTCTGTAGTAGAAGCAATACGGGTGATCTCGCTGTTCAGTGCATCAATCTCTGCCTTGATGTTTTTTCTTGCAGTTTCGGTATAAGTACCATTTGCTGCCTGGGTAGTCAGAGTCTTCATACGCTGAAGCATGGAGTGAGTCTCTGTCATAGCACCTTCTGCTGTCTGGATCAGACCGATCGCATCGTTTGCATTGTTTACAGCCTGGTTTAAACCATTGATCTGGGAACGCATGGTCTCGGAAATAGCCAGACCTGCTGCGTCATCGCCTGCACGGTTGATCTTGTAACCGGAAGACAGCTTCTCTAAGTTTTTGCTCAGTGCACTCTGGTTAGTACTTAAGTTTCTGTAAGAATTGATCGCTGCAATATTATGCTGAATTACCATAATGAATTCCTCCTTTTATAAAAGAAAATATGGCAGTGGACTCCTTTCCTCTGTCTTCTATTGTCCCAAGGGCCCTTTCTGGAACAGCAGAATTTTCTTTTCATATATATATATCGTCTTATGTTAAAAAAACATAAGCCTGTTTTTCATTATTTCTTTCATTTTTATTTTAAAAGTTCAAGTATGGTCTGAGGGAGATTATTTGCATTTGTAAGCATCATATTAGAGGACTGTAGGACGATGTTACTGCTGGTGTATTTTGTGATCTCCTCTGCCATATTGGTATCACGGATCTGGCTTTCTGCCGCCTGCATGTTTTCACTTGTAACGCTTAAATTATTGTGGGTGTGATCCAGATGCATATAAGCAGCTCCAAAGGATGCCCTGACCTTAGAAACAGCCTCTATCGCGTTTTCAATGTATTCCACAGATTCTTGTCCCTTTTTTACAGTCGGAAAAATCTGTCTGATCCAGCTGTAGTTCCTTGCTTCCTATATAATAGCGTTCTACATCCAGAACTTCTCCAGCCTGAGCAGAACCGCCGATCTGGAGCGGGATCGTATCGTCCAGCTCTGGCGGCTGCCAAAGCGGTGGATCTGTATTTGTATTGGCATCTGCCCTGGAAAACAGGGAGATTTCTCCAAATTTAGTGGTAGAACCAATCCTGTCAATCTCCTCAAGGATCTGGTTCTTTTTCCATGTTCAAGGTTTCCCGGTTGGATTGATCGTAAGTTCCATTTGCAGATTTTAAAGCCAGAGTCTTCAGTCTCTGGAGCATGGAATGGACCTCTGTCAAAGCGCCATCTCCTACATTGGTAAGTCCGATGCCGTCATCAATGTTTCTCATCGCCTGGTTCAGGCTGTTGATCCTGCTGCGCATACCTTCCGAGATCGCCAGTCCAGCTGCATCATCTCCCGCACGGACGATCCGAAAGCCGGAAGACAGCTTTTCAAGGGACTTTTTCAGCTTTCCTGTTTCGATCCCCTGATTTCTGGCAGCATTTATGGATGCTATGTTATTCTGCACCTGCATGATGTTTCACCTTCCTTTGTATCTTCTATGAGAATATCATCAAATAACCATTTGTTTTTATTATCGGCAAAATGCCTTATTTTATTGATACCAGGGTCAAAAGGCCGGAATTGCGGGAGTGCAAAGCGCGCGGCAATCCGGTATCTGTCTGTCAGATCAGCGTACCCGTATCCTTACCCATATTCATCATCATCTGAAGACGGAGGATCTGCACCATATTAGACCAGTCTTCCCCGGAAAGGTTCTCTCCCTTCCTGCTGCCAGAAGTGTACCGGCTGCCGGCGCGGACAGATCTGTATTTCCCGCAAGCTGCCTAAAAGACTGCCTGCTTTCAGACTGCTTCCTGTAAGGCCACTTCCTATAAGGCTGCTCACTGCTGTACTGCCGGATGTTTTCCCATATGTTCCGGTACTCACCGTACGTCCTGCCAGGATCGTATTGTTTCCCGTATAATCTGCCATGATCTTTTTTACATAATTCTGGGTTTCTTTATATGGTGGGATGCCTCCGTATTTGGTCACACTGTTCGGACCTGCGTTATAAGCTGCCAGTGCAAGGCTTACGTCTCCTCCGAACCGGTCCAGATTTTGTTTTAAGTATTTTGCCCCTCCAAGGATATTTTGTCTGGCATTGTAAGGATCGCTTACTCCAAGAGAACGGAGCTGTTCCCGGCATCAGCTGCATCACGCCCATAGCCCCTGCTTTGGATACAGCCTTTGGATTAAACCCCGACTCTGCCTTTGCCACCGCCCTGAGAAGTTTAGAAGGGATCTGATATAAAGCAGAAGCTTCTTCGAAAATAGAATCCATATCTTCTTTTATGGCATTCAGCCCATTTTTCAGTATCCCCTGAAATTCCTGGACCGGTGTTGTCTTCTGTGTCTGATCCGCTGCCTGTGCAGCTAACTTTCCCCCATCTCCTGTTATCGGTGCTAAACTCATATTTCTTACTCCTTTCGGCCTGCGCCGTCTGCTCCAAGGTACCAGCCGTCCTGAGAACGGTTTACTGCCATAGATCCATCGTTATTTAAATAATACCAGATATTTTTATCATACAGCCAGCCGGTCTTCATATCCCCATCCGGGTTTAAGTAATACCATTTTCCATTTCCTGTGTTCACCCAGCCGGTCTTCATATCCCCATCAGGGTTTAAGTAATACCATTTTCCGTTTCCTGTGTTCACCCAGCCGGTCTTCATATCCCCATCAGGGTTTAAGTAATACCATTTTCCGTTTCCTGTGTTCACCCAGCCGGTCTCTCATATCCCCATCAGGGTTTAAGTAATACCATTTTCCGTTTCCTGTGTTCACCCAGCCGGTCTTCATATCCCCATCAGGGTTTAAGTAATACCATTTTCCGTTTCCTGTGTTCACCCAGCCAGTCTTCATATATCCATTTCCGTCAAAATAATACCATTTTCCACCATACAGGAACCATCCCCTGGTACGGTTTCCTTCAGCGTTAAAGTAGTACCATATACCTCCCACCTGCTTCCAGGTATTGACTGCCAGAGTCCCATCCGGCATAACAAAGTTGTCTCCCTTTAGAGAACCTGCTACGCCTGGACCAGTACTGCAGCTCTGGGAAGTTGCTGCATGTTCTTTCTCCTCTTCCGCACTGTCATCTATATCCTGTTCCTGTGATGTAACAAATTCCCCTTCTTTTAAGTATTTTTTCTGTTCTGCCGTAACCGGGACCGCTTTTACCTGATAATAGTAGATCTTGTCCGGATCTGTCATGTACTCCTTTAAGCTGACAGAGTTACTTGTAACTGTCATCCGTTTCACCACTTTATCATTTCCATATAAAGTCAGGGTATAGCCCGGAGCATAGTCTACCTTCTTCCACACTGCCTTTTCTGAGTCATGTGAACTCCAGCCTGCTAAAGCTGTGTCACCCAGAACAGTGACCGGCGTATAGTTCACCTTTTACCTGCATGGTGGTATTATCCAGGGCTTTCGCCGATACAAAATCAGCCCCGGTCACACGGCATTTGGATCGTCCAAGGGACACAGGGAAATACTTTCCCTGTGCAGCATCCACAGTGATCTCCATCCGTACCTTTTTACCAGGTTTCCAGTTTTCATATTCTGTTTTGTAATAAATATCCCCAATGGATACCCCTGATCCGCTGATGGTGATCTGGGGCTGTGGTATTTCCTCCGGATCTCCAAAAGTGGTGTCAAATTTAATACTCATGGTCTCGATGATGCTGCTCTCTGCCCCATAAGCTGTATACATATGAAAGATTCCCCCTGGCACAGACTGTAAGCTTCCTGTGCTAAGCAGCAGTCCTGTTCCGGCACAAAGGAGTATTTTTCTGATCATTTTCATTATCCATTCCTCACATATCTTTACCTGTACCAGATCCCGTCCCCATTAACATAAAATCCATTGATATACTGGTTTTTTGCCATTTCACCTGAATCCGGCCAAAAATAATACCAATTCCCGTCAACCTGATACCAGCCGGCAGCCATAACTCCGTCAGCATCCAGGAAATAAGTTTTCCCTTCCCGGATCAGCCAGCCGGTAAACATGGCTCCCTGAAGGCTGTTGTCAAGTGTGTTTAAGTAATACCAGGAACCATTCTGTTCCAGCCAGCCGGTATATAAGGAGCCGTCTTCCCTGAAAAAGTAATAATCCGCCCCTATGATCTTCCAGCCTCCATAAGCCATGGTTCCCTGTGTATGCCCATTTTCCGTTAATGGCCAGAAGTAATACCACTGTCCATTGATCTTTGCCCATCCGGTTGCCATTTCCCCGGTACCATACAGGTAATACCAGTCATTTGCCATCTTCTGCCAGCCGGTGAGCATCGTGCCATTGACATCAAAATAATACCAGTATCCGTTGACCGACTGCCATGTACCCCGGCATATAGAGCCATCCGGAAATCTGTAATTCCATATATTGCCTTTTTTTACCCAGCCTACTTTATCTGTGGTTCCGCGCTTTGCAGAAGGATTTTTTGATTGCTGTCCTTTACCATCTGATACATACCGGTCTGTAATGGAAAGCTCCCCGGATTCTATCCATTCGCTTTTTCCACCATATTTTTTTTGGGAATCCGTTCCCGGTACTGTGCGTACCTTAAAGGTATACTCTCCTGTTTTTGTCATATATGGATAAAAATTATACTGATCCGCACTGGTCTGGGAGACGCTGTAAACTTTCGTTTTTCCTCTGTAAAGCTGCACTTCGTAATAACCGGATGTGTTATCCGGCTTTTCCCATTTAGCCTGTCCCAGGCTTTTTTCATTCCACCAGGCATCTTCCGGAGCAGCATAGTCTCCTTTGATCCCTTTTACCCGCAGGGTAACTACCAGTTCATCTCCATCTCGTCTGGCAGACACAAATGTGCCCCCACTGATCTTTACATTCGCTTTTTTATAGCTGGAAACAAAATAATCTTCACTGACATCTTCCGGTTCCAGGGTGACTTTCATCTGAGGCTCTTCAGCAGCTTTCAGTTCATTGGAGCTTTTATCCGTCCATTCGGCCTCGGAAACGCTGTATTTACCTCCACTTGCATCTACTGCCACTTCTCCATCTGAAACCGTGGTCGTTTGCAGTTTTATATCCGGAAGCTTGCTGCCTACTTCCAGCTTGGATGTAACACGGATATTTACTGTTTTAATCTCTTTTGCTGCTGCAAAAGCATCTATCTTTCCCCATTGGAACAGCAAGACTCCCGAAAGAAGGAGCAGAAACATTTCCCGTCCGTGTCTGGATCTTCTGTCAGGTATTTTCGACTTTTTCTTCATTTTCTTTTTCCTCCGGTGACGGCACATATCCTAAAAAGTAAATATAGATCTCTATGATCGCCTGATATAATTCTTCCGGCACAGCCGCTCCCAGCTGTAATCTGCTTAAAAGAGTCGCAAGAGAATCATCCTCATAAACCGGAACCCCTGACTTTCTGGCTGCTTCCGTGATCTTTTCTGCCATATATCCCATTCCGGAAGCAACGATTACCGGGGCAGTGTCCTTTTCCGGCGAATATTGAAGCGCAACTGCCTTTTGCTCTAATAACCGCTCAAACGCTGACATTAATACCATTCTCCTTTTTTCTTATCTTTGGAAAAACATCCAGCTGTACGGCTGTTGTATTCTTCCGTTCCTGGCAACTCCCAGCTCCATGGATATTTTATGATCCTGGAGATCTGCCAGAAGCTGGAAATCTCCCAATCCCCTGATCTCAAAGTCCACCAGAAGGCGTATTTTCCTGCCTCCATCTTTTTCTTCTTCTTTTTTCTCCGCGTCCGGATCGATCCAAAATTCAGACCTGATATGAAAAGGAAGGACAAAATGATTCACAGACATATATACGCTTTCGTTTACCAGCATCCCTCGCATCAGCTGATAAAAATCCTGTACATGTTCCAGCCCGGCTTCTCCTTTGGCCCCTCTTTCCACAAGTGAGCCAAAAATATCTCCATAAATATTTCCTTTTTTTCCTTTTGAACCGGTAAGTACAGCATACAGTTCTTCAGGCTCTGTTTCAAAAAAACGTTTAAAATCCCTATTAGCTGCCATTTGTTCAAAAAGGCTTCTGAGAAGGGCACTGCTTCCGTTTTCATAACGTGCCCCATAAAGGATCAGCTGGATCACGCTGCTTCTTACGTTGCCATAATCATGGGTACGGGAAATATATCTTGAAAGAAAGGGGACCAGCTTCTGAAACAGAACCTGGGAATTTTCCTTCGTTTCCCCATTTTCTGCCTTCCAGTCCAGCTGATCCAGAATTGATGCGTATTCCTGTCTTGCAGAGGTGTAAAGCATTCCTTTTATTTCATCTGTCAGTTCCTGCATCTGCTCTAAAAGATGCTCACCGCTGGAATAATTGTTGAATACCTGAAGGAATCTGAGGGCTGCTTCCTGCAGGCCTCTGTTTCCTTCCTGCTGCAAAAGAGTTCTCAGGTTTTCAAAGAAAGTACCGGAAAATTTAGTCTGTCCCTGCATTTTTAAAAAATCCAGCAGCTGGCCAGAATCTTCAAAACTGGCAGAATCCAGCAGCTGCTGCACCATTTTACCCAGACCTTCATCACCTTTAGCGATAACGGCTCCATCCCGGAACAGGATCCGGCCCAGGGAATCCTTTATTTCATTTTCCTGCCCCAGCTTCTGAAGAAAGTCAGTATAATTTCCATTATAATTGCGAACGCTGAAGCCACTTTCATTTTCCTGGTCACCAGCGGTACCGCTTTTCTGTCCATCTGCCCGCACTACACGAGATGGGTCAGAAGGATTCTGGATCTGGGAACTGTTCAGGGCGCTTTGCTGCTCCTGGCCTGTGTGGACATTTCTATTATCTATATATGTAGAAGGATCTGTTACCTGTAATATATTAGACATGTTTTATCCCTTTTCTTTTTGATTCTATATATTATGATGTTGGTCAAAAGATTTGACCTCTGATACCGAATTACCCTGCATGCTTCCATATGTATATTTAATCGGCGTTTTCCCTTTTTATAATTATTATTTTTCTTATATTTTCAAGAAAAAAGGCGATAATTTACATAGATATAGATTCAGTAAGCATGTGAAAATCACAGGATACTTTTGTGGTCCTGCCGTTTTATTTTAAGGTGAGGAGTAATTGTATGAAAATTCAAAATTTTATCCAGGAGCAAATACACATGGAACATGTATCAATGAGACAAAGCAATATTGCTTTGTCTGATAATATTTCTGCAAAACCGGCTGATCTTGACCGAGCCAGTTTTGAATACACCGAAGGTATTTCGGCTGATGAAACACTTTTCGCACGCTCTCTGGCTCACAGCATTACAGAAGATGTCTGCCGCGAGAAAGGCGTTTCCGTTGAAAAGGCTGCCCAACTGAAAAAACAGGTTGAGGAAGGAACCTACGAACCGGATCCCATGGCCATTGCAAGGGCCATGTATGATCTATGAGGGCGCCTGAAAGCCTGATCCCGGTATTAGAACAGCTGTGTACTGTATTAGAACAGCTATGCCAGGTTGAGGCTGATAAACTAACCGTTATTTCAGCTGATCGTCCCGATCAGCTGGAATCTCTTTTAAATGATGAAAACATGCTTTTACTGCAGCTGCGCGGACTAGATAAAAAACGAAGTGATCTTCTTCGCAGGTCGGGTCTTGAGGGGCTTACTTTCCGCCAGATTTTGATGCAGGAGGACAGCGAGGAGGCTGTGGCACTTCTCTCTCCGATCTTGGAACGGTTATCCATCCAGGCTGAAAAGCTGAAAAAAGTAAAAGGTGGCACAGACCGTCTGATCCGGATCCGCATGAAGCAGTTAGAACAGCGCCTTGCCGGTGCGAAGCAGAGCGATCCTCATGTTTATGACAAATATGTCTGATAAAACTGTGGGGACTGCAGGATATTTATATTTCGGAGGTAATAATACTTTATGGTAAGAGCAACTTTTTCCGGTTTTAATACCGCTCTGTCCGCTCTCCAGGCCAACCAGAAACGTCTGGATATTACAGGACAGAATTTGTCAAATATGAATACTGCCGGATATACCAGGCAGCAGTTAGAGGCATCCAGCCTTAATTATACGAATCCTGTTTCCCATTATTCTAATGGGAATGAAACTGCAGTAGGCTTTGGGGTAAGCATGGACCGGGTCTCACAGATCAGAGATCCTTATCTGGATATCCAATACCGCAGCCAGTCTGCTGACTGCAGCTATACCAATCGTTTACAGACTGCCCTTAATTCTCTGTCAAAGGTACTGGACGAAACAACCATTTCCGGCATCCGTCAGGCATTTGATGATGTCCAGTCTACCCTTACAAGCATGCAGGATCCTGCAAAGGTATCCGATCCCATCTATGAAAGTGAGCTGCGAACTAAAATGCAGTCTGTATGTAATCTTTTTAACCAGGCATCCAGACAGATCACACAGGCCGAACAGAATGAATTTCAAAGGCTCACAGGGGAAGGCAGCAGTGAACAGGGCGATGTGCAGAAGATCAATGACATTCTCCGCCAGATCGGCGACCTGAACGTGCAGATCAAACGTAACCAGGTTGCCGGTCATCCTTCTCTGGAACTGCAGGATGAACGAAATCTTCTTCTGGATGAGCTTTCCGGTTATATTCCTGTTGAAACCAGATATTACAAGGATGATGCCCATTCCGGGAATAACGCCTATGACTATGATGCAAATGGTGCTGTGATCGGCAAGAAGGATTGGCCTGATGACCTGGAAGTGAGCATGAATTATATTGATGCCCAGGGAAAGAGCCAGAAGCTGATCCTGGTAAATGGATCTGACCTTGGTGCTAACGGTCTCACAAAAAACTACGGTCAGTTAAGTGTGTTAAAAGGCGATCACCAGACAGCTGCTTCTGTTTCTGATCCTGCAAACATTTCCATCAAGTTTGAAAAAGCCCCCAGCTATCAAGGGAATGGACAGGCAGCTGCAGATGTATACGCAGAGTTAAAAGGGATCCATTTTGAAGGCGGCTCTCTTCAGGCAAGCCTGGATATGCTCCAGAAAACAGGTACCGGCACTGTGATAAATGGATCTACTGCTGTGGATGATGTCCGTGGATACCAGTATTACTCAGAAAAACTGGATCAGTTAGCTGACACTTTCGCAAAATCCATGAATGCCAGCAACAATGGCAACAACCACAAGGATCAGAATCTTTTATCTAATTCCACCGATGACTCAACAACTGGTATAACAGCCGGAAATATCGGTATCAGCAAAGGCTGGACCAGTGGAACGATCCATATTTCTACGGACGGCACCAACCGCACAGATACAATTCTTGATATGATCGCAGCTATGAAGGATACCAAGAAATTGAACGGGAAAACATTTGCTGATTATATGAATAACCTTTCCACCCAGCTGGCATCTGATTCCAGCTCCAACCAGACTGCATTAAAGACGGGCACAACTGTTTTAAACAGTATCCAGGACTCCAGAGACTCTCTTTCCGGTGTCAGCCTGGATGAAGAAGCAACCAATATGATGGCCTACGTTTCAGCCTATAATGCTGCTTCCCGTCTGATGACTGCCCTTGATGAAGTGTTGAATACCCTGATCAGTAATACTGGTGCATAAATATAAGGAGGATTAATAAATTATGAGAGTTGTACGTTCATCTGTTTACCGCAGGTATACTTCTTCTTTAAATGATCTTCAAAGCAATCTGAACAAAAGCATGAACAAGGTTTCTACCGGCGCTGCTTATGAAACAGCTGCTGATAATCCTCTTGCTTATTATCAGGGAAAGAAAATGGATCATTTATATCAGGATGCAAAGAGTAAAAGTTCTATTTTAGGTGATATTAAAAACCGTCTGTACCAACAGGAGCAGGGCGCAAGGGATATCCAGAAAACTTTAAGCAACAGTAAGACTTCCATGCAGTATGTGCTGGATTCCTCCCATAACAGCTCAAAAACTTCTGTCCAGACAAAAAGAGATGCTCTTCTTCAGGATGTGCAGAGCATGGTCAGCAATCTGAACAGCCAGTATCAGGATTTCTATGTTTATGGAGGAAATGATATTACAACAGCTCCGTTTTCTTTAAGCGGAGATGGAAAAACCCTTACTTATACCCATAAGTATTCAGACGGTACCACAAAGACGGTCAATATGACCATGGCTTATGACAAAAATAACAATACTTACAGTTATCATTTAAGCGATGATGACCTGAACAACCTTGTGACAGCTATGAGAGAACAAGGCCGGGTAGATATCGGTTATGGCGATATTTCCAACCGCCAGTCTCTTTTAGATACCTATACCGGAGGACTGAATATGCTTACGGGGCTTACTTCAGATTCCCTAAATGCCATGTCTGATGCGGATGCAAAGGATGCGGTCAAAGCTGCCCTGGAAACAACTCCTGTGGCACTTCTGAGCCGTTCGGTTATGGCCTGTGATAATTATACCAATGATACTACGACCGTTGATCAATTTACAGATACTATGGGCAGTGTACTTAAAGATGCAGCTAATACAGAGCATACCATCAGCACCATTTACAGCGACCTTGGCAATAAATATTCCCTGGTAGAAACTACAAAAACCCGTCTTGATACTTTAAGCGACAACCTGACAGAGGAATACAAGGACATTCTCGGAGCTGATCCTTATGAGGCCATTACAGAAATGTTCTCTTACCAGTACTCCTATTCTGCCGCTTTAAAAATGGGGTCAAACCTGATGCAGTCATCTCTTTTTGATTTTATAAAATGATACCGGTACATTGTTTATAAAAAACAAGCAAAAAATAACTTTCTATTTTTAGGTCAGAAGAAGGTGAAAATGTATGAAACCTGTGATTGAAGCAAATTTTATACCTTTTGAATCTGTCCGTTTCCGTCAAAATGCCAGTCTGGTTTCAAAGGACCAGCTGGCAGCAAGACAGCATCAGGCGATTTCCCAATACCGCCTGAAAGTACGTCAGGCTCAAAATTACGGGATCAGTTCTCCGGAAAGCATGACCTGTATCCAGGATATCAGACAAGCTTTTAATCTCCGGGATACTGTCCAAAGAGTACATGGCACAGCAAACGTCTCTGGATCAGGAAACAGCTTTTGTGATCCATTTTCTGGCAGCCCTGACAATAATGGGCTGTATACCCTTCAGAGAGGTGAATTTGAATTTCGTGTGGCATCTGGCAATCTGGAATACGTACCAGCCCTGGAAATGACCATCATAACCTCTTATCCAAAAGTAGAGTTTGTGTATACCGGCACCCCCAATTATGTTCCACCAAAAAAAGAGCCGGATTCCCCTGCTCTTAATGTTACCATATAAAAACTGACCCCCGGAGGCTTATGCAATCATGAAGATTGATACAAAATATTACGGCGAAATTGATTATACAAAAGATGAACTGGTTGTATTTCCAGATGGTTTATTTGGTTTTTCCCAGTACCATGACTATCTTCCCCTCTCTATGGAGGAAGATGACAGTTCCCTGCTGATATTGCAGTCTGTAGACGAACCTTATGTAGCCTTTTTTCTCATCGATGCAGCAGCACTCTTTCCTTCTTATTCACCGGTTCTTCTACCGGAAGAATTATCCTTTCTGGAAGTAAATTCCAGTGATGAATTATCCTATTATGTCATATGTGCTGTAAAGAAGGATTATCTGGATGGAACCGTCAACTTGAAATGTCCTCTTGCCATTAATCCGGATACCCGCAAAGGAATCCAGGTGATCTTGTCCAACGCTGACTATGATTACCGCCATACCTTACGTTCTCTTCTTGGTAAAGAGATAAAGGAACAGGACACTAAAAAAGGAGATAAATAGCCATGCTGATACTGAAACGTAAAAAAAATGACAGTATCCTGATCGGGAATGACATACGCATCACTGTACTTGACTGCGACAATGGATCTGTCAGCCTGGCTATAAATGCCCCGAAGCATATTTCTATTTTGCGGGAAGAATTGACAGAAGCAGAACGCAGCAACCTGGATGCCTTATTATCTGATACAGATTCACTGCGCTCTATTGAAAAAGGACTGAATTCTTATATAAAGAAATAGACCATAAGCTTAATGACCCGCAAACGGGTGAATACTGATAAAATGACTCTTATCTGCTATACAAAATATCATATAGCTCTTTCAGCTGCCGGCGTACGAGAGAAAAAAACTCTCTCAGACGCCGGTAAAATAATGCTCTTTTTTCCATGCGGTTTTCCCGCTCTTCTTCTTTTAATATGTCTGATCTAAGATCCAGCGCCTGTTCATCTGTTTCCGGCCCAAATTTCCCTGTCATGCCGTAGAATACATTTTTCTCCAGTATATCAAATACCTGGAGTTCTTCTTCCTCTGTCTCCATGCTGGCACATTCTTCCCGTGTTCCAAACCACATATAGCTTAAATGCAGAAGCTTCTGCGCCAGTATATTTACTTTAAATTCCTTTAGCCGGTTCTCAAGCTCCTGAAACTGGTCTTCTTCTGCTGCTTTTCTGTAAAATACATATAAGTCTGCCAGATGGCGTATCTGCAGATGTCCTGTTACATATAGGTAAGCAGACTGGATCATCAGATAGACTAGCTGGTCTATGGCATTCCATTCATAAATGTAGTTACCATTTTCTTTCAGGAAAGCACGCTGGAGCAGCTTTTCCATCCCCCTCTGGTATACCTGGGTTTTAAAAGGAAAGGTATGATAGATCTCCACAGAAAAGCGACCTGGTATACGCATCTTTTCACCCACTCCCGGATAGAGAGTATCCGTTTCGTAGCCTATATTGACCAGATAGCCTTTTGCAAAAAGATAATCTTCCGGGTCAAGAAAAAAAAGCTTCAGAGAGCTTTCCCCTGCCATTTCCTCCCTTGGATACAGCTGTCTGCGGCTGCTGGAGGAAAGGACGAGTACCGGGATTTTTTTTAATTCCAGAAGGACCAGTATCTCCCGTTCTCCTTCTGTGCAGCTTTCGTTGAATTTCAGAATATCACTGTAGCGCTCATAAAAGCGTGTTTTCCACCGTTCCGGCATTTTTTCATTATTTCCAAGGACCGCAAGATAGATCAGGTTTGAAATTTTGTTATAATCTGCAACCCGGAACAGCCTTTCCCAGTCCAGATTTCCATGAAGCGGCTTTAAATCATCCTGGCGCATAACAGATGCAGCCATATTTACCAGTATGCGGCCTTCATAAAAGTTTTGATTTTCCATTTAACTTCACCTGTTTTTTGATATTCTTCTGTTAAGTCCCCCATCGATCCTGCGTATCTTATCTAAAAGCTTTTCTGTGCGGCAACGCAGATCCTCAATACGCTTCTCCAGCATTTTTTCCTGCTCTGTCTTTCCTTTAAAACAGCTTTTTACATTCTTTAATGGACCTTTAGCCAGATCTCGTAGATACCGGGCCCGAAGGCTGTTTCCCGCAGTCTGCAGGATGATCTGTTCTTCACAGTCTGCATGGCGCTGCAGCTGTTCTCCCCTCATATCTAAAAGAAGAGAAGCGGAGACTGTGTCGCCGCGCTCCACTGCCTCCGCCAGTTCTTCCGTCAGACTACAAACTTCTCTTAATATATTATATCTCCTTTGAAGATATATCAAAATTGTTTCCAAGTCTGCGCTCATATATTCTCCTTTAACCGAAAACACTTCGTTCTCTCACAATATGCTGATCGCCGGAAATCTTTCCTGCCTGGTTAAATGCATCTTAATTCAGAAATATGTTGATCCTTGGAATCTCTTCTGCCCTGCGTTCCCTTCCTGCTTTAACACGGCTGATATCATAGATCAGGTACTCATAGATACGTTTCAGATCCTTGCTGATGGGATACTGCATATCCAGTATCTGTATTAAATACCGGACGATCCGTCCTGTTTTTTCGAGACATTCTTCAAAAGTCTCATATTTTTTATCCTCAAGTGCGATCTGTGCCATTTTCAGACGTTTCACTGCTTCATCATACAATAAAAGCAACAACTCCAGATTGCTCATAGAATAGATCGTACTTTCCTTGTACTGCTTAAACTTTTCATACATGCTTTCTTACCCCCATCAGCCACCTAACTGTGACAGGTAGCTGGACTGTGAATTCATCTGATTGATCAGCCTTTCCATCTGCGTAAACTGGCTGATATAACGGTCCTGCTCAGTTGACAGCTGGGACTGCAGGTTTGTGATGGTTTCCTGCATATCCTTTAATTCTTTATAAATACTGTTGTTAGTCAGGGTCAGGCTTAGTTTTTCAGATCCTGCCTCTTCAATAAGCACACCATAGGAATTTCCATTCTTGCTTGCATATCTGGTGGCATAAGTAGAAAGAGTACTGTCTATGGTGTTTACAATACCATGCGTGCCTGTGAACAGGTCTGATACCTTTTCCGGATCACTGTCCATGGCAGTTTTAAACTTTTCTTCATCAAATACGATCTTTCCACCTGCTGTGTAATCATCTGAGAAGGAAATTCCGATCTTTTCAAGATCGTCATAAGAAACACCGTTTATCATCATTGAAGAGAAAATGCCCTGGGTAGCATTGTCCAGATCTTTTAAAGCGCTGCTGTTGTACAGAATACCCTCTTTTGCCTATCTCCCAGTTTTTAATGGAATTTTCATTCATTTCATTTTTCTGGTCTTCTGTCAGAGGCTTATAATTACTGTCCGGCCTGGTTGTTGCCTGGGTGCGGACCTCATCGATCATGGCATTATAAGCTTCAATGAATTTCTTTACAGTCTCTGTCACCTTTTCTGTATCTGCTGATGCAGTAAATCTGACGCCTCCTTCAGCAGTTGCCGAGCCTGTATTAAATGTATTCGTGGCTCTAATATCCAGACCGTCAATGGAGAAGGTATTGCTGCTGCTGGTAATGGTGGTCTGTACCCCATTATAGAGAATACTCATCTCACCATCTGTGCCATCTGTGCTAACCCCGCCGAAAATGAGATTTGCTGCATCAGCAGTATCATTTGGATCTGCACCAAGGGTGATCTTACGACCCTCACCTTTTTCATTGGAAGAAAGAACAAATTTATTTTCACTGCCCAGATAGGTGGCAGTTACTCCCGCATCTTTATTATTATTGATCGCAGTAAGCAGTCCGTCTACTGTGGTATCTGCAGTGATATTATCTATTTTTGCACCATTGACTGTAAAGTTTTTTAATGCGTCGTTTAATTCCTCTTTTGTATTGTATTTTCCCAGTCCCAGTTTGACCCTGTTCTCCCACAGGCTGCTTCCTGTACTGATCTTATTTGACTGGGTAGATGTGATACCCAGAGCATTCTGGAGTTCCTTTGAGTCTGCGGATATCTGTAATGTCTGTTTGTTGTCTTTTGCAGTAAACGTCAGGCTGCCATTTTGACCCTCACCTACAGTAACCTTTCCTGAACCGAAGGCTTTATCCAGCTTATTCTGTAAGCTATCCTTAAAAGCTTTAAAATCTTTTATCTCTTCCTTATCGCCGATCAGTTCAATATTCTTTGTCTGTCCGCCATAAGAAACAGAGATTGATTTTCCCTTAAGATAGCCGGAAAGGGGCTGCTTTGTTATAGCTGCAGCCTCAAATGAAGATGTATGGTCGTTAAATTCCTTAAGTGAAATGCCGTTATCTATTTCATCCTGATTCATGTTGCCGGAATTAAAGCCAAGACTCTTTAAAGCAGATGATGTTTCCCTGATCACACAGCTTTTTCCTTTATCGGTAATACTTGGTGTCTGACTGATCTGGATCTGATCACCATTCAGTGTAAATTTAATGCCGCTCTTTCCATCTTTTCCGAGAAATCCCTGGGAATCAAGGGCTTCATTCAGCTGTTCTACTATCTTGTCAGAACTAGCCGTATAATCAATGGTAACTGTCTCTGTTTTTCCATTGTCCAGCTTTTTTTCATAACTGGTGGGGAACGTAAAGGTTGCTTCCTCTGTGAATTTCTTATCTGTAATACTGTAGGTTCCAAATGTCAGCTTCGTTCCGGAAAGATTGGAGGTCTTTATTTCTTTATTGCTAAAATCAGACGCACTGATGCCGCCTAAGGTAATAGCTGAATCTGTTTTCTTTTCGCCGGAGATCAATGTGGCAGATGTTGCTAATTTGTTTACTCCCAGAACTGATACTCTGGATGCAGTGTCCGCGTTTCCTGTCGCTGATATATATTTTGTATAGTCAGGATCCCCCTGTACACTGACCTGGTTTTTTGCAAAGAAATCACTGTTTTTTAAGCTCTTTGTTGCTGAATAGCTAAGGTAATTGTCCTGAAGATCTATGATCTTATTGCTGATAGAACGATATGCATCCCGCTTCCATTCCAGTTTTGTCATAGCCTGTTTCTTGGATGTGATCTTGGATGTTGTTCTTGCTGTCATCTGTTCGATCAGTGCATCCCTGTCAATACCGGAAGCTAAACCGCCATATCCTCTTAAAGCTGTATTTCCAAGACTGCTGCTTGTACTTGATACACTTGACATATCTGCTGCTCCTTTCAGTCATGTGATGTCGCGGAGTACATAAAATGCGCCGCTTCTGTATACTTTATCCCTGTGATCCTATAGATTCTATATACATATTTCGGCGCAGCATGAAAATTTATAAGATATGGCGTGGATGTTCTTTTACTTCCATACAGGCTCTCATGGACTGACTTAAAACAGCCACACGGAATTTATTGCGGTAAAAGGTTAACAGCATCGGGACTGTCGTATTATTCCACTAAATATATTTGGTGGCGCAGCCTGAAGTGGGGCGCTCTTCCACATCTGCCTGACAGCGGCTGCAGGTACAGGTATCATTACTTTTCAGTGCGTCAAGGATCAGTTCCGGAGTAAGGATCTCCTCCATGATATTTACGACCCGGTAACTTGGACCATCTTCCTGCTTCTGCTCTTCCTGTTGTTCCGGTTCTTTCTGTACAGGTGTCCCTGCGTTTGTTTTGGGCTGCTCTGTCTGTTCTTCTGTCTGTTCTTCTGACTGTTCTTCCGACTGTTCTTCTGTCTGTTCTTCTGACTGTTCTTCCGACTGTTCTTCCTGCTCCCCGGGCTGTTCTGCCTGCTCTTCTGTCTGTTCTTTTTCCAGCTCCTGGATCAGATTCTTCTGGATCTCTTCTGCCAGCTTTCCTTCTTCTCTTGGATCAACTACAGTCACATTAGCGGAAGGCACTCTTACCGGTTCTTCAGCAGCTGATCCTTCCTGCTGTGTTTCACCGGAAGCTGAAGAAGGCGGCTGTGTTTCGCCAGAAGACGTGACAGGCGGCTGTGAACCTGTGATAAGGTTCAGAACATGTGAGGTTTTATTTGTTTTTTTTGCCATATTATTTCTCCCTGAAACCTATGATCTTTTCTACCTCATCTAAAAACTTTCCATAATCCTTTACAGCTGATGCTCTCGGACTGTACTCAAAAATACTTTCTCCATGGGCCGGTGCTTCCGCAATCGCCACTCCGGACCTTATTTTTGTGTCAAATACCCGGGTTTCCAGCTGCGCGGCCAGCTGCCCGGCCATTTCCAATACATCCCTGCAAAGACATGTTCTTGGATTAAAGCGGTTTAGCAGGATACCCATGATCTTAAGGCCGGGATTGATCTGTATGCGGACAGATTCTACTGTTTCCTTTAACTGTGACAGTCCAACCAGACTGAGGATATCCGATGCCATTGGTATAATAAGATAATCAGAAACTGCATATGCGTTAACTGTGAGAAGATTTAAGGCAGGGGGTGTATCGATCACAATATAGTCATAAAAATCCATTACCGGCTTTAAAACATTTTTTAAAATAGATTCTTTTTCTTCTCCCGGATTATACTCCAGACCACTGCTGCTTAAGGTAATATCAGAAGGAAGGATATCGATCCCTTCTGTGCGGCTGATAGCCTTTTGTATGGATACATCTCCTTTTAATACATCCAGTATAGTAGATCCTCCTTCGGTATCCAGACCAAGGCAGAATCCAAGATTTCCCTGGGGATCCAGGTCTATACACAGAACCTTTTTACCTGCCATCGAAAATCCTGCAGCCAGCGCTGCTGATGTTGTGGTCTTTCCCACACCGCCTTTTTGATTTGAAACCGTAATGACCATTTTATGTATCTCCTTTTATCCTCTCTTCTGCATACAATATTTTCTGAAAGATATCCCTGTATTATTCTCCAAGGCGTTCCATAGATTCCTCTACCTGTTTTACCAGTTCCTGGATCTCCTGATATACAGCGGCTGACTCATTTGCCATACGTCCGATCTCATCTGCTACAACACCAAAGCCTACACCTGCTTTTCCGGCACGGCCTGCTTCAATGGCTGCATTCAGGGAAAGCATTTTTTCCATCGTAGCCGTCTGCTCCAGTCCCTTTGCCTTATACTTGATCTGTCCTACTGCATCCCGTACTTTCTTTTCCTCTTTTGCAAATGCTTCTACGCTGTCTGCATTGCTCTTCCGGTAATAAAGGGCATTAGCCCACAGATTCAGCATCTCAGCTAAAAGCTGTCCACCGGCACTTACTACTTCCTGGCTTGGGGCTGAATCATCCGGGTAATCTCCAAGGACGATACCGCCGATCACTGTACCTGCACGGAATCCTCCTACTGTAAGATCCTGGGTAAACTCTCGCAGCTCATTATGTTTTCCATTGGTATACCTGCTGTAAAAGCTGGTAAAGGAGTTTCCTCTCGTAATGTATTTTCCTTTCATATCCACTACTGCTGCTGTCATGCCTGTGACCGTTAAAAACAGATCCTGGATCCGCTGAAGTTCTTTTATATCCAGGATCTGGCGGATATCCAGATTTTCTGTACTTTCATCTTTTGAAACGGTATCCATATAGGAAGTTTTCCCTGATACTGCTGATCCTGTTGCCGCTTTAGAAGCTGTATCTTCATTTTTGGTCCCATTCTGGATCCACTGGGCCAGCTTGCGGTCTGTTGCCCGGATATGCTTAACCAGCACGCTTACCATATAGTTGATCTCGCCCAGGGAATTGATCGTCGGACCTTCCTGCTCCAGCTTTATAATGGCATCCACCCAGTTTCTGTTTATACCATTCATGAAATTTATGATGTTCTGTATATTCCGGATATTTTGACTGCTTCTGGAGATCCTCCTCATCTGAAAAGTGTTTCGTTACATATTCAACAAGAAATTCTCCCAGACTTGAGAGATTTTCTCTTCCCTTTCCCTTTTGAGCATGCATCCAGAAGGGTATTGACTTCGTCAAAAATCTTCCTGTGCTCACTGTCGATCAGTTCATTTCCTGTTACAAGATCCTGTGTTAATACATATTTTTCCATCCTTAGAGTCCTCCTTACTGCTGACTGTACTGTTTTTTAAAACGGACAAGCAGTTCATCCATTACTGTGATCAGATGCCCGATCTCCGGCTTGGAAAGCTGTTCGTCTGCACCTAATTCTTTCCCCTTCTGCCTCATCTGCTCATTGATCAGGGAAGAGAAGATGATAACCGGGATCTTCTTTAAATGTTCGTCATCCTTGATCAGCTTTGTAAGCCTGTGGCCATCCATTTCCGGCATTTCGATATCTGTAATGACCAGATTGACCTTATCATACAGATCAGAATCATTATGTATTTGTGAAAGGTAATCCCATGCCTCCTGGCCATTGGAAAAATTCTTTACATTGGTAAATCCGGCCCTTTCCAGAGAATCATCGATCATTTTACTTAAAAGAATGGAATCTTCCGCGATCACAATAGGACTGTTGCAGATAGGGCGGTCTCCCATCTTATCTACATCTGTCACCTGTATCGTTGTTTCCGGTGCGATCTCTGCCACGATCTTTTCAAAATCCAGGATGATCACCAGCTCTTTTCCGCACTGGGCAATACCGGTAGCAACACTGTCATCTCCATTTGCAATGGTCTTATCTGGCTTCTGTATATCTTTCCATGAAATCCTGCTGATACCTTCGATACTGTCTACCCGGAAAGCGACCGTCATTTTATTAAAATTTGTTACGATAAACAGATCTCTTGGCCCATTTTCCCGGTCATCTCCTGTAAGATATTTTGCCAGGTTGATCACTGTGATCAGCTCATCCCTTGGTTTAAAGATGCCTTCTACTGCCGGGTTTGCATGAGGCATCGGTTTTACCTTTTCACTCATGATGATCTCCTGGACTTTTGCCACATTAATGCCATAAAATTCACCCAGAACTGTGAATTTCATTACTTCAATCTCGTTTGTTCCTGATTCTAAAAGAATCCCTTCTTTTTCATTTTTGACCATGATCTTCTCTCCTTTTTTCTGTAAACAGGCATGTCACAGATGGTGACACCACCATAAATGAAAGCCCTGGCTATAGATGGCGTTCCGGTCGTCCCACTGTACGCACGATCACATCGCCTGTTGCAAGATCTAAAAGCATGGTACGGGCATAATTTCCTCCTGTATCCTCTGCTGCGATACAGATTCCTTCCTGGGCCATGACTTTTTTTACACTTTCTGCATTTCTCTGCCCGATATTTCCAAAGCTGCTGTTTCCGCTGATCTCAAACATCTTGGCTCCCCCTGCGATCTTAACTACCATCCGGCTTTTTACCATACCGAATATTTTCAGCTTTCTGAGGGTTTCCCTGATGCCGCTGTCTGCAAATTTAAATGGATTAGAATCCTTTCCTTCAAACTGTGCCGGAAGCATGATGTGCAGAAGTGCTCCCAGACGGGTAATCGGATCATAAAAGGTTATCCCGATACAGGAACCCAAAGCATAGGTTATGATCCTTCCTTCCCCTCGTGAAAACTTCATATCACCGATTCCTACTTTTAATTCTGTGCCTCCGATCATTATGAAACTCCCAACCTCTCTAAAATATCGTTTAGAGAACGAATGTCCGGCAGCATGAGCAGCCAGTCAGAAAGTGCTTTTCCGCCGATCACAAAATCTGCATTGCAATACATCAGTTTATCTGTTTCATATCCATACTCAGCAATAGGTACCATTAAGATCCCACCCAGCATGTTGATGGTAGCACTTGGAACAGACAGTTCCACCTCTACATTTACAAGCTGTGAAAAAGCATTTATATAAGAACAGATAATGATGTTTCCTACTTCTACCAGTGCTGATCTGGCCATTTCGTCCATATCCAGAAAGGACTTATAACGGCTTCCAAGCAGTTTTTCCAATACCTCATTTGCAAAATCCAGGTCGAAAAGGAACAGCATCAACCCCTCAATATCACCTGACATTTTTACAAGGGCTGCTGCAACAAGCTCCTCCGCATCACCGATCCGGTTCATGGCATCATTGTATCCAAGGATATTCACAGATGGGATCGAGATCCGGACTTCTTTCTGCAGAAGCTTGGAAAGAGCAGTTGCTGCATGACTAGTACCGATACTGCCGATCTCCCGCATTACATCCAGAGCCTGCAGGTCCATATCTTCATATCGCTTTATTTCCATTTTTTACCTTATCCTCTCAGTGAATTGATCGTTCCCTCTATATCATCTGATGTAGTGATCATTTTTACAGCATAAGAAAAGGCTCTCTGGCATTCGATCACATGGACCGACAACATCAGTTGCCTGAATTCTCCAGTGCCCCTTTTTGCAGGACCGCATCTGATTTTAAAGAAGCTTCCATTCCATCCTGTGCTTTATATTCATTATCTCCTACGCTTAAGAGACGGCTGGGGTTTGAAAATGTGTATACACTTACCTGGGAAGGTCAATTATCATCCCTGCCACCTTATCATCTGTATCGTAGTCATCGTCTTCTGACTCTGATTCCTCCTGCAGCTTTTCTACATCTGTTACTTCCAGCTTAAAG
>SCPN01000592.1_pt1 | contig 35831 bp, 37 predicted proteins | sample 6106831 | NCBI WGS metagenome assembly SCPN01 (sample SAMN10720447, study PRJNA508395) | human gut metagenome | isolation source: Participant 1, 0 month
TGGCATTTTATATGTGTAAATTTTTTAATTTTTTTGATTTTCTTTTTTAATCTTTTTATGAGAACTTCGGGTTCTAAAACTTCTTTATTTTCATCTGTCAGATTTTCATCTCTTATGGAAGAACCGGTACTGAAAAAATCAGGTTTTTCTTCGCCGGGAACTTCTGTATAAAAAGTGAGAATGGAACTTCCGTCATCAACGCCCATGTCCGCAGGAATGTCGGTATACATCTGCTTTTCCTCTTTTTCGGTAAGAGGAACATGGTCTGTTATCTCATATCCATCTATACCCATAGAACATAGAATGTTTCCTATTATGGGAGCATCATGTGTATTTGTATGTAATTCATATTTGAGCCAGTTCATAAGTGAAATCCTTTCGTGTTTTTTGATAATATTATAATACTATCATAGATATTTTGAAATGTCTCCTAAAAATGATAATTGTATATGTTTGGACGGTTTAGTATAATAAATATGTGAAAGAATATTTAAAACAGCAGGAGATTTCCGATGAAACAGTGGATGTATAAAAAATGTAATGCCGATACTGCGGCTATTGCAAAAAGATATAATATTTCAGGAGTATTTGCCAGAGTCCTCGTAAACAGGGGGCTTTATACATGGAAAGATATGGATGCATATTTATTTCCGGACATGGAAAAAATGTATAAACCCGGACTTATGAAAGATGTTACAAAAGCGGCAGAGATTTTGATGGATGCGATAAAAAATAATGTGAAGATAAGGGTTATAGGGGACTATGATGTTGACGGAGTTATGTCATCTTATATTTTATACAGAGGGATTGTGATGCTTGGGGGAGAAGTCTCATGCCGTATTCCGCACAGAGTAAAAGATGGATATGGTATTCGTGATTATATGGTTGATGAGGCAAAAGAGGACGGAATTGGTCTTATCATTACATGTGATAATGGAATATCGGCGGTGAGTGCTGCAAGCAGGGCAAAGGAACTGGGGATTACATATATTCTGACAGACCATCATGAAGTTCCTGACAATGACGGAACGGAGATAATTCCGGACGCCGACGCAGTTGTAAATCCAAAACAGAAAGCTTGTGAATATCCGTATAATATGCTTTGTGGTGCTGGTGTTGTTTATAAACTTATGAGTTATATTTTTGAGAAAAAAAATGATAAGTCATATATAAACGAACTTCTTCCTTTTGCGGCAATTGCGACGGTATGCGATGTTGTTCCGCTTGCCGATGAAAATCGTATTATTGTAAGCAACGGTTTAAAAATATTGAATGACACACCACATCTGAAAAATTTGGGGATGCGGAAAATGTTGGAAATCCTTGAATTATCAGAGCATGTCAGGTCAGGCGATTTGGGATTTCGGATAGGACCGTGCATAAATGCAGCGGGCAGACTTGATGATGCCGCATTGGGATTAAAGATGCTCACAACGACAGATGAAAGGGAAGTTGTAAAACTTGTAAATGAACTTATAACACTCAATGAGGAAAGAAAGGAACTTACTGCACAGGCTACAAATAATGCGATAGCTCAGATTGAGGAAATGAAAGCTCTTGAAAAACCGGTGCTTGTAATATACCTGAAAGATTGTCATGAGAGTGTTGCGGGGATAGTTGCAGGGCGGATAAGAGAGAAATATTACAGACCGGCATATGTGCTTACTGACGGAGAAAAAGGACTTAAAGGCTCAGGACGTTCAATCCCCGGGTATCATATGCAGCAGGCTTTGCAGAATTGTCAGGAAATTTTGACGGAATTTGGAGGTCATGCATTGGCGGCGGGATTTTCGCTGCCAAAAGAAAATCTTGATAAATTTAGGGATGCTTTAAATGAGCAATGTAATCTTACTGACGAGGAACTTGTTGAGAAAATAAGTTTTGATATGGAACTTGAATTATTGGAAGCAACAAAAAATCTTGTAGAACAATTACATTATATGGAACCTTTTGGAGAGTCAAACGACAGTGCCATATTTGCAAGAGGAAAACTTAAAATAAAATCAATGTATCTGTGTGGAAAGGAAAATCAGATAGCAAAACTAAAACTTGAAGACGAGGGTCTGCTTTATGAAGCGGTAGATTTTCATGCAGATAACTGTCTTTCACGTGTGATAGAAGAAAAATACGGCAAAGATGAGTGGGAGCAGATGAAACAGGGAAAATACGGGCAGCAGATAAGTATATTGTATCAGCCGGAGATAAATAACTGGAGTGGAAATGTTCAGATGAAAATAATTGATTGTATGTAAAATAGATTTTGTTTTCATTATCTGCTGTTTACTTATTGCTGTTTTAGCTAGATAATGATATTATAATGCAAGTGGGCAAAATAGCTTTTGACTACAACATCTTATTATATATATAATAATTACAGGGGGGTAAGTATGTCAGATTTATCAGCATTATCGTCTATTTCAGGACTTAGCGGTTTAAGTGAGAGAGATTCATATTATCAGTATCTTATAAATAACAATTCGACAAGTACGATGTTAAACGCATTGTCAGGTGATTCAAGTGACAGTGACAGTAGCGGATTATCGGGGATTTCAAATCTTTTGAGTCAGGCATCAGGACTTACAGGTACATCATCGCTTACGGGATTATCGTCATTAGTTGGAAATTCATCAACAGACAGTGATGGTTCGTCGCTTAGTGCACTTACAAGTTTTTCTCAGATATTAAAGACATATCTTTCTTCTGAACAGACAGAAGCGGCAAATATGGCTGAAAATATGTCAAATGCACTTGAAGAGGCTGACACCAACGGTGAAGATAAAGCTTCTGTTACATATAAAACAGTTCAGGAACTTTATAATTACTTTACTGAAAAGGCAAAAGCAGAAGGAACATCAAATATTGCATCGGCATCGGGAACAACAGCAAGTACGTCAAGTACTTCCGGTACACAGGGAAGCACCTTACAGCAGGCGGCTGAAGCTGTAGGCGGAGAATTTGATTTTGACTCATTTGAGAGTGATGTTGACAGTATGCTGGAAGCTTCAATGCAGTCAACCGGAGTAAATATGTAGAATAAAAATAATAAAATAAAAACGGTTTGAAACTATAATCAGATAGTTTTAAACCGTTTTTTATGTATCATGTGTAAATGACATATAAATATAAAAATTATCATGTATATTTATATGTCATAATTAGCTTTAGAATTTGAAAAATTATATTTTCATATTCATAAAATCAATATGTAATTTTATCTTAAAAAGAATACTTCCTAAAAATCTTGATAAGATGTATATGATAAGTATAAGACTAAAACGGCTTTTTGGTAACTGAAAATAAAATCGGATTTGTCCAAAGTTGCCAACGGGAATCGCCGCGTATAAAAAATTATATAAGATTCACAGCGGTATTTTGTATATGTAAATTTATATTTTTTGGCTGTTGGATAAAGAGTGAAATCTTTGATATTGTTGTCATCATTTTTACTGTCAGCAGAATTGTCATATATGGCGAATTTTAATGCTGCAGGAAAAACAATGCCTGCAAGAAGTATATATCCGGGTATTACGTTCATTGGATACAGAGTTAATACCAAAAGTAAAAATACAATATATTTGGATGTCAGGATACCGAGATACCTGCTTATAATATGTAGTTCATGGTTGTTGCTTTTGTTGTCTGACATGTGACCGCTCCTTATTCTGATAAAAATATATATAAAGAATATAAACAGTATAGCAAATTTAGTCAAAAATGACAAAAATATTACAATTCGTTTTAAAATTGAAAAGGACTTTTAAATTGCAGGAAAATAGTATATAATAAATTGGAATATGTAGAAATATGAAGAAAAAAAATAAAAATACAAAGTCATAAAATGTAATTAAAAGCGAGAAACAGAGATGGTAGGTAGCCATGATATCGGAATAGATCTTGGTACAGCAAATGTACTTGTTTATATAAAAGGAAAAGGCGTTGTTTTAAGGGGAGCCTTCAGTAGTAGCTTTTGACAGAGATACAAACAAAATTAAGGCTATAGGTGAGGATGCAAGACTTATGCTTGGCCGTACACCCGGAAATATCGTAGCAGTCCGTCCGCTTCGTCAGGGTGTTATTTCAGATTATACTGTTACAGAGAAAATGCTTAGATATTTTATTCAGAAGTCATGCGGAAAGAGCCGTTTCAGAAAACCTCGTATCAGTGTATGTGTACCTAGCGGTGTTACGGAAGTTGAGAAGAAAGCAGTTGAGGATGCTACCTACGAAGCTGGTGCAAGAGAAGTTGCCATCATCGAAGAACCTATAGCTGCTGCAATCGGTGCAGGAATAGATATTTCAAAACCATGTGGAAACATGATAGTAGATATAGGCGGTGGTACAGCCGATATAGCTGTTATTTCTCTTGGAGGAACAGTTGTAAGTACCTCTATCAAAATTGCCGGTGACAATTTTGATGATGCTTGTAAGATACATGAAAAACTCACAATCTTCTTATCGGTGAGAGAACAGCAGAAGAGATAAAAATAAAGATTGGTTCAGCATATCAGCGTCCTGAAGTTGTAACTATGGATGTAAGAGGAAGAAATCTTGTTACAGGACTTCCAAAGACTATTACGTTACATCTGATGAGACACTTGAAGCACTCAAAGAGATTACATCACAGATAGTTGAAGCGGTTCACAGTGTTCTTGAAAGACTCCCCTGAACTTGCAGCCGATGTCTCAGACAGAGGTATTGTTCTTACAGGTGGCGGAAGTTTGTTATACGGTCTCGAAGAACTTATAGAAGAAAAGACAGGCATCACAACAATGACAGCAGAAGAACCAATGACAGCAGTTGCCATCGGTACAGGAAAGTTTGTTGAATTTTTGAGCGGAAAACGTGATGACGACTAAATATATATATTGATTTTGACGATATATATTTATATTAGGAAAATAAATGTATTTTTTGTTCCTTTAGAAAGGGGATAGTAGATGGTTAGAGGATTATATACTGCCTACACGGGTATGGTAAATGAACAAAAGAGACTTGACATTATATCGAACAATCTTGCAAACTCTGCGACAGTAGGATACAAAGAAGAAAATGTTACCAGCAGGTCATTCAAAGACTTGATGATGACAAAGATAAAAGATGGTTCAGAGGCTTATCTTGACAGGGAGATAGGAGTATCAAATCCCGGTGTAAAAATCGGCGAAACATATATGAACTGGGATCAGGGTTCACTTCGTGAAACTGACAACACATACGATATGGCTATTCAGGGAGATGGATTTTTTGCAATAAAGGTTGTTGATGCGAATGGAGATTCAACAATCAAATATACAAGGAACGGTCAGTTTTCAATTACAAGCGATGGTTATATAGTTGATGTTGACGGAAACAAACTTCAGGGTGCCAACGGTGATGTTCAGGTTCCCGTGGATGCCACAGATATTGCCATAAAACTCAACGGGGCAATATATGCGGATGGAGTACAGGTAGATACCATTACCCTTACGGACTTTGACGATTACAATTATCTTGAATTATATGGAGACAATATGTATACGGCAGTTGATGGAGCTACGACGAAGAGTTCTGCAGCGACTATCCTTCAGGGATTTACAGAGCAGTCAAATGTAAATGTTATTGACGAGATGGTTTCCATGATTACAATTACGCGTGCATATGAAGCAGGCCAGAAGATGATTAAGACACAGGATGATTTACTTACTCAGGCGGTTTCAAGCGTAGGTAAGGTATAATTTAAACTATAGGATTGTTGGTTTATGTATAAGTTTATTATACATATGACAGAGATGGTTTTCTGTACAGAGAATAGTCTATACAGTGACGGAAATGGAGAGTCAATATGATGAGATCACTTTGGACTGCTGCATCGGGTATGAAAGCCCAGCAGACAAGTCTTGATACAATATCAAACAACTTATCAAATATAAATACTACAGGTTACAAGAGAGAGACAACAGAGTTTCGTTCTCTTTTGTACCAGTCAATACAGAAAGAGACTACTGATACAAACGGTCAGCAGAAACCGATAGGTGCACAGGTTGGTCTTGGTGTAAAAGTTGCAGCAATCGGAACATCTTTTAAACAGGGAAATATGTTACATACAGAAGGTCAGTTTGACTTCGCTATTGAAGGCAATGGATTCTTTATGATAGAGCAGCCTGACGGAAGTATATCATATACACGAAACGGAAACTTCCAGCTTGCAGTAAATGCAGCAGGTGGTCTTTCACTTTGTACATCAGACGGAAATGCTGTATTGGATTCGACAGGAAATCCTATCACTTTCGATGCAAACATAAACACAAATAAACTTGTTTTTGACAACTATGGAAACATAAAATATACAGATGCAGCAGGAAATGCACAGAATCTTGGAATTTCTATCGGAATTGCACAGTATAACAATCCGGCAGGACTTGAAAAAATCGGAGAAAGCTATTATAAAGAATCAGCAGCTTCAGGTACTCCAAGAATAGAAGGACAGGATGCAAACCTCCAGAGAAGTATTGTTAAGAATGGTTATCTCGAGAGTTCAAGTGTACAGGCTGTAGACGAGATGGTAGACATGATTGTTACACAGAGAGCATATGAAATGAACTCAAAAGCAATCACAGCATCGGATGAGATGCTTCAGCAGGCAAACAATTTGAGGTCATAGTCAGGAGGTAGAGTATGAGTTCTGTTTTAGATATTTCATCAATGTACAATTCATATTCATCAAAGCTTAGTTCTACATCAGCTGATTCTTTGGAAAGTGCATTGAAGAGTACAAATTCTTCATCAGATGATGAAAAGCTTATGGAAGTATGCAAAGATTTTGAGTCATATTTTGTTCAGAAAATTATTGAAGAGTCTAAGAAAACACTTGATAATGAGGATGAGCAGGGAGAATATATGCAGTATTTCTCTGACACATTAAATCAGGAGTATGCTGATATTGTCACAGATAACGGAGGCATAGGTTTGGCACAGCAGTTATATGATTCATTAAAAGGTACATACAATATAAAATAAAAGCATAGAGATTCGTGGAAGAGCCAAAAGATTCGTGAGCAAATTTTAAAATGAGCCGCTGCACATTTTGTGTGGCGGCTTTATTACTTTTTGAAATGAGGAATATCATATATGAAACAGGTAGAGGGATATGTAGAGAGAATTACATATAGAAATGAAGAAAATGGTTATAGTGTTATTTATCTTTCAAATCCGGAACCGAAAGATGATGAGGATGACGAGGTATGCTGTGTGGGATATTTTTCTTTTGTATCAGAGGGAGAGTATCTCGTAATAAACGGCAGGGAGACAGTACACAAAAGTTATGGACCTCAAATTCAAGTTGAAAGTTATGAGACGAAACGACCAAACAGTTCAATTGCAATAGAAAAATATCTTGGCTCAGGAGCTATCAAGGGAATAGGTGCAGCACTGGCAGCGAGGATTGTAAGAAGATTTGGTGAGAAAACATTTGACATAATTGAAAAAGAGCCGGAGAGACTTGCCGAGATAAAGGGCATCAGCATGAAGATGGCCATGAGCATTGCCGAGCAGTTTAATGATAAAAGGCAGATGCGCCAGTCTGTAATATATCTTCAGGAATATGGAATATCTGTAAATATGGCTGTAAAGATTTACAAATATTACGGAGAAAAAATTTATGAGATTATGGAGAAAAATCCATATAAGCTTGCAGAAGATATAACAGGAATTGGTTTTAAAATTGCTGATGCGATAGCATTAAAAGCGGGATTTTATCAGGACAGCGAGTATAGAATAAAAGCGGGAATACTATATGTTCTGCAGCAATCGGGTTCAAACGGTCATTGTTATCTTCCAGAGAATGAACTTGTTGAAGAGACTGCATATCTGCTTGGCATAGAGAAAGAAAATGTTGAAAAAGAGTTAGACAATCTTACATTAAACAAAGAGCTTGTCATAGAAGAATATGACGGAGAGAGAATGCTTTATCAGAGCAATCTCTATTATATGGAAATGAATTGTGCCAGAATGCTGCATGATTTAAATATTCCGTATAAGATAAAACCGGCTGTACTCGAAAAAAAGATAGCTGCAATAGAGAAAAAAGATAATATAGAACTTGATAAATTACAGAAGGATGCTGTTTTTCAAGCTGTGCAGAATGGTATTATGATAATTACCGGCGGACCCGGAACAGGTAAGACAACAACTATAAATACTATTATTCAAATTATGGAGAGTGAAGGATTCGATATACTTCTCGCTGCGCCTACGGGCAGAGCAGCAAAGAGAATGTCGGAAACTTCCGGAATGGAAGCACAGACAATACACAGAATGCTGGAGATAGACGGAGGTTCACTGGATGATGACAAAAGCGGAATGCATTTTCAACGTAATGAAACAAAGCCTCTTGAAGCCGATGTAATAATAGTAGACGAGTTTTCCATGGTGGACATTTATATGTTATATGCACTCTTAAAAGCTATTGTACCGGGTACGAGACTTATTATGGTTGGTGATGTGAACCAGCTTCCGTCGGTAGGCCCCGGAAATGTCCTTAAGGATATGATAAAATCAGAGTTTTGCAATGTAGTAAAACTGAGCAGGATATTCAGACAGGCAGCGGAGAGCCAGATTGTAACAAATGCACATAAGATAAATGCCGGAGAGCAGATAAAACTCGACAATAAAAATATGGATTTCTTTCATTTGGAGAGAAATAACAGCCGGGATGTTATAAATGTAACGATTCAACTTATAATGAAAAATCTGCCGCCATATGTCGATGCAACAAGTTATGATATTCAGGTACTCACACCGATGAGGAAAGGGGAACTGGGAGTAGAAAATTTAAATAAGGTATTACAGGCATACATGAATCCTAAAATGCAGGGAAAAAATGAACATGAATTTCACGGTGTTATTTTCAGGGAGAATGACAAGGTCATGCAGATAAAAAATAATTATCAGATAAAATGGCAGAAAAAGAACAGATTTGATGATGTTGTTGACGAGGGAACAGGAGTGTTTAACGGTGATACCGGAATAATAAAACAGATAATAGAAGCGGCAGAAGTAGTTTATGTTGAGTATGAGGAAGGAAAAATCGTCGAGTATGGTTTCAGTGATATGGACGAGATGGAATTAGCTTATGCCATAACAATACATAAATCGCAGGGAAGTGAGTATCCGGCGGTAATTCTTCCGATTATATCGGGTCCAAGGATGCTCTTAAACAGAAACCTGCTGTACACGGCAGTAACAAGGGCAAAAAAATGTGTTACTATAGTCGGCAGTGCCGACACGATAAGAAAGATGATACAAAATGTAAATGAGCAGAAAAGGTATTCAACGCTCTGCAGACGCATAATAGAAATGGAGGAGTATAAATAGTTACAAATAATACATTTAAGAATATTGCAAAGAGCATGCTTGATATATTTTATCCGCACAGGTGCCCTATATGCGATGATGTATTGCCTGTAGGAATTGATTGCACAGCATGCGTAAAATGTGAGAGAATAGTACAAAAGGCAGTCAGACCGTACTGCATGAAGTGCGGGAAACCGATAGGTGATGAAAGAAAAGAGTTTTGCACAGATTGTGAAAAGAGAGAACATTTTTATCTACAGGGAAAAGCGGCATTTGTCTATGATAAATATATGCAGAAATCAATAGCCGCTTTTAAATACAGGGGAAGAAGAGAATATGGAAATTACTATGCAGAGCAGATTGTGAAAAAACACAAAAAATGGATAGAGACCATAGGAGCACAGTGTCTTATTCCGGTGCCTATTCATCGCGAGAGATATAGAAAAAGAGGGTATAATCAGGCAAAGATAATTGCGGATGAGATAGGAAATAGAGTGGAGCTGCCTGTTATTGACAACTTTATTGAGAGAAACAAAAATACAGAAGCATTGAAAAATTTGAGTGAAGCCAAGCGGAGAGAATGCTTGAAAGATGCATTTTTTGTATCAGAAACTTCCAAATTGTTGTATCGTGATTTAAGGTGTGTTATACTTGTAGATGATATATATACAACAGGAAGCACTATAAACGAATGTGCTGCTGCGTTAAAAAGGGCAGGTGTGAAAAAAATTTATTTTCTATGTGCCTGCATAGGAAAGGATGATCAAGGAGGGGAATAGAAATGGATGTACGAAATTGTAAAAATTGTGGTAAATTGTTTCAGTTTGTAGGAAAACCAATATGTCCTGCATGCAATAAAAAACTTGAGGATAAATTTTTTGAAGTCAGGGATTATATTTATGAAAATCCTACGGCAAATATGGGAAAGGTATCAGAGGAGATGGATGTGCCGATTCAGCAGATTAAAAAGTGGGTTAGAGAAGAAAGACTTGCATTTTCAAAAGATTCAGGCATAACTATATCATGTGAAAAATGTGGAAAGCCAATTTTGACAGGTCGATTTTGCAAGGAGTGCAAAAACAGTATGCGCGATGACCTTTCAAAAATGTATGGAACTGAGAATAAAGTCGCTAAGCAAAAGAAAACAGGTGATCCAAACGGTAAAATGCGTTTCCTAAAGAATTAGTTTTCCGTCTTTATGAAAGGGGGATTGCATTGACTGATGTGAAGGTTGAAGAAATTTTTGATGATGCATTTGTTAATGTTTCAAAAAAGATAGTTTCATTGAAACTTGACAGAAAGGCAGATAAAAAAGCAGATATAAAATATTTGGAATTTGTACATACTAAAGGAAAGTTTGTATCAACTATAATATGCGGTTTTTCGTCTATGATGTTTGATATTATCATAAAAAATATGAATGGAGGGAAGATGCCTTCAGAGGACGAAAAGATATTGTATATAAATGAATATGTAAATATCGTATGTGGAAGGGCATTATCTGAAATAAATAATCAGATGGGAGTTTCATCGAGACTTACTGTCCCTACATTATCTTTAGATGTTGATAGTATAAGTGTTGAACCCGGAAAAACGGGAAATGAAATTTTATATTATGAGTCAGAGTTTGGACAGATTAAAATATCAATTCATTATACGATCACAGATTAATTTGTTTGTCAAAGGAGGACATAAAATGGATAAAACAACTATAATTGTAGTAGATGATTCACCATTTGCTTCAAAGCAGATAAAAGATTTAGTTGAAGAAAACGGATATGAGGTTATTGGCTATGCCAAAAGTGGTGAAGAAGGAATAAAAATGTATGAGGAGCTTCATCCGGACATAGTTATTCTTGATATTATCATGCCGGGAATTGACGGAATAGAGACAGCAGAAATTCTGGAAAAGAGTGACCCGGATGTAACTATCCTTATGCTTAGTTCATTATGTGATACAGGAACCTTGGAAGAGGTCAGGGCAATAGGTGTTAAATATCTCATACCTAAGCCTTGGGAGGATGATGTTTTACTTGCTACACTCGAGCTTTTAAAAAAGCATAAAGAGGAGAATAAAAAAGAAGATAATAATTAAAAAAATACGATATGGTTTTAAAAACTATTATACATGGAAAGTAAAAGCTTTGAATATCAAAACAAATACCATAAAGATGAAATGAAAAATAAAAGAGTTGTAATTTTTGTTGATTATGCACAAAAATACAGCTCTTTTATTGTGAAAAAACACAACAAAAGTATGGTTGACGAATTGGTGGATTTTAGAATATACTTTTTATTGTTTGATAAAGTTTGATATACAAACTATTTTAGTGAAAATTAGTAGTGCTGTATGTTGGTAAAGGAAAAACAAATGAATAATGTTTTAGGATCTATAAGTGCTAATTTAATAAAATTATTTGATAATATTATGGAGGTCGAAGCGCATACGATAAGAAATGAGTACGGTGACAAGATTTCCATGACGGAAGTTCATACTATTGCGGCGATAGGTGTTGCAGAATTAAAAAGCATGAGCGAACTTGCAGCACAGTTAAGAATTACTGTCGGGACACTGACAGTTGCCATAAACAATCTTGTAAAAAAAGGATTTGTAGAACGTTATAAAACTGAGAGGGATAGGAGAGTTGTCAAGGTAGCCCTGACAAAAGAAGGAAAAAAAATATATTCATTGCATGAGAAGTTTCACAATGATATAGTATTTGCTCTTATAAAAGGATTGAGTGAAAGTGAAATGGATGTTGTAGCGAAAGCCTTGGATAATCTTGACAGTTTTGTTGAAAAGCGTTTTGAGAATGGAGAAATAAAATGATTAAGACGAGAATTATTTCGACAGGTGCAAGTGTGCCTGAACAGGTTATAACAAATGATGATTTGTCAAAAATAGTTGATACAAGTGATGAGTGGATTACACAGAGAACAGGCATAAAGAAGAGACATATATCAGGCGGAGAGAATACTTCGCATTTTGCGATAAATACGGCAAGACAGGTATTAGAGAGGGCTGAAGTTGCGGCTGAGGATGTTGACCTCATCATAGTTGCAAGCGTTACAGCCGACTATGGAACACCGTCACTTGCATGTATGGTACAAAAAGAGATTGGAGCTGTAAATGCAGTTGCATTCGATGTAAATGCTGCGTGTAGCGGTTTTATGTTTGCACTCAGTATAGCAGACAAATACATAAAAACAGGGATGTATGAAAATGCAATAGTTATAGGTGCAGAGACATTATCAAAGATTGTTGACTGGAAGGATAGAGCGACCTGTGTATTGTTTGGAGACGGTTCCGGTGGTGCATATGTAGAGAAATCAGAGGATATGGGTATATTAGAAGAAGAACTCGGTGCAAAAGGAGAACTTTGGAATATATTGACGCAGGGTTATGTCGGATGTTCAAATGCATTCAATGATATTAAACATGAGAAAGATAATCTTTGGTATGTGAATATGGATGGAAGGGCAGTATTTAAATTTGCAACTAAAGCTGTCACGAAGAGTATAGAGAGAGTTATGGACACTGCAGGAGTAAAAGCAGATGAAATAAAGTATGTTGTACCACATCAGGCAAATGCAAGGATTGTTGATATTATTTCTAGAAAACTTGGGATAGCCCATGACAAGTGTTATATGAATATGTCTGAGTACGGAAATACTTCATCTGCGAGTATTCCGATAGTTTTGAATGAACTTAATGAGAAGGGGCTTATAGAAAGAGGGGACAAGCTTCTACTCACAGGTTTTGGCGGTGGAATGACTTGGGGAACCATGCTCATTTCATGGTAAAAGGTTATTAGAAAATTTTATTTTAGGCATTGCGATAAATATTATCCTTCAGGCGGGTCTTTATCATAAGGTGTTCTGATAAAGTTTTCATAACAAAAAAATATATATATTTTAATCTATTTTTAGGAGGAAAAACCATGGTATTTGAAAAAATCAGAGAAATTATTGCTGAGCAGACAGGTAAGGATGTTGATGAAATCACATTGGAGACAAATGTAAAAGAGGATCTTGATGCAGATTCTTTAGATTTATTCCAGATTATCAACGATATTGAAGACGAATTTGATGTATCAGTTGAAGACCCTGAGTCAATTGTCACAGTTCAGGATGCAGTTGATTTTGTAGAAAGCCATAAGAACTAAAGCAAACGAGTGTACTCGTACAACTGGGTGGTGGCGCTGGAGGTTGATAATTATATCCGCCTGCTGGCGCTATCTCTTTACTTTTTTATGTAATATAGAAGATTTCGGGTTGAAGAGGGATTGATTTAATTAAAATATATAAATATATGGATTTTATTCTTGAAGATGGAGGAAATTGTAAATGAAAACAGTATTTATGTTTAGTGGACAGGGTGCACAGTATGCAGGCATGGGAAAAGATTTGTATGACAATTATGCCGTTGCAAAGGAAGTTTTGATAGAGCAGATGAGGTTTTGGGATATTCAATTAAAGATATATGTTTTTCTGATGAGGAGAAACTCGGACTTACAGAGTTTACACAGCCGGCAATACTTACAATGAGCATTGCAGCTATGAAAGTCATGCAGGAAAATGGAATAAATGCGGATATGACAGCAGGACTTAGTCTTGGTGAGTATTCGGCACTTGTTGCAAGTGGTGCAATGAAATTTGAGGAAGCAGTAGCACTTGTGCAAAAAAGAGGAAAATTTATGGCAGAGGCAGTTCCGAACGGCAAAGGAGGAATGTTTGCGATAATAGGTCTTGATACAGAACTTGTAGAAAAATCATGTGAGGAGGCCGTAAAGGAAATTGGAGGTGTAGCAGTTCCTGCAAATTATAATGCACCGGGTCAGATAGTAATCGGAGGAGATGCTGCTACAGTTGAGAAGGCGGCAGAGATAGCAAAGGAAAAAGGGGCGAAGATGGCTGTCAAACTTAAAGTAAGCGGACCGTTCCACACAAGTCTTTTGCAGCCGGCAGCAGACAAACTTCTGCCTGAACTTGAAAAGATGAACATAGGAAAGATGGAAATTCCGGTATATACAAATGTGACAGCAGAAACACTTAAAAATGAGAGTGAGATAGTTCCTACATTGGCAAAACAGGTAGTATCACCTGTACGCTGGGAACACATAATAAAAAATATGTATGATGCGGGAGCAGATACATTTATAGAATTGGGACCGGGTAAAACTCTTTGCGGATTTGTAAAGAGAACAGTAAAGGGTGTTGTAAATGTGAATGTTGAGGATACGGCATCGCTTGAAAAGGCTCTTAAAAAAATTAGAGAGTAGTGATAATGACAGATGAAAATATCCAAAGATTAGCATAGATAGAAAAGTAACAGAATTTCAGATTAGGAGGGACAAGATGTTAAAAGGAAAGACAGCGATAGTGACAGGTGCTGCCAAGGGTATTGGCAAGGCAATTGCAATTGCTTTTGCTAAAGAGGGCTGCAATATAGTTCTTAATTATCACAGCAATGTGTCTGATGAAACTATTAAGGAGATTGAAGATTGTGGTGTTAAATGCATGCCTGTTCAGGGGGATGTGAGCGATTTTGATTTTGCAAAGAATTTTATAAAAGATGTTAAAAAAGAGTTTGGTACAATCGATGTTCTTGTAAATAATGCAGGTATTACAAATGATATGCTTCTTATGAGAATGTCGGAGGAACAGTTTGATTCTGTTATCAATACAAATCTTAAAGGTTCATTCAATATGATACGTCACGCAAGCAGTGTGATGCTTAAGCAAAGAAGTGGTGCAATAATAAATATGTCATCGGTTTCCGGAGTTGCGGGAAATATAGGTCAGGCAAATTACGCGGCATCTAAGGCAGGAGTTATCGGTCTTACAAAAGCGACAGCTAAGGAACTTGCACAGAGGGGTGTCACATGCAATGCGATAGCACCGGGATTTATAGAAACAGATATGACGGCAGTTTTAGCTGATGAGACAAAGGCTGCAATCCTTAACTCTATTCCGCTTAGCAGAGCCGGAAAACCGGAAGATGTAGCAAATGCGGCAGTATTTTTGGCTAAAAACAATTACATTACAGGTCAGGTCTTAAATGTAGACGGCGGTATGATAATGTAGAGTATATATAATGGTGCAAGGGTCAAAATATCTTTTGACACCAACATCATATAATGGAAAATGATGGTTTAGATTAACAAAATCAGCAATGAGCTGTAGAAACGGGGGAATTATGTCAAGAAGATGTGTAATAACCGGAATGGGTGTTGTAAGTCCGCTTGGAAGTACAGTTGACAGCATGTGGGAAAATGCAAAAAACGGTGTATGTGGAATTGAGAATATCACAAAGTTTGATACTACTGATTTTAAGGTGAAAGTAGCCGGAGAGGTTAAGGATTTTGACCCTGAAAAATATATGACAAAAAAAGATATAAAGAGAAATGATCCTTTTGCCGTATATGCGATGGGTGCTGCCGTACAGGCAATGGATGACAGTGGTATCGATATGGAGAAAGAGGACGCATCGAGAGTCGGAGTCATATTTGGTTCAGGTGTAGGCGGTCTTGGGACAATGCAGGAGCAGGTTACAAGAATGAGAGAAAAAGGACCTTCAAGAGTTTCACCTATGTTTATACCTATGACAATCGGAAACATGGCAGCAGGAAACATTGCCATAAGATTTGGTGCAAAGGGAATTAATGAAGATATAGTTACAGCATGCGCAACAGCTACAAGCAGTATAGGTGCGGCTTTCAGAAATATTATTCACGGTTATGCAGATGTTGTTATTACAGGTGGAGCAGAGGCAGGACTTTGCGAGATTGGCATTGCAGGTTTTACCAATCTTACGGCACTCTCAACAAATCCTGATCCGAAAGATGCCTGCAAGCCTTTTGACAAGGACAGGGATGGTTTTGTTCTTGGAGATGGAGCAGGAGTACTTGTCGTAGAGGAACTTGAGCATGCGCTTGCGAGAAATGCAACAATATACGGAGAGATAGTTGGATATGGCGCAACAAGTGATGCATATCATATTACACTTCCGGAAAAGAGCGGAGCAGGAGCCGCAAAGGCTATGGAGATTGCCATGGAGGAAGCCGGCATAAAACCTGAGCAGGTTTCATATATTAATGCGCACGGAACAAGTACACCGGCAAATGATTCTACAGAGACAAATGCCATCAAATTAGCATTCGGTGATGCGGCAAAGGATGTTGCAGTAAGTTCGACAAAATCCATGACAGGACATCTGCTTGGAGCAGCCGGAGCAGTTGAGGCAATTATGTGTGTTAAAGCATTACAGGAAGATATTCTTCCACCGACAATAAATTATAAGACACCTGATGAAGAGTGTGACCTTGATTACATTCCAAATGAGGCAAAGGAAAGGTTGAAAAAGCTGAATATGCGTTATCAAATTCACTTGGATTTGGTGGACATAATGCAGTTCTTTGTTTTAAAAAGGGGGGAGTAGTCCTATGAAATTTGATGAAGTTAAAGAACTTTTGCTATCTTTGAAAAAAGTGATATGGGTGAAATGGAGATAAAACTTGATGGAGACAGTGTTCATCTTGGAAGGAATGCTTCATTCTCTGTATCTAATAGTGAAAAAGAAACTACAAAAACTGTTATAGCAGGTTCAAATAATGACAGCGTGACAACTATTGAAAATAATAGTGCAGCTTTTGAGGATACAACGCAAGATAAAGCTTTTGAAGAGAATTTAAAAAGTGATGTTGAAGACGATGCTAAGACAGTTACGGCACCTATTGTCGGAACATATTATCAGAGTCAGGCACCTGACAAACCGCCTTTTGTTAAAGTCGGTGATACAATTGCAAAAGGTGATGTCGTCTGCATCATTGAAGCGATGAAATTTATGAACGAAGTAGTAAGTGAAGTAAGCGGAAAAATCATCGAAGTGCTTGTAGAAGATGGTGAGTTTGTTGAATTTGGACAGCCGCTTTTCAGAGTTGAATAAAAAGAGCTTAGGAGGTTTTTTATGGCAATGGATATTAAAGAGATAATGAGTATAATTCCTCACAGACAGCCGTTTCTTCTTATTGACAGAGTAGAGGAGATTGTTGAGGGTGAGTCAGTAACAGCTATAAAGAATGTTACGTACAATGAGCCTTTTTTTGCAGGGCACTTTCCAAATGAGCCTGTAATGCCGGGAGTTCTCATTGTTGAAGCAATGGCACAGGCAGGGGCTGTAGCAATATTATCTATGGATGAGTTTAAGGGTAAAACTGCTTATTTTGGAGGTATAAATAAAGCTAAGTTTAAGAAAAAAGTTGTTCCGGGTGATACATTGCGTCTTGAAGTTAAAATCGAAAAGCTCAAAAAGAATGCAGGTATTGGTCAGGGAACTGCTTATGTAGGAGACAAAGTGGCAGCACAGGCAGAACTTGTATTTATGATTGGTTAGAGGTGACAACTTTATGTTTGACAAGATTTTGATTGCAAATCGTGGAGAGATTGCAGTAAGGATAATCAGGGCATGTCGTGAGATGGGAATAAAGACGGTTGCTGTATTCTCAGAGCCTGACAGAGAGGCATTACACACACAGCTTGCAGATGAGGCTGTTTGTATAGGCTCGGCTAAAGTAGGTGACAGCTATCTCGACATGAATAATATAATCAGTGCAGCAGTTGAAAAGCGGGCACAGGCAATACATCCGGGATTTGGATTTTTATCTGAGAACAGCATGTTTGCCGGTGTATGTAAAGATTGCAATATCAAGTTTATCGGGCCAAAGGGTTCGGTTATAGATGCACTGGGCAATAAGGCAAATGCACGACAAATGATGATCAATGCAGGAGTACCTGTTATACCCGGAAGTGACGGGGTGATTGCCGATGTGGATGGTGCGTATAAAATGGCGGACAAACTGGGGTATCCTGTTATTGTGAAAGCATCTGCAGGAGGCGGCGGAAAAGGAATAAGGATTGTCAGAAAAAAAGAAGATTTGAAAGAAGCTTTTTTGTCAGCTCAAAGTGAGACAAAGGCTGCATTTGGTGATGATTCAATGTACATGGAAAAGCTTATTGAAGGGGCAAGACATGTAGAGGTACAGATACTTGGTGACAGCTTTGGAAATGTTATACATCTCGGTGAGCGTGATTGTTCGCTGCAGAGAAAAAATCAGAAAGTTCTTGAGGAAACTCCTTGTGAGGTTTTATCAGAAGCTACGAGAGCAAAAATTTGTGAGTCGGCAGTAAAGGCTGCGAAAGCAGCAGGCTATGAGAATGCAGGAACAATTGAATTTTTGTATGATGAAGACTCTGATAAATATTATTTTATGGAGATGAATACAAGAGTTCAGGTTGAACATCCGATAACAGAGATGGTTACAGGTGTTGACATAGTAAAAGAGCAGATAAGGATAGCGGCGGGAGAGAAGTTATCATATAGACAGGATGACATAAGGATAAGCGGTCACGCAATAGAATGCAGGATAAATGCAGAAAATCCTTCCAGAAATTTTGCACCTTGTCCCGGGATGATTGACTATCTTTTAATGCCGTCGGGAGGCATTGGACTTAGAGTTGACAGTGCCATATATCAGGGTTATGAGATACCGCCATACTATGATTCGATGCTTGCGAAGGTTATAGTTCACGGCAAAGACAGAGAAGAAGCGATAGCAAAAATGAAAAGGGCATTGTATGAATTTGTAATAGAGGGTGTAGATACAAATATAGAATATCAGAATAAAATTTTGAATAATAAGAAATTTGAAAAATGTCAGTATAATACATCATTTCTTGAGAACGTAAAATTGTAAAATGATGTAACTGCCTGTTGATTAGATGTTGGAGTGAAATAGGATATGAATATTTTCAAAAAGAAAAGTTATTTTTCAGTAAACGGAACAGAAGAAAAGAAAAAAACTGAAAAAAACAAAAAAAGCCAGGAACCGTCAATTCCTGACGGTATGTGGATAAAATGTAATACCTGCAAAAACATAATATACAAAAAGGAAGTCACGGAATTTAAATTTTGTCCAAACTGCGGGGCACATTTCAGAATGAACCCTTCAGAGAGAATAAAGATAATCTGTGATGAGGGAAGCTTTAGAGAGCTTGATGCGAACCTGTCTACTGAAAATCCTATGAATTATCCTGATTATGATAAGGTGATTGGGAAAGCCAAAGCAAAATCAGGAATAAATGAAGCTGTAGTAACAGGGGAATGCACAGTTGGCGGATTTAAGACGGTAATTGCGATAATGGACAGTCATTTTATGATGGGCAGTATGGGTTCTGTTGTGGGAGAAAAAATAACAAGAGCAATAGAGTATTCTACAGAGAAAAGACTTCCAATCATAATATTTACCACATCAGGCGGTGCAAGAATGCAGGAGGGAATAGTATCTCTGATGCAGATGGCAAAAACAGCAGAAGCAGTTGGAAGACATGATGAAGCCGGACTTTTATATGTGACGGTACTTACTGATCCGACAACAGGCGGAGTGACGGCAAGTTTTGCAATGCTTGGAGATATAATTCTTGCAGAGCCAAAGGCACTAATAGGATTTGCGGGACAGAGAGTTATACAGGGAACAATTCATCAGAAGCTTCCGGAAGGATTTCAGCGTGCCGAATTTCAACTTGAACATGGCTTCGTTGACAGGATTGTCAATAGGGAAGATATGAGAGATGAATTAATCTCGATTTTGAAACTGCACAATTGTTAATATGATGCAAAGATCAAAAGCAGATAGCAATGTGTGTTTACATACAAAATGCTGTCTGGTGGCTTGGCATATTGTTAGGAAGGGATTGCTGTTATGAATAGTGCTATGAAATCTGTAAGGATTGCAAGAAAGATAGACAGACCTAATACAAGGGAATTTATTGATAAATTATTTGAAAATTTTATGGAAATGCATGGTGACAGGCTTTTTGCGGATGATGGTTCGATTGTTGGAGGAATAGCATCATTTGAGGGGATTCCGGTTACGGTTATCGGAATACAGAAAGGCCATACTCTTGATGAAAATGTTGAGTGTAATTTTGGAAGTCCTAATCCCGAGGGATACAGAAAAGCACTTAGACTTATGAAACAGGCAGAAAAATTTCACAGACCTGTTATAACGCTTGTAAATACGGCAGGAGCTTTTTGTGGAATAGGTGCTGAGGAACGTGGTCAGGGAGAAGCGATTGCGAGAAATATAATGGAGATGTCAAGACTTAAAACTCCAATAATATCAATATTTACAGGAGAAGGCGGAAGCGGCGGTGCACTTGCACTCGCAGTTGCGGACGAAGTGTGGATGCTTGAGCACAGTCTTTATTCAGTGCTCTCACCGGAAGGATTTGCGAGTATCCTATGGAGAGACGCAGAAAGAGTAAGCGAAGCAGCAGAACTTATGAAAATGACCGCAAACGAGCTCATAAAAAACGGAGTATCAGACAGAACATTTCAAGAGCACAAAGACGGAATAGAAAATAATTTAAATTATACGACAGACCAGTTGAGAGAGGCACTTAGAAAGAAATTGCCGGAGCTGATGAAAAAAGATATTGGCAGATTGCTTGACGACAGATATAAAAGGTTTAGAAAATTTGGAGAATTTTCGGAGTAAAGAGCGTATAATTACCGTGATAAAAAATAAGATATATGCAACAAATGGCGTTAGAACATCCGTCGTTACTTAAGGTGCTTGATTTGTAACTTTAAGTAACGCTACGGTGTTCTAACGCCATTGTTCGTATAACATCTATTTAGTAAGGAGTCAGTCAGCATTAAATAAAACAAAAAACTAATTCAAATGTATGCCATCTTTTTCAATTGTGATAAGCCTTTCTTTATACAAATGCCCGATGGCACGTTTAAAAGCATTCTTGCTCATATGAAAACGGTTTTTAACTGCTTCGGAATCGGATTTATCATTAAATGGAAGAAAACCGTTCTCTCTCTGTAAAGTTTCATATATAAATGAAGCATCGTCGTTCATCTGCTCAGGTATTTTTTTCTTGACGCTTAGCGTGAGCCTGCCGTCCTCCATAACCTGTGCAACCCTTGCATAGACAGGCTGATTTATGCGGTATTTTTCAAAAACTTCTTTTTTGGGAAGAAGAGCAGAGTATTTATCGTCAACAGCAATAAATACACCAAAATTGTCGCTTATCTCATATACGCGGCCAAATACCTCATCATCTTTCTTGTAAGGGGATTCATTGGAAAGATGATTGTAAACTTTCATGGAAGCACAAAGTCTGTCGCTCTTATCAACATAGAGTGTCACTAAAACAGCATCATCTTCTTTTACCTCATAAAGCTGCTCTTTGAAAGGAAGAAGAAGGTCTTTTGAAAGACCCCAGTCAAGGAAAGCACCGATTTTTGTTATTTCTTTTACATAGAGTCTGGCAACCTGACCTAACTCTAATGATGGTTCTTCCATAGTAGCAATAGGTCTGTCCTCTGAATCTTTGTAAACAAATACATTTAAAACATCACCCTGCTGCGTATCTTTTGGAACCTGTGATTTTGGAAGAAGTATCTTATCGCTGTCATCACCGGTAGGAGTATTTAAAAATACACCGAAATCTGTGGTCTTAACAACTATAAGTTCCTGAGTTTTTCCTATTGGGATTGCACTTTTCTTTTTTTGTTCATCTGTCTTATCATTTCTTTTATGTCTGAATGTTCTGTCATTTTCTTTGTTATTTTTTCTATGAGGCTTATGGTCTTGTCTGCCACGTGAATAAGATTTTTCATTTTTGGAATATTCGTTTCTCAAATTTAGGGTCCTCCGTTCTGTTCACATATTCTGCAATTCTGTAAAATTTACTCGTAGATGCATAGATTGACAGCTGTTGTCAAAATAGCGGGTAAACAATTACACTAAGTATACATTTTTGATAAAAAAAAATCCAGTTAAATTTGTAAATTGTGCAATTTTGAGTTATACTGTAAAATGTAAGAAAATTTTAATAATTTTGTGGTTATAGCGTTGAGACTGCAAAAAGATAATAATACGATAAAAAAATTAAGATTTTAATTCATGAAGATTTATGTATCAGCGCAGAAAAGAGGTTGACTAAATGAAAAATATTATTAGTACAGACAAAGCACCTGCGGCTATCGGACCATATTCACAGGCAGTAGAGGTAAACGGACTTGTATTTACATCAGGGGTTGTTCCAATTGACCCTGCAACAGGAGAACTTGTAACAGGACCTGCAGATGTTCAGGCAGAGAGAGCTTTCCAAGCCTTAAAGCACTTCTTGAAGCAGCAGGCACTTCAACAGCAAATGTAGTAAAAACAACAGTATTTATCAGTGATATGAACGATTTTGGCAAGATAAATGAAGTATATGCAAAGTATTTTGAAGAGCCATATCCAGCAAGGTCATGTGTAGAAGTTGCAAGACTTCCGAAAGATGTTGCAATAGAGATAGAGGCTGTTGCGACAAAATAGTTATATAGTACTGTTTACTTACATTGTACAGGTGAACAGCGACCGTACAAAAAATGAGAGGTAGGTTATGGAAAAGATACATTTGAGGAAAAAAATTATCAGATGTGGATTGATAGTGGCATCGCAGCTTGTCATCATTTGTGGTGCATCTGCATTAAAAACTGAAAAGGCAGATGCAGCAAATAAAAATCTTGCCATATCGATTGCAAACGACTATGTGAATATCAGAAATAAGCCGTCTTTGCAGGGAAAAATAAAGGGTCGACTTTACAGGGGAAGTGCAGTTACAATAACAAAGACTTACAAAAACGGCTGGGCACTTATAAAAAGCGGAAGCTTCAGAGGATACATAAAAAAAGAATATCTTGCAACAGGGGCAGAGGCACAGAAACTTGCAAAGAAATACGGGGTGCAGTATATTACCGTTAAAAAGAGTGTTTCTTCATTAAATGTAAGGGAAAAATCCAACAAAAAAGCAAAAGTTATCACACAGATTGCGTCAGGTGAGAGTTTTTATGTAAAGAAGTGTGGAAAAGTCTGGGTAAGGATTAATATCGACGGTGATATAGGATATGTTGCCAAGGATTATGTTAATTTAAGAGTTAAATACAAACGTCCTGTTTCAATAACAAAGATTCTTGCAGACGAGAAGAAACAGCAGGAGGCGGAAAAAGCAAGCAGTTCTACAAACAGTACCGCAAAAAATGACACAACGACAACTGACAGCGATGCGGCAAAGGGAGATACAGACAACGATACGGATAAAAATAAAGTTACCGGCAGCAAAATTGTAAAATATGCTAAAAAGTTTTTGGGATGCCCATATAAATATGGCGGAACAAGTTTAACAAAAGGTTCTGACTGTTCAGGTTTTACCCAGAGTATATATAAGGAATTTGGTTACAGCATTCCGAGAACTTCTTTGGAACAGTCATCATATGGTACAAAGGTGAGTTCATCATCCGTACAGGAGGGAGACCTTGTATTTTATAAAAACGGAAAGAAAGTCGGACATGTTGCTATCTATATCGGAGACGGTGAGGTAATTCATTCAAGCAATGAGAAAGATGGAGTAAAAATATCCAAAATGAATTACAGAACACCTTATTGTATAAGAAGAATTTTATGATGCACTTCCAATCCTTTTGTCGGTGTTTGGCGGGTCAAGCCGCCGGATGGTAATTTGTTATAGAGTCAACTAAATTGTCTGACAATTTAGAAGGAAATACAGAAAAAGTAGTGCAAAACAATGCACGGAGAATGTGATAACAGATAGAATAAAGCAAAAAAAATCTCGTAAAATTGTGGTTATGAACACTAAATCAACAAAAAATGTTGATAAATCGACATAAAACATTGGTGTAATATGTCGAAAAATGCGAAAAAGTATAGTTATGCACGAAGTTATCAACATTATCCACAAAATTCAAATCCACAGATTAACAATAAAATTTGTGGATTTGAATTGTCACACAAACATATACAATTATCAAAAAATACTTAACAGCAACGTGTTTGTGATAAATGTATAATAAAAGACTAAAAAAGTCGAAACGATTGTGCAATTTTACTTGCTTTTTTGGAAAACGTGAGTTATAATATATTTAACAATTTGTAAAGGAGTGATAGTCATGAAATTTATTATCAGTGGTAAAAATCTTGATGTAACAGATGGACTTAAAGCAGCAATCGAGGAAAAGATAGGAAAGCTTGAGAGGTATTTCACTCCGGAAACTGAAGTTCACGTTACCTTGAGTGTAGAGAAAGAAAGACAGAAAATAGAGATTACAATCCCTATGAAAGGAAACATTGTACGTGCTGAGCAGGTCAGCGACGATATGTATGTTTCAATAGATTTGGTTGAGGAGGTTATTGAGAGACAGTTACGCAAATACAAAAATAAACTTGTTGACAGACAGCAGTCAGCAGCAAGTTTGAGCAAGGCATTCATTGAGGAAGAGATTGAGGAGGATGACGAGATTAAGATTATCCGTTCAAAGAAATTCGGCATGAAGCCTATGGATCCTGAGGAGGCATGCATTCAGATGGAACTTCTCGGACACAACTTCTATGTATTCCGCAATGCGGCAACAGACGAAGTAAATGTTGTTTATAAGAGAAAGGGAAATACATTCGGACTTATCGAGCCTGAATTTTAATATGAGATAGACACTTTGGAGAGAGTGTTACATATATCAAATGAGAGTATGAAAAATAAATAATTTAAGCCAATAGACAGCCCTGGAGAGTTATCCGGGGCTGTTTCGTTTAGAAAAAACAGTAGTTGAAAAACCCCCTGTTTAATGTTATACTAGGAAATAGTTTTTTTAGGTGGTTAAATACTACATAAACAGTAATAATGTATAGGAGTGAAATTCATGAGTATAATTAGTAAAATCTTCGGTACTCACAGTCAGCATGAAGTGAAAAGAATTATTCCGATAGTGAATAAAATAGAAGCTCTTGCACCTGAGTTCGAGAAATTAACAGATGATGAGCTTAAAGCTAAGACACCTGAATTTAAGGAGCGTCTTGAAAAGGGAGAGACTTTGGATGATTTGCTTCCTGAAGCTTATGCAACAGTGAGAGAGGCAGCAACAAGAGTTCTTGGAATGAGACACTATCGTGTACAGCTTATCGGTGGTGTGATTCTTCATCAGGGACGAATTACCGAGATGCGTACAGGTGAAGGTAAGACACTTGTTTCTACACTTCCTGCGTATTTAAATGCATTGGAGGGAAAAGGTGTTCATATCGTTACTGTAAACGATTACCTTGCAAAACGTGATGCCGAATGGATGGGACAAGTTCATGAGTTTCTTGGGCTTACAGTTGGTGTTATACTGAATTCGATGGACAATGACGAAAGAAGAGAAGCGTACAACTGTGATATAACATATGCTACAAATAATGAACTTGGATTTGATTATCTTCGTGACAACATGGTGGTATACAAAGAAGAACTTGTACAGAGAGAACTTCACTATGCCATTATCGATGAGGTTGATTCAGTTCTTATTGATGAAGCAAGAACACCACTTATTATTTCAGGACAGAGCGGAAAGTCAACAAAACTTTACGAAGCCTGTGATATATTTGTAAAACAGCTCACAAGAGGTACTGCAAAAGAACTCTCAAAGATGGATTTCATTATGAATGAGGAAGAGCAGGAAACAGGTGATTATGTTGTTGATGAAAAAGATAAAAATGTAAACCTTACTGAAGAAGGTGTAAGAAAAGCCGAAAGATTTTTCCAGGTCAAAAACCTTGCAGACCCTGACAATCTTGAATTACAGCACAACATAAATCTTGCATTGAGAGCACATTCTCTTATGTTCAGAGATAAAGATTATGTAGTAAAAGATGACCAGGTACTTATCGTTGATGAGTTTACAGGACGTATCATGCCGGGACGTCGTTTCTCAGATGGTCTTCATCAGGCGATAGAAGCAAAAGAGCATGTAAAGGTTAAGAGAGAGAGCAAAACTCTTGCGACTATTACATTCCAGAACTTCTTCAACAAATATGCTAAAAAATCGGGTATGACAGGTACTGCTCTTACAGAAGAGAAGGAGTTCCGTGACATTTATGAGATGGATGTTGTTGAAGTTCCTACAAATCTTCCGGTTGCCCGTATTGATTATGAAGATGCGGTATACAAGACAAAGGAAGAAAAATTCAATGCGGTTGTTGCAGATATTGTAGAAGCACATGAGAAGGGACAACCTGTACTTGTCGGAACAATAAACATTGATACATCTGAGTACCTCAGTGATAAACTTAAGAAAAAGGGAATACCTCATAAAGTCCTTAATGCTAAATTCCATGAACTTGAAGCTGAGATTATCGCAGATGCAGGTCAGATGGGAGCAGTTACGATTGCTACTAACATGGCAGGTCGTGGTACTGATATTAAACTTGGCGAGGGAGTAAAAGAACTTGGAGGACTTAAGATAATAGGTACAGAGAGACATGAGTCACGCCGTATCGACAATCAGCTTCGTGGTCGTGCAGGTCGTCAGGGTGATCCTGGTGAGTCACGTTTCTATATCTCACTTGAAGATGATCTTATGCGTCTTTTCGGTTCAGAAAGACTTATGGGACTGTTCTCAGCCATGCCTGACGGAGAGCAGATTGAGCATAAAATGCTTTCAAATGCCATTGAAAGTGCACAGAAGAAGATTGAGGGCAACAACTTTGGAATCAGAAAGAACCTTCTTGAATTTGACCGTGTAAACAACGAGCAGAGAGAAGTTATCTATAAAGAACGCCGCAAGGTACTTGACGGTGAGAATATGCGTGACACAATCTACAAGATGATTACTGATGTTGTAGAAAAATGTGTATTATCAATTATCGGTGATGAGTCATCACCTGAGGAATGGGATATCGCTGAATTAAATAATGTACTTCGTCCGATAGTGCCTATCCAGAAGATAGTGCTTACAGAGGAAGAAGAAAAACATGCGACAAAAGCAGAACTTATACAGAGACTTAAAGAGGAAGCTGTAAAAGTATATGAAGCTAAAGAAGCAGAATTCCCTGATGCAGATCAGATAAGAGAAGTAGAAAGAATTATTCTTCTCAAAGTTATTGACAGAAAATGGATGGATCATATTGATGATATGGATCAGCTCCGTCAGGGCATCGGTCTTCAGGCATATGGTCAGAGAGATCCTGTAGTTGAGTACAAATTTGCCGGATTTGACATGTTTGATGCAATGATAGATGCTATTACGGAAGAGACAGTAAAAGCACTTACTCATATTCAGATAGAGCAGAAAGTAGAGCGTGAGCAGGTTGCAAAGGTTACAGGAACAAACAAAGATGAGACTGTAGCAGCGAAGCAAAGACACAATGAAGAAGAAGATACAGTAACGACCTTTGCTCCATGCGGGCAGGAAATACAAAATGTGCTGTGGAAGAAAATTTTAAATAAAAATTCCAGAGAATAGAAATTCTATGGAAAAATTCAAAGAATAAAAAGTTAAAAATATTTATTCTTTGGAATAAGAATTTAAGTGCATATTTTTGCAGAATACGGGGCATATGTGCGTTTCGTCATATGTTCCGTTATTTATAGAAAGAGGTGAGTTGATGGTAGAATTTGATAATATAAAAATTTCATTATCAAATTACGATGAACCACTGCTTGAAATGGGGAACCACTTTGACTTAGCTAATAAGCGTGACAGAGTCGAAGAATTGGAACACACCATGGAAGAGGCCGGGATTTTGGGATGACCCGAATAAATCGGCAAAGCGGTTGTTCAGGATTGTAAAATTAATTAAAGTCAGTTATAGAAAGGTATGAAAAACTTTGTGGAGACAGATGACATACTACACTTATCGATATAGCTGAGGGAAGAAAAAATGATGCCTGCCAGAAGTTGGAGGAATCATTTCAGGCATTTGAAGATGAGTATAAATCACTTAGGATAGAAACATTGCTAAGCGGAGAGTGATATAAGTGTAATGCAATACTTACACTTCATGCGGGAGCAGGCGGAACAGAGAGCTGGACTCGGGGCAAGTATGCTCTGTCGAATGTATCAGCGCTGGGCTGAAAAAGGTTTCAATGTCGAAATGATAGATTTTCTTGACGGTGACGAGAGCAGGCTAAGCAAATCATTACATTAGATGGTGAAAATGCATAAACGGTTATCTGAAATCAGAACGATGGTGTTCACAGACTTGAAGAATTTCACCGTTCAATGCGGCAGGAAAAGGCAGACTTCACTTTGTATCATGTGATGTTATGCCGGATATAGAGGAAGATCTTGACGTTGAGATAGCAGATGATGATATCCGAATTGATACATATCGTTCAAGCGGTGCAGGAGGACAGCACATAAACAAGACATCATCGGCAATCCGTATCACACATTTCCCGACAGGAATAGTGGTACAGTAAGCCGAATGGTGAGTTGACGCGTTGATGCTGCAATAAAGATAAAGCCATGCAGATGCTCAAAGCAAAACTCTATATGCTTAACAGGACAGCTGAAAAAGCAAGCGGTATCCGTGGAGAAGTTAAGGATAATGGATGGGGGAGCCAGATTCGTTCATATGTTATGCAGCCGTAGCCATGGTTGGCGGATAATAACAGTCAGGAAGTAATGTTACAGGTGTTTTAGACGGAAACATATCCGTCTTATAAATGCATTAATCTTGCATTACGGATTACATCAGCAGACAAAGAAAAGTAAGAGAGGAATGGAGGAAGAGATGGTAAAAGTAGGAATATAGATATGGTATTGGTGAGGTTCAGGTAAGTTTTTGATATTAAACAAAACAGCGATATTATACCGTATATGCGACATGTTCTAATCTGGCAATCCTGCTGCGCCCATTTATGTTGTTGACAATGTATAATCATCCGGTACAAGGAATTTGTAAAAGCAAGTCTTCTCAAAGGAAAAAATGTTGTAACATCAAACAAAGAAATTTCTGCTGCCGCTGCATTTGCTACAGATTGCCAGAGACAAAAATGTAAACTTTTTATTTGAAGCGAGCGTTGGCGGCGGTATTCCTATAATAAGACCACTTCAGACATCATTAGCTCCTGATGAGATAGAGGAAATTTCGGGTATATTAAACGGTACTACAAACTTTATTCTTACTGAGATGACAGAAAACGGTTCTGATTTTGACTCGGTACTTAAAGATGCACAGGCAAAAGGTTATGCGGAAGCAGACCCTACTGCAGATGTAGAGGGATATGACGCATGTCGTAAAATTGCAATCCTCACATCACTTGCATATGGCAAACAGCTTGATTTTGAAGATATTTATACAGAGGGTATCACAAAGATAACAGACAGAGATATAAATTACGCATCAAAGCTCAAAGCGAAAGTAAAGATTTTTGGTTCAAGCAAATTAGCAGGTGACAAGGTAAGCGCAATGGTAGCACCTAAGCTTATCACACATGACCATCCTCTTTACAGCGTAGACGGTGTATTTAACGCCATACTTGTAAAAGGAAACATGGTTGGGGATGTAATGTTTTATGGTCAGGGAGCAGGAAAGCTTGCAACAGCAAGTGCTGTTGTTTCTGACATCATGGAAGCGTCAAAAAATCTTGAAAATAATATAAATATAATTTGGTCTGCTGATAAACTTGAGCTTATGCCAATGGACGAAGTAGTATCAAAATTCTTTGTAAGAGTATCAGGAAACAAAGCTGATAATAAAGCAAAAATCAAGGAATTATTTGGCTTCTGAGTTTGTGGATGCAGGTTATGCAGACGAAACAGGTTTTGTAACAAAGATATCACTGAAGCAGTATATGAAGTAATGCGGCAAGAGATGGGAAATGTTATAAATAAGATTCGTTTTGATGCATAGTGAAACATAAAATAGTTGGCGCGGAAAAATTAAAATCGTTGTAGTATAACACTACTCTTATAAATTGACAGTGGGCGGCTATTTTATAGCCGTCTATTGTTGTTTTTTGAATGAATGGAAGTAACATGGAAAAGCAGACTCTGATATTGCGGCAAAGATTGCCGAGGAATTGGAAATAAAAGTGGCAGGTTGATGCTGTAATAAAACTAGATGAGGGGAACACAATTCCTTTTATTGCGAGATACAGAAAAGAAGCACATGGTTCGCTTGATGATGAGCAGCTTAGAAATCTCAATGAGAGACTTACATACCTTAGAAACCTTGAAGAAAAGAAAGCACAGGTTATAGCAAGTATTGAGGAGCAGGGAAAACTTACAGAGGAACTTAAAGCCCAGATAGAGCAGGCACAGACACAGGTTGTTGTAGATGACCTTTACAGACCATACAGGCCAAAGAGAAGAACAAGAGCAACAATTGCCAAAGAAAAAGGTCTTGAACCGCTTGCAGATATTATCCTTGAGCAGACAACTACAGAACCTATAGAAAATATAGCCGGAGATTACATATCAGAGGAAAAGGAAGTCAATTCCGCAGAGGATGCTGTATCGGGAGCAAAAGACATAATAGCTGAGATTATTTCCGATAATGCAGATTATCGTATGTACATAAGAAACATAACAATGCAGGAAGGTTTTCTTATTTCAAATGCTAAAGACGAGAAAGCAAAGTCGGTTTACGAGATGTATTACGAGTTTCAGGAGAAACTTGACAAGATTGTAGGACACAGAATTCTTGCAATAAACAGAGGAGAAAAAGAAAAATTCCTAACGGTAAAGATTGAGGCACCAGAAGAAAGAATTATAGGCTATCTGAAGAAAAAGGTGCTCACAAATGACAATCCGAATACAAACGAAATCCTTTCAGAGACAATAGAGGACAGTTATAAGAGACTTATAGCACCTGCGATAGAGCGTGAGATAAGAAATGAACTTACTGAAAAGGCAGAGGACGGAGCGATAAAGGTATTTGGTAAAAATCTCGAGCAGCTTCTTATGCAGCCACCTATTCAGGGAAGAAACGTACTTGGCTGGGACCCGGCATTCAGAACAGGATGTAAACTTGCAGTAGTTGACAGTACGGGAAAAGTGCTTGATACCGCTGTAGTATTTCCGACGGAGCCGCAAAATAAGGTAGAAGAAACAAAGGCTGCTGTAAAAAAACTTATTGATAAATATGATATTTCGCTTATATCAGTAGGAAACGGAACAGCATCGAGGGAATCCGAGCTTATAATTGCCGATATGTTAAAGGAAATCAAAAAGCCTGTTCAGTATATTATTGTAAATGAAGCAGGAGCGTCGGTATATTCAGCAAGCAAACTTGCGACAGAGGAATTTCCGGATTTGAATGTTGGAGAGAGAAGTGCCGCATCGATAGCAAGAAGGCTTCAAGACCCACTTGCAGAACTTGTAAAGATTGACCCAAAATCAATCGGTGTAGGTCAGTACCAGCATGACATGAACCAAAAAAAGCTTGAAGAAACACTTACGGGAGTAGTAGAGGACTGTGTAAACAGAGTCGGAGTGGATATAAATACCGCATCCGCATCGCTTCTTGAATATATTTCAGGAATAAGCAAAACTATAGCAAAAAATATTGTAATTTACAGAGAGGAAAATGGTAAATTTACAAACAGAAAACAGCTTCTAAAAGTAGCAAAGCTTGGACCGAAGGCATTTCTTCAATGTGCGGGATTTTTAAGAATAGAGGGAGGAGATAATCCTCTTGATGCGACAAGCGTTCACCCTGAGTCATATGAGGCAGCGGAGGCACTTTTGGAAAAATTGGGAATTTCCCAGGATGAATTAAAGCAGATACAGGCAGAAGCCGCAAAGACAAATGATAAGATAAAGAAGTCAGAAACAGCCAATCCTGAAAAGAAGAAAAAGAAAAAAGACTTTGTCATTAAAAAGAAAAATTCAGCATTTGGAGCTGCACTTATGAAGGCTTTAGGTGATGGTGACGGCATTGAATTTAATGAAGATGAAGATAAATCAAATAACAAAAAGAGTAATTCATCAACGTCAGGAAAAAATGTTAAAAACAGCATTGAGTATCGTATAAAAGATAAAGCTAAAATGGCAGAGGAACTTGGCATAGGAGAAATAACACTTTCAGACATCGTAAAGGAGCTTGAGAAGCCGGGAAGAGATCCGCGTGATGAGATGCCAAAACCTATACTTCGTACAGATGTGCTTGAAATGAAAGATTTAAAACCGGGAATGATATTAAAAGGAACGGTAAGAAATGTTATTGATTTTGGTGCATTTGTGGATATAGGAGTTCACCAGGACGGACTTGTTCATATATCTGAACTTTCTGACAGTAAATTTGTAAAGCATCCGCTTGATGTAGTAAGTGTAGGAGATATAGTTGATGTTAAAGTTATGAGTGTTGATCTTGAGAAAAAGAGGATTCAGCTTACAATGAAACTGAAAGGCTAATAAATATGAAAAAATTATTTGTTGAAGTAAAGAATGGCGGAAAGATGACTTAGTGTAAGCTGACCTTAACAAATTGGACAGTGTGGGGATGTACGAGCATTGTGAGGTAAAATTTGAAAGAAAAGAAAAGAGGGTAATGTCGCCGTTCAAAAAGGAAATGCAGAAAGCTGCGCAATGCGTAAGGGGATGGGCGCATTTGAAAGTGGCGATATTATTGGATGTATCTTTACACATTCAAATATGTAGGGATACCTGGATCCGCGCGGTGCCGCAGTTAAGAGACAGCAAAATTTATTTTGTTTAATTCTTCAAAAGAGTATAAAGTTGTGTACAGAGTTCTCGGTGGTGATACACCCACTTTCGTATTCTTAATGCAGACAGGATTTACTCACAAGACAATAGAAGTTCAAGCGTATTTGGACTCTTTATGGAGGAAGAAATAATAAGATAGACCTTAAACTTGTTGATAAAAATGGTGAAGTTGTCAAGCACAGAATGTTACAGATATATGTGTCTCCGATTCAGGAAAACATAAGAAAGATGGTATCTGACAACGACATGAAAATGTCACATTTTGGATTTATACTGTTAAATACTGCCATAGGAAGTCCTGTAGCGATTGACGGGCATGGTGATGTAAGATATTCGCTTCAGATAAAAACGGGAAGATTAGGTATGATTCCTCTTGCAAATGGGCATTTTCTTCTTGTAGATAAGACGGCGAACAGAGTTGATAAGTATGGAAAAGTTACACCATGCAGATATCATGAGATAGATTATATGGGAAGGGTTTATAAGACATATCTTCTTGAACACAAAATAGGAAGAGCCATAGCCCAGCATGGAGAGTCACTTTTCTTTATAACGTCATCTGATGATGAACATCTTTCAGACAGAATAGCAGAATTAAATTTAAATACGGGGGAGCTTGTAAAATATTGTGACATACATGCCCTTATAGGAGAAGAATACAGGCAGTACGATAATTGGATTGATACATCGTATATTGAGTATAATAGTGGCAAGCTTCTCATAACTGCAAAGAGATTGAATTCTGTTATAAATATTGACTGGAATGAACAAAAGATTGAGTGGATTATAGCACCGCCGCAGGTATGGAAAGACAGTAAAGCAGAAAAATATGTACTAAAGGATATATCTGTGAATGATGAGAAGAGCGCAAAGATACCGATATGTTCGTTGCCTGAATATACATCTCTTATGGAGGACAATAACGGGAAACAGAAAGCAGTATTGTTTGATATAAGAAATGTTGTCAAAATTGATGGGAAAGTGATTGTACCCGGAGGAAAGCGGTCTGTAAAAAATTCATTGGTCAAAATAATAGACATAGACGAGAATGACATGTCATTAAAAGTTGAAAAATGTATTGAGGTACCAAGTTCAATAAGATTTTCAAGAGTGCTTCATTCGCTGCTATTTAAAAGTATCTTTTGGTCGCTCAAGGCTATCTGAGAACACAAACAGGGGGTGTTAGAGGTATAATCCAAGAGATAGATGCAGCAACAGGAGAAAAACTGCACGGTGCAGGTATCAAAAAAGTTTTTTCTAATGCATGGCCGTTTGCACCGGATATAAAAGATTATTGTGTATCAATGGAGAAAAATGACAATGCGATTTTAGGAAAACTTAATCCTTTAGAAAAGTTTGAAGGCATTATGCCGGCACTGTCTGAAAATAAGACAGACGGATATTTCTTTGGGAGCGGCAGAATATGTGATGATTTGTTTTTGTGTAATATGAGACCGGGAACGGTAGATAAAATATATTTTATCGGAGAGAAGCATTCATATGTCAAAGATATGGAAAATGTAAAATTTGTGAATAAAAAAGAGGGATTTGCAATTCCTTTAAACGATTTTGAGAAAGATGAATATCATGTATATGTTGAATATGATGATGAGGTTCATAAATTAAAAAATGAGATTCGTATTATAAAGTAATATAGTGGAGCAATCCGTGGCATCTAATATTTATGATTGATGCAAAATCAAGCGTTTTAGTATAATGAATATATTAAAGATTTAATTTTAGTTGTACTACATTAGGGAGGGATAAATTACAGACAACCTGGCAAAATATGGAGGAAAATATGGAGCAGTTACCAAAATCAAAAAATACAACAGCAAAGTCGGAAAATAATCTTACATGGCATAATATGGACATAACAAGAGAGGTTCGTGCCGAAAAAATGGGGCAGCAGCCTAAAAACAATATATGGCTTCGCCAGTTATAGGGCCAGCAAGTCTACAATAGTAAATGAATTGGAAAAAAGATTGTTTGTTTACGGAAAAAAGACTATGGTACTTGACGGTGATAATGTCAGAATGGGATTAAATAAAAATCTTGGATTCAGCGAGGAAGACAGGGTTGAAAACATAAGACGTATAGCTGAAGTATCTAAACTGATGAATGATGCGGGAGTTATTGTACTTACATCATTTATTTCTCCTTTTAGAAAGGATAGAAGGAATGCAAAAAAAATAATAGGTGAGGACAGTTTTATTGAAGTTTATATAAGCACACCTATAGAAGAGTGCGAAAGAAGAGATGTAAAAGGACTTTACAAAAAGGCGAGAGCCGGAAAAATAGCAGATTTTTCAGGAATTTCAAGTCCTTATGAGGCACCTGAAGCACCTGATATTGAAGCAGATACTACAGGCAGAACAATAGAAGAGACAGCTGATTATATATATTCGGAATTAAAGAAACACTTATAGACAAAGGACAGTATATAGCAATAAAAATTCTGTATACTGTCTTTGTCAGATTTTACTAAATATAATGTATCTAATATTGTAATGAAATTAAATAAAAGTATTTGATTTTGTAATATAAGTTAACTTTTTTCTTGAGCAGGGTTGCTTTATTCATAGTAATCCTATATGATATAGAAAAAAGATAGGAATTTAAAATATGAAGGCAAATATACAAAAAGAATTTAAACTGATGGCTTCGATTTTTAAAATAGGTGTTGTTGGTTTCGGTGGAGGAACAGCTCTTATACCTGTTATAGAGAGAGAAGTTGTAGAAGACCAGAAAATAGTTGAAAAAAGTGAATATGATAAGGATGTTATTGTCGCCAGTATCACTCCGGGAGCACTTCCTGTAGAGATTGCGACAGGTCTTGGAAAGCGCGCGTATGGTGCAAGAGGGAATGCCATCTTATACTTTTCATGGCTTTATAGTGCTTCCTTTAATACTTTAATGTCTGTATTGTCAAAAGTTGATG
>SCPN01000632.1_pt1:0-22500 | contig 35770 bp, 31 predicted proteins | sample 6106831 | NCBI WGS metagenome assembly SCPN01 (sample SAMN10720447, study PRJNA508395) | human gut metagenome | isolation source: Participant 1, 0 month
TGGTATTCATCCTCTGGGGACGCCCGGCGCAGATGAAAAAGCCAATGCTGACGAATCCGAAGCATCTGATCCTCGAGTCACCGCACCCGAGCCCACTGTCCGCCTACCGCGGATTTTTCGGCAGCAGACCGTTCAAGCAAGACAAACAAAAGTATTTAAAGAGAATGGAATCGAGCCGATTGACTGGCAGATTGAAAATATCAACTAGCAATCCATGACTAATTATAATAAAAATAGGAGTGAATATGAGCAACTTTATCGAATTTCTAAAGATCGTTGTATTCGGTGTCGTCGAAGGTTTCACCGAATGGCTTCCGATCAGCAGCACCGGACATCTGATCCTTGTGGAGAATATCGTCCACCTGAATGTATCAGAAGAATTCATGAACGTGTTCCGCGTCGTGATCCAGTTAGGCGCAATTCTCGCGGTACTGGTCCTGTATTTCAGACGCCTGAATCCATTTGATCGGGGGAAAAAACCGGCACAGAAGCGTGCCACATGGCATCTATGGTTCAAAATTATCATCGCCTGCCTTCCGGCTGCAGTGATCGGAATTCTGCTTGACGAAGTGCTTGATAAGTATCTCTACAATCCATATGTGGTTGTGGCGATGCTAATCATCTACGGTGTCATTTTTATTGCCTTCGAGAACCGCAACCAGCACGCGGAATTCCGCATAAAGAAAGTATCCCAGATTAGTTACCAGACCGCATTTTACATCGGCCTCTTCCAGCTCCTCGCGCTGATCCCGGGTACATCGAGATCCGGCGCAACGATCCTCGGTGCGATGATGCTTGGCTGTTCCAGAACCGCCGCATCGGAGTTCACCTTCTTCCTTGGAATTCCGGTCATGTTCGGCGCCAGTCTCTTAAAGATCCTTCACTACGGCCTGGCATTCTCCGCAATGGAGCTCTTCTTCATGGCAGCTGCCATGGTGATCGCCTTCGTCGTTTCCATGTACTCGATCCAGTTCTTACTCGGATATGTCAAAAAACATGACTTCAAATTCTTCGGATACTACCGCATCGTCCTCGGTGTGATCGTCCTGATCTATTTCGGACTGACTGCGATCCTGACAAAATAAAGAAAAACAAGAGTTTCCCGGAATCCATCCGGATGGGTACAGAATAGCAGCCCACCGATGGATTCCGGGATTTTTTTTGCGTATTACAAAAACACGGGAATTGTGACGCTATTTCACAGAACCGTGCATGTTTCATCACACTTTCATCACATTTCACTGGTACACTATGTCATGTAGTTAAGGAGAGGAAAGAAAAAGAGAGAGTCCTTAAGTACAAAAAGAAACATCGAAAATTTCAACACAGAAAGGAGATTCCTATTATGTATGATGAAAATAAATGGAACGAAGTAAATAATGAAAACGAAAAGAAAAATAATGAACAGCCGGTAAACACGCAGAACACTCAGAACACCCAAAACGGAGCCCAGCAGCCTCAGGGTGAGCATACAGGAAGACAGGTCTACGGAAGACTTGGTTCCGGTACACAGAACGGTCAGCCGTATAACGGAAATCCGAACGGCCAGAACGGTTACTACGGCGGGCAGCAGCATTACGGAAACCAGAACCAGTACACGAACCCGTATCAGCAGTACGACTATTATCAGGGACATGGACAGAATCCGAACGGAAACGGAAACAGCCACCACGCTTCGAAGAAACACTCCTACGCCAAGACGACAGCTCTTGTCACGGCGGCAGCGCTCCTCTTCGGTGTCGTATCCGGCGGAACGATGTACGGAGTCAACCGTGCGGCCAACACCCTGTTGCCGTACCAGAGCTCCCAGGTAAACGAGACCATCGGGCAGACGACCCAGATCCCGGCAGCGAACACATCCACAACTTCCAGCAACGGTGTTGTTATTGAGGATGTCTCCGCGATCGTGGACGCAACCCTTCCGTCTGTCGTATCGATCACAAATACCCAGGTCTACCAGAGCAACACCTGGTTTGGACAATCCCAGACCTACGAAGTCCCGAGCAGCGGTTCCGGCATCATCGTCGGACAGAATGACTCCGAGCTTCTGATTGTTACAAACAACCACGTTGTCAGTGATTCCGAGGGACTTACCGTGACGTTCGCGGATGAGAGCACTGCGGACGCGGCCATTAAGGGCACAGACTCCGAGGCGGATCTCGCAGTGATCGCAGTTCCGCTCGACAAGGTCTCCGCTGACACAAAGGGCAAGATCAAAGCGGCGACACTCGGTGATTCCGATTCCTTAAAGATGGGGCAGGGCGTTATCGCCATCGGCAACGCGCTTGGACTTGGCCAGAGCGTGACAGTCGGACATGTAAGCGCGTTAAACAGAGAGATCAAAGTTGACGATGCGACTAAGACCGTCATCCAGACAGACGCAGCGATCAACCCAGGCAACAGCGGCGGAGCTCTCTTAAACTCCAAAGGTGAAGTTATCGGCATCAACGAAGCAAAGTACGCGGATACAAGTGTTGAGGGCGTCGGCTACGCGATCCCGATCTCCAAAGCAAAAGATATCATCGATGACCTCATGACAAGGACCACAAAGATCGCTGTTTCCGAGTCTGAGCAGGGCTATCTCGGAATCCAGTTACAGAACATTGATGAGTCCATGGCAAAGATGTACGGAATGCCGCAGGGTGTCTATGTCTACAAGATCATGGAAGACTCCGCAGCCGCAGGTTCCGATCTTCACGAGAAGGACATCATTACAAAGCTGGATGGTGAGAAGATCTCCAACTACGCGGACCTTGCAAAGCTTCTGACTTACTATAAATCCGGTGATACCGTAACATTGACTGTCCAGTCTCTTGTAAACGGCAGCTATCAGGAGAGAGAAGTCCAGTTAACCTTAAAGCAGCGTCCGGCTGAGTCTGACAGTGAAAACAGTCAGAGCCAGGGCGGACAGCAGGATCAGAAACCGGCGCAGAGCCAGTCTAAGATCGGAAAATAATAAAGAGTCGATATAAAATAGAGAAACAAGACCGCCTCCCTGGAGTGATCACGGGAAAGGCGGTCTTGTTTTGTAAAGGTATAAAGGTTTTATCGAAAAGTTCCTGAAAACATGTTTACAGGAAATTCATGAACGTGGTCAGTACCATGGAGTTAAAGAAGTCAACGAATAAGCTTCCTACTAACGGTACGATGAAGAATGCTCTCGGAGCTGCACCGTAGCGCTCAACGAGTGCTCTCATGTTTGCCATAGCGTTCGGGGTAGCGCCCATACCGAAACCGCAGAATGCAGTTGTCATGGCAGCTGCCTCGTAGTCACGTCCCATAACGTTGAATACAACGAAGTTCGCGTACAGGAACATAACAATCGTCTGAACAAGCAGGATGACGATCATCGGAAGAGCAAGTGCTGCTAACTGCCAAAGCTTTAAGCTCATCATAGCCATGGACAGGAACAGATTTAAGGAAAGTCCGCCGAGGGCGTCAATCTCAACCATCGGAAGTTCTTTGTGCTGGACATCCCAGATATTGCGGATCGCTGCTGCTGCGAGCATAGCGCCGATATAAGTCGGGAATGTCAGGTGGCATACATCCTTGAAGAATGTGAAAATAAGAGTACCGAGACCGATGGCAACTGCTAAAAACATTGCGGATGTTGTGAATTTCTGACCATCAACGGCCGGCATAACCTCAGCTGTCTCGTTGCCTTCCTCAGCTGCTGTGGATTTTAAGTGGAGTTTTTCAACACGGGCACGTGCGATCGGGCCGCCCATCATACTTCCGGATACAAGTCCGTATGTAGCTGCCGCGAGAGCAACTGTGGTAGCGCCTACAACGGCGTAATCTGTTTCAAGAAGCGGTCCGAAGGAACCGGATGTTCCGTGTCCGCCTACTAACGGCATGGAACCCATACATAAGCCGAGCAGCGGATCCAGACCAAAGGCTGCTGCGAGACCGCTGCCAACTGCGTCCTGGATGACACAGATGGCGACTGCGAGTCCGAGGAACAGAAATACCTGAAGTCCGCCCTTTTTCAACAGACGGAAGCAGGCTGTGAATCCGACGCTGCAGAAGAAGACCGTCATGAAGACACTCTGTAATGTTGTGTCAAAGGAGAGTTCCAGAATTCCTGCTGCGTATAACGCCAGATGAGCAAAGGCGAATACGATACCGCCGGCAACCGGTGCCGGGATGCAGTACTTGCTTAAAAATGAAAGTTTGTTGACCATGAGTCGTCCGAGACAATAGACGAGAGCGCCGAGGGCGCAGGCCTGGTACATGTCGAGCTGTAAAGTGATCATAAGATTTACCCCCTCTTATATAGTTGTTCACCAGGTAACGGTTCAGTGATTTCACAGTTGCGGTCAAGCCTGTGTTACTTACGGTCGATGCAGGAATGTGCTGACCTGCCAAACAGTTACTTAGTTGCTACAATTCCATGTTAAATTCAAACTACAAAAAACATCAAAAAAATACAGAGGGCAGAGTTCAGATACTGTTAAGGCGAAAGACGATTCTGTCAGAAAATTTACACATGGTTTTTCGGTTGCGGGAAGACTCAATTTGCATTATAATAGGTTATAATTCTGTAAAAACAGGCAGAAAACGCGTGGACAGGCCGCGGCCTGTATCCATGAGAAACGATAGAAGGTTCAGGGAGAAAAAATTTGGAAGACAACAAAAATAACGGATATGAGAAGATCTGCTGCATGTGCAGACGGACGGAGAGTCAGGCAGGAAAAATGATCACGCTGCCGGGCGGATTGCAGGTGTGCCGGGACATGCAGAGAGATCGTTTGATATGATGATGGGAAGCGGTATGGACTGGACAAAGATGTCCGGGATCACGCCGGAGCTGTTGAAAAATATGTATCTGAATCCGATGGGAAGCGGAGATGGAGCGCAGAAGCAGGAGAATACCGGAACTGCTGCGGGTAAGAAAGATGACGTGAGCGAAGCGGAAAAACAGAATTCTGTGGATAATCCGACTGAAGCAGACACGGATGAGGACGCAGAGCAGACCGTTGTGGATGCTGATGAGACAGAGGACGGCGACGATTTCGAGGAGGACGGTGACGGATCAGAGGGAATTCCACTGGGAAATATTTTCGGAATCCCGGTGGGGCAGATCGACCTCGGCGCCCTCATGGGCCAGGGCCATAAGCGCAGGAAAAAGAAGAAAAAAGTAAAAAAGGAGCTGTTCAAGCTCAGCGAGATCCCGGCCCCCCATGCGATCAAGGCACAGCTCGACGAGTATGTGATCGGACAGGAGCAGGCGAAGAAGGTGATCGCTGTCGCAGTCTATAACCACTATAAGCGTGTATTTTCCAAGACATCCCCGGATGCCGGGAAGTACGGAACCGATATTGACATCGAAAAGTCAAATATCCTGATGATCGGACCTACCGGAAGCGGTAAGACGTATCTCGTAAAGACTTTGGCGAAGCTCCTCGATGTGCCGCTTGCGATCGCGGATGCCACATCCTTAACAGAAGCAGGTTATATCGGTGACGATATCGAGAGTGTTCTCACAAAACTCCTCGCAGCGGCGGGCGGTGATGTGCAGAAAGCGGAGATGGGCATCGTGTTCATCGACGAGATCGATAAGATCGCAAAGAAGAAATCCACGAACACCCGCGATGTCAGCGGCGAGTCCGTGCAGCAGGAACTGTTAAAGCTTTTAGAGGGTGCGGATGTGGAGGTCCCGGTCGGAACAGGACAGAAGAACGCCATGACCCCGATGGAGATGATCAACACAGATAATATCCTCTTTATCTGCGGCGGCGCCTTCCCGGATCTTGAGAATATTATCAAGGAGCGTCTCACCAATACGACGTCCATCGGCTTCGGCTCCGATCCGAAAGACAAGTATGATAAGGATCCGAACCTTCTTTCCAGAGTTACCAATCAGGATCTCAGGGAGTTTGGCATGATCCCGGAGTTCCTTGGAAGACTTCCGGTGACTGTGACACTTCAGGGATTGACAAAAGACTTCCTCGTGCGGATCTTAAAAGAGCCGAAGAACGCGATCCTGAAGCAGTATAAGAAGCTTCTCGCCATGGACGAGGTAAATCTGGACTTTGACGATGACGCTCTGGAATGGATTGCAGAGCAGGCGTTAAAGAAAGATACCGGAGCCAGAGCACTCCGGGCGATCATCGAGGAGTTCATGCTTGATATCATGTTCGAGATCCCGAAGGATCCGGAGATCGGTTCCGTGACGATCACCCGTGCGTATCTGGAAAAACACGGTGGCCCGCGGATCGAGATGCGGGAGTATTCCGCACCGGAGAAGAAGGAAGCTCTGCCCGGACCAGTGGAAGCGGCAGTACAGGAAGGCGCTCCGCAGGTTGAATAAATTAAAGGTTTCGTAAATGTAAGAAAGCTTCATGAAGATCCAGTGTTCCATATCCGTATTCACGGTTCGGGTATGTGAGCGCTGGATTTCTTTGTGCTCCGCGGACGAAGATGGATTTTAATACCGGAGTGTTGAGGTACGGATAACTTCCGTCAAGGAGACCCCAGTGCAGCAGGATCGCCGCGGCTCCGGCGAGATGGGCGGCGGCGACGGAGGTGCCGGACATTCTCGTGAGGCGTATTCCCGAGGCGGATGCCCCTAAAATATTGACGCCAGACAGCGAGATCCGGCTGATCTGCCGGAACTGTATGCCAACCGCGGCTGGCATGGATGTAGATGCTGTTTTTGGTGTGGTCGTAGGCGGTGACAGTGATGGGATACTGGGCATTTCCGGGATCTGTGATGGTCGTGTCGGGATCCGGGCGGAGAAAATAAGTCTCATCCGAGATGAAACCCCGTACCGGAAGCCAGAGATGAAAGGTTTCCCGGATGTCCAGAGAGTTCCGGATCCGGATCCGCCAGATCCCGGACATCGGTCTTTCAAAGCGCATGAAGATAAACTGGCTCCCGGCGCTCACGTCGGCGATCTGGGTGTAGACAGTGATCTGAGTCTGCTCCAGAAGAAAGGACAACGTGTTCTCGCCCCGGAGCGAAACGGAAATCTCCCGCGCAACTTCGCCGGTCGGTGAGATAAAGCCCACCGTGTAGGCACCCATGTTCTCCGCCCAAAGTTCCATGGAAAAACCGGCTTCCCGTTCCCCCACCCGCAGCTCCGCGGTGACTTCATCCGTATCTGCGTCCATGACAGCCCGGAAGTGGTGTCTCGCTCCTGTTTCATTTCCTGCGGCGGTGATAACGGCGGAACCATTTGAAAGGCTGACCTGATTTAAATACTGTCCGAGTCGGCTCGTTCCCATGTGGCTTCCCATATTGGTGCCGAGGGCGATACAGACGACAAGAGGCATGGAGTATTCCCGCGCGAGAGCGTAGAGATAGGAGACGCCCATCAGGATATCATTTTCCTGATATGCGTCAGCCCCGTCCCGGATCAGGTAAAAATCCCGGAGATACTGTTTTGCTGGTTTTAACTTCACCATGGCGATGGATGCCCGCGGAGCTGCCCCGGAAAATCCGGCGCGTTCGTCCCGGTTTCCGGCGGCGATGGAAGCGAGGAAGGTTCCATGCCCGTTTTCGTCCCGGGTTGGAACGATGGAGGCAGGATCATCGGAATTCAGGGCCAGATTGATCTGGGCAGCAGTATATTGGCAGCCGTAAAGGACCGGGAAGAAGGATGAGGTTTCAGAAGACGGCGGGAGTGTCTGGTCCCATATCCCAATGATTCTGGTACTCCCATCCGCGCTCCGAAACAGAGGATCCATATAATGGATCCCGGTATCCACAAATCCAATAAGAACTCCTTCCCCCTGATTGTTCAGCACCGGAAGCTCATCTGCCGCTGTGATCCCCGCAGCATCCATACTTGTGACATCTAAAAGACTATATAGTTTCGGAATTGCCGAATATGTATAGGAGGTATAGGAAAAGGATGTTATCGTGGAGAACGGGATATAGACGACCGCCAGCGTGGAATTCACGAAATCAATGCAGTCTGTCCCCTGTGATCGCATAAAGTTCTCGGGAGAGGTAAAATAGGGCGCGATAAAATCTGCAAACTCTTCCGATGCGACAGAATTTCTACATGCCATGGCTGATACTCCGCAGAAAAATGGTTTATACTGTATATGTATCCAGAATGCAGATAAGACCCGGATCCAAGAAAGATATGGACGGACTCTTTAAAATGTTGTAAGATGATACAAGGGATAGAAGATCAAAAATCCGACGCAGGGCTGCCCGCGGAGGGATTTCTGTATCTGGACCCGGCATCATATCAGTTTAGGAAAGAAAGGGGAATCGCGATGTTTGGATTTTTGACATTCGGAACGACGCTTGCGCTTACAGATCTGGCTGTAAAAAAAGAGATCGAAGCCAGACCAGATGAAGAATTCCCGAAAACCGTAAAAGAATCAGGCGGTCTGATCCGCCTCTACAAAAATCACAATCCGGGCTTTTCCTTTGGCTTTATGAAGGAATATCCGAAGCTCGTGGAGCTGATCCCGGTCTGCATGCTGTCGGCGGTAGCCGGTGCATGGGCGTATGTGATTGGAAAGAAAGGACGTGTGCTGGAGAAGACGGCGCTGACCCTGGTGCTGGCCGGCGGCGCGAGCAACCTTTATGACCGGCTCAAACGCGGATATGTGGTGGACTATTTCAGCATCCAGTGGAAGAAACTGAAAAAAGTGGTCTTCAACCTGGGTGATATCTTTATTTTTGCCGGATCCGCCCTGTTTGCGGCAGTCCAGCTCGTGGAGGAGATCCGCGGAATTCTTTCGAAAGAAAAAATCTTTCTTAAGGAAGAAGAGTAATTCAGGCAGCAGGACACAAAATCCAGCTCACCCATGCTGCAAAATACATCGGCGCAGAAAAGCCGCGACAATGAGGAGAACAGTTTATATGAAGAAACAATATGATTACCTGTTAGTAGGCAGCGGCCTTTTCGCCGGAGTTTTCGCGTACTACGCAAAAAAAGCCGGAAAGACCTGCCTGGTTCTTGAGAAGAGAGAACATGCAGGCGGAAACATCTACTGCGAAAATATCGAGGGCATCAACGTACACCGTTACGGCGCCCATATCTTCCACACCAGCAACAAGGAAGTCTGGAACTTTGTGAACAGTCTCGTGGAATTCAACCGCTACACAAACAGCCCGGTTGCAAACTACAAGGGCAGATGTACAACATGCCGTTCAACATGAACACCTTCAGCCGCATGTGGGAATCTCCACTCCGGAGGAGGCAAAAGATCATCAATGAGCAGAGAAAGGTCATCAAGAGCGAGCCGAAGAACCTGGAAGAGCAGGCCATCAGCCTTGTGGGAACCCATATCTACCAGAAGCTTGTCAAGGGCTACACCTGAGAAACAGTGGGGCAGAGACTGCAAGGAACTCCCAGCCTTCATCATCAAACGTCTCCCGGTACGCTACACCTACGACAACAACTATTTCAATGACCTTTACCAGGGAATCCCGATCGGCGGCTACAATAAGATCACGGAAAAGCTCTTCGAGGGCTGTGAGATCCGCCTCGGAGCCGACTACCTGGCTGACAAGGAGAAATATGACGCCCTTGCGGACAAGGTCGTATATACAGGAACCATCGACAGCTATTTCGACTACTGCTTCGGAAAACTCCAGTACCGCAGTCTGCGGTTTGAGACGGAGGTCTTAGACTGCGACAACTATCAGGGCAATGCGGTCATCAACTACACCGACCGCGAGACTCCGTACACGAGGATCATTGAGCACAAACACTTCGAGTTCGGAACCCAGGAGAAGACAGTCATCACGAGAGAGTCCCGGCGGAGTGGACCGAGGGCATGGAGCCATACTATCCGGTAAACGATGAGAGAAACCAGGAATTATATAAGAAATACGCGGAACTCGCTGGAAAAGAGAAGAATGTGATCTTCGGCGGAAGACTCGCGGAATACCGCTATTACGATATGGATAAGGTTATCGAGTCCGCCCTGTCCTGCGTAAAGAAGGAATTTGGAAATGAATAACCGGCCGAAAACGCCTCACGGGTTTGCCAGACTCATCATCGGCGACGGATCCGCGGTGTCGGAGCAGAAGAACATTATCTGGAATATGATCGGAAGCTTCCTCTACGCCTTTGCGTCCATGGTGCTCTCTATCGCGGTGGTCCAGCTTGCTGGCGAGGACGCGGGCGGAGTGTTTACCTTCGCCTTTACGACCTTCGGACAGCACATGTTCATGGCGGCGTACTTCGGGATCCGTCCGTTCCAGATCACGGATACCGGGGAGAAATATACCTTCGGCGATTATCTGGGACTGCGCCTCATCACCTGCGGTCTCGCGATCCTTGTGGGCTTTGGTTACGTCCTTGTCAGCGGATACACCTTTGAGAAGGCGGCTGTCGTCTTCCTGATGGTGGTCTACAAGGTCATCGATGCCCTGGCGGATACATACGAGGCAGAATTTCAGCGGAGCGGAAGACTGTACCTGACGGGAAAATCCAACGCGTTCCGGACGATCCTCTCCGTAACCTGTTTCCTCGGAAGTCTCGCGGTGACGGGAGAGCTTCTGACGGCCAGTATCTGGGCAGTCGGCGCGCAGTTTATGGGATTTTCCCTGTTTGATTTCCTTGTGATCCGGGAACTCCCGAATGTGACATGGAAGTCGGGGCGCGGAAAGAAATTCCAGCTCTTCCGGGATAATATTCTGTTATTTTTCTCGGTGGTTCTGGACTTCTATATCTTTTCCGCATCAAAATACGCCATCGAGGCCCATATGGCAGACCGTGATCTCGCAGTCTACGGCGCGATCTTCATGCCGACCAGCGTAATCAACCTGGTTGCCGGCTTCGTGATCCGCCCGTACCTCACAAAGCTCGCGGTGGACTGGGAGACAGGCCACTTAAAAGCATTCCGGAAGATCATCATGAACCTTGCCTTGATTATTGCGGCCCTGACCGTTCTCGCGGTGGGCGGTGCGTGGTTATTGGGAATTCCGGTGATCAGCCTGCTGTACCCAAACTTAAGAGAAGGACTTTCCACCTGCCGCATGGCGTTGGGACTGATCATCATCGGCGGCGCCCTCAACGCATTCATGAACCTGTTTTACTATTCCCTTATTATCATGCAGAAACAGAGGTTCATCATCCTGGGCTACGCCTTCGTCAGCGTACTTGCGGTGCTTTCTTCCGGCTGGTTCGTCCGGATGGGAGGAATCCAGGGCGCGCTTCTGCTAAGCGCGCTTTTGATGGCGGCACTGATGGTATTCTTTGGAATTTTCTCTGCAGGATTTATGAAACAGAAAGAGAGAGCTCAAAAACACGATGAAGGTTGATGTGATCATCCCGGTCTATGGTCCGGGAAACAGATTGTTGGAATTATTTGACCGGCTGGGACGCCAGACCGTACCGGTGGACCGGCTGATCATCATGAATACAGAAAAGTACCTGTGGGATAAGTGGACGGAGACCCTGGAACCGGGAAGACTCCCGGAAAATCTCTCCGTGTACCATGTGACGAAGGAAGAGTTTGACCATGGTGCTACAAGAGACGCAGGGATCGGGCACTCCGATGCGGATGTCTGTGTCTGCATGACCCATGATGCGCTTCCAGCGGATACAAATTTGATAAAAGCCCTGACGGACGCACTTTTCTCCGGGGACGATATCGCTGTGGCATATGCGAGACAGCTTCCGGCAACGGACTGCAATATCATCGAGCGCCACACGAGAGATTTTAACTATCCGGACAAAAGCCGGGTCAAGAGACTTTCAGATCTCGACACCCTGGGGATCAAGACCTACTTCTGTTCCAATGTCTGCGCGGCATATAAGCGGGAGATCTATAGGAAACTTGGTGGTTTTATCCGGAAGACGATCTTCAACGAGGACATGATCTTCGCGGCGAAGGCCATGAAGAATGGATACGCGGTTTACTACGCGGCGGACGCGAGAGTGATCCACTCCCATAACTATACAGCGTCCCAGCAGTTCCACAGAAACTTTGACCTGGCGATCTCCCAGGCGGACAATCCTGACGTATTCTCCGGGATCCGGTCCGAGGGCGAGGGCATCCGCATGGTGAAGGACACAGCCCGCTGGCTCGTAAAGACGGGGCACGCGTACCTCGTCCCGAAGCTTGTGGTGGACAGCGGATTCAAGTATCTGGGGTATCTTGCCGGGAAAAGGTATAAGAAGCTGCCAAGAAAATTGGCAGTAAAGCTGTCTATGAACCGCAATTACTGGAAATAGAGCTAAAAATTATGTAAACTGACCTGCTGCCTGCTTCTATATACAAATGGCGGCGCAGTGGCACAACACAGAAAAAAGTTGTCATTCTGCCTGTGGGGTGGTATGATGTAGTGCGGAAATGCCGAAAATGGCGAAAATACAGCGGTTGTGCAGGAAAAGCATATATTTCTGCTTCAGAAATGAGATGGGTATATGCCGAAAGAGAAATATTGCAGCCGTAAATTTATAAAAATGTGAGGTAAAAAACTATGGGAAAGATCAAAGTTTCTTCCTGTGAAACAGATGGAATGGTAATCGAAGGCCTTCATGTGATCGAGCCGACCGTATTCAACGACGAGCGCGGTTACTTCGTAGAGACTTACAACCAGAACGACTTCAAAGAGGCCGGACTCAACATGGTATTCGTACAGGATAACCAGTCTATGTCCGTAAAGGGCGTACTCCGCGGCCTTCATTTCCAGAAGCAGTTCCCGCAGGGCAAGCTCGTCCGTGCGGTACGCGGAACAGTTTTCGATGTAGCCGTTGACTTAAGAACACACTCCAAGACATACGGAAAGTGGTTCGGTGTTGAGCTCTCCGCAGAGAACAAGAAACAGTTCTACATTCCGGAAGGTTTCGCACACGGCTTTGTCGTTCTCTCCGACGAGGCAGAGTTTGCCTACAAGTGCACCGATTTCTATCATCCGGGTGACGAGGGCGGACTTGCATGGAACGATGAGACGATCGGCGTAAAGTGGCCGATCACACCGGACATGCAGCTCATCATCTCCGAGAAAGACCAGAAATGGCCGGGATTCAAGGAAATTTTTAAATTCGACAGATAAATTATATTAAAACTCACACATAGTCTCCGCCCCGGGAATGTGCGGATAGCGCTCCCCGCCCCCGGAGACCAGAAAGGTTGTTAAAGCGTGAATTATCTGACTTCATTACTGAAGGAGCTGGTGGCAAAAAGAAAACTGATCTGGGAACTCTCCAAGGCAGATTTCAGAAAACGTTTTGTCGGCTCCTATTTTGGCGTTGTCTGGATGTTTATCCAGCCCATCGTCACCGTCCTGATCTATTGGCTCATCTTCGGTCCCATCGGATTCAAGAGTGCGCCGCCGGTGCCGAACGCCTCCTATGTCCAGTGGCTGGTTCCGGGTATCGCCCCGTGGTTCTTCTTCTCCGAAGCCTTAAACTGCGGAACAGGATGCCTTCAGGAATACAACTACCTGGTAAAAAAAGTAGTATTTAAGGTGGAGATCCTGCCTGTGATCAAACTGATCTCCTGCCTGTTCGTCCATGTGTTCTTTGTTGCGATCATGTTCATCGTATTCCTGGTCAGCGGCAAAAGACCGCAGATTTCCTGGATCCAGATCATTTATTATTCCTTTGCCGCATCCATGTACGCCCTGGCGCTCACCTATCTTACCAGCGCGATCCAGGTATTCTTCAAGGATATGGCACAGATCGTCAGCATCTGCCTGCAGTTCGGCATGTGGCTGACCCCGATTATGTACAGCGAGCAGCTATTCCTCGACAAAGGTCTGACGATGGCTCCGATGATCCTGAAGCTGAACCCGTTTTACTATATTGCGGCGGGATACCGTGACAGCATGCTGACGGGAGACTGGTTCTTCATGCGTCCGACACTGACCGTGTATTTCTGGGCAGTGACCCTGATCACCATGTTAGTGGGACTCAAAGTATTCAAGCGGCTTCGCCCGCATTTCTCAGATGTATTGTAGGAGGAAACCATGTCTGCCAATGCGATTACAGTAAAAGACGTGACGAAGGTGTACAGGCTCTACGACAAGCCGATCGACCGCTTGAAAGAGTCCTTAAGCCCGACACATAAAAGCTATCACAAAGACTTCTACGCCTTAAATGGTCTGTCCTTCAACGTAGAAAAAGGACAGACAGTGGGCATTATCGGAACGAACGGTTCCGGTAAATCAACGATCTTAAAGATCATCACCGGTGTCCTTACACCGACCACAGGCCAGGTGGACGTTGAGGGAAAGATCTCCGCACTTCTGGAGCTTGGTGCCGGCTTCAACATGGACTACACCGGAATCGAAAATATCTATATGAACGGCACGATGATGGGCTATTCCCGGAAGGAGATGGATGAGAAGCTGCAGGATATCCTGGATTTTGCGGATATCGGCGATTTTGTCTATCAGCCGGTGAAGACATACTCCAGTGGTATGTTCGTCCGTCTGGCGTTTGCGCTCAACATTAACGTGGAGCCGGAGATCCTGATCGTCGACGAGGCCCTGTCCGTCGGAGATGTATTCTTCCAGGCAAAATGTTACCGGAAGATGGAGGAGATCAAGCAGAGGGGAACAACGATCCTCATGGTTACCCACGATATGGGCAGTATCATCAAATACTGCGATAAGGTCGTTCTCTTAAACAAGGGCGAATTCATCGCGGAAGGTGAGCCGGGCCACATGGTGGATCTCTATAAGAAGATCCTGGCAAACCAGCTGGATTCCTTAAATGAAGAACTGGAGAGCGATTATTCCGGCGGGATGTTAGGCGATGAGAAAAAGGCGAAGGCGGAGGAATCCCATTCCGACGGATCCCTCATGAAGGATAAGATCACCATCAACACAGACCGCACCGAGTACGGCGACGGCCGGGCTGAGATCTTCGACCTGGGACTCTTCGACGCGAAAGGAAATCTCACAAACCTCCTGTTAAAGGGAGAGATGTTCACGATCAAGGAGCGGATCCGCTTCCACGCGCCGATCAAGAGTCCGATCTTTACCTACACGATCCGCGACAAAAAGGGAACAGATCTCACCGGAACGAACACCATGTACGAGGGATGCGATATCAAACCGGTGGGGGACGGCGATGTCTACGACGTTTCCTTTACCCAGAAGATGACATTACAGGGCGGCGAGTACCTGCTCTCCATGAGCTGTACCGGCTTCGAGGGCGAGGAACATGTGGTCTACCACCGCCTGTACAACATTGCAAACATTACGGTGATCTCCAACAAGAATACGGTCGGCGTCTACGACATGGAGTCTGAGGTGGAGACATCGCTCACAAGGGCGTAAAAGCGGGAGAAAAAGATGAAGGATTACAGTTATGAACTTCTTGACCTGCTCGAAAAGTATAAAGGAGATGCGGAGGCGGCACTGCGGGGTGAAACAAGCCCGTGGTGTCTCTACGCATTTTCGCCGTTAAGGGAAACCCTTTTCGAGTGGCTGGAAATAGGAAAAAATGACCGGGTTCTCCAGGTCGGATCCGACTACGGTTCCTGTACCGGGCTCTTTGCGGAGCGTGCCGGTGAGGTGGTCGTTCTGGATCCGTTGGATGAGAACCTGGAGGTGAACCGGAAAAGACACGGGGAGAAGGAAAATCTCTGCCTGGTCCGCGGCGAACTTCCGAAGGCGGGAACAGAGTCTCTTGGATGGAAAGAGTACAAGGGAAAAGAGCGTGCGGCAGAAGAACTGGATGCTCTCTATAAGGATGGCTTCGACTATGTGATCCTGCCGTCCATGCTCTCCGGGATAGAGAAAAACGGGGCAGCAGATCTGCTGGCAAGAGCAGCTGCTCTTGTGAGACCTGGCGGAAGGCTTTTAGCGGCAGCGGAGAATGAGTCTGGTGTCCGCTATTTCATGGGAGCGGAGCCATTTGAGCACTCCTTCCTGGAGGTGGAGTTCCGTGGTCTGTTTGAGGATTTAAAAGAGAAATTTGGCGGAACCGCAATGCTCTACTATCCGGTTCCGGACTACCGTTACCCGGTGACCATCTACTCCGACGGCTATCTCCCGCAGACCGGCGATGTGACGAACATTTCCGCCCGTCTTGACGGACCGGGACTCTGGTTTGGAAACGAAGAGAAAGCCATGGCGAACGCATGCAGAAATGGGGACTTCACGAAATTCCGTGAAACATTGTAAAATACAACCGGACCAGAGCGGCGCAGTTCCAGTTAAAGACAGAGATCGTGCGGGAGGACGGAGTTCTCACCGTTGAAAAAACGGCTCTCACAGAGGCTGGCGAGGCGCATATCCGCTCCTTCGGAGAAAAATATGAGAAGATCCGTGATCTGAATCCTGCCATCCGTTTCTTGAAGCCGGAATGGAAAAAGGATAAGAAGACGGTCTCCTTCCAGTACTTAAACGGCAAGACGATCGGGGATGCCCTGGGCGAAGCTATCGTTATGGGCGAGGTTCCGTATCAGGGGCTTGAGACCGTGATGAAGGTGCTGTTCCCGGAAAATGCAGACGCGAAAATCTTTGAGGCGACACCGGAGTTCGAGACGGTATTCGGAAAAGTTCCGATGATCGACGATAAGGCAGCCGCGGTCTCCAATGTGGATGGGCTCTTCGAGAACCTGATGGTGCCGGAAAACGAGAACTGCATCTACGGAATCGACTATGAATGGGTATTTGATTTCCCAATCCCGGAGAAATTTTTGAAATACCGCGACCTCTTATATTTTTACAGACGCTACGAGAGAGTCCTCAACGTAAAAGAAGAAGATCTCTATGCCCATTTCGGGATCACAGGGGGAGAACTCCAGATCTTTGACGGCATGGAAAAGGCGTTCCAGTCCTATGTCCATGATGCAGGCTCCTTCGGCTACATGAGACAGTACGAGCAGCCGACAAAGACCGTGGAATTTCTTCTTGACCGCGAGAGCGAGCTCTACAAGGTAAAAGACTGGTGCGAGAACTTAAAGCAGGAGATTTCCGAGAAGGACATCACGATCATGAAGCAGCAGGAAGTCCAGCGTCTCACAAACAATCATGTGACGAACCTGGATGCCATCATCGCCAGCCTGAGAAGCGAGAACGCGAGAATGGCGGGAGACCTGCAGTACCTGTCGAAACATGAGGCGATCATGTGGAAAGTTCTCCGGAAATGCCACCGCGCTGTGGATAAAGTCATGCCGAAGGGCACGAGAAAGAGAAAGATCGCGGATATTTCAAGATACCGTCTTCCATCCGGGAAAATACGGAAAGCTGTACTTCACAAAGGACGGAAGAAACAGGATCCGCGGCGACTTTAAGATCGGCCGGTTACTTAGAGCATGGAAAACTCCACTTTGACTATGTGGAGCACCCGACCGTATCCATCGTGATCCCGGTCTACAACCAGATCCACTATACCTATGCCTGCCTGCTCTCAATCTTAGAGAACACGAAGGATGTGACCTATGAGATCATCATCGCCGATGACGTGTCCACGGACGCGACTAAGGAGCGTCCCTGTACGCGGAGAATCTCGTGATCTGCAGAAACAAGACGAACCAGGGCTTCCTGAGAAACTGTAACCAGGCAGCGAAGGCGGCCCGCGGAAAATATGTGATGTTCTTAAATAATGACACACAGGTAACTCCGGGCTGGCTCTCATCACTCGTGAACCTCATCGAGTCTGATCCGACGATCGGTATGGTTGGTTCCAAGCTGGTCTATCCTGACGGACGTCTCCAGGAAGCGGGGGGAATCATCTGGAGCGACGGCTCCGGCTGGAATTATGGACGTCTTGACGATCCGGAGAAGCCGGAATACAACTACGTGAAGGATGTGGACTATATCTCCGGTGCGGCGATCCTGTTATCCAATGACCTCTGGAAACAGATCGGCGGTTTCGACGAGCTGTTTGCACCGGCGTACTGCGAGGATTCTGACCTTGCCTTCGAGGTGAGAAAAGCCGGATACCGCGTAGTCTACCAGCCATTGTCAAAAGTCATCCACTTCGAGGGCGTCTCCAACGGTACCGACGTAAATGGAACTGGTCTAAAGCGCTACCAGGTGGAGAACAGTAAGAAGCTAAAGGAAAAGTGGGCGGAGGAGTTCAAAAAGCAGTCTGTAAATACAGGCAATCCGAACCCGTTCCGTGCCCGTGAGAGAAGCCAGAAGAAGCCGGTGATCCTTGTCGTGGACCATTATGTTCCGACCTTCGATAAGGACGCGGGTTCCAAGACTACTTACCAGTACCTCAAAATGTTCGTGAAGATGGGATATTCCGTGAAATTCCTCGGAGACAACTTCCTTCACGAGGAGCCGTACTCCACAACACTTCAGCAGATGGGCGTGGAGATCTTATATGGGCCGGAGTACCAGGCAGGTATCTGGGACTGGCTGACAAAGAATAAAGATGAGATCGATTTTGCGTACCTGAACCGTCCGCATATCGCCATCAAGTATGTTGATTTTATTAAGAAGAACACCAATATCAAGGTGATCTACTACGGACATGACCTGCATTTCTTAAGAGAGTACCGGGAGTACGAGCTCACCGGCGATATCAAGAAGAAACGGGAGTCCGATTACTGGAAATCCATCGAATTCTCCCTGATGGAGAAGGCGGCGGTCTCCTACTATCCGTCCTACGTGGAGGAGGAGGCGATTCACGCGATCCATCCGGAGTACAGGATCAAGGCGATCACAGCCTATGTCTATGAGAACTTCCTGGAGAATATCGACAAGGACTTCGCAAAGAGGGAAGGATTGCTGTTTGTCGGCGGCTTCGCGCATCCGCCGAACGCGGACGCGGTTCTCTGGTTCGCAAAGGAAATCTTCCCGCTGATCAGACAGAGGATCGACGTAAACTTCTATGTAGTTGGCTCCAAGGTGACAGACGAGATCAAAGCGCTTGAACAGCCGGGAAGCGGCATCATTGTCAAAGGCTTCGTCACGGAGGAAGAGCTTGCGTCTCTTTATTCCACATCCCGCATCGTTGTGGTTCCGCTGCGCTACGGCGCCGGAGTTAAGGGCAAGGTCGTTGAGGCAGTCTACAATGGAGCTGCCATCGTCACCACATCCATCGGTTCCGAGGGAATCCCGGAGGCGGATCGCGTCATGAAGGTTGCCGACGGACCGGAGGCATTCGCTGACGAGGTAGTCAAGATGTATCAGGATCCGGCAGAATGCCGCAGAATGTGCGAGGAGACCCAGAAATACATCCGCGAGTACTTCAGCGTTGAGGCTGCATGGAAGGTCATCGAGGAGGACTTTACGCCGAAGAAAAAGAGATAGGACTTGGCTGTAAAGTCATATATGGAATCGAATATTGTGATAAGACTCTGCCGGGAATTTATTTCCCGGCAGTCTGTTCACATGAACGAAAATTCCGGCAAAAATCCGGCAGATCCGTCGTGCATGGTGTGAAAGCCTGTGGAATGCGGTTGAAAAGGAGAATATAGTGGAAAAAGACATTATTCATGAAAATTCCAACAATCACAATAAATACATAAATAACGAAAACAGCGGTGAAAAATCCGCGGAACAGGCAGGAGCTGTGCTTCGCGCGATGACTGTGGATGATATTTCCGCTGTGAAGCAGATCGAACAGACCTGCTTTTCGGATGCCTGGTCTGAAAAGCTCCTCTCTGACCTGCTTGAGAGTGAGTGGGACGAGGCCTGGGTGCTGACAGATACAGACGGCACCAGGATCGGATACGCGAATTTCCGCTTCCTCGCCGGCGAAGGCGAGCTCATGAGGATCGCAGTGCTCCCGGAACACAGGGGCTGTGGGGAGTCAAAGAAACTCATGGACCGTCTGGAAATCTCTGCAAAGGAAAAGGAAGCGCCGGACCTGACTCTGGAGGTGCGCGCCGGAAACACACCTGCCATAAACCTTTATAAATCCTATGGTTTTCAGGCGGAGGCTGTGCGGAAAAATTACTATCAGAATCCGGTGGAGGATGCCCTCATCATGTGGAGACGTTCCGTTCCATCGATTCCCACTTAAAATCATGAAAATATCCGCTATACTGTAGGGGACTCCGGAAGAGCCGGGGATAAAGAAGGCGGAGGAAAAGAAACGATGAGAAAATACGGAAAAGATGGCAGGCTGGATTGTGTGATCTGCAACCGCTGTGGGAAAAAACTGGCGGTGAAAAATGGGATCGTGCGGGAAGGTGTGTTTACATCAGATCACAGATGGGACTTCTTTTCGGAAAAAGACGGGGAGATCCACCATTTTGACCTGTGCGAGGATTGCTACAACGAAGTGACAGCGGAGTTCCGGGTTCCGGTGGACGTGGAGGATGAGATCGAGCTGCTTTGAAAACGCAGGCGGTATGCGGCAGAAATGCCGTTATGCTGAAACAGGTTCAGACCAGATTGCGCTGCAAGAGCATATTTGAATGTTAGAAGCGGGTACGGGCGGTTGTCTGTACTCGTTTTCTATTGCCGGGTATTCAGAAGAAGCTGACGTCGGCAGTTCTGTACTTCCTGGTCACTGTACACGGGTAGGAATTTTCTGAACTGAAAATTCCGTACAATACAGTGATGGTAATGGATTTTGCCGATTCGGAATGCGAAGCATCGGCAAAATCAGTTACTGTTTGCGCGGCGTGAACAGTAATACTTCTTGCGGTTCCTGCCCAGGAATCAACTTCCATCTCTTGCATATGACCTCCGCTTTATGGTATGATACGTGCAGACTGGATAAATATAAACTTTTATTATCATAGAATGCAGAGGAAAATACATGTTAGATATCTGTTTACTGGGAACCGGCGGCATGCAGCCGCTGCCGTACCGCTGGCTAACGTCCATGATGGCGCGCTGCGATGGTAGCAATCTGCTGATCGACTGCGGCGAGGGAACCCAGATCGCATTGAAAGAAAAGGGATGGAGCCCGAAGCCGGTGGACGTGATCTGCTTCACCCACTACCATGCTGACCATATCAGCGGACTTCCGGGGTTTCTCCTGACCATGGGAAACGCGGAGCGCACGGAGCCGGTACTTCTGGTGGGACCGAAAGGTCTGGAACGTGTCGTTGGTGCCCTGCGCACCATTGCGCCGGAACTTCCGTTCCCGCTTGTGTTTAAAGAACTCACGGAGCCGAGAGAAAAATTTCAGGCGGGTCCCTATGTGGTGGACGCATTCCGCGTAAACCACCGCGTGACCTGCTATGGATATCGCATTACGATCCCGAGAAACGGCAAATTTGATGTGGAACGGGCGAGAGCCCAGGAGATTCCGCAGAAATTCTGGAGCAGACTGCAGAAAGGCGAGACCATCGAGCACGAGGGTAAGATCCTGACCCCGGACATGGTGCTGGGAGAAAAGCGCCGCGGAATTTCCGTTACCTACACGACTGACACGCGCCCGGTTCCGGCAATCGCCGAATATGCCGCGGACAATGACCTCTTTATCTGCGAGGGCATGTACGGTGAGAAGGAAAAAATTGCCAACGCGCGGGAGAATAAGCATATGATGTTCCAGGAGGCGGCAAAGCTCGGTAAAGAGGCGAATCCGCGGGAGATGTGGCTGACCCATTACAGCCCGTCCTTAATGCATCCGGAGGAATATTTAAACGAGATCCGGGAAATCTTCCCGAAAATTAAGACTGCCCGCGACGGCTGGTCTGCTGAACTTGGATTTGATGAGGATTAAGAAATGAAGATACACAGTGTTGAAGAAGATGTATATATACTTGCAATCGAGAGTTCCTGTGATGAGACAGCGGCCGCTGTTGTAAAAAACGGCCGCGAGGTGCTTTCTCCAACGTGATCTCATCCCAGATCGCGCTCCACACACTTTACGGCGGGGTTGTGCCGGAGATCGCGTCAAGGAAACATATTGAGAAGGTAAATCAGGTGGTTCAGGCTGCCTTAGACGAAGCACACATGACATTAGATGAGATCACAGCCATCGCTGTGACCTACGGACCTGGTCTTGTGGGCGCGCTTCTCGTGGGCGTTGCTGTGGCGGCAAAGGCTATCGCTTACGCCGCAAAGAAGCCGCTGGTGCCGGTTCATCATATCGAGGGACATGTATCCGCAAACTTTATCGAGCACCCGGATCTGGAACCGCCGTTTGTCTGTGAGATCGTGTCCGGCGGACATACGCATCTTGTGATCGTGAAGGACTACGGTGAGTTCGAGATCATCGGACGCACGATGGATGACGCAGCGGGAGAGGCATTCGATAAAGTTGCCCGCGCCGTAGGTCTTGGCTACCCGGGCGGCCCGAAGGTCGACAAGGCGGCAAAAGAGGGAAATCCTCATGCCATGGAATTTCCGCGGGCAAAAGTCGGCGGATCCCAGTATGACTTTAGCTTCAGCGGCATGAAATCCGCTGTATTAAACTATATCAACCAGGCGGAGATGAAGGGAGAGACGATCTGTGTGCCGGATCTCTGCGCTTCCTTCCAGAACGCGGTGGTGGATGTTCTCGTGAGCCGCGCCGTTGCGGCAACAAAGGAGTTTGGCTACAAGAAGCTCGCCATTGCGGGCGGCGTTGCGTCAAACTCTGCCCTGCGCGCAGGCATGAAGGCGGCATGTGAGAAAGCCGGAATCGAATTCTACTATCCGTCACCGATCTTCTGTACCGACAACGCAGCAATGATCGGTGCTGCGGGATACTATGAGTATAT
>SCPN01000632.1_pt1:27500-35770 | contig 35770 bp, 31 predicted proteins | sample 6106831 | NCBI WGS metagenome assembly SCPN01 (sample SAMN10720447, study PRJNA508395) | human gut metagenome | isolation source: Participant 1, 0 month
ACTAGGATGTTGGCTCAGAAGCAGCCACACATTCAAAGAGTGCGTAATAGCTCACTAGTCGAGAGGTCCTGCGCCGAAAATGTCCGGGGCTGAAACACAACACCGAAGCTCAGGAATGTATTTATACATTGGTAGAGGAGCATTCTTAAAGGGGCGAAGCAGTACCGATAAGGAGCTGTGGACTTGTTAAGAAGAGAGAATGCCGGAATGAGTAGCGAGATGGAGGTGGGAATCCTCCAGGCCGAATATCTAAGGTTTCCAGGGTAAAGCTGATCTGCCCTGGGTAAGTCGGGGCCTAAGGCAAGGCTGAGAAATGCGTAGCCGATGGACAGCAGGTGTAGATTCCTGCACTGCCATGGTATCAGAACTGTGGGGACGCAGAGGGATAAGATGACCGGGGGACAGATTCCCGGGCAAGCGCAGGAGGTGTCAGGCAGGCAAATCCGTCTGACAAGCCAAAGGCGTGACGCGGACCGAACTAAAGTAGGGAAGCATCCGATTCCAGCTGCCGAGAAAAGCCGCTATTGTGTGACTCATGTGCCCGTACCGTAAACCGACACAGGTGGATGAGGAGAGAATCCTAAGGCCGGCGGGAGAAGCATTGTTAAGGAACTCGGCAAAATGACCCCGTAACTTCGGGATAAGGGGTGCCAGAGAGATCTGGCCGCAGAGAATAGGCTCAAGCAACTGTTTAGCAAAAACACAGGTCTATGCGAAACCGTAAGGTGATGTATATGGGCTGACGCCTGCCCGGTGCTGGAAGGTTAAGAGGAGAGGTTAGAGCAATCGAAGCTTTGAATTTAAGCCCCAGTAAACGGCGGCCGTAACTATAACGGTCCTAAGGTAGCGAAATTCCTTGTCGGGTAAGTTCCGACCCGCACGAAAGGCGTAATGATTTGAGCGCTGTCTCGACAATGCACCCGGTGAAATTGAAGTACCAGTGAAGATGCTGGTTACCTGCGCCAGGACGGAAAGACCCCATGGAGCTTTACTCCAGCTTGATACTGGGATTCGGTTATACATGCACAGGATAGGTGGGAGGCTACGAGTACGGAACTCCGGTTTCGTATGAGCCGCTGTTGGGATACCACCCTTGCGTTACTGGGTTTCTAACCATGGTCCGTGATCCGGGCCGGGGACAATGTCAGGTGGGGAGTTTGACTGGGGCGGTCGCCTCCGAAAGGGTATCGGAGGCGCTCAAAGGTTCCCTCAGAATGGTTGGAAACCATTTGCAGAGTGCAAAGGCATAAGGGAGCTTGACTGCGAGACCGACGGGTCGAGCAGGTAGGAAACTAGGACTTAGTGATCCGGTGGTATAAAGTGGGATTGCCATCGCTCAACGGATAAAAGCTACCCTGGGGATAACAGGCTTATCACTCCCAAGAGTTCACATCGACGGAGTGGTTTGGCACCTCGATGTCGGCTCATCGCATCCTGGGGCTGAAGTAGGTCCCAAGGGTTGGGCTGTTCGCCCATTAAAGCGGTACGCGAGCTGGGTTCAGAACGTCGTGAGACAGTTCGGTCCCTATCCGGCGCAGGCGGAGGATATTTGAGAGGAGCTGTCCTTAGTACGAGAGGACCGGGATGGACGGACCGCTGGTGTACCGGTTGAGCTGCTAAGCTCATGGCCGGGTAGCCAAGTCTGGCAGGGATAAACGCTGAAGGCATCTAAGCGTGAAGCCCCCCTCAAGATGAGATATCCCATTCGAAAGAAGTAAGACCCCTTGAAGACGACGAGGTAGATAGGGCAGAGGTGGAAGTGCAGTAATGTACGGAGCTGACTGTTACTAATCGGTCGAGGGCTTATCCAGGAAGGTCTGGTTGGTTGATGAAACGGTGAAGATGATTTCAATATGTGGTTTTGAAGGTATGTTGTGCACGAGTGGCTCAGTGGTGGAGTATCGCCTTGCCAAGGCGAGGGTCGCGGGTTCGAATCCCGTCTCGTGCTCGCTTTTTGAGGATATCCAGTATGGATATCCTCTTTTTTTATGGAAAAAGAGTTTGCGATGCAGATGAAGTGTGGATAAGTAACTAAAATGAAAGGGTCATCAAGTGGACAGCAGGTTTCTTGAGTGTTCGGGCCCTGCTGGGCTTGAACGGTTCGAATGTCTACGCTCCGCTCCGGTCGTCGCAGGCGAACGTCCCCCGGATGTTCTGCGACGCCTCGTGCTCTTTTTTATAAGGATATCCAGTGTGGATGTCCTTTTTTTGTGAAAAAATCATTTACCAGCGGTGTCTATTATAAAAAGTTGCTTGAAAAAGTCACTTGAAAAAGTTTATATTTTATCAAAAAGTCGTTTAAAAAAGTTTGTTATATCTTATATAACTCCCTTGAAAAAATGAATATTCCGTTGTACTCTATAGAAAAGAGGTGAAATCATTATGCTGAAAAGAAAAATTGAAAAAAAATTAATCGCTTGGAAAAACACAGAAAATCGAAAACCATTGATTATTAAGGGGTGCAGGCAATGTGGCAAAACATTTTCTGTTCTTGATTTCGCAAAGAAAAATTATAAAAATGTTGTGTATTTGAATTTTTTTGAAAATCCAGACTATGTTGCTGTATTCTCAGGCTCTCTGGAAGTAGATACGATTGTTATGATGCTCTCGGCCTTACTTGGTAAGGAAGCAGTCTTTGAAAGTGGCAATACTGTTTTAGTCCTGGATGAAATTCAGGAGTGCCCAGAAGCTCGAACAGCTTTGAAATTTTTTCGCATGGATGGGCGTTACGATGTGATAGGTACGGGATCACTTTTGGGTGTAAAAGGATATGGAAAAGAACCAAAATCGGTCCCAGTTGGGTCGGAAACGGTAATTGATATGTATCCACTGGATTTTGAAGAATTCCTGTGGGCAAATGGAATTGAAACTCCGGTGATTGAACTGTTGAAAACATGTTTGCAGAATGAAAAAACAGTTCCGGAAGCATTGCACAAGCGTATGAAACAGTTGCTCTTGCAGTATACAGTTGTTGGCGGCATGCCGGATGTGGTACAGACATTTGTAAGCACAAAACAGATGGACGAAGTTCTACAGATTCAACGAGATATTGTTCGGTCATATGAAGATGATATGATAAAATACGCAGAAAAAAAAGATAAATCAAGGATCAAAGAATGTTTTCAGTCTATTCCTAAACAACTCAGTAAAGAAAATAAGAAATTTCAGTATTCAATTGTCAAAAAGGGATCTACCGCTTCAAAGTATGCTGGAAGCTTGCAATGGATCGAGGATGCAGGTATTATTGTGCGCTGTTATAATCTTAGTATTACGGAACTGCCTTTAGACGGAAATGCAGAAGTAAATACATTTAAAGTGTATATGCGCGATTGTGGTCTGTTTGTCAGCATGTTGGAGGATGGTACGCAATACGATATTCTTCAAGGAAATCTTCATGCTTATAAAGGAGCAGTTTTCGAAAATCTGATTGCTGATATTTTCAGTAAAATGGGAAGAAAACTTTACTATTTCCATAAAGACAGTGGACTTGAGGTGGATTTTGTGATCCGTTATAAAGGTGAATGCACATTGGTAGAGGTAAAAGCATCTACAGGTAATACAAAAAGCACCAGAACAATCCTGAATCATCCTGAAAAATACCATGTCAGTCATGCAATCAAACTTGGAGACTATAATGTTGGACGTGCGGAACAGATACTTACACTTCCACTCTATATGGCATTTTTGCTAAAAGAAATATAAAAGTGTGCATCTTTTTCGGGGAGCTACGTAGCACTGACTTTATCTAGATATTATACTTCGCAATATATCAAAATAAAGCTGATATATTGCGAAGTGATTGTCTCATCATTCTGCTATTCGATCTGTTTACTTCTCCTTTTATGTCTTTCTGTGTTTGGGAATCTCAAAAATCCAAATTTCGACATCTTGTGCAGGAAGAATTGATTCTGCTGTGAAATCCACTTATAATTTCAGATATAAAAGCTTCAATAAAATATATAATCTTACGGAGGAACTGTTTCATGCCAGAAGAAAGATACATAACGATCGTCTCAGAGAGGAAAACGATCGCTTTAAGAGTGAGTACGATCTTATATGTTCTGATGAATGGAAAATACGCAAATATCCATGTGCTGGGAGATCAGGTGTATCGGACGACGATGACTCTTGGGGAGATCGAGGAGAAGATCGGGGACGGATTTTTGCGGGTGCATCGCGGCTGCCTTGTAGCAGTCATGGCAATCCATAACGTCACGGATACCATCAATCTCAGCAATGGGGAATCCCTGGGGTATACGGCCCGTAAGAAAGGGGAGATCATGAAAACACTCCGGAATGCTCAGCAGGACGTGATCCGGGGATTTCAGAATCATGGAGTACCGATGACGGACGATGAGTACCATGACTATTACCGTAGTTTCGATCAGCTCCCATTCGCATTTACGGATATCGAGATGGTATTTGATGAGGAGAAACGAGCAGTTGACTGGATCTTCCGCTATGGAAATCCGGAACTTGCGAGGCTGGAAAAACTGCCGTTAGACCGGCTGATAGGAAATTCATTCGGAAGTCTTTTCAGCAATATGGATTCCAAATGGCTTCGAAGCTATGAGCGGGCCGTCCTTTACGGGGAAAAACTGGAGCTCATCGACTACAGCCCGGAAATCGATACAAATCTGAAGGTCACATGCTTCCCGACTTTTCCGGGGCATTGCGGGTGCATCCTGTTCAATATTTCGGAGATCGAATTCGTGAGCAGCAGCCAGTAACATGATTCGGTTGCTGTTTACGCGTTGCGCAAACAGCAACGGATTTTGCCGATGCTTCGCATTCTAAATCGGCAAAATCTGTTACCACCACCGTATCATACGACATTTTCAGTTCAGAAAATTCCTACCCGTGTACAGTAACGATTCGTTCCTGTTGTACGTCTGTTCGTTCCAAGTCTATCGATTGGAAAATGAAAAAATAGTAGAATACTGTTAGATTTTTTAACTGATGAAACGCTCGACATATTAGGGAAAAATCTTATGATGAGGTGCATCCGAAGGAGCTGACGAAGCTTCTGAAAAAGTTTGAAGGAAGCGAAGAGGAAGCACTCATCAGCCGTCTGCCCCTGCGTTCCATGAAGCAGGCAAAATACATGCCTGTCTATGTCAATGAACTTCATGGCGACTATTATGTGTTCCGGGAAGAGCGCATGGAGCTGCGAGGTGAGATGAGCGGGAAGACCTTCAAGATCGGACAGAAGATGCGGACGATGGTAACCGGGACTGACCGGCTTACCATGATAATTGATTTTATTCCGGCAAAGAATAATTTTACCAATTTTGTCGAAGTTCGACCGATTCTGTCGAAGCTGTTGCTTTGGGGGGGGCTGTTAAAATGAAAATTATTGAAGACAGTGGGAGGTACGCCTATGAGGAAAAAAATAAAACAGTATACAGCAGTTCTTTTGACAGTGACCATGTCTCTTCCGGGGACAATGGCTTATGGAAATGTAGATAGCCTTGATGCTGCATCAGGAGTTGTAGATGCAAGCGGATACCTGAAGGCATCCACATCAAACGCACAACAAACCATTCATATCGCTTCCCCATCTGACGCAGATGAAGATGAAGAAGAACTGATCGATGATCGAAAGAAGGCTTCTCCATCGGATGCAGAATTTGACGGGGAAGATGTATTCGCAAAAATCTACGACTTTATCTGGCAGGACCCGGAAGAATATTTAAATGACGGAAGACTGGAACTGAGTGCGACCGCAGAGGAGCAGCCGACATTGGAACAGATCGTTTCCATCCTGCCGCAGAGTATCCTTGCAAAGACCGGAGAGACCGCAGAGAATACTTCTGCGGACGAAGCAGAGGATATTACTGCAGATGAAGCAGATATCACTGCGGATTACGATGTGGAAATCAAAGTATCCGGTTGGCAGTGCGAAGATTATATCCAGAACGAGGACGGAATGTGGCCGACAAGCGGAACCTTCACCTTCTCGGCAGAGCCGGAGGACGGATATGAGCTTGCGGACGGGTGTGCGCCGCTTGCAGTGGAAGTCGCGGTGAGCGATGAGGCGGCAATGCTGGCGGCGAATGCAGAAACCTATATGGTATTCACGAGAAGAGAAGATAATACCAGCACAAAATCAGTTACTGTTGATTGGGATGGAACAAATTTATCGGGTAAGTATGAGCAGTATCTTGATGTGGACAGCAGAATTTATCGTGAAGAAGATGCTTTTGTATTAGAACTGAATAATTATAATCCTCAAGTGGAAACGTGTCTGGATATTCGTAAGGGAAAATGGATTATTGAGTTGAATGGAACAAGCGTATTCGATGGAACAAAGCTGCCCAAAGATTCGGCAAGCTATGGACTGTGGATCTGGAGTGATACAGATGTAACTTTTACAGGCTCAGGAACGTTGAATGTGAAAGGTGACCGAAGTGGTATTTCTATTGGGAAGAAGGCAGAAGTTTCAATCAATTTAGAACAAGATGGAAAAATTAACGCCACTTCCCCTTATAGCGTAAATGAAAGTGGATATAATCGACATGGGATTGAGTCCTATGGAAAGCTGACAATAAAAAGAGGAACAGTAACGGCAAATGGTCCATATAGCGGCCTGTATCAATCTGGTGGAACATTTAATATAACAGGTGGTACACTTAAAACAAAGGTACGAGGAGGGAATGACAGCAGCCGGGGACTGTATTTTTGCAGAGAAAGTGATTGCAGTTTAGGCGGAATAATCGAAACAGATGGTCTGACGTTAGACAATGCTACTGGATCCATATCTGGAAAGGTCACTGTAAACCATCTCTCATTAATAAACCTATCTGAATCATTACTTACAATTGAATCTGACGGAATATTAAAGAATCGATACTTTTTGATGTAGGAATAAATAAGCTTGTGAATGATGGTGAACTTCAAGTGAATATGACTTCAGATTCATCTAAACCCATTCCTTCAAATTATGAGAATCATGGGCGTGTTACAGGTACGCAGGCAGAAAATTGGAGAACTCCATCATCTCTGAAAGCAGTGAAAGGAACATCAGAAACTAAGAGGGAGAAAGTAAATGAGAGTGAAAATTTCGATGTTTCTACCCTGTTTAACAGTTCAGATACTGATTCAGAAGAAGGAAAGGTATCGTATTATTATGTAAATCAGGCCGATTCCGAAAAAAAAGAGCAAACATTGAGTTCGTCTACAACGAAATTCGCTGCCGGAAATTATATAATCGGTGCAAAAACACAGGGAAATGAGACGTACAAAGCAGGCAGTGCAGTAGCATACATTTATGTGAATTCTGATATATTCAGCGTTGTTCCTATTGAATTTGTTTATACTGGATTTGAGCAGGAGTTGCTTAAGGTCTATACACCAAATGATGAGGAATACAAGGTTGAGTATCAATGCTATGAGCCTCAATCGAAGGGTGGATTTTATGTAAATAACTGGAAGACGACCCCACCAACGGCAACTAATTGTGGAGATGAGTCTCTTAAATATTATTATGCAGTGCGGATTACAGCAAGTGACAGTGATCAGCCACTGTATCAAATCACTTATGATGGGACATCATCGGATAGTTTATTGCACGTGACAAGTATAAAACCTAAATCTTTGCAGAGCGATGATATAGTTGTTACATTAACACCGCAAACATTTAGATATGATGGAACGGTTAAAAAACCTGCGATCGAAATAATAGATACTGTCATAAAGACGGAAGTAAAAAAGTACGGTATAAGTTATAGCTATGCTGCCGGCGGGGCGGCAGATAATCCTAAAGAAGCTGGAACATATAAAGTATATATATACTCATTTGATGCAAATTATACGGGCGATCGATATGTTTATTTTACCATCGAAAAACAAAAACTGACGCCGGTGGCAGTTATCAGTAATGCAAGCAAAACATACGATGGAACAACTTCCTTGGCATCAGGACAGACAATTGCACTCACTCTGCAGGATGAAGCTAGGAATACCGTTTTGGATGGTGTAAGTGCCAGATATGAAGCAGCAACATATGAGTCCAAAGATGTAGGACCTAACTCTATTCAGATTACAGGAATTTCCCTGACAGGAGAAAATGCAGATAAATACGATCTGTCTGCCTCAACATTGTCAATATCCGGAAATATTGATCAGGCATCTGCAGAAAAACTTGTACCTAATGTGACTTATCCGGGTAACAACAACGTGATTGAGTATGAAAATAGAGGTACTTTCTTGCCAACTGTGACAGTAAGCTCCAATATTTCTGGCGATCAGGTAGGCAGTTATGTTGTTTC
>SCPN01001509.1_pt1 | contig 35705 bp, 50 predicted proteins | sample 6106831 | NCBI WGS metagenome assembly SCPN01 (sample SAMN10720447, study PRJNA508395) | human gut metagenome | isolation source: Participant 1, 0 month
CCCTTGACGGCCTCCAGCCCGGACGCCAGGACCGGCTCCCCGCCGGAGGCGCGGCACGCCCTTGTCGCCAGTCCATATCTACGTCCCAATAGGGGCAGCGCCTGGGCCGTCCCTCTGGAGCAGTCGTCTGGAAAATGGGAAAGAGCTGCCTCATGAGAACACCGCCTTTTGCAGGAATGTAGTAATCCTGTCCGTCCGCCGTCACCAGCACCAGCCCGGTCACCCGCCCGCAGGAGCTGGCCGCCGCCGGTATCCTCCGTCCAGGCGTAGTCCAGCCGGGCGCGGCGTGGGCTCCGTCTGGTCAGGTGACCCTCCCACGCCACCCGCAGCGTCACCTGCCCACCTGCACCTGCCGCAAACCTGCCCAAACGCCGCCGCCTGCGCTGCTCCGCCGGCGGGCAGCTCCGTCAGCCCGCATATACGTCGTCCATGCCGATGCCTCCTTGCGTGATTTCTTCTTGACAAATGAGTATTATATGATACTATATAAACAAATGAGGGGAAGAGATGGAGCAAAAACTGAAAAAGCAGAAATGCCTGCCAATTAGTGGACGCCCCGACCCGTAAAGCTCTATCGGGCGCTGGACAGCCTGTCCGGGCTGGAGGGCGATATCGTCCCGCTCAAGGGATATGCGAACCGATACCGCTATAAGATCCTGCATTACCGCATAACTTCTTTGAATGGGTCAAAGGTGAAATTGTCATCACCGTTATTGGGATCAAATACCCGTACCAATATCAAAGTATTAGGAGGGTTCCTTATGAATCAATCTCTATCTCCGGCCGAACTGGAACAGCGGTTTGCCAGGATCAACGCGCAGGAGCCGGAGGCTGACGGCCGAGGAGGCCGCCGCCCTGGCCGAAGCCGAGGCCATGGACGACAGCTCCCGTCTCCCTGGACGCCTTCAAGGCGGAGCTGGAGGGTACAGCGGGAAACTGGTGCTCGGATTCCGCAGCCTCCACAAGCACCTGAAGGAGGGGCGGGATCGAGGGCGTCAGCCTCAATCAGTATATGCTCTACAAACTCTCCCGCTGAGCTGCGCATCGCTCAGATTCACCAAGCCGCCCCGGCCGAAATCGGCTTTTCTCCCCGCCTCCACCTCGTTGGTGAGGGCTGCGGAAGTTGAGGGGACAGGCGGCAGAAATACTGCCCGTTTTTCCAGGTGTGGGTGTCGCTAATCCAAGCCAGCACGGCGGTGCCGGGTGCTGTTGGCCCGCAGCGCTGCTGCCGGATCAGCTCCGGGTCACCCAGGCACTCCACGGTCGCCAGTCTGCTGCGGCCGTTGTCCTCCAGGTACGCCTGGGCCTCCGCTGGCGTCCTCGCCATCCCGCTGGGTGAGGATGTGCAGGAACTGCCCGCGGGGCGGCGCTCTCCGCATCGGACACGGTGCGCACCCGCGCGCCCGTCTGGCTGTAGATCCCCACCGTGTTCCGCAGCTTGGAGATGTCCTCCGTCACCCGCAGGCTTTGGAGGTTCTTCCCCGGCGCAAGCTCCAGAGCGGCGGTCTCGGGCTTTCCACCACCTCCAGCTCCCCAGGCCGTTGAGCGGGAGAGGTAGCGCCGCCCGTTCTGCCAGGCGGCCAGGGTGTAGAGGTCCACAATCTTGTCCAGGGCCACCCCGGGTATTTCCGGCTCACCACCGTCCCGGTGGCCGCCAGGCTGCCGACCGGGATGCCAAAGTCCCCGCAGAGGGCCCGCACGGCCTCCTCTGGGGCCGCGCCCGGAAGGTGTACCATCCCTCGTTGGTAGGCGCCCCGGTCCAGGATGCGTCAAGGTGGTAGCCACCCCTCGGTGGCCTTCTCCCGGGTGACGATGTTTCCCCGGACCGGGTGCGGCGCGCCAGAGCACAGTTCATTGCCGAGCCGGGGCAGCTCAGGCGGGCCGTCGTTGGGCGTAGCCATGACGGCCTCCCACGGAGCGGGACACGCGCCCGATGCTGCCGACCAGGTGAGGGTGCTCACCCGCTCCGTCACGTCCCAGGTCTCCCCACAGGGAATCTGACGATCACCATTTATTCTGCCATAGGCCACCTCCGACGCGATTTTATCCAGCCAGATCCACCAGGCTCTTCACCGTGTGCTCCGGCACCCAGGGCACAAGGCGCGCCGTTCCGCTCTCCTCTTCTTTCACCTCCCGCACCTTGGTGGCGGCCGCGATCTGCGCCGACGGCGGCCTGGCTGCCGCCGGACTGGAGCAGCCAGCGGGATGGGAGTAAGTACCTGGCCGGGGCGGATCAGGTTGGCGTTGGCGATGCCGTTGGCGGCGGCCAGCCGCCAGGCCAGGGAGCCGTCCCCATAGTACCGGCGGCAGATGCCCCACAGGGTGTCGCCGCTGGCCACCGAACCAGGTCTGGCCGTGGCCGTGCCCGGTGGCGCTGTCCGGCACAGCCGCCGGCTCCGCGCCGGAGGGGACGGCTCCGCGGGCAGCACCGGCGTCTCCGCCGGGTGTACTGGCGCAGGGTGATGTCGGCGTACAGGTCGTTGGTGCCGTCCTGCTCCCGGTAGGTCACCCCCTCCAGCAGCACCGCGGCGTTGACCGGCGTGCCGCTGACCATCCAGCGCACCACCGTCCCCTTGTCCACCCACCGCTCCAGCTGCTCCAGGTAGAGCCAGGGGTTGGTGCCCGCCCCCGGCGACAAAAACGGGTACGCCTGGGCGGGCAGGAGGCAGTCGTGCAGGGTGGTGCTCCCATCCCCTTTCCCGCCAAAGTTGGGATCCCCCAGTTGGTCCACCGTCACCGTCTCGATGGCGGCCTCATGGGCCCACTGGTAGCCGGCCGGGGTCACCGGGAGTACCAGCTCCACGCCGGCGGCCTCCTCCAGGAAGGTAATCAGCCGCAGCACTACCGCACCCCTCCCATCTGTGCCAGCCGGAGCCTCCAGTAGAGCGCCTCCGCAATGGCGTCGATGTCGCTCTCCTGGCGCACCTCGAAGGTATTTCCGGTGATGGTCACCTGCGCCCCGCCGCCCTGGTCGGCCTGCCGGGCCTCCCGGGCAGTGAGCACCCGCTCCCCCTCGTGGAGCAGGGCGGCGTACCCGTCGTAGGGCACCCGCTCCAGCCCGGCGGCGTGCGAGGCATATACGCCGTCCTCGTCGTAGTAGCCGCCCCGCCGCCAGTTGCCGTACCGCCGCTCCTCCACGGACAGTCCGGTGGTAGTCTCCGACCCGGTTCCGACCAGTGCCGATGCACCACTGAAAAAGCCCATCGCCTGGCCCACCAGGCTGTTTTCTCCGATCAGGTTTACCAGGCTGCCCTTGGTCATGGCCTGCTGTGTCTCATACTCATTCCGCCAGCCGGACAGGGCGGCGGTATTCTCCCGGATGGCGCTGATCAGATCCAGCTCCGTGTCATGTACGCTCTGGTACTGCTCGCTGCTCTCATAGGCCGCCTTGGCCAGGCCCTCCGCCTCCCGCCGCAGGCTGTCCATCTTGAGCCCCGCCTCCTGGCTGCCGGACGCATACGCCTCGCTGGCCGCCTGGTACTCCTCCCGCATGGCGGCCAGCTCCTCCTGCTGCTCCGGGCCATAGATGCCGCTGGGCGTCTCCCCCAGCAGCACGGCGGACAGGGCCTCCCGGGTGTACTGCTCGGACAGGTTCTCCAGGTACGCCTCGTTCTGGCCCGCAATGGCGTTGAGGCTCTCCACCGCCTGGCCCAGCGCACCGCCATAGGCGTCAATCTCCGCCTGGAGGCCGCCGGAGCGCTCTGCGTTGTACCCCTCACCCCGTGCATTGTCAATCTCGGTCATGGTATCCTCCAGGGTAGATGTCAAGCCGCTGAAGGTGACGGCCATCTCCTCCATGGAGCCCTTATAGGCGGACTCCATACCGGCCTGGATGATGTTGGCGGCCGTCTGGCCGTTAATCTCCCCCTTGGAGATCATGCTATAGATATCGCCCTGGGTTTTCCCCAGGGCCTCCCCCAGCATCCCGATCACATCCACGCCCCGGTCCTGGAAAATGTTGAGGAACTCCAGCGTGGCCTTGCCGGAGCTGTTCATCCGGCTCATGGCGCGGGCCATCTCCTCCATGTCGGCGGCCGAGACGCCCACGGCGCTGCCTGCGTCGCCGATGGCCCGCATGAGTTCCAGCATCCGCTCCGGGCTGTCCCCGAAGCCGGTGGCCAGGGCCCGGCTCATGCCGGTCAGATCCGCGTACTCCAGGGGCGTCTCCGCCGCGAGGGCGCGCAGGCGCTCCAGGTACTGGTCGCCCACACCGGAGCCCAGCAGCTTGTTGAAGGCGATGGCGTCCAGCTCCCGCTGGGCCGCCGTGGCCGAGCCGGCCGCCAGGCTCTCGTCAGCGGCCGTCTGGCCCTGCTCGTACAGGTCCCCATAGTATGCCTTGAACGCCTCGTCCCGGCTGCCGGCGGCCTGCGTTGCGCCCTGGAGCACCCCCAGGCCGCCGCCAATGGCCGCGCCCACCGCAGTGCCGATACCGGGGATGATGCTGCCGATGGCCGCGCCGGAGATGGCCCCGGACAGGCCGGAGGAGAGCACGCCGCCCGCCTCGTCCCCGAAGGCCGAGCCGATCAGGAGGTTGGCCACCTCCTGGGCGGCGTCGCCGGCCATCTGGCCCAGGCCCGCCTTGCCCAGGGCGGCCAGCATGGAGGAGCCGCCCTGCCCCGCGCCTGCCCCCGCCCGGTTGTCCGCCTTGCTGATGGCGCTGGAGGCGTCCAGCATGTCCTTCTCCACCTGCCGGGCCTGCTTGCTGACCAGGTCCAACTGACGCCGGACGTTCTCATAATTTTGGTTTGCCTTTTGGAAGTCTGCCTTGGCCGCCTCCCGCTCGGCATCCGTGGCGGCCTCGCCCAGCTCCTCGAATGCCTGTTTTGTCCTCTCCAGCTCCCGCTTGGCATTCTTCAGGTCAAAGTTTTTCAGTTGGAACCGGGTACTGTCCAGCTTGTCCAAACTTGCCTGCAGCCCGGTCACGTCCGCCCGGAAGGAGTTGACGGAGTTCTTCATCCCCACGATGGACTGGGACAGGTTGTCCGTCACGCTGAACGCAATGCTGGCGTCGCTCTTTCGCCCCGACATCATCCTTCCTCCTTTTGCCGCTTGTAGTCAATCATCATCGCGCAGACCAGGGCGCGCTCCCCCGGGGGCAGGCGCAGGAACGTCCCGGGGAGCACGCCGTGCTCCATCAGCAGCCGCTGGGCGGCGATCAGATCTGCGCGGCTGGCCCGTTTTTTTCCAGCTCCTCCAGGGCCGCGCCGATGGCCGCCCCCTCCAGCTCCGGGCCGGAGAGCACCGTCACGCTCCCCGGCCCGTAGCCGTTGAGCTGGTCGATGACCCGGCACAGCTTCTCCACCTCGCCCATGCGCAGCAGCTTTTTCAGCGCGTCCACCGGCGTGGCGCAGCCCTCCTTGCCGTGGTACCACTCCGCCTGCCGCAGCTCCGGGTGGTTGACCACGGCGGCCAGGATCAGGTGGAGCTGGGCGTCCTCTTCCCTCCGGATGCGCACCAGCTTGTTATAGGGCACCTCCTGGAGCTCCAGCACCAGGTTGAGCCGGGGGAGCCGTACCCTCCGGTGCTCCGGCTCAAACTCCGGCAACTCCATCAGGTTGGCAATTACATTGACCTTACTCTGCTGCTTGTCCATCACTGCACCTCAATCCGGTCCAACAGTTCGCAGCGGGTGAACGTGAAGGGGACGGTAATCTTCCCCACAGTGGCCGCCTGCCAATCATCCAGCGTCACATCGTCAAAGCTGACATTATAGTAGGCCACCCGCTCATAGCCCCAGCTATCCGGATCGGCCAGCTTCTGGATCACCGTCGACCGGCGGTCAACCCCTCGCTGGACCTCGTCTGCCTGGCTGGCAAACCCGCTGTCAACCTTGTAGAGCGTCAAGGACCCTGTACCGGCTCCGCTGGTGGCCTTGCTGTCCTGCATGAACTGCCCGCACAGATTGATCGTCTCCTTGTTCTTGGCAATCTTACCTTGGCCGGCTGTGCATTCGGCGACCTTATTGCCGTCAACCCACACCTCGCCCCAAGTGCCCGAAATGACCCGCTTGGCGCTGTCAATGGTTCTTGCCATGTCTATCCCTCCTTACAGGTTGTCCACCGAGAGCTGGAAGTCCTCCATGGCGTCCACGAAGCGGCCGCCCACCCGGACAAAGACCCAGCTCCCGGTCTGATACTCCTTGATTTCCTGCGCGGTCATATCCGCCGTCTCAATGCCCTGGGAGCGCATCCACTTCTCCTGGGCCTCCGCGTCAAGCTCCGCCCAGCTCTCCCCGGGGGAGAGCACCCCCTGGCCCTCCAGCTCGGCCAGGAAGGTCTGAATGGCGGTCACCAAGATGCACTTGTTGTCGTAGGTGTTGGCGTACCGGCCCACATACTCGTCCTGAATGGTGGTGCGCAGATAGTAGGTGAGGAGGTCCATCCCCTCCACGATCTTGATCTTGCTCCAGTCCGCCTTCCCACCGTCCGGGATGGTGGTCAGGGAGTTGACGCCCCGGGCGATCTTGGCCTTGATGCCGTCGTGGATGAGGATGAGCTTGCCCGCCTTGATGGCCGCCTCCTGCTCCTGCGTGGAGCGGGGCGTCACGGCGGTCAGCTCCGTCAGAGGGGCGTAGGTGGCCGACATGCCCGATGGGATGCCCGCCAGCACGCCCGCGATCCGGCTGGCGTACTCCCCGGCGGTGTAGGTGGTCTCCCCCTCCGCAATGGCCTCGTCGGTCTCAGCGAAGTCGATAATCCCCATGTCGTCCGGGGCCTTGGACGGGTTGGGCTCCACCAGCTTCTCAGTGAAGTAGGCCGCCCTGCGGGCCTTGACCCACTTCTCCAGCGCCGCCAGCTCGGCGGCGGTCACGTCGGGCGGCCCGGCCAGGTAGTCCAGGGTCAGCCCCTCGATGCTCTTGAGGCCCGCCTCCAGGGCGGTGGTGTCCTCCGTACCCGTGGCGATGACCACCGCCGCCACCTTGCTGGGGCCGCCCCGGTCGCTGCCGGTGAACGCCCGCTTGATGTAGTCCTGATTGTCCTGCCCCAGCTCAGCAGGGATCAGCGCCGCGCTGGAGAGCTGGTGGACGCCCTGGGCCTTGGCGTCCCGTACAAATACGCCCACATAGCCCTTCTTGCTCCGGTTGGCCGCCTGCCGGGCGGCCGCCTGGAAGGTAATCGTCAGGCTGGGCAGCCCGATTGTCGTTGCCATGTAATCATCCCTTTCGATTAAACTCAAAATGCTCCATCCTGGGCACGTCCGCGGTCTCGGGGTCCTGATAGCCCGGCCGGGCATCCATCCACTGTGCGGAAAAGAGCACATAGGCCACCCCCGGCCCCGGCGTGTCCGCCGCGGCGCTCACCTGGATGTGACGGTCTCCCACCGCCAGGGCCGGGCCGCCGAACTGCCCCAGCACCGCCGCCTGGTCGGCGCGGAGCTGCTCCGTGCTCTCCACGCTGTACTCGTCCGTGGCCGCGTACAGCTCCAGCCTGGCCTCCAGGCTCCACTGCACCAGCCCCAGGTTGACGTCCTCCATCTCCGCCCGTTCCACGTACAAGAATCCGGAGGGCCGCTTGTGGTCCGCCGGGCAGAAGTCCCGGTACAGCATCCGCTCCGGCCAGAGGGCCGCCACCCGTCCGGCGATGGCCTCCAGCACGTCGATATAAGTCATAGCTTCCCCTCCAGTCCGTCCACAATGAGCTGCATCAGCCGGTCCGCCTCCTCCTGGCCCATACCGGCCAGGGCCGCCCGCGCGGCCTCGTAGAAAAAGCGGCCGGGCACCGCCGCCGTCTGATAGCGGGGCCGGTAGCGGTACCCCTTTCCCCCGCCGCGGGGGCCGCCGTGCCGGTGGCCGCTCTCAATCGCGTTGGTGATGTAGCCCACGGCGTACCGTTTCCCGCTCTTGGTCGTCTGATAGGTCTCCGCCTTGGGCCGGACCGCCACGTAGCCGCCGCCGCTGCCCATGTGGGGGGCCTGCCAGCCCGACACCTTGCCGGTGCTGCCGATGCCCGTCCGCACCTCCTGGAGCAGTCTGGTGCCGACCTGCTCCAGGAGGTCCCGCTTTTTCTCGGGGAACTGTCTGACCAGCGCGTCCCAGCTCTCCATCAGCCTGTCCAGCCCGCTGGTGTCCACCGTAACGGCCATCACACATCCCCCCGCCAGGCCATTTCATACTCGCTCTTGTACGGGTCGAGCCGGTGGGCCGCCTGCACATGGTAGGTGCCGTGCGCCGGCCCCTCCCGAACCGTTACCAGGTCGCCCTCCTTCAGCTCGATGGGCTTCCCGGTGACCAGCACGTAGGCCGTCTCGCTCTCCGCATGGGTGTCCTCCCGCTCATAGCGGACGTACTTCTCCGTCAGCACCGCCGGGAAGGTGACGCGCATGGCCTCCCTGTGGACCGGCCGGCCGTTTTCGCCCACCGTGTCCTCGGTGCGCACCGCGGCGCATGCCACGGTCTCCACCACCGCCGCGTCCACCTCCAGGTGGTTGCGGCCCATGGGCACGATGGAGGTCAAAAACAGGTGGGTATCGCCCCAGCGGAGGGCGTGGTGGAGGGTGAGGGGCTGACGCCGCACGATCACGGCGGCGTCCCTGGCCCCGATGCCCACCTTGGAAAACAGGTTGGTCTTGCTCTGGAAGGTGATGGAGGCCCAAGCCCGCCGGACGGGCGTCCACTCCCATACGCCGGGCGCGGTCTCCCGCAGCTCCAGCACCTGGGCGGCCTTATTCAGCTTCCCGGCGTCGATGTAATCTGCCATTGCCTCACACCTCCCCACCCCCGGATGTGTCCAAGTTGGACACATCCTTGTACCGGAGCTGCATCTTCAGGCTCTGGGTCAGATAGCGCATGGAATTGGCCTCCGCCGCCGTGAGCTCCCGATAATCGTCCAGATCCGTCACCAGCAGCTTGGCGAGCATCTTCGCTTGGGGGCTCTCCCGGTCAAAGCCGTCCCGGATGCCGTCGTCGATCATGCTCTCGGCCACTTCAATGAGGGCGGCCATCTCCTCGTCGGTGGACTCGTAATCACGGCTGTAGGCCCGCGCCTCCTCCACGGTGATCACCATAGGCTCTCACCGCTCAGCCTGCCGCCTCGGCCTTGGTGGTAACCGTCCCCTTGACGCTCACATCCACCCTGGGCGCGTTGGCCGCCGCAGGGTCGAGCAGGCCGTAGCAGTAGGCGTCCGCGTCAGCCTGGATCACGTCGTAGCCCTCAATCACCCGCATCAGGGTGCGGTTCTTGACGAAGCCCGCGTGGGCGCTGGCGTCGAAGAACTGGTAAGCGAACTCCACGAAGTAGCAGCCGGCCTTGAGATCGCCGTAAAAGATGGGGGCCTTGGTGCTCTCGTTGGGGAGCTGGGCGTCGGAAAAGACATGGACAGGCAGGTTCTTAAAGAGCTTCCGGGTGGCGTTGGCGGGGTCGGGCTGAAGCATGGGGCGGCCGTTGGCGTCCTTGGCCTTGTCCATGACATTCCAGCCGGTCTGATTGGTGACGACCACGCCACCCACCAGGCAGGCGGGATCGAGATCCAGGTTGAGGGACTCGCCCAGGGCGTCCAGGCTGGCCAGCTCCTTGGCCGACTTGCTGGCCTTCAGCGTGGCAAAGATGTCCTTGTTCTCGCTGTAGATGGCGTTCTTGACGAACCAGTTGTTGAGATAGGCGATCAGGCCCGCCGTCTCCACCGCCGTCAGGATGTTGGAGACGGGGATGATCATGCCCTTGAGGGCGATGGCGAACTTCACCGCCTTGAAGGTGGGGTCCGTGCCGTCGGGGATGTCGTTGCCGTCGTCAAAGTCCTTCAGGCCGGTAACAGCGCCCGACTCAAAGTCAAAGCTGCCGGAGAGGGAGGTGGTGGGGATCACCGTCACCAGATCCTTGGCGGAGATGTAGCTCCGGCGCAGCTCCCGGATCTTGGTGTCCACATCCTCGGGCATCAGGTTGGCCTCTCCGTTGGCCGCGTTGGTACCCGTGACCAGCGCTTTCTGGAGGCCGGGCTCCGGCGTGATGGCGGCGCGCTCCTCGTCGGAGAGGGGCTGCCTGCGGAGCAGCTTGGCGATGATAGCGAATCCGGAAATCTCCTTCCTGGTGCCCGGGTCGCCCGGGTCGTCACCCTCCGGCTCGTCGGGAACCATGGCCCGCTCCCGCTCGTAGAGCCGCTTTTCCAGCTCAAAGTCCTTCTGGAGCGCGTCACACTCGTCCATCAGCTTGGCCGCGTCCTCGCTGCGGCCCTCGTCCTGGGCCTTCCGGGCCTGGGCAAATTTGTCCTGCATCGCCTTCTGGATTGCCTTCATTTTCTTGTTCATCTGTCATTCCTCCATTTCCATCAGCGCAAGGCTGGCTTCCATCAACCGCATCCGGAGCGTCAGGGCCGGGGCCTCCTCCCCCGGCCGGGGAAGGTCGTCCGGCTCGCCCTTTCCCCCGTAATGCTTGATCACCCCGGCCCCTTTCTGGGCCGGTACCGCCACAAAGGACAGCTCATAGGCGTCTGTGGGGTCGTCCAGGTCGATGTGGCACCGTTTGCCCTCATACTCCTGGCCGGGACAATGGCCGCAGTAGGTCTCCCGCCGGTCTGTGCCGCAGATGGAGCATATGGCCTTTGCCACCTGGCAGCCCACCGACACCTCCCGGAGGATACCGCCCTCAATGGCGGCGATCAGCGGCGCCGTCTGGTCGTTGCGGAGCATGTAGGCCCGCAGCACCAGCCGCCGCACGCCCTCCGACTCCTCCACGGCCCCGGCGTAGATCCGGGCCGTCTGGCCGCTGGCCGACCACCTGTGATCCATGATCACGGTCTTCCCCACATACAGCTCGGCCAACCGGTCCAGGGCCGCCTCGGTAAACCGCTCCTGATCCCGGTCCACCTGGTTGTCGCAGGCGGCCACCCGGAACACAAAGACCTCCTCCTCCGTCAGCTCCTTCAGGGCCTGCCGGTTGATGAGGGCCAGCTCTTCCCCGGCCAGGGCCTGCTTCTCCACCCTGGCCGCTTTCTGGATTGCATCCATAATGCCATCACTCCTTTCCATTTCCATACTGCTTCCCCACGTCCTCCAGGGGGATGACGTTGCCGTTGGCAATCAGGCGGTCGCCGCCGGCGGCCGACGACATCCCCAGGTAGGCGCGGGCCTCGTTGGGCATGTAAACCGAGTTGGCCACGGCCTGCACCATGCTCTCGATCTGGGTCTTGGTGTCAGCCCGCAGCATCACCGCCGTGTTGAACTGGGCCGCCTCCCCCCGGTCCATCTGCGCAGGCTCCAGCAGCTTCCAGCTCAGCTCCTCCTCATAGCCCTTGAGAATCCACAGCAGTGTATCCGTCAAGAAGGCGAGCTGCTGGGCCTCGGAGTTGGCAAAGGAGGACTTCTCGTAGTCGTTGACCTGGTTGGGCTTGACGCCGAAGGCCGCCGCGATCTGGAGGGCGCTGTGCTTGCGCAGCTCGATGAACTGGCTGTCGGTCAGCTTGATGTTCAGCGGTTCGATCTTGGAGCCAAGCGGCACGGGGATGAAGCTCTTGGTGGCGTCCATCTGCCCGGTGGCATACGCCTCCAGGCCCCGCAGGAAATTCTGTTCCGCCTCCGAGTTGAGATCGCCGGTGTACTGGACGGCGGCCTTGGCCGTGAAACCGTTCTTGTAGAGGGAGTTGAGCATCTGCTGGGATTGCAGGCTGCCGTCCAGGGTGCTGCGCAGGATCTCCTGTACCGACAACCCGGTGATACCGTCCAGGCTCAGCCAGGTGCGGAAGTGGAGCACCTCGTCCTGGCACAGCTTGTACCGCCTCCCGTCCGGTGCCGACCAGATGTACCACAGCCGGGCGTCCGGGCCCAGGATGCGGCGGTTGTCAAACCACACGCTCACCCGGTCGCTGCGCATGTGCCAGAGCTGGGTGCTTACCCCGCTGCCGAAGATGGCCGCGTAGGCGTTGCCGTAGTGGTTGCGGGACATCTCCATGTCCGCCCAGAAGTAGGTGGCGGTCTGGATGGGGTTGGGCCGGTAGCGCAAAACCCGGTAGAGCGGATTCTCCCGCACCTCCTCCACCCCCCGCTCCGGGGTGCTCCGAATGAGCTTGAGGGGCAGCTTGGAGACGCCTTCGCTCAGCACCCGCAGGCAGGTAAAATAGGTCGCCTCGCTCAGCTTGCTCCGGGGGATGCCCCCCAGGTTCAGCAGGTCAATGAGCTGGCTGAGCGTCACCTGCTCCGCTCCGTCCGCCGGTGCCGCGGCCTGGCCGCCCGTCTTTTGGACCAGTCTCTGAAACAATCCCATGCTCACTCACCCCCTTCTCTGCGCCTGCGCCGGAGCCACAGGGCAAGCCCAACAATCAGCCACGGCAGGAACAGGAGCAGCGCCAGCAGGAACCTCCCCAGCCACCGGCATCCCCGGCCCGCCAGGAGCGCCAGCTCCCCCGCTGTCTCCAGCGTCCAGCGGTAGCCCGGCTCCGCCCAGCGCAGGAGCTCTTTGATGTAGTTCACGTATTCCACCCCATTTTTGTCAGATACTCCGCCATGGCCCGCTCCAGATCCACCGGGGGATCTTCGGTGAGCTTCATCCGCGCCACATGGGCGTCGATGGCCGCGTCCACCGGGTCGATGCGCCGGGTGCGTTTGCCCGCCTCCTTGTCCACCTTCATCTCCTTGAAGCTGTTCCGCACAATGCGGGCGTTCCGGAAGGACAGGTCCAGCAGCTCGTTCCGCTGGTCGTAAAGGTACTGCCCCGACTTCATGAGGAGCTGAAGCTCCTCCGTCCCGCTGTGCAGGAACCGGGCGGACTGCTTTACCTCCAGCAGAGGCGCCCCCAGCTCCTCCAGGTCCTTGAGAAAGCAGTCGGCGTTGTGGGGGTCGTACCCCAGCCCCAGGAGGGTCAGGTCATACTCGGCCAGGGTGTCCCGCAGGGTAGCGAGGATAAAGCTGTAGTCATTTTTGAAGTCCTGGACGCTTCCGGTGGCCAGCAGGAGGCGGTCATGGGCCCACACGTCGTAGGGGGCCAGGTCGCTCCTGATGTGCTCCTCCAGCCGTCCCCGGGGCATGAAGCTGACGCTCCAGCCGTAGTACATGGGCCGCTCCCGCTCCGTCCACTGGAACTCCAGGGCCAGGGTGGTGAGATCGCCGCCGGAGGACAGGTCCAGCCCGGCGAAGCAGGAGGCGCCCCGGAAGTGCTCCAGCGTCAGCGGGGAGCGGCACTTCTTCAGGATGGCCGGCGTCACCAGCTTCTCGTCGGCGTTCTCCGACCACATGTTCTGGCATTTGGTGATGTAGTCGGCCAGCTCCCGGCCGCCGGCGTCCCTGGCCGTCTGGGCGTCGGCCAGCATGGTCTCCATGCCCTCCTCTGTCTGGCAGAGCACCGGGTTTGACTTTGGAAAGTGCTCCGGGGCAAAGAGGTCGTCCCCGTCGTCCAGGCAGTAGATGTCTACGAAAAAGTTCTCCGCCGTGGAGCCGCCGGCTAGGATCGCCTGGCAATACTCGTCCATCTCGTAGCAAAAGCTGTTGAGCTCGTCGCCCCGGGTGGTGATCATGGAGGTCAGGGCCTCCTTCAGCGACCGCTGGCCGTTGTAGATGGCCTTGTAGATCTTGTTGTCCCGGTGCTGGTGGATCTCGTCGATGGAGGCGTAGATGGAGCGGAAGCCCTCGTCCAGGCCGCCCTCCCTGGACAGCGCCTCAATGGTGCAGCCGGTCTCCCAGGAGGTGATCAGGGACTTGTAGTCCTGGATGCGGAAGCACTCCATCAGGTCGCCGTCCGCCAGGACAAACCGCTCCACGTCCTCCCAGGCCAGCCGGGCCTGGCGTTTCTTGGTGGCCACGGTGAAGAGCTTGCCGAAGCGGTAGCCGCCGAAGCCGGCCAGGTAGGTGGCGGTGATGCCGTTCTCGAAGGTCTTGCCGTTCTGCCGGGCCACCGACTTGTACTTGCGGCGGAATCGGCGGTAGCCCTTGCGGTTGACCCATCCCATGGGCACGCCCAGGTCGAAGGTCTGGCAGCCGTAGAGGCGGACCGGCCGGGGCTCGTCGCCCTCCACAATGGTCAGCGTCTCGGAAAAGTCCAGGATCTCCTCGCTCTTCTCCGGCACCCAGAGATAGGGGAACTCATCCGTCCCCTGCCGCTCCAGATCCCGCAGGTGGCGGCGGCACGCCTGGACGTGAAGCTCCCCGGCCACCACATCACCGGATACTACCCGCTCGGCGTAGGCCGTCGCCCGGTCCCTCATTCGCCCTCCGCCTGCTTTCGGAAGCGTTCAAACTTGTTGGACTTCGGTACCGGCGGCTCCTGGGGGATTACCAGCTTGCAGCGGCTGGTGATGTTAAGCCCCAAGGCCCGGGCCGTGGCCTCGCACTGGGTGAAATACTTGTCCTGGAGCAGGGCCAGGCTGCGCTCCAGCTCCAGGGCCACGTCCTCGTCGTCGATCTCCTCGCCGGCGGCCACGGCCCGGCCCTCCTCCGCCGCCAGCTTGGCCCGCAGTTCCCGCAGCCGCGCCCGCTTTTTCTTCGGCAGGGTGCGCAGGAGCTTGGTGTATCTGGCGTAAAAGCCATGGGCCACCACGTACCGGGCCAGCTCCCCGGCGTCCACATTGCCGATGATCTTGATGCGCTGGAGCTCCTCCGCCAGGGCGGAGAACTCCTCCCGCTGCTTCTTGGACAGGTACTCCGGCGGCTGGATGTCGTCGGCCGGGGCCGTGGGCTCGGTGGCCATGCGCCGCTGGATCTCCTCCTGGGTCAGATGCTTGCGCCCCTTCGCCAGCAGGATGTTGATGGGTTCGCGTGGGTTGGGCATGTGACGATCCTCCTCTCCCGCCCAGTGCGTCCAAGTCGGACACATTCCAGGGCGCGATTTTTGCCTCTTTTTCGGCCGGTTTTGTCTCGTGCGCGCCCAGGCAGCGCGCGGGTGACGGCTGAAAAGACCAATCCCGCCCGGCCGCCGGGGTGTGTTTCCCTCCATCGGGGAGCTTTTGCTGCAAAACAGAGGCCGTGCGGTCAAGCGCGCCGTCCGCCTGTACTTTTTGACCTACCCCTGGGCTGCTTGTGATGGCTCTCTTCGGCGCTGTGGTGGGCCTTGCAGTCGCCCTTGAGGTTGGTGATATCCAGCCGCCTGGCCCAGTTGACCTCAAGGGGCTCGATGTGGTGCACCTCCGTGGCAAGCTCGATGTCCTCCTCGCGCCGGAGCCCGGCCTGCCACTCCCGCACGCACTCCTCGCACCGGTAGCCGATGGACTCCAGCTTCCGGAGGCGCAGGGTCCGCCAGGCCGCCGAGCGGTAGAAGGCCACCTTGGCCGGGTCGCGGTGCTTGTCATAGCCTGCATGTCGCTCCCGCTGCATCGCTGGCAAGCGCTCCGCGCACCGGTCACAGATGGCGTTGTGGTTGGGCGTCGCCGCCCCGCATTTGGCACAGAGTTTCAGCAGCACGGCACACACCTCCGGACGAAACAAAAAGCCTGAACCGACACGGGCCGCATCATGCGGACCATGTGGCTCAGGCTCATTGGCTCAGGCTCAAATCGATATCCAGATATCGCTCCTGCTTGCAGTGCCGGCAATAGACATAGGCTTTCACTTTGCCGTCCGGCGGCAGCCGCAGGAGTTTCATCGTCTTGCACTTGGGACAGATAACCCATCCGTCCTTCACGATTAGTTTACCACACTCGCCTCTGTTTTGCAACTTTTCCATGCACTTTCTCCCTCCCTGTGGACTTGTTACCCCTGGTTTCCAGACCGAATAAAGACGCGAGGGCTATTTTCTTTTCCGCCTGCGCGGTGGCCTGGTTCCTTTCTTCTCCTCCTTCTTCCTTATTGGTAAATAGTATTTCAGCATGACAAACTCGCCAAACTCGTTTCGCACGGGTGGCGGTGCGCTGAGGATGACTGCTCCGGGCGGCGCGGCCACCGTCAGGTTATCCTTGACGATTTCACTCTCCACCTTCGGCTTTTTCAGCCCAAGGGAGGCCGCCCAGTTCCGCGCCCCCACCTCCGGCTTACCCAGCTCCCTGGGCTCCTTGGTCAGGTACTTGGCCAGGGCCTCGTAGCCCTGCCATGTGTCCAGGGTCTCCAGCTCCACCTCACCATAAGGCCAAAGGGAGCGGAGCACATCCAGATCCGCCCCGGTTCCGTTGATTATCAAGTGGTGGTGGAGCCGCCCGCCCTCGGAGCTGAGCTGCTCCGTCACATAGATGTATTTGAGCTCCTGCCCCCTGGACTTCCGCACTGCCCGGAGCTGGGGCAGCATCTTGCGCACCCGCTTCACCGCCGCCTGCCGGTTGGCCGGCAGGTGCTCGTCGTCATAGGTGAGCACCACGTGGAGATCTCTCCGCCCGAAGTTGGCGGCCAGCAGCAGCTCCAGCCGTTGCCAGGAGCGGTTGGCGTTAATCGTCATCTGGGCTGCGCTGGAGATCTCACGCAGTGCTGTTCTTTCCCGCTCTGTGCTGCGGGGTGTTGGGATGGTGTAGCACCCAACGACCACCAGGCGCCCCGCCGTGATGGTCTTGAGCCGCTTTGCCATCAGTCCCCCCGCTTAGCCCGGGCCACGTAGTGGGCCACCCATGGCCCGACGACAGACTGGCGGAGGGCCAGCATCTTGTCACGGGTCAACTTGTCTACCATGCGGCCCACGTCGCCGCACCCGTCCATCTGGGCCAGCCACTCTAGATTGCCCATGGTCTGCGCCGTCACCAGACAGCGCAATCTCCGCAGGTTCTTATTTTTCATGTCGAATTTCTCCCTTCTTTTTTCCCGGCGGGCCGTCCCGCCACCGGAAGGCGGCGCAGCGATGATACCGCTTATCCCACCACCAGCCTCCTGGGCGTTTGCACGCCCACATGACGGCATCGTGCCAGTAGCAATTAGCACAGGTGCGCCGGTACTCCTCGATACGGACGCAGTCTCCCATGATTATCCCTCATTTGTGTCCAACTCGGACACACCCAGCTTGCCCAGGCCGGCACCGACCTGACGCCACACCTGGATGGGCACCACCTCGTCCCCGCTGTAGAGGCGGCGGAGCAGATCCGGCGTAATCCCTTTGCCGCAAGCCTCGGCCAGCGGCTCAAAGCAGCCCAGCCCCGCACTCTTACGGTAGGCATAGAGGCGGTCCAGAATCTCCCGCTTCTCCGCTGCGTTCCGGCCGCGGGGCTCCTTGGGTTGCCCGGATTCCGGCTCCAGGAGCTCTACCGGGGAGTCCCGCGGCAGAGGCAGCTCGACTACTTCATAGGGCAGAGACTCGTCCAGCAGGAGTACACCATCATAGATGGACGACTCAATCTCAGCCTTTAGGCTGGCTCTCATTTCCTTTGACATCTCCGGCACCCGCACCAGCATCACCGGCACCAGATCGCTGTTTTTCATGACTGCACTCCTCCTCAACTATATTGTGGATCTCTTCTGCCGTCGGGAAACGCCGTGTTGCTGCAATCATGGTCAGCAAGCGCAGCGCCACCGGATCTCTAGTCTTGATCGGCCGCCCGCAACAGGGGCAGGGATCACCTGGGCCTAATATTTTCATGCTGATACTCCTTTTCTTTCGGTGGCCCATCAAAGGCCACCCAAACCTGACCATACAGAGAGAGCAGCAGGCCCCGGCTGTCTGGCTCATGCTTGAGGCACAGGCGGCCGTTGTGGATGTGAGTAGCGACCTCCCAGCCGCCCCACTGGAGCTGTCTCAGCCCCACACCCTCAATCCAGACAGGATGCTCTTTGGGCATCTGCTCAATCTCTGCACGGGTGTATTGGTGTCTCATGGCGATACCTCCGGTGGGCGGTGCTTATAAAACAGCAGGTTTTGTACTCCCTCCTTAGTATCCGCACAATGGGCCGGGTATCTGGCAGCCACTCCACCAATGTCATACAGCGCCTCAGTGTGCCCGATATACGTTTTGTCTTCGTTGTAGAGTGCCCAAACAATTTCCAGATACCACCCGACCTGATAGGCGGGTTCACATTGCTTCGGGTTTACATTGTGGCTTCCGTACCGGATAGCGTACATAAAAAATTTGTCAGCAGTCACGGTGTCACCTGCATACAGAGGTGCGCCATACTTATCGACCAGTCCAAGCGTCAGCGGCTCGTTCGGCGGGGTATGGTGCCTCTGCTTATCGGAGTAGCACAACGGGCACTCTTTGCATTTGTCGATTGGCTCGTCATCGCCGTCATAACACTGATAGGCACAGCTGCCTCCGTCTGGCTGATAGCAGGGCGGTGGCTCGTTGCTGGGCTGGATGACATCACCGATTGCTTTGGCCCGAACTTTCTGGATTACCGATTGCAGATTGGTTATCGTGTACCTATCCCATCCTGCCATCCAGATCAAAAAGCCGATTTCCCGTTCCGTCAGCTTGATACCCTGGAAAACGCTTTCAAATTCCGCAGGTATGATTATCTCTTTTCCGCCCATCCTCATGCCTCCTTTGAAATCCTTTGCACGCGAAGCCCGCTGTTTTCCATTGAGCCAGCTCCGACCTGTGTATTGCTCTATTGCACCATGAGCACCGGCTGGTATGCTCCCCGTGCTCGTTATAATGGCATAGACTCCCGGCCCCACGCCACCGGCATTTTTGGCAGCGGCATCCAGTACACTTGTCCATCCGTACACCCCACTGAAACTGTCTCCGGCCCTCTGCCGGGCGCCCGGCTCAGGCCGGACACCCGCAAAGCAAAAGGAGGCGGGTGGAGCGGGTAATCCCCACCCGGCAGAGGGCCGGAGTCTCATTGCTACCCATAAAGCAGTTTTTCTAACCGTTCCAACTCGGCTATGCAGCGGGAGACTGTTTCATGGGCTTTTGTCCACTCCACAAGCCCCTGCAAAGTCTTGTCTCCTTGAGTCAGGGAGCTTAGTTTCTCTACTGCTGCATCGTACCGTTTGTTGACCCTCTCCAGACGCAGCTCGTAGATATATGTGCGCGCAGCGGTGTGATGCGCCCGCAGCGGTTCTCCTTCTACATACTGCACATATCGGATTAGCTCCGCTTTTGAGAAACTCCGCAATTCTTTGAGACTGGTCTTTTTCATTCTTTTGCCTCCAGCCTCTCCCAGCTCATGCTCTCTGGTAACTGGGGACACCTCATCCAAAGTCTTACGCTCGGCACCACCTGGAAGGCCATGGCCGGGTGCTCCCACTGCTCCTCCTCAGCGTTCCACCAGTACAGGCTCCCGCCGTGGCTCATGGGGCCCGTGATACACCAGTACAGGTCGCTCTCCTGCGGTTGCTCCGGCCACCAGTGCCAAGGGCCGTCCGTCTCCAGATCTGTAGCCGTGGACAGGGCCGCCGGCGTCAACTGATCCGTGACGCCCAACAGGTAGTCCGTGGAGCACCCCAGATCCTCGGCAAGCCTGGCAGGATCGCTGTAGTCTTTGGGGCTCAGGGTGCTGGGATACAGCCTATCATCTTCCCCGAACTGGCCTGCGGCCCATTCCCGCAGTTTTCCCGCCGTCATGCTCCGGCCATAATCCGAGATGTAGATGGGGGAATTATCGTCCAGTCCAGCGGCATCTGCGGCCGCGGTCAGCCTCTTGGCCCGGAGTTGCACATTTTTCTGGATTTCCGCCTGGAGCTCCGCCTCGCGTTTGGCTTCCCTGGCCTCTGCCTCGTCCCACTGCACCTTCCGGGCGGCCTTGGCCTTGGCGCACATGCGCTCGCAGGCATAGCTGCTGGCCTTGGCCCTCTCGCAGTCCAGGCAGCAGGTTTCGCCCTTGCACAGTTCACCGTAGCCACAGTCCAGGTCATGCCGTAGGAATGCGTCTCCCCTCTTACATGGGCTGCCGTCTGGACAGGCAAATTTAGGCCGCCAGTCGGTGCCGTTTTGAGCCATCCCCAGCAGCTCCTCCGCCCGGCTCCCGGTGGGCAGGTTCGGCAGCATATTCGCCAGCCGCTCCTGGAGAGCAGTCTCCATCCGTGCCAGGACGTAGGCCGTCTGCTCCGGGAGCTTGTTCCGGTCGAATACCTCCAGGTACGCGGGTATCAGCCTCTCCCGGATGACCTTGAGCCGGGCCAGCTTGGGGGCGGACACCTGGCAGGCCGCCGCCACCTGGTCGCGCATTCGGCCGGGAAACTCATAGCCCTGCTCCTTGAGCTGGTAGAGCAGCAACTCCACCCGCTGGGCCTGTTTGAACACCTCCGCCGGGGAGAGCACCCGGGTGGAGCTGTTGGCCAGGATCAGCCGCAGCTCCCGGAGCTCCTGTGATGCCTCGTCCCGCTCCACGATGCAGGGGATGCTGGCCCATCGGTCCCCGCTCCCCTCTGTGCCGCGCAGGAGTTTGAGTGCCGACCATCGCCGGTGGCCGGAGACGATGACATACCGCCCGTCCTCCGTCGGCCTTACCCGGATGGGCTGCTGGAGCCCGCAAAGCTCAATGTTGGCCGCCAGGTCCTCCAGGCCGGTCAGGCTGTAAAAATTGCCCGGGTCAGCCTCCAATTTGTCCAGGCCGATGTACTCGATGGCCTCCCGCGATGTGTCCGAATCGGACACATTCCCCACGGCAGCGGCAAAGGCCGCCGTGATATCAAACTTTGCCATTACTTTGCCGCCCCCTCTTCCAGGAACTCTGCTACAAAGGCCCGGTAATCCTGGGCCGCCGCAGAGCGGGGCGACCAGCTCACCACCGGCTCCCCCGTCCAGGTGGACTCGTCCACCTTGGGGCTGCGCCGGATGTGGCTGGCAAAGACATGGACCGGGGCCTGCTCCTGGAGTAGCCGCTCCCCCTGCTCCACCGTGTCCGATCGGTACCACATGGTGGGCAGGCAGCCCGCCACATGCACGTCTGGGTAGATGCTCCGCAAGCGGTCAATCTGGGCGGTCAGCTCATTCATCCCTCGGACCGAGTAAGCGTCTACCTTGATGGGGATGACCACGTCCGTGGAGGCGGCAATGGCCGCCGCGCAGGCCGGGGACAGCGCGGGTGGGCAGTCAATCACGATGCAGTCGTAGGCGTCATCCTCCGCCACCGCGTCCCGCAGGTCACGGATGGCCCGCAGGTTGGGCCGCTCCCCCTGGAGCAGATCCACATCCAGGTTGCGCAGCTCGTCGTCCGCCGGCAGTACGTCCAGTCCCCGGATGCTGCTGTGATACAGCAGGTCGTCGTAGTAGGCGTCCGGGATGGTCAGCAGCCCGGCCAGGGTGTTGTACTCCCCCGGCGGGAGCAGGGACTGGGTGGCGTTGGCCTGGGGGTCTGCATCAATGAGCAGCACCCGCTGGCCGTACTCGGTGGCCAGGATGGCGGCCACATTGACGGCGGTGACGGTCTTTCCGACGCCGCCCTTCAGGTTTACAATGGCGATTGTCTTCACGTTTATCGTCCTTCCAGTTTAAAATTTGAAGCTCTCCCGCAGGATTCCCCGTCCGGTGTCCACCCGGACGGTGAAGTAGCGGTGGGCCCGGTTGATGTACTCAATATGCCCGGTCACCCGCCGGGGAATGGTTTTTGTGTCCTTGCCCCCAATTTCCGCGCCGAAGGCGGCGGGGACAAAGGTGTAAGCCTCACCGATACGCATATGGGCTCCTCCTTCCCGAGGTGGCGCAGCGCCCACGCCAGGGCCTCCGCCACCTCCTCATGCTCGGCCCGGCGGGCCGCGTCCACCCGTGCCAGGGCGGCATGCCGGCGGCACTCCGCCTCAATCAGCTCCAGCCGCCGCTTCTCCATCTGCACGCCCTCCTTCCGCTTACGGGAACGGGTCCTCTCCGCCCTCCGGCAAATCCACAACTGCCTGACGCCCGCTCAGCGCCCAGCCGTACACCTTGTCCGGGTTGCCCGTCCCCGACTTGTAAAACCGCTTGCTTCTTCGCTCGAAGTTCAGGCCAATGCTCCGGCCCCGCTCCCCGAAAAAGCGGTTTTTGAGGATCGTAAGCACCGAATCCTGCTGGCGGTCCTCCCGCTCCTCCTTCTCCAGGACGTAGACGTTGTCCGCCAGATTGGTCACGTCCCCGATGCCGGCCACCTCGTCCGAATCTGAGATGCGGTCAGTTTTGCGCGGGTGGGCGACCAGATGGACGTGGACGTTGTTATCATGGGCAAAGGAGGCCAGCTCCGCAACAAACTCCGATTGCGCCCGGTAGAAGTCCCGGTCGTTCCCCCGGAAGCGGGCGGTCATGAGGTTGTCCACTAGGTAGACCTTGGCCCCATAGCGCCGGTGGGCGTAGCGGAACACCCGCAGGATATTGGCGGCGTCGTGGTAGGTGCTGGTGCCGATGTCGTAGAGCAGGAACCGTCCCCGCCACCACTCGTCGATCATCTGCTGGGCGAAAGGGGTCGGGTGCGGAATCTCTCGGCCGCTCAACTGGTCTTTGCGGACCTGGAGGTTTTTGGGGCCCGCCGCCTGGAGAGACGCCCAGTATTTGAATTTCCAGGCGGGGAGCTCACCGGAGTAAGCGCACACCGGCTGCCCCTGGTCGATGGCCTCCAGCAGAAACTGGTCCAGCAGGGTGCTCTTGCCCTCGCCCCTCTTGCCCGTCCAGACGGACAGCTCCCCCATGACGGCCCCGCCCGTGGCCCGGTCCAGGTTGGAGATGCCGAAGAGCACCTTGTCCAGTTTGGACACGTCCGGCGCGCTTACGTCCGCCAGGTCCAGGAGGCCGTAGGCTGGGATCTCCACCGCCTCCAGGAGCATCCGCTCCACCGCCCGCAGTCCGCAGGTGGCCCGGAGATCCCGCACGGATTTGCACCGGCAGAAGCCCTTGTCCTCCACGGCCAGCAGGATGACGTTGGGCAGACGCTGGCGCAACTCCCGCACCATGACCGCCCGCTTCTCCGGGTCCCCGCAGACTACCAGCACGTAGCAAAATTGGAGGAAAAACCGCTCGTGGCGGCTCAATGCCTCCCAGCCCGCCGAAGCCCGCAGGCATCCGGCGTTGATCTGGACGGCCAGCACGTCCTCCGGGTCAGCGCAGAACCAGAACCCGGTGGGCAGTTCAGGGTTCAGATAGCCGGGGTCGTAGAGCAGCACATCGCTGAGCTCCGGGGTGTTATTCGACATATCGTTTTGGCTCCTTTCTCGTTGGGGCCTGTCCGCCTTTCAGCGGGAAAATGCCCTTCCAACTGTTGGTCACGGACTGCTCCAGGATCTGGAGCTTTACTTCCCGCGAATTGTCTGACAGGCGGTTCAGCCGGTTGAGCAGGGTGGTCACCGCCCGGGTGGAGTCCACCGCCTTTTTCGCCGCCCGGATCTCCATCAGGGCATCCAGGGCCTCGGCCAGCTCCGTGTCTCCGGCAGCGTACTCCGCCAGCAGGGCCTTGACTGCCCCATCCAGCTCTGCACTTCCCCTCCGGCCCCCTTTGGGGGGCTTAGGGGGATCTATCTGGTAAGTAACTGTTTCCTTATTACATTTCACAGTTTCGTGAAATGGCTGTCCCCGATCGGTGAAATGCATTTCACCATTTCGTGAAATGGGCGGCTCACTTTCCCCATAGACCTCCAGGATGCAATCAGCCAGGGCATACCAGCGGGTGCGGTCGGTCCGGTCCTCGCTGAAATTTCCAGCCAGGAGGGCCCCGGCCTCCTTGAGCCCGTTTATGATGCGTTCCAACTGGCGGCGGGACCAAAAGGGGAACAGCTTGGACAGGGCCTCCAGTGTGTTGTAGGTCCAATACCGCCCCTCATGGTAGTGCCGCCCGTTGGCCCGGTTCTTAGCCACCCAGAACGCCATGCAGTGAAGGAAAATCGCTCCATCCACGCCGTACTGCTTGGCCAGCTCTGCGTTGAAGTGAAACTCCATCAAGGCGCACCACCCCCTTGTGTAACTCAAAATTGTGTGCTATAATACAGGTGTCTTCACGTTAGGCCCTGGTCGCTGTGTCCGAGCGACTGGGGCCTTCTTTTTTGACCTCGTCCTCCGGCAGATAAACCCACCGAAGGTCGTAGAACTTGCGCATCTCTGCCGGCGACAAGGTATTGCCTCCTCCGCACATCCAGGTGCGCCCAGCCTCAACCTCCAGCCGGCCGACCATGTACCGCTCGCTGCGGCCCGAGGTCTTGGGGACCATGTGCAGGGCAATCAGCTCCCCGTCATACGGGCCCAGCTCGCCCCGCCGCCGCAGATCCAGCGGCCTCCAACGCTCCATCAGCATGATTCTGCCTCCTTCTGTTTTTGCAGGCGCTCCAGCACGGCCCGCCTGCGTCGGGCGAGACGCCTATGGCAGCACTGCTCCCGGTCCAGCCGGGCCAGCTTGGTCTCGTAGGCTGGGTCCTCTGTCCGGACGCAAAACTGGTGCAGACGCCCCAGCTCGTCCGCGGCGTGCTCCCAGTCCAGGGCGCTTTCCAGCAGGGCCTCCGCGATGGTGTTATAGTCCCGATTGCTGAGCTCCAGCCGTATCATGCTCATGCGCTCAGCACCTTTCCCATGAGCGCCGACACTCCGGCCAGCCGCAGATCCAGCGCCTCCTGGACGTGGCGCACCATGACCTCCTCCAGCTCCCGGAGGCGGTAGGTAGGCAGGTCTCCCCTCTTGTACTTCACCAGGAGGCCGGGGCTGATGTTGTATGTCCACGTCCCTGCCTCCCCGCTGCAAACGGCAAAACCGAAGGGTGCCCGCTCTTCCCGCAGGGCACGGTAGATGGTGGGTGACGACCAGCCTATGTATCGGGCCGCCACATCAATCGGCACGTTGTCATACGCCATGATCTCCTCGTCCGTGAGCGGCCGCTTGGTTGCCTTTTTCACTTTACTCCCTCCTCAAGATGTCCCTGTTTGGCGTAGCGCACGGCCATGGCGGCCTCCACGATGCACTGTAAATCCTCCATGATGGCATCAAACTCGGGGCGCTCCGCCGCGTCAATCACATTGTCCTCTGCCATCTGCATGAGACGCCGGTCGGCGTGGCTGTCAGCGAAGGCATAGATCCGGTTGGTCAGTTTAGCCGACGCCTCCAGCACGGAGCACTGAGGCACCTCCGGTACTACCCGGCTGTACATGGCATTTCGCTCGCGCACATGCCGCACAATCAGATGTAAGGCATTGTACAGGTCCGACATTGTCTCCACTACCTCGTCAGGCGGTACCCGCTGGCCGGTCTCATAGGCCCGCAGGCTCTCCACGCTGATACCCAGCCGCTCCGCTGACGCTTCCTGGGTAAAACCGGCAGACTTTCGACAGATTTTGTAGATATTCCGGTATTCCTCCGGCATGGTAATCACTCCTCCCTGGGGGTACAATATTGGCATGAGGTCAGACGGCCTCCTCGAAAAGCGCCGCCTCGGGAATCTGGTCCACCCGCCCATTCTGGCGGAGGATCAGGATGGTGGGCTCGTGGCCCCGGAGGGTCAGGCGCACCGCGTTCTTGGTGACTATCTCGGCGCACTGCACCTTGTCAATGTCATAATGGTTCTCAATCCAGCGGCCAATCTGCCGCTGCTCCGGTGTACAAAGCATAAGTAACTCCTTTCTCAGCTTGCGGCGCCGTTTCCACCCCCGGGCGGCTCGGGGCCGTAGAGGGCGTCGATGCTGCATTGCAGGACGGCGGCCAGCCGGGGCAGCTTGTCGGCGCTTGGCAGCGCCGTCCCCTGCACCCATTTTGTGATGCAGGAGGGCGATACCCCCATGGCGTCGGCCAGTTGGATGCGCTGGATGCCCCTCTGCTCCATCAGCTCGCAGATTCTCACCACTTCACCCCCTCTAAATTTGGTATTGTTCGAGATTGTTCGATGTGGTATGATAGGCTTAACCTCTGGTGTAATGCGCAGCGCCGATTAAAGCTCACTTCGGTCTTTAATGTGCAGAACCCTTTGCGCTACTTTTTTCGCGCAGTATTTGATCTCCTCGTCGCTAGGCTCTGGAAGTTCCGCCCACATGATGTAGTACAGGATGCTCGACAGAGCCAGCCGGTTTTTCAGCCAGCCAATCGCGCATACAACTGCGGCTACTCCTAGCAGGGTCGTCAGCATGCTATCCCCCCTTTCCGAATTGCCCCGGGCGTTGCCGCGCCCTATGGTTTACCTGTGGTTAAATCATAGCCGGAATTTTTCCGGTTGTCAATAAGATTTTCGTAAAAACTCCGGTTTTGTGAGTTTAAACAAAAACACACCCGGAAATTTTACGTTTTGGAGGTGAGCGAAGTGGATACGGTTGATCGGATTTTTGAAATCCTCGATTGCCTGCCCATGGAGCAGCGAGAATTTGCTAAACTCGTAGGGGTTTCCGATGACACCGCAAGTGATTGGCGTCGGAGACGCTCCGCCTCCTATACAAAGCGGCTTACCAAGATCGCGGAAGTTCTGGGCACCTCGGTGGAGTATTTACTGACTGGCGAAAAAAAAGAACCCGCCCCCACTCCGAAGAATGGGGACGAGCTGGATCGTGACGCCATCATGGCGGCATTTATTGGTGGGGACATGGATATGAGCCCCGAGGAGAGAGACGCCCTTTGGGATGATGTGTACGAATACGCCAGGTTCAAGGCCGAACAGTGGAGGAAAAAGAAAGATCAGGAATGAATCTTTATGAGCTCTATGATTATGCCGTGGATCAGGGGATTGATGTAGATTGGTACACCATGCCCTTCGCCAAGTCCTTCTCGATTTTCATTCCATCGCTTGACCGGCGCGCGATCGCGCTGGACCCGTGGAAATTCGAGACTATAGCGGATGAGTTCACCACCCTGGGCCACGAGGTCGGTCATTGTATGACCTACAGCTTCTATAACCGCTGGGCGGCCTGCGATATAAAGAAAAAGCATGAGAACCGGGCCGACAAGTGGGAAATCGAGCAGTTCCTTCCCCTGGACGCTCTGGAGGCCGCCGCGCACGAAGGCTGCACAGAGGTCTGGGATCTAGCCGAGCGTTTCGGTGTTACTGAGGATCTTGTCCGCAAGGCCATCTGCTGGTATAAGCATGGTAACCTTGCGGTAGATCAATACTTATGAATGTGTCCAACTTGGACACATTTACATTGGAGAAGAGGAGCGCAGATTATGGACTTTATCGATCAGTTAAAGCAATTTTCAAAGCGTGTCGAGAGCATGAAGGACTCCATTCAGACCGAAGAGGCTACGAAGACTGCGATCATTATGCCTTTTTTCTCCATGCTCGGCTATGACGTGTTCAATCCTCAAGAGTTCGTCCCTGAGTTTACCGCAGATGTTGGGATAAAGAAGGGTGAAAAAGTTGACTATGCAATCATCAGAGATGGTCAGCCTGTCATCCTCATTGAGTGCAAGTCCATTTCTGAAAATCTGGATCGGCATGACTCTCAGCTCTTCCGCTATTTTGGTACCACCACAGCAAAGTTTGCAATTCTCACCAATGGTATTATCTATCGCTTCTATACGGATCTGGACAGCCCAAACAAAATGGATGATGATCCCTTCCTGACAATCAATATTTTGGACGTTCGTGAGAACCAGGTTCCTGAACTCAAGAAATTTTCAAAGTCGGTCTTTGATATTGATTCTATTTTTAGTACAGCATCTGAGTTAAAGTACGTCCATGAATTTAAGCGCGTCTTTACGGAACAACTGGATACCCCTGCGGATGACTTTATTCGCTTTTTCCTCCAAGGCTGCTACTCTGGCCCAAAAACACAAAATGTTATTGAAAAATTCCGTCCTGTCCTTCGGAAAGCCCTCAATGACCTCATCAGTGAGATGATGAATGATAAGATCAAAACTGCCCTGGGCGGCTCCGGTGGAAGTGTTTCCGTTATCGAGCAAAAGCCCGTTGACGATATTCCTTCTCCTTCTGAAGATTCCGTCGAGCAAGAGAAGCGAATCCCCAATATTGTTACAACGGAGGAGGAACTTGAGGCATTTTTCATTATAAAAAATTTGTTTGCAGACCTTGTGGACATCCATGAGATTACATATAAGGATACCGAGTCTTACATCAATATCCTGTATAAGGGCAACATCAGAAAATGGATTTGCCGTCTTCGCCTGACAGACAATCAAAAAACCTTGATTGTCCCGGACGAAAACAAAAAAGAACGTAAATTTACACTATCTGATATTTATGAACTCAGAAATTATAAGGACACTCTGACCGAAGTACTGCAACGATATCTATAACGGCAAAGGGTCCGTATAAGCGTGTCCAATTTGGATACATCTTACCTTTCAACCCGTGTTGACATTGTGCGCACATATGCTATACTATACACAAAGTCTAATGGTATGAAGTCAAGAGGGTGATGGCAGGAAAAATCGAGAATAAATGCAGGAAAACAGTTGCGTAGGCAGAAAAAAGGCAACACGAACCTAAGCCCTGCCCCCTAAGATTTTTTGAAACAGGGCGGGAGCGCCAGAGTTGCGAGTGGTGTACTCAGCTCTCCGGCGGGATATACAGGCGGTTGTCCTTCAGCAGCCGAAAGACCAACCGAACCAGTTTTCTGGCAGTTAAAGCGAGTGCGCGTTTATGCTGGTACTTGTTGACCTCTTTAAATTTGAGGTCGTAGTAGCGCCGGAACTCGGAGTCGCATCTTCTCACAGAGTTGGCGGCTTCCAGCAGATAGTAGCGGAGATAGCGGTTGCCGGATTTAATCATTCGGGAATGCTCCGCTTCAAATTCACCGGACTGATTTTGTGCCAGACAAGGCCGGCAAACTTGGCAACGGAGGCTTGAGAATCAAACCGGTGAATGTCGCCGATTTCAGCGATGATGCCGGCGGAGTAAACCTTGCCAATGCCGGGAATGGAAGTCAGGGTATTGGGGATGATTTCAAACTGCTGCTCAATGGCCTTGTCCAAAACCTTGACTTGCTCTTTCAAGGCCCGCATAGAGGCAATGGAGACAGACATGGCCTGATTCACGGTGTCATTTACCGTTTTGGGTAGACGATAGGAGCCCTTGGCAGCAGCTCGCACCGCTTTGGCCGTGGCAGCTGGATCTGCAAATCTTCCACGCCCTGTTTCTGTAACGAAGGCGGTCAGTTCTTCCAGATCAGAGTTTGCCAGATCATCCACTGTTTCAAAGCGCTCCATGAGCGCAATCGTGGTGGAGCTGGAATTAGCAATATCCTTATCTTGGGCCATGCCGGAGCATTTGAGAAACAGGTAGTTGGCAAACCGCTGTTTTTCACGAGTCAGATTTTGAATGACCTCAAATCTGGCCCGCGTCAGGGTTTGGAGTGCTTTGTAACGGTAATCATCCATGTAGACCTCCTGGCGATTCTGCCAAAACGCAGATGGTCGGCAATCACAAAGGCGTCCACCCAGTCGTTCTTAGGCAGGTCAGGATAGGCTTCCTTGAATTTCCGCACCTGCTTGGGGTTAAGGACATGAATCTTTCGCTGGAACTTCCCAGTCTGCCATCTTCTCGAGAGCGTAGACAAGGCTGTCCCCGTAGATAGAGGTGGCCTCCAGACCGATCACAACATCACTGAGCTGCATGGAGCCGAGTGCCGATACGATTCTTTCTGACAACAGTTTAGCCCCGCCAAGGTTGTTCTGCACAGAAAACTGGAGTACTTGCTGCCGTCTGGTTTCATCAGGTAGGCCACATTGTTCCTGCTGCTCACATCAATACCAACGAATAATGGGTTCATAATTTTCACCTCCCCGCATGGAGATTTTAGGCCAGCAGGCTTTGAGATACCCATGATAACCGGAGCATCCGCAACCTCGCCTATCAGAATCATTCCAGAGCAGGCCGATGCGATATCCCTCACTGCTGAAAGGGCGGCCTACACTCGGGCAAACAGCCAATGAGTTTGCAGCTAACTTCCGGCTCAGGGGAACGGACTTTCCATGAAGCAACCTTTCGGTTCAACGGGAGATTTCAGAACTTAACCCTGCTGTCCTACAGCTATTGTATCATGGGCATCTCTAAGCCTGCTGATATCTAATCTAACAAGTGCACTAAGCAGACACACTTACAAAACGGTCTGCAAATCATATTATACGAGGAGATGATAGTATGGCAAACATCAACATCCGCATTGATGACAACCTGAAGAAGGATGCCGAGAACCTGTTTAATGACCTTGGCCTGAACATGACCACCGCCACCACCATGTTCCTCAAGCAGTGCTTGTACTGTCACGGTCTGCCCTTTGAGGTGCGCATGGACCCATTTTTCTCTGCGACCAATCAGGCCCACCTGCGCCGGGCCATCGCCGATCTGGACGCTGGCAATGGCAAGGCCCACGAGCTGATCGAGGTGGAGGATGAATAAGCTGTGGCAGGATGAGGCGTGGGCAGATTATCTCTACTGGCAGCAACAGGACAAGAAACTGCTCAAGCGGATCAATCAACTGCTCAAGGATATCGACCGCAGTGGCTATGACGGCATCGGCAAGCCAGAGCCTTTAAAGGGAGACCTATCCGGCTGGTGGAGCCGCCGTATTGATGACACCCACCGGTTGGTCTACCGCATACGGGACGGGCGCATTGAGATTGCCCAGTGCCGCACACATTACGGAGAATAGCAAAGAGCCGGGGTCACGGCCCCGGTCTCTTAAAACGCCAAAAATCGAACATTTGTATCATTCCAAGGAGTGAACGCCATGAAAATCACCGTAATGCAGGTCAACAATGAACTCGCCAGCACCGGCGTCTCCGTCTATGTGGACGGACAGCTCCTGGGCAGTATCGGCCCCGGTGGCAGCGTCTCTGCGTCTCTGGAGGCCCCGTCTTGCCTCGTTCGGGTGGAGTGCGGTGTCTACAGCCGGGAACTCATTTTGGGGCAGGACAGCGCCCTGCAAGTCTCCTGGGGCCTAAATCCGCCCGAGATGATTGTCAGCCATGCCAAAAAATAAGGGGGGCTACTCATGCGACGTGCAAACGGCACCGGCTCCATTGTAAAGCTCTCAGGCAACCGCCGGCGCCCCTATCTTGTGAAGATCTCCGCCAGGGATAAAGACGGCTATGTGCGCCAGGTGGCGCTGAGCTACCACGCCAAGCTCCAGGAGGCCCAGGATGCGTTGGAGGAGTATAACCGCAAGGCCGCCGCCGGGCAGACCCCCAGTGCGGATATGCTCTCCTGGACCGTAGAGCAGGTCTATGCCGCCTGGTCGGAGCGGGAGTACCCCAGAGTGGGAAGTCCTCTGTTGCCTCCCACAAGGCATCCTGGAACCAGCGTATTTCCCGCCGCTCGCAAAATGCGCAGCGTTACCCTGGACGAGTGGCAGGCCATCCTGGACGAAGGGGAGGACGAGGGCCGCTCCCAGTCCAGCATCAATAACGATGCAATTTTGATCCGCGCATTGCATGCCTATGCTATGAAACGTGATATTATTGGGAAGGATTACTCTCGGTATTTAGATATCCCCACCGTCGACATCAAGGTCAAAAAGGGGGCGCTCAATGATCTCCAGCTTGCCAAATTGGAGGAGCTGGCGAGGGCCGGGTTTCCCGGCGCATCAGAGGCCATGGTTCTGTGCTATACCGGCTTGCGCATCAGCGAGTTCTTGTCCCTCCCTTCGCTTACCGCCCGAGGATGGCGGCTACCTCCAGTGCGGCGTGAAAAGCGCGGCAGGCCGTGACCGGATTATCCCGATCCACCCCAAGATCTCCACCTACGTGCAACAATGGCTGTCAGTGGAAAAAGGCATGTCCTCCGACCGTTACCGCATCTCGGTGTTTACCCCAGTGGTAGAGCAGCTCGGCATACCAGAGGCCACCCCGCATGGTCGAGTTATAATAAGGACAAGTTAGAAAACTCCAGTAAATACAAGGGGTTGCACTAATTTAGTCCTTATTTTTAACTCCCTGAAAAGAAAAATAAGGCAGCGCTGTCATTCCAGAATATGAATTATTACAGATCAGACTGGAAATGGATTTGTAAGACAAGAGTAAAAACAACAGAATTATTGTAATTATAGGACTGAATTAGCTCGCATGGAATATAGATTCCGGTTGTCTAATTCAGTCCTCTTGATTGACGACGATGAAAGGTGATGAAAATGGCTAGAATTATTTCTATTGTAAACCAAAAGGGGAACGGGAAAATCCGCATGTACAGCTAATTTAGCAGTAGGATTAGCACAAAAGAATATGAAAGTGTTGATTGTAGATGCCGATCCACAGTCTGATGTATCCGCAGGATTTGGATATCGTGATTGTGATGACAGTAATGAAACACTTACAGCTCTTATGGATGCAGTAATGAAAGATGAAGATATTCCTTCCGACTGTCATATCAGACATCAGGCAGAGGGAATAGACATTATCTGTTCTAACATTGGACTGGCAGGTACGGGAAGTACAGTTGGTAAATGCAATGAGCAGGGAATATGTATTGAAACAGATATTATATGGTATCAAAGATCAATATGATGCGGTCATCATTGATTGTATGCCATCATTTGGAATGATTACGATCAATGCGCTGGCTGCATCAGATGAAGTACTTATTCCGGTTGAAGCGTCCTACTTGCCAATCAAAGGATTGCAACAGTTATTAAAAACGATCGGTAAGGTCCGTAAGCAGATTTCCAAGCTGCAAGTCGGTGGGATTCTGTTCACGATTTAGCTCAACGAATGATGCAAGAAATAATATGGAACTTCTCAGAAATGTATATGGAAGTCAAATTCATATCTTTGATAATTATATTCCATTTTCCGTAAGAATGAAGGAGGCAGTCAGAGAAGGACAGAGTATTTTCTCTTATGATCCGAAAGGCGCTACAGAAGCTTATCGAGGAGTGACGGAGGAGGTGCTGAAAGATGCCATCTAAAAGAGCAACACCCATTTCCACAGCCGCTTGATGCGTTGTTTGGAACAAGCGAAGAGACAACCAATGGAATCAGTGAGATAGCAATAGGAAGCCTTCATCCGTTTCCAAATCACCCATTTCAAGTAAAGATGATAAGAAAATGGAGGAATTGTCTGAAAGCATTACACAATATGGCGTGTTGGTTCCCGGTATTGTGCGGTTGAGAGAGTCTGGTGGTTATGAGCTTGTAGCTGGTCATCGGCGAAAACGAGCATGTGAACTTGCAGGATTAGAGAAAATGCCGGTTATCATCAAAGATATTACAGATGACGAAGCGACGATCATGGTAGATTCCAACATTCAGAAGAGCTGCTAATCAGCGAAAAGGCATTCGCTTATAAAATGAAATATGAGGCGTTAAAGCGTCAGGAGTTTGATTTAACTTCTGCCAAGTTGGCAAGAAGTTAGCGGCGGAAGAAGTCAGTCAGAATACAGGAGATAGTTCCAGACAGATTCTTCGATATATTCATCTGACAGAGTTGATCGCAGAGTTTTTAGAATTGGCAGACGAGAAGAAGCTTCCTTTAATACAGCTGTTGAAGTTTCATATTTGAGAAGTGAAGAGGCAGATATTGCTTCAGTATATGAGTAATCACAATATGGTACCGTCCATGAAGCAGGCAAAGGAATTGAAACAGATTTCAAAAGAACGGATGTTGACGTATTCAGAGATTGACCAGATTTGCATGAATGAAAGTATTGAAAAAGTTCAGGTGCAGATTCCGGCGAAGAAATTGAAACAATATTTTCCAGACATATACAAAGACTCAGATGGAAGAAAATATTTAAGCTTCATCGTGGGCAGAAAGAGAGGGTAACGAATGAGCAATGAAGATACGGTAAGTAGAATACAAGTCTATCTGAAAAAGATAGAAAAGATACGTGTTAAACGGATGAAAAGAGAGAAGTTTGAACATTTGTTGAAAACATTAGGATTATCAGCAGGAAGGAAGTGAAAGTATGGCTTTAAAAATTGTACGAAGATATGATGCGAACGGAAGGGAGCTTACAGAGAAAGATCTGGAAACCTTTCAATTGGATTCTCCTGTGGTTAGAGAAATATTGGCAAACCTTAATCGGTAGCAGCGGAACTGTCAGACAGAAGGAGAAAAGATGATGATAGAAGATGTAATTAAAAATCAATCTCTGCCGGCATTTATGGTATTCTGGTTTTGGATGACAAAACAATTATGAAAGCCAGTGGTCAGACAGATTGGTTCTGGTGGATATTTCTTTCCGGACTTCCATTTGGAATACATAAAATGCGGCTGGTCCTGATTCCAAAAGGAATGGATATAACAGCAACACTTGGGATACTGCATTGCGTCATTATTGAGCATTGATTGGAAGCATCATGATTCCAGTGTATGTGATCAGAGCGATATACGTGTTTATACGGTATGTCATTGGAAAATAGAATATTAGATTGATAAGAGGCAGGCTTGCGAAAATAAAATCGTAAGTCTGCTCTCTTTTAGGTTTAAAACAGGCAATTCAGGGGAATTCCCTTTGCAAAATATATATTCTTGGAGGATTTTTAAGATGAGAGAGCGAATTGAAAGTGCATGTAACAAAGGAAATCAAAAGTCAGATGCCAGTGATTGCGGTAGCAATTGTTAAAGAAAGAGGTTTGTTCTGCCCATATTATCTGGCAATTATGAGAAACAGCGACGCTGCATGATGAAAACCTGGGCCTGGGATGATGAAATGAACGTTTCCATCCAGTTCTTCGTGAACTGATCCCATTTTACAAAGAGAAGATGGAAAAAGCAGAAGAAAAATTCCTGGCAATGAAAAAGATTTACACAACACTGTTAGGAATGTTTGCAGATGAAATGAAGCAAGAAGAGTTGGAAAAAGATGAATGTTACTGTGCCTATGGAAAATGTGGACCATGTATCGGTATCTGTTACAAATCAATGAAAGCATAGGAGGGGTAAGCCAATGAATACAACAGTTATTTCCGGGCGATTAGTAAGAAATCCTGGATACAACGAAGTGGAGAATGAAAAAGGACTTCATAAGATTGCCAAGTTCGTTCTAGCAGTCAGAAGAAATTATTCCGATGAAGTCAGTTTCATTCCGGTAAAGGCTTTTGCAAAGAAAGCAGAATTTGCCAGAGATTATCTGATGCAGGGAACGAAGGTCATGGTGGAAGGCGAGATTGTCACAGGTAATTATGAAGATAAGGATACCGGGAAAAAGATCTATACCACCGAAGTGTATGCAAACAGGATTGAATTCGCAGGTGCGAAAATGGTTGACAGACCACCGTTTCCAGAAGATGCGGAAGGGTTCTTAGAAATCCTAGAGGGCATGGAAGAAGAAATGCCGTTTAGATAGAGGAGGATAAAAGATGGTTTCAGTAGATCAGGCGTATATGGTAAAAAAAAAAAGAATGCCGATGGAAGTATCAATAACAAAAATGTAGTGCTGTCAGCAGCATGTGAAGCAGCGGAACTGTTCCGGTGCATGATGTCAGTAAATCAGAAACTGGAGGACTGGCATTTAACCACACCTTGGTAGCTGCATCTTAGAAGTGTGGAATGTGAGAAAATCCATGATATCTGTCAGGCAGTATACGGAATGAAACATCCGTCCAATGAACTGGAAGGATTGTATCTGGCAAGAGAGGATGAACAGATATGCCCTGCTGTACTATCAGGTATTTGTAGGGATGCTGGAAATTAATATTAATTCAGCCGAAGTGCACAAACAGAAGGAGGAAACAATGAATGAGTAAGTATGGCCGGTAGAGTGTTCTGCGTGCCGAAGCTGTTTCAGATGGCAAAATACAAAAATCTGTCAAATACAGCAAAGATTTTATACAGCTTATTTCTGGATCTCGTTTGAAATTTGCGGTGCAGAATGGCTGGGTAGATCATAACGGAGATCTGTATGTTATCTATCCCAAAAGTGAAATGAAGAAAGACCTGAATACGACTAGATATGGCGTAGATCAGGCAGTACAGGAACTGGTTCAGGGTTGGTAATCTGGTGCGTATCATTCCAAACAATGGAAAGGCGAACCACTTTTATATCAATGATATTTATGAAAATGAGATGGAGGAAGAATCAATGATGACATTAGATACTATCATGGCAAATATGCCGCTGGCTGAGAGAAATTATTATGGATAAGATGGTGAAAGCATCCAGAGATATTTTGAAAAC
>SCPN01000960.1_pt1 | contig 35633 bp, 37 predicted proteins | sample 6106831 | NCBI WGS metagenome assembly SCPN01 (sample SAMN10720447, study PRJNA508395) | human gut metagenome | isolation source: Participant 1, 0 month
TAGACCGGCTCCTTGTGGTAGTCCGGGATGCTGACCGCAATACAGCGAACACCTTCCTCGTTCTCCTCATCATCCATCGCATATCCGGCTTCCCGCACCCCGCGGATCCGATCCATGAGATCTGACAGACTCGTCACTGTATACGGAGTCAGGGAGGTGATCTCAGAACTGTTCCAGATATCTTCGATCTCAGGATCCGGCAATTCCGCAAGCAGCGCTTTGCCGACACCGGAGCAGTATAACGGGATCCGGCTCCCAACTCTCGACACCATGCGGATCGAGCTGACTGTGGACTCCACTTTATCGATATACACGGCCTCCGTTCCCTCTCTGCGGACCAGATGTACCGTCTCTCCCGTCTGCTCTGAGAGTTTCTTCAGAGACGGATGAATCAGGGACGCCATATTCGTCTGTTCCAGGATCTTACTTCCGATTTCCAGAAATTTTAAGGACAGCGCATATTTTAAGGATTCCTCATCCTGACGGATATAGCCCATGTACTGGAGCGATGTCACGAGGCGGTGCGTCGTGCTCTTATGAAATCCAAGCTCAGCGCTCAGATCCATGATCCCCATAGGACCATTTTCCGCCAGACGCTCAATCACCTGGAACAGGCGCTCCGCAACCTGGATCGGATTTTTTCCTGTTTCTTCCATTCTGCTTGTTCTCCTATCTAACCCGGCAGATCATTCCTGCCAGCCGGGTATTCGCGCAGATATAACTGCAGTTTCCTGCGCAATTTCTTAATTTATGCCTGTTTGGCAAATCTGCGGATTGCCGTGCAGTCCACTGCCGATCATATAAACCGTGTCTTCTTCGTCATTTCCACGAACTCTCTGTTCGTCCTTGTGCGGGCAAACATATCCAGGATCTTCTCCACAGATTCTTCTGCCTTCATGGAGTTTGTCGCCTTGCGGACGATATCCACAGCTTCCGCTTCCTCGCTCGTAAGCAGGAGGTCGTCGCGTCTTGTGCCGGACTTTAAGATATCGATGGCCGGGAAGATCCTCTTCTCGGAAAGTTTTCTGTCGAGTACAAGTTCCATGTTGCCGGTACCCTTAAATTCCTCGTAGATCACGTCATCCATACGGCTTCCGGTATCGACGAGGGCTGTTGCGAGGATCGTTAAGCTTCCGCCCTCTCTCATGTTTCTCGCTGCACCGAAAAATCGCTTCGGCATGTGGAGAGCCGCCGGATCAAGACCGCCGGAAAGTGTGCGTCCGCTAGGCGGAACAACGAGGTTGTAGGCTCTCGCCAGTCTCGTAATACTATCCAGAAGGATCATCACGTCGCGTCCATGCTCTACAAGACGTCGCGCGCGCTCGATCACCATCTCAGAAACGCGTTTGTGGCGCTCCGGGAGCTCGTCGAAGGTGGAATAGATGACTTCCACGTTCGGTCCCACAACGGATTCCTTGATATCTGTGACTTCCTCCGGACGCTCGTCGATCAGAAGGATGATCATATGCATGTCCGGATAGTTTGTCGTCACGGCTTTTGCCACCTGTTTTAACAGGGTCGTCTTACCTGCCTTCGGCGGGGACACGATAAGACCATGTCCTTCCGATGGGGCGAAGATCTTGACTCGCATGGCCGTCGTATTTTTTCCGCCTCTGACTTCCAGATTCAATCTCTGGTTCGGGAAGATCGGGGTCAGGTCCTCAAAGTTCGGGCGGCGTTCCACGACACTTGTCGGGTAGCCGTTGATCGTCTTCACATAGAGGAGTGCCGCAAATTTCTCTGTTGCGGATTTCACTCTGCGGCTTCCGCGGATGATATCACCGGTCTTCATATTGAAGCGGCGGATCTGGGACGGAGCTACATAGACATCGTTGTCACCCGGGAGGAAGTTCTCGCAGCGGATAAATCCGAAGCCATCCGGCATAACTTCCAGGATTCCGTTTGCCTCGATACCGCTGTCAAGATCCTGGAGGTCGTTCTTCGGGTCCGCAGTGTAGCTCTGAGTTCCCTGGTTTCTTGTCTGGTAACCTGCCTGGTAGGTTCTTGTGCTCTCCTGGATGCCCTGGGCGTCCTGGACACTGTTCTGGCTCTGGCGGTCCTGATAGGAAGTGCCCTGTGTCTGTGCATCCTGGCCTGCGGACTGGCTGTTCTGGCTGTTCTGTCTGTCCTGATAACTGCCGCTCTGACGGTCCTGGTAATTATTCTGGCGTTCTCTGTAGTTGTTCTGGCGGCTCTGGTATCCGCCCTGGCGGTCATTTCTCATCTGGCGCTCGCCGCGGTCCTGACGATCAGATCTCTCATAGCGTTCGGTTCTCTCCTGACGTCCTGTATGTTCCTGACGGTCTGCACGCTCTGATGCCGCAGACGCCCTCTCCGGTGCCGCACTTTCCGTTCTCGCGCTTCCAAAACCGTTTCCAGAAGCTGCTGCTTCTACAGCTGTCCCCTGTGCCGGCACTGCTGTACTTTCTCTATTTTCACTATTTCCCGCCGCTGCCTTTTTGCTGTCGGCGCCCTCCGCTGTCTCGCAGAGACGGTCAATTAATTCTGCTTTTCGTAAGCCGCTGATATTCTTGATTCCCTGGCTCTTTGCCAGCTCTTTTAACTGAGTCAGCGGTAATGTCGCTAATTTTTCACGCATAATGGATACTCCTTCATTCTTATTCCGGTTTTATCGTCTCGTTGGGAATCATAAAAGATTGTAACAGCCTCTCCGTCCCCGGCCCGGCTGCCTTTGAACCATTAGATTTGAAACTCTCTCCGATGGGATCACCGCAATTACGCAGTATCGGAGGATCAGTATATCTCATTATAACGCACACATTATAAAAAAGAAAGAGGGAATTTTACAGATTTGGAATACGAAGCATCTGCACAGTTCCCTCTTTCTTTATTGTCTGCAGCATCTACAGCTTAATTGTCTTACCGCGTATACAGCGCTCAGGCAGCTCAGCGAATTATTTCACAAAATTCCTTATTCTGTCTCCCCGGCTTCTCTCTTGATAAACTCCATATGCTCCCGGATCTTCTTCTCCCCGTTCTCCGACGGCTCATGAACCGCATTCCTCCATTCCGTCCGGCAGGTACTGCTGGTGACATAGAGTGGTTCGGGTAGTCGTGGAGGCTGCCAACCGAGACCATGTCCAATTTTCAGCGCCCTTGTAGTGCCTGTCCTGAAGATGGGCAGGTACCGGCATGGTCGCGTATCCGCCACGGTCTTCATCTGCGTCCCCATGTATGCCGCGTTGCTCTTCGGCGCGGTGGCGACATAAGCTGCCGCCTGGGAAGGATGATCTGGCTCTCCGGCATGCCGATCCGCTCAACGGCTGGGCCGCGCTCACCGCCACCACCAGGGCGTTCGGGTCCCGTTCCCCATCCTCCGACGCACAGATCATGATCCGTCGGGCATAAATTTCACGTCCTCGCCGGCATACAGCATCCGCGCCAGGTAGTAGACCGCAGCGTCGGGTCAGAACCACGCATGCTCTTAATGAACGCGGAGATCGTATCGTAGTGGTTGTCCATTAGGTCAGCGCACCACCCGTTTCTGGATACATTCCGCCGCCACCGATCGTGATATGGATCTTTCCGTCATCGGATTTATCTGTCGTCAGGATTTCCAGCTCCTGCTCAACGCCGCTCTCCGCGTCGCCGTTCGCCACATCCGCCGGAAATCGCCTCGTCGGTAATATCATGGCGCTGTAGGTTCCCATTCCTTTCCGTATCATAAACCGCCCGCATCACAAGTTCCCGGATATCGCTTTTCCAGCGGTTTTAACTCAAAGATCCTGGATCTTGACAGCAGGGCGTTGTTCACCTCAAAGTACGGATTCTCCGTTGTCGCGCCGATCAGGGTGATCGTTCCATCCTCCACAAACGGAAGCAGATAGTCCTGCTGGGACTTATTAAAGCGATGGATCTCGTCCACGAAGAGGATCGTCTTCTGCCCGTACATACCGATGGAATCCTTGGCGTTCTTTACGATCTCTTCCATATCTTTTTTCCCGGCTACAGTCGCATTGATCTGCTCGAACCGGGCACTTGTCGTGTTTGCGATCACTTTCGCCAGAGTCGTCTTTCCCGTTCCCGGCGGACCGTAAAAGATCACGGATCCAAGCTTATCCGCCTTGATCGCGCGGTAGAGGAGCTTGTCCTTCCCGATAATATGTTTCTGCCCGACCACCTCGTCCAGAGTCGTCGGACGCATCCTGGATGCTAACGGCGACTCCTTTTCCATCGTGTTCGCTCTCATATAGTCAAATAAATCCATGGCTGCTGCCTTTCTGCGTTTTGCAGCGCTCCGTTTCCGCATGAAATATCACCATCTGCGCGCTGCATCCATTACCGCTCTTTTTGCAGGTCTTAATCGACCATCAGTTCGTCTACTGTAACAAAAGTATACCCTTTCGCTGTCAGGTTGTCAATGATCCGGAACGCCGCTTCCACAGAGGTTTTGAACTCGTCATGCATCAGGATAATGTCCCCGTCCTCCGTATCTTTCACCACTTTTGCGGTGACTTTCTCCGTATTTTTCAACCGCCAGTCGATGGAGTCCACATCCCAGAATACGGGGATCATGTCCACGGCCTCCTCCAGCTTCGCATTCCAGTTCCCATAGGGCGGACGGACATACTCCGGCCAGTCCCCGGTTACTGCCCGGATCTTCTCCCGTGTGTCACAGAGTTCTTTCGCTGCGTCGGAAAGCTTCTCTTTTGTGAGGTCTTTGTGGGTCAGGCAGTGAACACCGATGAGATGTCCGTCCTTTGCCATCTGCTTTACGAGATCTTCATTTCCGTCGATGCATTCGCCCACGAGGAAAAAGGTCACGCGGATTCCGCGTTCCCTGAGGCCGTCTAAGAGCGGCTTTGTGTATTTGGGATTCGGGCCGTCATCAAAGGTGAGTGCCGTATACTTTTTTGCGATGTCTTCCTGCTGGCCGTACAGATCTGATACAGCCTTTTCCGATCGTCCGGCTCCGCTGTGATCATGTCCCGAAACCTCAGTGGTCATCCCTTCGCCCGGCACAGGGATTCTTCCCGTATCGACCGGTTTTCCCTCGTGCGTATCAAATATTTCCCCTCTTCCCTTCCACATCCGCACTGCCCCCCAAGCCAGGATCATATCCACGATCAGGATCACAATAAAAATAAAAACTTTCTGTTTGAATTTCATACGCTCCTCCAGCTGCATGTATTACCGATACGTAACTGTTCGGTACTCACAGTTACGCGCAAAAATCCATTCCAAATCGGCTGTGCCGATAGGATTTTTGCCTTCTATTCTAAGTTTTCTTACGGTCAGCGCAGTAAATGCGCAGACCTACTGAACAGTTACATCGATACAATATATGCGGCCGCCCCACACTTTACCGCTCTGTTTTCTCCCTCAAAAAAGACAAAGCCCCTGAAACAGCTGTATTGGGGATAAGCTGCTTCAGGGGCTCTGCCTGCTCAATATGTACCATAATATTTCCCTTTTCAGGGAAATCCACACCGGGAACATGAATTTTTTCGCCGTGGCGAGACAGCGGGCCTCCCGGCCTTCCATTTTCCTGGCAGGCATCCAATCTGCCAGAAAACCGGTCTCTATCACATCCACCACGATGTGATTCTGCAACGATCCGGCGTCTTCATAGCTGCATGATCTCGTAACTGTTCAGTACCGCTATCATTGCATGTTTTCTATAACAAGGAGTGAAATACATCTGTCTCAAGTGGGTGGACTCGGGATCCCTGTGAGTGGATCCCTGGTCCGGAAAAGGATGGGTATTTATAACTGAAAGTTTGTTTTCCTTCCTTTTTGTTTGGTGTCTTCATTATATGCCATACTATATGGAATGTCAATAGTTATTTCAAACTTTTTGTTTGCATTAATGTTATTTTGTTGACAAACAGTTTGTCATATGCTATTCTGAACTTACATCGAAGCCTGCAGAGGCATTTCTTTATACCTCTGTTTTGTTATTTTTTTCACATAGCGTATATACGGCGAACACCCCGGGGGAGATGTCCGTTTTTGACGCTTATCTTATGGGGGTACATTTATGGAAATTTCCCAGTATCTTGACTTTGACTTTCTGATCCGTTTTCTCGAGGGACTCCAGAAATTTTTAGGCGAAAACAGTGAGATCCTGATCCACGATTATCGGAAAGGATACGATCACACCATCGTTTACGCCTTAAACCCGGCAGTCAGTGGCCGTGCGGTTGGCGGTTCACCGAAGGGCGGAATGATCACGCAGCTCGGAAAAGATATCGAGCCGATGAAAGACAGCATCCAGACCTTCTCCAATGGACCGAAAGACCGTTTCTATAAATCTTTCACCACACTGATCCCGGACGAAAACGGAAAGATCGTTGGCTCTGTCTGTGTGAATCTGGACGTCTCGGATCTCCTGAATGCGCAGCGTGCGCTGGGTGCTTTTGTTCAGTACCCGATGACCCATCACGCGCCGACAAATGATATCGATGCCCTGGCCACAAAAAATGTGGATGACATTCTTAAGTACTACATGAAACAGGCGGAGCTTCTGGTCGGAAAACCGATGGGACTGATGAACAAGGAGGAAAAGATCCGCGCATTGGACTACCTCGACCAGAAGGGTGTCTTCAAAATTTCCAAGACCAGCGTTCTTCTCTGCGAGACGCTTCAGGTATCAAAATATACGCTCTACAACTACCTTGAGGAAGCACGGAGCGGACGTGGGGATAACAGCAGCGAAGAATAGCTCGCTTCTCATAAAAAACCGGAGTACAGGCATCTTGATATACTTGTACTCCGGTTTACATTTCTCGCAACTGTTCAGTACCTGCATAGCTGCAAACAAAAAGCCCATTCTATTAGAGCTGTTTCTGTGCCACCTCAATAACACATTCATGTTTCTTAGTCACTCTGTCATAATTAATTCCAACCAATAGCAGATTTCCCTGATAATCTTTTAAAGCACTTCCATAATTCTTTTCTTTGATCTGGTTCAGCGCACCGGCTGCGCTTTTATCCCACTTCAGTTCAATCACCACCGCCGGTTTATCCAGATGCGTCTTGCGCGGAATCATACATATATCAGCAAAACCTTTTCCTGAAGGTAATTCGCGGATCATCGTATAGTATTCCCGTGCAAAATAGAATGCAAGATTGACCGTGCAACTGAGCGAATTCTCGTCATTATATTGAAGAATAGACATTTCCTCATGCGCTTTATCAATTCCGGAGGCGACAGTATCCGCATCCATTGCCCACAATGCCTCTAATAATTTTCTGGATGACTCCACGGAATCTGCAACTCCATGCCAGTTCATTGTACTGATCGCATTTACATACTCCTGTGAAACCTCTTTGTTTGGTATCGCTGCAGTTTCTCTGATACTGTCATAGGTTAAATATCCAAGATGAACCAGTAATGTCAGAATATCATCTTTTGTCGCAAATGTGGTCATATCATTGCTGAAGGTTCCAATATTGATTGATACCGACTCACCTGCAAGCATTCTCACCACTGAATCCTGCAGACCATCCATATCCATTTGGATATAAATCTTCAGAGCTTCATATGTTTCTGTCTGATTCCAATAAGTACCGAATTTGTGCCGCAGCATGGCTTCAACAACAGACTTTGGACTGTACATGGAATAATATCTGTCACCCGATTGATGATGAGCAATCAGATCATATCCATCATACCACTGTTTTGCCTCATCGAAACTCATTTGATACTTTTTACACAGGTCCGATACTTCCTGCTCTGTAAATCCAAAATATTCTGCCATATCACCAGGATCTGTCATGGAATACTCAGTAAACATGTTAAGTGCCGAATGGGATCCATATTTTTTTATAGGCAGAATTCCTGTCATATAAGCCAGAGCAACATAATCCTTGTCCTTAAGCCACGCGCGAAGAAAATCCAGATATTTTTTCTGCGCATTCTGATCCTGCTGATACTCCCGGAAAAGGCAGTCCCACTCATCGATCAGAATCACAAAAGAACGCTTTGTTTTCGCATAGATATCTTTCATCACCTGAATCAGATTATTTTCATCCCGGAACCGAATATCTCCAAAATGTTCCACAAGATCAAACACCAGGTATTTCTGCAGCATGGCCAGCATATCATCCATGTCGTGGGTCATGCTGAGAAACTCCTGCATATTGACTTTGATGACATCATATTGGTTCAGATGAACATGGTAAGAAGCTGCCCCGCTGATTTTTAGAGACGCAAACAAGCTGGAGGAATCCTCTCCCCGGTCATAATACGCAGCCAGCATATCTGCTGCCATTGACTTTCCAAAACGCCTTGGCCGACTAACACACAGAAACTTCTGCCGGGTATTCAGAACCGCATTTGTCTTCTCGATCAGTCCTGTTTTATCCATATAAATTTCCGAGTTTAAACTTTCCTGAAATCCTTTGCTTCCCGGATTCAGATAGCTTCCCATGTGACTCCCTCCCTGCGAAATATATTTATATTACTCTTATTATACCTGATTCTGATTGAGATCACAAGAACCGTCCGCCTTTATGCCTTATGAGACCCCTTCCGATAACAGAGTGTCCTGATCACGAGCTACCGATGATCAGCCGAACGTCTGCCAGACCGGCAGGTTCAATTTTCTGTCAGATCGTCACATTCTCCAGCACCTTCAGCTGATCCAGCCCCGCGCTTCCACCTGAGATCAGGAAGCAGACCTTCTCATCCTTTTTCACCTTCGCAAGTCCCTGTAAGACCGCACCGACGGTGATGGCGGAGGACGGCTCGCAGAAGATCTTTCCCTCTGTCAGGAGCAGCTTCCATGCTTTTAACAGATACTCATCCTCCACATCAAAGAATCCGTCCACGTTCGCCGCCACATACGGATAGCACTGGTCTCCCGGCATCTGGGACACGAGGCGTCCGCGATAGACTTCTTCTGTTCAACCTTCACCGGCTTTCCGGCCGCCAGGCTTGCGCTGTATCTCGGAAGCGCTGCCGGCTCTGCTCCGTAGACCTTAACGCTGTTATCCATGCCCTTTACCGCCGTTGAGACACCGCCGATGAGTCCACCACCGCTGACCGGAACGATGATCGTATCGATCTCCGGGCACTGTTCTAGGATCTCGATTCCCGCAGTTCCCTGTCCGGCCATAATCTCCTCGTCATTATATGGCGGAACCATCGTCGCATTTCTCTCCCGGCAGATCCGCTCCGCAACGTCAAACCGCTCGGATGTCTCACACTGAACGACCTCCGCTCCCAGCTCTTTGATCGCATTTACTTTAATAGCCGGTGCCGTATACGGCATCACGATCGTCGCCTTTGCACCAAGCTTCTTTGCAGTATACGCCACTGCCTTTCCGTGGTTTCCCGAAGATGCCGCGACGATCCCGCAGCTTAACTGCTCCGGTGTCAGCATCCTGATCTTGTTGACTGCTCCGCGGAGCTTAAATGCGCCGGTGATCTGCATGCACTCCGCCTTCAGATACACCTGACAGCCAAGGTACTCGTCCAGCTTTTCCAGACGGATGAGCGGTGTTCTCGTCGTGTACGGGGCGATCCTGTTTTTCGCTTCAAAAATCTTTTCCAAGGTAAGAGACATATATTTTTCCTCCTCTGCGTTGATGCTTTGATTGTACCATCCGAAACCCCAGATGTAAAACAAAAGAGGAGCCAGATTTCTCTGGCTCCCAAAAAGGGGTATTTAAACATATGCGATTGAACTAAATATAAAGGGCAGGTCTTCTGTCTTTAAAGGATGGAAGTTTGCTCTCCACTTCCTTGATCCGATCCGTATCCACATATACCGGAATCAGTTCTTCTCTTTCATTTCCAGCTGCAAAGGCAACTCCCATCGGATCGACTGCTACACTCTCACCCATCGCTGTGCCTCCGCACTGATCGCACGCAAATACGAAAAATGTGTTTTCCAGTGCTCTGGAGGTAATCAGTGTACGGAACTGATGACTCTTTAAATCGCCTTTGAACCATGCAGTCGGCATGATGACGATCTCAGCTCCTTTGGCCTTCTGGTAACGTGCTACTTCCGGGAAACGAACTTCGTAGCAGACAAATAAACCGAGCTTTCCAAACGGAGTATCTACTGGCTCAAAGAACTTGTCTCCAGCTTTATACTCATTGGATTCCTTGTATCCGAACGCATCATATAAATGCGTTTTTCTGTAAGTCTGTACGATTTCTCCCTTGTTATTCACCATAACAACTGTATTGTAACAGCGATGATCAGCCGGATCCTCAATGGTCTCCTTCATTCCGAATGTGAGCCATACATCATGATCTGCGGCTAATTTTTTCATTCCCTGCACAAATTCTCCGTCCAGCGGTTCCGCAACCGCATTTGCTGTTGCAATGTCTGTACCAGCCGGAAAGCGGCTCATAAAAGTTTCTGGAAAAATAATCATACCCGGATGATATTTTTCTGCTGCTTCCTTTACTAAGCTGTCAGCTTTCTCGAGATTATCTTTTGGATATTCAGTTGGTGCGACCTGTGCCATAACAAATAAGCTTTCCATGTCTTTCTCCCACAGAATTTATTTCCCTTATCATACTACATATCACACACTTTTTCTATATACAGATTCAGTGTTTTATTTGGCCCTAAAAAGCCATTTTTTAGATTCCGACAGAATACGGAAAGAGACAGGCATCCCCGTCTCTTTCTTATCGTACACAGTTCTTTCCCCCATTATCAGCTCTTTACGATCAACCGATTATCTTTATCCCCACACCATCTTTCTTTTCCTACTTAACCCACTTTTCAACCTTTTCCACATGGAATCCAACAGCATGGGCTATCTGCTCCAGCGGCAATCCTAGTTTTCGAAGATTTATGGCCGTCAATTCAGCCTGCGTTTCACGTCCCTTCTCTCGTCCCTCCTCATAACACTCTTTTTCCACCTCATCCATTGTCCGGTACATCTCGTTCACTCCCTTCGAATTTTCCTTGAGATACCTTGTTCTTTCTGCCAGCAATCCGTAATGCATGTCATCTGCATCTGCGCAGTTGAAATCATGCATCAGCTTTCCAATGGCGGAATCGTCACGGTACTCTCCGTTCACATATAGATTTTCAACAATCCTAAAAAAGCGGATCTGATATGAACTGTTGATTGTGTGACTTTTCCCCGTAGGGCTCGCCGAGATAGGTTTCGAAAACACGTGTTATTGCCGGATTTTTGTTTTTATCCCTACTCACTCATACAATAAAACGTAAATTCTCCTTCTGCCAGGAGTTTCCCTGTATCGGTCTCCACGACCTCGGCTTTTGTAAAGCAGACGTTCTTTCCGCGCTTTGTGATCTTCGCCAGCCCCTGAATGTTTTTTGCGCTGCTGCCGCGAAGGAAACGGAAAGAGCTGTCCAGAGTCACATATTTTCTTCCGTCATTCCTCGTCACAAGTCCCGCGGCAACCTCCGCCATCACGAACATCAGGCCGCCGTGGACGGTCTGCATGGCATTCAGGGAATCCTCTGTGATCTCAGCCCGGACCTCGGCCCGGTCTTCCGATAATGCGACCGCACGGATCCTGTTGTGAAGCATGAATGGGTTTGTTTGATTCACACGCTCCATCTGTTCTACATACGTTTCTTTTCCGGGATTCTCCATATCATTTCCTCCATATTTCTACTTCTGTTCTTCTGCTTTTTCACATGATCTTCTGTCTATGACGATGATCATTTATTCGTGCAGTTTGCAGCATCGATGGCGTCGCCAGCATCAGTGCCATAATTTCGTCCTTAGGATCCAGAATGTCAATCACATAGGTATCGCCCAATGGAACGGCTTCTTTGAAAAATATGAACCACCGCTTACAGCACTCCTCATACACATCGTAGTCCCAGGCCAGAAAATCGCCCCTCACACCGCCATCCGTTGTAATCCAGTTCATACCGCGGCTTAAAGAAGGTAAACTCTTTCTGCACACTTCCGAATTCTTTTCCATCGATCTCGATATCGAATGCCGGAAGCAGGGTAAGGAGGCGTTGTTTCACCATGCCGACTTCCCGTCCGCTCTTGTCGTATACGTGGATCTGATGCCCCAGTGCAAAAAATTCCGCTTTTACAAAATATTTCGGTTCTTCCTTCTCATCATACACGTCATATGTATCGGTCCATGAAAAAACTCTTTGTTTGATCAGCAGCTGCATCGTTTTCTCCTTTCTTAAAACGTCCGCTCCCATCCCGCAAACGCCTCATCCACCGCCGCCAGATATTCCGGCACATGCTGGGATTTGCGGATCTTTTTGGCTAATTTTTCACTGTCCGGAACCTCCTCTAACATATAGCTCCAGAGGTCTTTCATACGGAAAAGAAGATTTCTGTCGCCGGACATGGTCTCGCGGTAATATTCAAAGATCTCATCGTGGAAGGCACGGATCCGGGGCATGAGATTGTCTCCCGTGTTTCTGGACTCCGGTACTGTCTTTTCCGTCTGCTCCGGTGATGTCTCTTTGTTTCCGTTTTCTGTTCCTGCACAGACCTGGGCATTTTCCACACCGGCTTCTTCTATTTTTATCAACTCTGCCAGTGCCGGATTTCTGATGAGTCCCCTCCCGATCATCACGTTCTCCACCGTCGGGAATTTCTCCCGAAACTTTTTCATATGCTCTGCCGTGAACAGATCTCCGTTGTACACGATAGGATTCCGGCTCTCCTTTAAAATATCCGCAAAGACGTCAAGATGCGGAACGCCTTTATAAAACTCCTTCTGGATCCGCGGATGCACCGTCAGTTCGCTGATCGGATACCGGTTGTAGATTGCCATGATCTCCGGCCACTCTTCCACTTCATTCTTTCCGATCCTGGTTTTAACAGAGATCTGAAACTCCCCGTTTCTCACCGACGCGTCCGAGAACACTTCATCAAAAAAACGATCCAGATCATCCGGGTAAAGTAAAAAACCGGAACCTTTTTTCTTCGCTGTGACCGTCCCTGACGGACATCCAAGATTCAGGTTGATCTCCCGGTATCCCATCTCTGCTAATTTCTTTGATGCCAGAAGGAAATCTCCCGCCCGGTTCGTCAAAATCTGCGGCACCACCGGTACCCCCGCATTATTCTCCGGCAGCACATCCCGCATCTCCTTCACGCTCATCCCCTGCTCCGGCCCCGGTGCCAGAAACGGCGTAAAATATTTGTCCACACCACCAAAATACTTGTGGTGCAGGTTCCTGTATGGATATGTTGTGATTCCCTCTAATGGGGCGAAATATAGATGCAGCATGTCATGTTCCTCGTGGTATCTTTTCGTAAACTCACAGTTCTTCCTGAACTGTTTTTCTTATCGTACCACATTTGGAACGCCAGGGCAAATTATAAAATCTTCTATAACATGCTAAGGTATGGATATCTGACAGCAATTCTTATTTCTTTTGCTCTGACTCATTCGGACCTGCTCGTCCACTTAACCATTTTTCTGCAGTTATTAACACAATCTATTTCATTTTTCTGCACGTATAAATACGTCTCTATTTTTCATTGACTAACACATCTGCACCTGTCATAATCAAAGGAGAAATCTATATGAAAACCTCAGAACTGATAAAACTGTTAAAGCGTGCGAAGTACCGCAGAATTCGAAACGGAAGCCGTCATGATATCTGGTATAGTCCAATGACAAACCGTGAATTTCCTGTTACAATTTTCCCTTTTTTTCTCTGCCTTTTCTCTGGAAAACTATCCTTTTTTCATCTATACTATATTCATAGTCCCATTATGGCATCATTGCTTTTTATCTCATTTGGAGGTGCTTTTATATGACAGAACTCAGTATTCATGAATTATCCCTTGGTTTTTCCCATGACAGACAGATGCTTGTGGAGTTTCTCGCAAAGCATCATTTAAATTATGAGGACGATATCGAAGCGGCGTTCGGCGTGTTTGATTCCGATGACAATCTCACCGGATGCGGATGCTGCGCAGGAAATCTTTTAAAATGCTTTGCGGTGGATGAGAGTCTCAGAGGACAAAATGCTCTCGGAAGTCTCGTGTCCAGACTTGTCGAAAACCGGTTTGAGGCAGGGCATTACGATCTCTTCGTGATCACAAGACCGAAAAACAAGGTGCTCTTTACATCCTGCGGATTTTACCCGCTGGCAGAAACCGAAGCTGTCCTGATGCTGGAGAATAAGAAATCCGGACTGGACAACTATTATAAGAAATTTCTCGCCGGGACAGATACCGATGAGAACGTGGGCTGTATCGTCATGAACTGCAATCCCTTCACGAAAGGTCATCTCGCCCTGATCACTTACGCGGCAAAATCATGTTCCCTGCTCCATATCTTCGTGGTTGAGGAGAACCGTTCCTGTTTCCCGTTTGCAGACCGGCTCCGCCTTGTCCGTGAAGGAACCGATCATCTTCCAAATGTCATCGTACATCCATCCGGTCCATATATGATCTCCAACGCTACATTCCCGACCTACTTCTTAAAGGACTGCGAGGACGCGGCGAAGATCCAGAGTGAGCTCGACATCACGCTGTTCGCGTCGAGGATCGAGCTCCGATCCTTCATATTACAAAACGTTTCGCCGGGGAAGAGCCTTTTGATCCGGTAACAAGACGCTACAACGAGGCGATGATCCGCATTCTCCCAAAATACGGCATCTCCTTCATCAAGATCGACCGGATCACAACAGAGGGACCGGATGGAAAGCCGGAGGTCATCAGTGCTTCCAGAGTTCGCAAACTGTTGGATGAGCAGGGCGTGACCGACGAAGTTCTGTCGCTGGTGCCGGAGTGTACGGCGAAGTATTTAAAGGAAAGCTTTAAGTAACTGCGAATTCTCCTGCAGATCCTGTTCTCTGACGTTTTTTCAGATGCATGATAGCTGAAATGCTGTGCGAAAGTAAAGCGGACATTCGCAATCCGCTTCGCTACTTGCTCATGAACGCAGTCGCTTCGCGATCTGTCAGTGGGAGCTTTCAACTCCCACTGACATAAGCATCCCACTCACCGCTTAGTGCTCCGCGCACTTGAAGCGGGGGAATGCTTATCTGCGTTCAAAAAGTCTTTGCACAGCATTTTCTGCATTTAGGAAGTTCGAACTAAATTCCAAATGGAGTGTTTTTTATGAACCTAAATAATGTAATTACCGGCTCACCAGTGACTTCCGGGGAACTTCGCGCCGCCAGAGACCAGCGTGTCCTGAAAAAATGGGAACTTCTTACCCCCGGCGGGGAGATCTGTCTTGTGGAGTTTTCCTTAAATATTGCCGGGACAGTCAAGACGTTTCCCTTCGCCCGGGCGGCATTCCGGGAGGAAGTACGGGAACTGTCTGACCGCCTCTCCCGTTTCTCTGTTCTGAAAACGGAGGTTTATGAGAAAAATACCGGTGACTGCGCGTTCTTTCTTTTAAAGTCCCAGGCCATACAGGTCAAAAAATTTCTCGTCTCCGTCGAGGAAAGCCACCCTTTGGGCCGTCTCTTCAACCTTGACGTCTGCGGTCCCGATGGAATTTCCGTAAAGCGGCATGATCTCGGACTTCTCCCCAGAACCTGTCTTGTCTGCGGGGAAGATGCCCATGTCTGCGCACAAAAAAAGTCCCATTCCATGGAGCTGATCCAATGGCAGACGGCAAAGCTCTTCCATGAATTCTTCCGGGACCGGGCGGCTGATCAGGCGGCTTCCGCGGCGGTACGGGGACTGCTCTACGAGGTTTCAACCACCCCGAAGCCGGGACTGGTGGATCGGAACAACTCCGGCTCCCACAAAGATATGGACTTTTTTACATTCCTTGACAGCAGCGCCTCCCTGATCCCGTGGTTCCGGGAATTCTTCTGCCTGGGATGGGATCACAGCAGTGAGCCGGACGGACAGCTCTTTGAACGGCTTCGCTACGCCGGACAGCGGGCAGAAACCGCCATGTTTTCCGCCACGGGCGGGATCAACACCCACAAGGGACTTGTCTTTGCCTCGGCAATCCTCTGCGGGGCGCTTGGAAAAGTTCACGCGGGGCGGGAGCTTCCGCTGCCGTTGGAGGATGTGCTTCAGGAATGCAGGAAGTTAGGGGAGTGCTCTCTCGCAGATCTGCATCGACTTCCGAACGTGCAGACTCCGCTTCCCGGTTCCGAAATCCAACATATTTCCGGACATACACCTGACAAGATGCAGTCCGATCCGCAAAGCGCTTCTGCCCCCGACGTCAGAACACATTTCGTATCACTTTCTACGAACGGGGAACGCATCTTTACCGCCTACGGTATCCAGGGTGCCCGCGGTGAGGCGGCTGCCGGTTTCCCATCCGCAGTCCAGATCGGTCTGCCATCCCTGAAAAAATGGCTTTTCTCTGGTTTCTCTTTAAATGACGCCGCCGTCATGGCTCTTCTCACCCTGATCTCTGAAGTTGACGACACCAATATGGTTCACAGGGGGGGGACGGAGCTTGCGAAAAAAAGCAAAGAGCAGGCAAAGCGCCTGCTCTCCACTGTCACAAAAGAAAATTTTAAAGAGACCCTGAACTCCCTGGACCATCAGTACATCACAGACAACTTAAGTCCCGGCGGCTGCGCAGACCTTCTCGCCGTCAGCCTGATGTTCTATTTTCTGGAATCTGCCGGTATGATTGCGAATATTTAAGATGGTCCAAAGGCGCTGCTCATGCCGCGTGGGGACCGCTTCTTTCCACCCTGCCAGTAATTTCTTCTGAGTATGTGAGACCGGCAGCTTCCACCGTTGGCAACTTCTTCTAAATACCTGACTGCTGAAAAGGCCAGCAGCTCTGCTTATCTAAAGAGCTGCTGACCTTTTCTTACTCCATCGTTACCTTCACGCCGTCGTCCTCAGTCCATCTGATCTCATACGTATCTGCAGTGTAGGTAAATCCATTGATCTCCATTTTTCCATCTCCGGTATTCTTGAAGGAAAGGGTGAAATCAGTACAGTCATCCGTGTCTTCTCCCACATACAGATAGAGCGGGCTGTCCGGATCATTCGGCTTTTTCATTATATTTCCGATTTCTTCTGCCATCTCACGCTTATCGAATTCTCCGGAAAGACCATGTTCTGCTTCACAAATTTTAAACGCTTCCGCGATCCGATGTCCCTTTTCATAGAACACTGCGCTCCTCGCGCGATTTACGTAACCATTATAAACTCCAATGCTCACAGAAGCCAGGATCACCATGATGACAATTACCACCATCAGCTCTACTAACGAGTATCCTCCATGATCCAGTCTCTTCATTTTCTGCTTTCTTTTCGCCATACACACCCCCAGCTTTCTTCGTTGAACCGGGGTACCCGATGACATTTTCCGTTATTCTGTTATTCCCCGGCTGGTTATTTGTTACATTGGGTACTTGTAACTGTAAAGTTACAGACAATTGTACTCTTTGTTTATAACATATGGTCACATGGCGTTCTATTGTCCAAATTATGTCACCAGATCAGGCCTGTTCTTTCTCCCGTTCTGCCACTGCCATGGCGATCTTTTCCGGTGTGATCGGGAGTTCGTAGAACCTGGTTCCTGTGGCGTTAAAGATCGCATCCGACACAGCCGGAAGCGGTGTATTGATCACGACTTCACCGATGGATTTCGCGCCAAACGGTCCCGCATCCTCGTAGCTGCTCTCAAACTCTACACAGATATGTCCGATATCGATACGGGTCGGGATCTTATACTGCATCAGGGAGTTCTCCGCAAGTTTTCCCTGTGCATTATAGGTGATATTTTCCGTGAGTGCCATGCCGATTCCCTGAAGGATACCGCCCTCTGCCTGAACTCTTGCCAGGTTCGGGTTCACCGGTGTTCCGCAATCCACGGCAGCCGCATAGTTGATGACCTTCGCCTCACCGGTCTCAAGATCTACCTCGACCTCCGCAGCGCCCACCATGAACGGCGGCGGAGAAAGCGGAGATGAATTCGTCACGGTCGCTTCTAAAGCGATCTCATTTCCGCACATGGAAGCCGTCGCAATATCGGTAAGTGATACCTGTCCGGCAAAATCTTGTCCCGCTCCTTCCTGCGAACGGATTTTCCGTCAAATACGACCTCATTCTCGGACACTTTAAAGTCCGGCACCAAGCTCAGATCTGTTCCCGTATCTTTAATGCACACTGTTCTACGGCTTTTCCGGTTACATATGTCGTACTGGACGCATAGGATCCGGAATCATACGGAGAGGAATCCGTGTCTGCACCAAGAACAATGATCTCCTCCACTGAACACTCCAGCACCTCTGCCGCGATCTGTGCAAGGATCGTATCGCAGCCCGTTCCCATATCGGCAGCGCCGATGGAAAGCGTGTAAAATCCGTCATCATTGACCTTAATCGTCGCACTTCCCACATCGACGGAGGTAATTCCGGAGCCCTGCATCGCCATTCCCATTCCGACAGCACGGACCTTTCCGTTGCCCATATCGCGGACCGGATACTTCTCCTCCCAGCCGATCATCTCCTTCACGCAGGTAAGACAGCGGTCCAACGCACAGCTTGTATTGACCTGACCATAATACGCAGGCATCACATCGCCCTCTCTTACGATATTCTTCTCGCGGATCTCAAAGGGATCCATGTGGAGCTTTGCCGCCAGCTCGTTCACCGCCGACTCCACAGCAAACAATCCCTGAGTCGCTCCGTATCCCCGGTACGCACCTGCGGACATGTGGTTGGTATAGACAACATCGCTCACAAAGCGGAATGCTTTTGCCTTTCCGTAAAGAGGGATCGATTTGTGACCGGAAAGTCCTACGGTGGTCGGTCCATGCTCTCCATACGCGCCTGTATTGGACAGCGTATACATATCGATTCCGTTCACAATGCCGTTTTTATCTGCACCGACCCGCACATGGATCTCCATCTCATGACGCGGGGTGGAGGCAATCATGCTCTCCTCACGGCTGAAAATAATCTTTGACGGCTTTTTCGTCATCCATGTCACATATGCCGGATATACCTCACTGACAGAGGTCTGCTTTGCACCGAAGCCGCCTCCGATCCTCGGCTTGCTGACGCGGATCATGGTCTTCGGAATATGGAGCGCATTGGAGATGATCCGGCGGCAGTGGAAGACGATCTGGGTAGAGCTCACTACGTTTAAACGTCCGTAGGTGTCGATGGTACAGAAGGTACGGAACGTCTCCATCATGGTCTGCTGACACGCCTTCGTATGATAGACCCGGTCGATTACGATCTCGCTGTTCTTTAAGACCTCCTCGACATCTCCGGAGCCGGTCTCGTCATGGGCGCACAGATTTCTCCGGTTATCCGCCCCGACCGGAACCAGGCTCTCCCAGTTCTCCTCCGGATGCACCAGGATCGGATTGTCCTTTGCTTTTCGGAAATCAAGAAGCGGTTCCAGAACCTCATACTGGACCTTGATAAGCTTTAATGCCTTGTCCACACATTTTTCATCACGACCGGCAACGATCGCCACCACATCTCCGACAAACCGTACATGGCGGTCGATCAGCAGGCGATCATACGGGCTCGGCTCCGGGTAGGTCTGACCTGCCTGAGTATATCTTCTTCCGTCCTGTGGGATATCCTCCCATGTATAGATTGCCTCGATGCCGTCCACCTTCATTGCGGCAGCCTTGTTTACGGATGTCACCATCGCATTTGCGTAAGGAGATCGCAGAAGCTTCACGATCAGGCAGTCCTTCGGTGCGATATCATCCACATAGACCGGCTGTCCCGTTACGAGCTGCATCGCGTCCTTTTTCCGTACCGGTTGATTTACATATTTCATGACTTCTCCGACTCCTTTCCGCTTTTTTCCTTTTTCCATGCAAGGAACGCCTGGATCCCGCGGAGCTGTCCCTCATAGCCTGAGCAGCGGCACAGGTTGCCGGCAAGATATTCCCTGATCTCTTCCTCTTCCGGGTACTCGTTTTCCCGGAACAACGCCAGTGCGTTCATGATAAAGCCCGGATTGCAGAAGCCGCACTGCTCCGCGCCCTGATCCGCAATAAATGCCCCAAACTCCTTCGCCTCCTCCTGAAGTCCCTCCAGGGTCGTCACCGTTCTTCCGTCCGCTCTTGCCGCAAGCACCGAACAGGATAATACCGGCTTCTCATCTAAAAATACCGTACAAAGACCGCAGTTGGATGTCTCACAGCCGCGCTTCACGCTGTAGCATCCGTGATCCCGCACAAAATCGATCAAAAGCATGTCCGCGTCGATGTCGGCGGAGATCTTCTTTCCGTTTAATGTCATGGTAATATTCATGATATAATTCCTCTATAAATTTTTTTCACTTTCATCTGATTGATCCGGCTGGAATTCTTCCTTATTTTCCCGCCAGCTTACAGACAGCTCTCCTTACCAGAACTCCCGCCAGGTGTTTCCGGTACTCCGCGCTTCCTCTCGTGTTGGAGCCGGTCTCGACCTGTTCTTTTACACATTTCGCCGCGTTTTCTGCCATGTTTTCCACATCTGCGGCTTGAATATCCGCGTCTGCAAGTTCAAAAAGTACTGCCTTTCCAGGTCTCGCCCCGATGGAAAACCGGTATCCTGCCTCCGTCTTTGCCGCCGCGCAGGTCAATACCGGAAAGTCTGTCTGGCTGTTGCGGACAGACTGGTAATCGAACGCCGCCTTTTCCTTCTTCACGATGAGCCGCACCAGGATGTCCCTGTCATACGGCATCTTCGCGTACTCCTTTAACGGAATGATCCCGCCTTTATAAAGCTCCACATAGCTGTCCATGGCCAAAAACATCGTCAGCACATCGGAAAATCCGTATCTTCCATAAATACTTCCACCCACTGTCGCGAGATTCCGGAACTGGACCCCGACGATATGGCGCACGGACTCCCTCGCCGCGCCGTCCGTGTATGAATTGAGTCCCGGATCAAGCTCCAGGTCTCTCAGTGTCACCATGCAGCCGATCCGGAATTCCTCCCCCGTCTCCTCGATGGTGTCAAGTCCGAGACTGGAGAGATCGATCGCCGTACCGATCTGCATCTTTCCCATTTTCAGCCAGACCATACCGCCGAGCACGCGGTTGCTCTTCTTCTGATTTAACTGCCATGCCTCTTCCAGACTTTCCGCACGTTTATATTCCCTGATAACTCTCATTCTTTGCTCCTTGTCGCTACAAAAACTTCATATCTGTCCAGCATTTTCACAGCCTGCGCAGACAAGCGTGTAATCCCTATCGAACAGTTGTAAAATATACTTTAATTTTAACATACTTTCTGTTATAATTCCGTTGTAGTTAAAAAAACATAACGAAATTTCAACACAAAAATATTGAAAGAGGACAAAAGATCATGAAAAAAAATCTCAAGAAGCTTTCCGCCCTGCTCTTAGCTCTCGCATTATCCGTGAGCACAACTGCATGTGGAAACAGCACTGCATCCACGACGACCGCGGCTGAGACAGCTGCTGAAGTTACCACAGAAGCCGCATCCGAATCCGCTGCTGAGACATCCGCGGCGGCCGGCGACGAAATGACTGTCACCTATCCAGTCACCATCACCGACCATCTTGGCCGTGAGGTTACGATCGAGAAACAGCCGGAATCCTTCGTCAGCGGCTACTATATCTCCACAAGCCTGCTGATCGCCCTTGGTCTCGATGACCAGTTAGTCGGCGTTGAGGCAAAGGCCGATAAGAGAAACATCTACAAATTAAGCGCTCCGGAACTCACAGAACTCCCGTCTGTCGGAACAGCGAAAGAGTTTGACCTTGAAGGCTGTGCCGCATTAAAGCCGGACCTTGTGATCGTTCCAACAAAGTTAAAAGATTCCATCCCGGCTATGGAAGAGCTTGGTCTCACCGTAATCGCTGTAAATCCAGAAGACCAGACAAAGTTATTCGAGACCATTGACATGATCTCCACAGCCGCAGACGTAGTTGAGAAAGGTCAGGAGCTGGAGTACTGGATCTCCGACGCTCTTGAGAGCTTAAAGAAATCCCTCGACGGCGTTGAGACTCCGTCCGTATACCTTGCAGGCAACAGCGCTCTGTTACAGACCGCTGGTCCGGAGATGTATCAGTCCACCCTGATCGAGAACGCCGGCGGCGTGAACGCGGCTTCCGACATCACTGATACATACTGGGCAGATACTTCCTACGAGCAGATTCTCTCCTGGAACCCAGACTACATCGTACTCGCTGCTGACGCTGACTACGATGTTGACTCTGTTCTGAACGATTCCGCTCTCGCTGACTGCACAGCTGTAAAAGAAGGACACATTGCCCAGATCCCGAGCGACATCGAAGCTCTCGATTCCCCGGTACCGGCAAGCTTTTTAGGCAGCTACTATGTCGCTTCCATTCTTCACCCGGACGTTATAACTGAAGACGATTTCAAGACTACAGAAAAGAATTTCTATGAAACATTCTATGGCTTCACTCCGGAAAACGCAAACTGATTCCAACCGGACAATGGCAATTTTAACTCTGGCGATGACATTTCTTGTCATCGCCTTTGTTTCAGCACTGACTACCGGAAAGTACCCGATCTCCCTGGCGGATCTTTGCGCAGGGGAACCAATGGCGGTCCGCACCTTTACCATACTCCGCCTGCCCCGCGCCCTCATGGGACTCGTCGGCGGCTTTGGCCTCGGTGTGGCCGGGTTCGTCTACCAGACGGTCTTCCGGAACCCGCTGGCGTCCCCCGATATCATCGGCGTCTCTTCCGGTGCCAGCGCAGGTGCCGCCTTCGCAATCCTTTTTACCTCCACTGCATCGCCGTCCACCACGGTCTTCGCGTTTGTCGGCGGACTTCTCGCAGTTTGTCTGTCCCTTGGGCTCACCGCCCTTTCCCCAGTAAAGGAACACTCTTCCATTGTTCTAGCGGGGATCGCGGTCCACTCCCTGGCGCAGACATTTCTCATGGTGCTGAAGCTTATGGCTGACCCGGAAAAACAGCTGGCTTCCATCGAATACTGGATCATGGGAAGTCTTGCGGGCGTCACTGCCTCGAAGATCCCGTTCCCTGTTGTGATCATTCTGTTTAGCTCCGCCGTTATTTTCCTGCTCCACCGCCATGTACTGGCGCTGTCGGTGCAGGAGGACGAGGCACGAATGCTGGGTGTCTCTGTCCAGAAGACCAGGTTTTTCGTGCTTTTCCTCGCGACACTCACGGTGGCTGCCGCAGTCAGCGTCACGGGACTTATCAGTTTTATCGGTCTTCTCGCCCCACACACGGCGAGACTTCTCACCGGGCACAACAGGCGGTCATCCTGTCTTTTGAGCGGGATCATCGGAAGTGTCCTGCTGCTCACTGCGGACGTATTGGCGAAGTCCCTGACTGCGGTGGAATTGCCTGTGAGTATCTTCACATCGCTTCTCGGTGCACCGTTTTTGATCTATCTGATTCTCGCGGAAAGGAGGAGCTGAGTCAAAATGGCTGATTTTTTTTCTGTTCAGGATATCTCCCTCTGTCTCGGCGGACGGCAGATCCTGGATCATGTCTCCTTTTCTGTTGACACACCAGGACGCGTGATCGGACTTCTGGGGCCAAACGGAGGTGGAAAGACCACACTTCTCCGGGCCATCTGCGGGGAATTGCCCCATGACGGGCATGTTTTTCTTGAAGGTGCTGAGCTCGCCGGACTGCGTTCAAAGGAACTGGCACGGCGGGTCAGCTATATTCCGCAGCAGAGCGGGATCTCGATCTCCATGAGTGCCATAGATGTGGTGCTGATGGGATTTTATCCAAAATTAAAGCTGCTCAGCCAGCCGTCCGCGGATATGAGAGCGGCAGCACTCCGGGCTCTGGAACAGGTCGGGATGGCTGGTCTCGCAGACCGGGATTATCTGACGCTCAGCGGTGGAGAAAAGCAGCTTGTGATCCTGGCCCGGACGCTGGTGGAAGACACGAAGCTGCTGCTCTTCGACGAGCCGGACAGTTCGCTGGATCTCGGAAATAAGTACCGGATGGTGCGGATGATCATGGAATTAGTGCATGGGCGTCCTGGAAAAGCTGGTCTGATCTGCCTTCATGACCCGGTTCTGGCGCTTGCCTGCTGTGACACGCTGATGCTTTTAAAAGATGGCCGCCTGATCTGCACGCTGCAGCCAAAAACTGACTCTGTCCATGATATGGAAAAGGCGTTTTCTGAAATTTATGGGGCGGTAAGACTTGTTGCTGTTGCGGATCCGGAAATCTCGAACCATAAGCGGCTCATCCTGCTTCCCCTTCTGTAATTATTCTGCTGCGGATCTTTCTCCCGCAGTGCTGAATCATTTTGCTGTTTCCAGATTGGCATTTATGATATTATGGTAACTGTTCAGTATTCTCACAGTTATATATTATGATCATAATAATTCTTGAAAGAAGGTGTTCTCCATGATATCCGACATCCGAGTTTTTCTCTGCGACGATGACCACCTCCGATTCTTTGGTGAAGGTCCCTGCCGTCTGCTCCATCTGATCGAGGAGACCGGTTCGCTGCGGGCGGCGGCGATGTCTATGGGGATGGCGTATACGAAGGCACTTGCCATCATGAGGCGAGCTGAAAAGAATCTCGGTTTTCCGCTCACGGCCCGCCGGATCGGCGGAAAAGGCGGCGGAGGAAGTGTCCTGACGCCGAAAGCAAAGGAGTTTTTACATGACTATGAAACCTACCGTGACGCCTGTATTCAAAGCAGCCGCGAGCTCTATACTCAGATCTTTTCTAAATATGCAGATGGTGGAGAAGACGGGGAATAAATTTGTGTCTGAAACAGCGGCAGCTGCAGGTATTCATAAAAAACGGCATTTGGTCATAACTGGCAGCCGGGGAATCGGGAAGAGCACGCTGCTGAGAGAAATTCTGGCACTGCCGTACTTTTCTGATTTAGGACCATTTCCAGGATTTACAACGCAGGCGTTTCCGCGCGACCGTGTGGAATTGACAGATAATCTTACTGGTGAAACTGCGAGAATCGGATCCTGCCATCCACATAAGTCCTTCGCTGTTCCAAATTTCTCTGCAGATAATTTTGTGCAAAAAGCTTGTGCTGCTGATTCTGCGCATCCTGATGCTCAACGATCCGGCAACCAAATGACACCGGATATGGATGGCTTCCTTGGAGTCGGTATCGCTTCTATTACCCGTGCCGTTGAGTCCGCGTCCCAATGGGCGGTAATCGACGAACTCGGCTATCTGGAAAGCTCCTGCCCGGAATTCTGCGATGCTGTTTTCCGACTTTTTGACAAGAAACAGGTCATCGCTGTTCTCCGCAGCCAATCCACACCGTTTCTCGACGCACTGCGGGCACGGAACGACGTGTTCGTGCATGACCTGGATCATCCGCTTCTGCCCATCGGATGCGTGATCATGGCATCCGGGCTTGGAAAAAGGTTTGGCTCCAACAAACTTATGGTAGATTTCAATGGAAAGCCAATGATCTCCCGGATCTTATCCGCCACCGATGGTGCACTTTTTGCTGCCCGGATCGTTGTGACGAGATCCAGGGAAGTTGAAGCATTTTGTCGAGAGCGAAAGATTCCGGTCCTTCTCCATGCAATGCCCTACAGAAATCACACGGTCCATCTTGGACTGTCTGCCTTATTGAAGGAATATCCGGAACTTGCGGGGTGTATGTTTGCGCTGGGGGATCAGCCGCTGTTAACAAAAGAGACACTTGAAGCTATGGTAATAACATTTTCGCAGTATTATCAAACTGCCTCTCCGATTTTCCGCCTGGCAGCTATCGCTGAGGATGATTCTATAATTCCTGGAAACCCAATTCTTTTCGGGAACCGATATTTTGAGGAGCTTCTCACACTCCCGGACAATCACGGCGGCAATGTTCTGCTGAAAAAATATCCCGACGTTGTCCGGTATTTCCCGATTTCCCCGCAGGTGATCCTCTGGAACTCGCTGACGCGGACACCCCGGCAGAACTGGAGCAACTAAAAAAAGCGGAATTTAACCGGTAAGCGACACCTCGGTATCGCCCGGATAAATTCCGCTTTTTTATTAACCCTGCGCACAGATTTCTTATCAAAAAATTTTCAACGTACTTGATCGGGTCATTTTAACGATTTCAAGTATTTTATAAACGTTCAGCGCAAATCCCATCATTTTTTATCATTCGGAAGCACAATATTCAACAAAATCGCAACCATAGCCGCCGGAACAATTCCGGAACCGCCGAAGATCAGCTGGATCGCCTGCGGGGTCTGAGCTAAGATTGCCGTGTTCGCTCCCATTCCATAACCAACTCCAAGCGCTACAGAAACGATAGTCAGGTTCTTCGCTGTCATCTTCTCCTTTGTGACCAGCTGGATTCCGCTGATCACGATGGATGAGAACATCATAACGGCTGCGCCGCCGAGAACAGCCTGCGGCATAATAGAAACGATGGCGCCCAGCTTCGGAACAAGACCGCAGAGGATCAGGAATACCGCGCCTGTCGCGAGAGCGGTACGGTTCACTACTTTTGTCATCGTAACCAGTCCGACGTTCTGGCTGAAGGAGGTGTTTGGAAGAATTCCGAACAGTGCCGCGAAAGAAGAGCCGATACCGTCGCAGATCACGCCGCCGGAAAGCTCCTTATCTGTCGCCTCACGGTTCATTCCGCCTTCAATAACACCGGAGATATCTCCGACCGTCTCAACAGCTGTTACGATAAACATGATGAGGATCGGCGCGATGGCACGGGCATCAAACACCGGCTTCACCGGAAGAAATTCCGGAATGCTGATCCAGCTTGCCTGGGCGACTTTGTCCCAGTTCAGGACCCATGCTTTCGTGTACTCGGCTCCGTCTGCCGTGATTCCCGTTGTCGGAAGAACCAGGCTCATAACAAATGCCGCAATATATCCCGCAATGATTCCGATGAGAATTGCGGAGTTGCTTGCCATTCCGTTGGTCCAGTGTTTCACAGTAAGGATCACCACAAGGACAAAGATCGCCAGGAGAAGGTTCTCCATAGAGCCAAAGTCCTTCGCGCCGCTTCCGCCGCCGAAAGAATTGATCCCGACGGAGATCAGGGACAGTCCGATGGACAATACAACCGTTCCCGTTACAACTGCCGGGAAAAATTTACGCAGCGGCTTGATAAAGAATCCGAGAACACTCTCAAAAAGACCGCCGAGAATTGACGCTCCCATGATCGCGCCATAGGTGGCGAGTCCGCCGCCCATAGTGTCCGCCACACTCTTGAAAACTCCGATGAAACCGGAGCTGGTTCCCATGATGATCGGAACTTTACCTCCGATCGGACCGATCGCATAGAGCTGGACCAGAGTCACAACTCCCGCTACAAACATCGCGTTCTGTAAAAGACAGACCTGAAGATGGGCGAACTCCTCGCTTCCACTGATTCCGCATGCGCCGCAGATAATGAGAAGCGGGGTCAGGTTTCCGACAAACATCGCCAACACATGCTGGAGTCCAAGTGGAATCGCACGTTTCAACGGCATTTTTCCATAGAAATCATACATCGCCTGATCCGTTATCTTTTCTTTTCCCATACGTTTTTCTCCCCTGATGTAAATTTTTTCAGCTGCCTGTGTATGTACAGCCGTAATTTTCCACTGTCCCATCTGAATTCCGGCACGATTGCCATCGACAGGTTCACTTATTAACAGTGATTATTTTTTGTACCGTCATTATAAGCAAAAAAAGACAGCATGTAAATATGCTGTCGAAAATTTATATGTTCTTTTTTCGTTCTGGATCGTCAGTGTCGGATGCCTCCGCTGCAGCATGCAGACTTTTCAGTTCGGAAATCCTTATCTATGTGGAGTAACGAGATCAGGACTCTTCCCCCTCATTGGCTTCTTCCATGGTGACGACAGCCTGGGATCTTTCATCCGTATAATGGATCCGCAGAACTGCCTGAGGCCAGTTGAGCTGGATGTGGGCGGTCTTGTTCTGCTCGGCTCCGGCTTTTTCGATAAGTTCAATGAGTTCTTTCAGAACCTCACGGGTCAGGTAGCCGCCGCGCCAGTGGAATGTAAGTGTTTTATTCTTCTTTGCAGTCTGCCGGGAGCGCTTGTAAACTTCCTCCGTCTTTGTGAAGGAAAGTTTTTTCTCTTTATAGTAAAAGTGATCACCGTCCGTACAGGCCGGGGCGGGGGCGATCAACGGCTCATGGTCGCGGAAGACCGCCTTATCGTCCAGATTGAAGTAGTCGTAGCGGATCTCACCGCCGGTCTCAACGCATTTTCCAAGGCTGTTGTCGAAGGTGGCATCCAGGTGATAGCAAGTCTTACCGATCTTCACGATATTCCATGTATGGCGGTACTTGATCCCTTTTTCCGGATTGTTGCCGCATAAGGCGATCATACACCAGATTCCAAGCGCGTCGCAGAGGATCTTGACCGACTTTGCGATCCCCTCGCAGACGCCGACACCATGACCTAACGGTCCGATAATTTCATGGGAATAGGGCTTTTTCAGTTTATCGTAGTGGATATTCTCACAGATAAAATCGTGGATATACTTTTCCTTTTCCAGCTCCGGGAGCTTTGCCGCCGGTCTTGCGAGCTTTTCCACCCGGGCATTCATGGCTTTCTGGTGGTCTTTGATCTTGCTCTTCTCAAAAAGGTATTCCGGGATGAAGATCAGATTCGGGGAATCCGCGAAATACCGGTATTTAAAGCTGGACACCCAGAAGATCTCCGGGTGGTCAAGGCGGAGCTCAAAAAAAATATCGCTTAAGGCGTGACCGTCGATCCGGGGGATCTGGAAAGAGTCAGCAAGGCTTAATAGTCCCTGCTGCATGGCACGGTAAACAGCCTGTCGCTCTTTGTCCATGTGATTATAATAAAATGGTTCCATGATAGTTGTGATCCTTTCAAAGCTCTAAAGATTTACCCGACTCAGTATAACGTATTTTTAAATGCTTTTCCAGTTAAATTCTGTGAAAAACATTAACTGTACAATCGCTGTAAGGTTTAATATTTTTGTGCGCCAGTGCGTCAACGCAGAATTGGCTCGTGCGTCCGCGCAAAGCGAAAGAAGACCGCCCATCACCAGCACAACACTGACAACAGGCGGTCTTCACATATTCATATTTTATTCCCCGCACTCTCCAGCAGCTGCCCGATCTTCGAAACAAACAGATCGAACGCAACATCATTCTTTCCGCTGTTGATAACGATATCGGCGAGAGCCCTCGTGGGCTCTACATACATGTAGTGCATGGGTTTTACGGTTGTTAAGTACTGAGTGATGATTCCCTTCAGGTCGCGGCCGCGCTCCTCTACGTCGCGGACGATGCGGCGGAGGATCCGCTCGTCAGCGTCGGCTTCCACATAGACTTTGATGTCCAGGAGGCTGCGGATCCGCTCGTCGGCGAGAAGCAGGATGCCCTCAACGAGGATGATCGGTCTCGGCTCGATCTTGATGATCTCGCTGGATCGGTTGTGCTGGCTGTAGTCGTAGACCGGACACTCGATGGTCTTTCCGGCTTTCAGCTCCTTTAGGTGCTCCACCAAAAGATCTGTCTCCAGGGAATCCGGATGGTCATAGTTGACCTTCACACGCTGCTCAAACGGGATCCCGTCCTGTCTGCGGTAATAGTTGTCGTGGTAGATCACGACAACATCATCCCCAAAGTACTGCCTGAGCCTGTTCGTAAATGTCGATTTTCCTGAGCCAGACCCCCCGGCAATTCCGATAATAATAGGTTCCATATCGATTACCTCGTAAGACCGAATTCTTCCGGCATAAATCTCGGGCAGATATTCTCTGTCGTGCAGATCACCGTTGCCGCAAGTCTTGTGCCGATTCCGCATGCCTCCTGCAGCGTCTTGCCGTAGGTAAGTCCGATGCAGACGCCGGAAAAGAACGCGTCCCCGGCTCCCGTCGTGTCCACGATATCGATCTTACGTCCCGGATAAATTCCGGTGTGCCCGTCCGAATCAACAAAGACAGCTCCGTCTCCTCCCATGGTGACCACCATGCGGGAGATCTTCGCGGAACGGATCCGGTCCGGAAGAATTGCCGCTAACTCTGCCGGAGTCATATGATCATAGTCTTCCGAGAACAGGATTCCCGCCTCCTGCTGATTGCACACAAAACATGCAGTTCTGCGGATAAAATCTCTTCTCTCCACAGCGATCGTCATATTGGATACAAGCGCATAGACCTCTTTGTGATACTTTTCCGCATACATGAAGGTCTTTTTCACGATCTCCTTGTCCGTATCGATCTCGATCGCAATGCTGTCCGCATCCTTAAAGATCTCGTCCCCGTGCTCATCTAAGATCTGCTCGATGGGCTTGTGGTCCGGTCTCTTTGAGATGGATGCCACCACGTCTCCCTCATGATCAAAGACGGCCAGCCATGTTCCCATGCCGTCCTTGACCTTCTTCATATACTTCGTTTCGACTTTATGGCGTTTCAGCTTCTGGATCACATCGTCTCCCATGGCGTTGTCATCCACCGCACTGATAAATGTCGGTTTCAGCTCGATATTTGCGATGTTCTCCGCCACGTTTCTCGCAACGCCGCCGTGGATCTGGATCACAGTTCCGGCATTTCTTCCCTGCGGAATATAAGGGGACAGGGAATACCCCTTAATATCTATAAACACATCTCCGATTACTACAATTCCCATCGTAATTCTCCTTTATCTATGTCCTTTATCTCTGACCTTTATCCTGTTGGGTCATTTGGGATATGATCCTTTGTGGTGTAATCTTAACACATGTTAAAATGCGTGGCAAGAGTCAGTTCTGTCATGATCTTCTCTCTTGAGGTCATATCCAAAAAAGATCCTGGCCGGAGGCATTGCTGCTTCCAGGCAGGATCTTTCTTCTATATAAAATAAGATTCCGTGTAACTGTTCAGTACCCTCACAGTTACGATTCAGTTACTTGTTCTCAATATCCATGATCATATCAACACGTCTCTGATGACGTCCGCCCTCGAAGCTTGCGCCAAGCCACTCGTCGACGATCATCTTTGCCAGTTCGCTTCCAACGACGCGTGCACCAAACGCGAGGATGTTGGAGTTGTTGTGCATTCTGGAAAGCTTTGCTGTGTACGGCTCGCTGCAGACGCATGCGCGGATGCCTTTTACCTTGTTTGCTGCCAGGGAGATACCAACGCCTGTTCCGCAGATAGCGATTCCGAGGTCTGCCTCGCCGTCAGCGACAGCACGGCCGACTTTCTCACCGTATACCGGATAGTCACAGCTCTCCGTGGAGTCGGTTCCGAGGTTTAATACTTCGTAGCCTTTGCTCTCAAGATGCTCTTTGATGATGTTCTTCAGCTCTACTGCAGAATGGTCATTTGCGATTGCGATTTTCATTTCTTTCTTCTCCTATGATTGTGATAGTGTAACCGGTACATGTCACCAGTTTACATAATATTTTGAATCCGTCCAGAAAACTGTCCGGCTTCATGCGAATATTTAATTATCACCGTCATCCGCATTCTCAACCTGAAAAAATATCTGGATCAGGTCGAGTCTGGATGTCATGGACACTAAGAGCATGTCCATAGCGGTGATAGCGGCCATGGATTCCACCACAACGACAGCTCTCGGAACAACCACCGGGTCGTGGCGCCCGTGGATCACGAGATCGATATTCGCGCCGTCCTTTGTGACGGTCTCCTGGGACTTTGCGATAGACGGGGTCGGTTTGAAGGCCGCCCGGAATACCACATCGCTCCCATCGCTGATTCCTCCGAGAACGCCGCCAGCATGGTTCGTCTCCTTTACGATCTTGTCCCCGTTCATTCGGAACTCATCGTTATTCTCAGATCCGCATGCCTTTGTTGCGGCAAAACCGTCACCGATCTCAAAGCCCTTGACGGCACCGATGGAGAGGATTGCCTTTGCGAGGTTCGCGTCCAGCTTCTCAAATACCGGCTCGCCGAGGCCTACCGGAAGACCGGAGATCACGCACTCGACGACACCGCCGACGGAGTCGCATTCCGCGATCTTCTGGTCAAGATAATCCTCTGCTGCCTTTGCTGCCTCCGCATCCGGAAGACAGAAGCGGTTATTCTGGATCTCAGCGAGATCCATCCGCTCCGGGGAGACTTCCACCGGTCCGATGGACTTCGCATATGCGGTCACGGAGATATTCAACTGTTTTAAGAACTTCTCTGCGATGGCACCTGCTGCGACGCGGCCGATGGTCTCCCGGGCGGAGGAACGTCCGCCGCCGCGGTAGTCGCGGAACCCGTATTTTTCTTCAAAGGTATAATCCGCATGACCCGGGCGGAAACAGGAAACGATATTGGAGTAATCCCTGGATCTCTGGTCCGTGTTCCGGACAATCATGGAAATTGGTGTTCCCGTAGTCTTTCCCTCGAAGACACCGGAGAGGATCTCGACCTCATCGCCCTCTTTTCTCTGGGTCGTAAAACGGCTCTGGCCAGGTTTTCTGCGGTCTAAGAGCTTCTGGATATCGGATTCGTCCAGTGGAAGACCCGCCGGGCAGCCGTCGACAACAACGCCGATGGCCTTCCCGTGGGATTCTCCCCAGGTCGTTACTTTAAATATTGTGCCGATGGTAGAACCTGCTGCCATGTTATGTTAATCTCCAATCTTTACAATTTCACAGCAGTTTGGCTCGTTGACCGTAATGCTGCGGTCGCTCATGACGAGAAGACCTTTTTCATAGTCGATCTTAAAGAAGGAAATACTTCCCTCGTGGTTGATGGATGCCAGATGCTTTCCGTCCGGGAAGATCGCGATGTCCTTCGGGTAATCACCGCTGATCGGGAGACAGAAGCGCATTGTCAGCATGCCGGTCTCATCATCGCGGTCGTACATGGATACCGTATTGTCTCCGGCGTTGCTGCAGAATAAGTGCTTCTCATCCGGGGAGAGGTGCATCGCGCAGGCTGCGGTCAGCTGGTTCGGCTTGCTTCCTGTGGAAGGAATCGTCTGGATCTTCTCCACGATCGGAACGCGCTCACCCTCCTTATAAGAATAAACCTCGATCGTATTTTTCATCTCATAGAGAACATAGAAGAAACGTCCGTCGGAGCTGAACATAAAGTATTTCGGAGCGGATTCCAGCTCGCAGCGGATCGTGTCCACGAGAGTGATCTTTCCGTCCTTGTGGTCGAAACGGTAGACCTTGATCTGGTCGATTCCAAGGTCCGCCACCATTAAGAAACGCTCGTCCGGAGTCAGGCGGCTGCAGCTCACATGCGGGCGGAAGCTGCGCTCCGCAACGGATCCGAGTCCCTTGTGGAAAACGCCGTCGGCGATCTGGCCCACGGCGCCGTCCTTATTCAGGTTGAGGACCGTGATCTTTCCGTCATGGAAACCGGAGATAAAGATATAGTCGTCGGCTTTGCTTGTTGAGAGATGGCATCCGCGCATGCCCCTGATATTTGCGCTGTTTAAGCGGGCAAGGCTTCCGTTCGAAAGAACGCGGAACGCCACAACACCCTCATCGGCGATGGAGTAGAGGATCTGTCCGTTCTGGGACGCTTTCAGATAGGAAGAATTATCGACCTCCACTTCGCAGCGGTAGATGAATTTTCCAGCCTCAACATCCACATCATATACAGTGATTCCCTTTGCCTTTCCCGTGTAGGAATAAGAACCCACATAGGCCATGTATTTTCCAGTCATAGGTAATTTCCCCTTTACTTTCGATTCTCCGAAAATGCCTCGTCCGGCAATGTTTCGGAATTTCATAGATATGCTCATTTTATCATAATCTGCCCCGTTTGTTAATCGAAATCTGAAAAACTCCGGGAATCGTACGAAAGAAAAAACATACCTCAGATTTTATTTCGAAACGGGGGCGGAAATCTATTGACAGAACAGGGAAATCATGAGTAAATATACACGATGAAATTCTTGTCGTACAGTCATTTTTTGTGCTGTTCTGCGTCGAAAGGCGGCAGGACGTTTGAATATTTTTACATTCAGGAGGAAAAAAGAATGGAGCATCCGCTCATTGATTTGTCCCATATTTGGAAGAGCTATGACGGGGATCTGATCCTTGATGATCTGAGCCTTTCTGTAAAGGAAAATTCCTTTGTGACGCTGCTCGGTCCGAGCGGCTGTGGAAAGACCACAACTTTAAGGATCATCGGTGGATTCGAAAAACCTGACAAAGGCCAGGTGATCTTTGACGGCGAAGATATCACAAACACACCGCCGAATAAACGCCAGTTAAATACAGTTTTCCAGAAATACGCCCTGTTCACCCACATGAGCATTGCGGAGAATATCGCGTTCGGTCTGAAGATCAAAGGCAAATCAAAGAGCTATATTGACGATAAGATCAAGTACGCGCTGAAGCTCGTAAACCTGGACGGTTTCGAGAACCGCAGCGTGGATTCCCTGAGCGGCGGCCAGCAGCAGCGGATCGCCATTGCCCGCGCCATCGTAAACGAGCCGAAGCTTCTTCTTCTCGATGAGCCGCTCGGTGCCCTGGACTTAAAGCTGCGCCAGGACATGCAGTATGAGCTGATCCGCTAAAGAATGAGCTGGGCATCACCTTCATCTACGTTACCCATGACCAGGAAGAGGCACTGACCATGTCCGATACCATTGTTGTCATGAATCAGGGCTACATCCAGCAGATGGGTACCCCGGAGCAGATCTACAACGAGCCGGAGAACGCGTTCGTGGCTGACTTCATCGGCGAGAGCAATATCGTGGATGGTACGATGATCCACGATGAGCTTGTTGAGATCTTCGGCGCGAAGTTTGCCTGCGTGGATAAGGGATTCGGAAACAATAAACCTGTGGACGTCGTGATCCGCCCGGAGGACATCGACCTTGTGAAACCGGAGGACGGCACGCTTCAGGGCGTTGTCACGCACCTGATCTTCAAGGGCGTTCACTACGAGATGGAAGTTACCACCCCGGACGGCTTCGAGTGGCTGGTCCACAGCACGGACATGTTCCCGGTCGGACAGAAGGTCGGCATTCATGTGGATCCCTTCGATATCCAGATCATGAACAAGCCGGAGTCCGAGGACGAGGAGGCCGTGGGAGTCAATGAATAGAAAAGCATCCAGATTTCTGGCTTATCCTTATATGATATGGATGGCAGGATTTACGGTGATCCCTCTGCTCATGGTATTCTACTATGGATTGACGGACCGCAGCGGGGCATTCACCCTGGCAAACATCCTGGCCATCGGTTCCTCTGAGCATCTGAAGGCCCTCTGGCTCTCCCTGGCGCTCGCGGGAGTCAGCACCGTGATCTGCCTCCTTCTGGCGTATCCGCTGGCGCTGATCTTAAGAAAACGCCATATCGGAAAAGGCAGCTTCGTGGTATTCATCTTCATTCTCCCGATGTGGATGAACTTTCTCTTAAGAACCATGGCATGGCAGACACTCCTCGAGAAGAACGGCGTGATCAACACCTTCCTCACAATGCTGCATCTGCCGAACATTGCGATCATCAACACACCGGCGGCCATCATCCTCGGCATGGTCTACAACTTCCTGCCGTTTATGGTACTGCCGATCTACAATACCCTTGCGAAGATCGATGACAACGTGATCAACGCGGCCAGGGACCTGGGCGCGGACAACTACCAGACGCTCACAAAGATCCTGCTTCCACTAAGCGTTCCTGGAATCGTCAGCGGGATCACGATGGTATTCGTACCGGCACTCACCACCTTCGTGATCTCGAACCTCCTGGGCGGCAGCAAGATCCTGCTCATTGGAAACGTCATCGAGCAGGAATTCACAAAGGGAAGCAACTGGAACCTCGGTGCCGGACTTTCCATCGTGCTCATGGTATTCATCCTTCTCAGCATGACCATGATCGCAAAATACGATAAGGATGGGGAGGGATCTGCATTCTGATGAAAACCGCAAGAGAAAGATTTAAGAAATTTATTGAG
>SCPN01000083.1_pt1 | contig 35538 bp, 53 predicted proteins | sample 6106831 | NCBI WGS metagenome assembly SCPN01 (sample SAMN10720447, study PRJNA508395) | human gut metagenome | isolation source: Participant 1, 0 month
GCATCTCACTGTGAAGGTCAATTGCCTCACAGCAAAGCCGGAGGATCTCCATGGGTGCGGCGGCGGCGTCTCGCAGACAACGCTCCATCACCTCACCCCGGCTCGGGTCCTCCTTCGGGATGGCGTAGGCCCGCGGAGGGCTCAAATGCGGCGGCGTCGGTATCCACCAGGCCCAGCAAACGGGCACGGAGGTCCTCCGCCCGCGCCATCAGGGCCTTGACATCCTCCTCCACTGCGGCGTATTTTTGCTTGCCCACGGTGTAGTTGCCAACCATGGTACAGGGCCGCGCCCAGGGCGCCCGCCAAGGCGGAAGCCCTCCGCCGCCGGGGACGGGGGCCTTGGAGGCCAGTGCGTCCAGAAACGCGCCGCAGCTCTGTTCCGCGGTATTCATTCGCAATCCCTCCTTCATGATTCAGATAGGTGGCCTACGGCCGCCTATCTGCCGTTTCAATGGGCTCAAAACAGGCCGGAGATTCTGCCGTTCTCGTCTACGTCCACCTTTTCGGCCGCGGGCACTTTGGGCAGGCCGGGCATGGTCATGATGTCGCCGGTGAGGGCGACCAGGAACCAGCGCCGGCGGACACCTTAATATTGCGTACCGTGATGGTGAAGCCCTGGGCGCGCCAGAAGGGCGGCGTTATCAGAGAAGGAGTACTGAGTCTTGGCCATGCAGATGGGCAGGGAGCCAAAGCCCAGCTCAGTGAGCTCCGCCGCCTGCTTTTGGGCGGTGGGGGTGAGCACCACGCCGTCGCCGTGATAGACCTTCGTTACGATAGCGGCCAGCTTGTCCTCAATGGAGGCGTCCAGCTCGTAGGAGAAGGTGAAGTGGTTGGGCGCATCGCAGAGGCGGATGACCTCCTCGGCCAGGGCAACGCCACCCTCGCCGCCCTTGGCCCACACCTCGGAGGGCTACGTTCACCCCAGTGCGCGGCAGCGGTTCTCCACCAGCTCCAGCTCCGCCTCGGTGTCGGTGGGGAAACGGTTAACGGCCACCACACAGGGCAGGCCGTAGACCTCGGTGATATTTGCCACGTGCTGGAGCAGGTTGGGAAGGCCGGCCTCCAGGGCGGCCAGGTTTTCACTCCCCAGCTCGGCTTTGGGGCAGCCCCCGTGGTGCTTGAGGGCGCGGACAGTAGCCACCACCACCACCGCATCGGGGTGGAGCCGGGCCAGACGGCACTTAATATCCAGGAACTTTTCCGCGCCCAGATCGGCGCCGAAGCCGGCCTCAGTGATCACATAGTCGCCCATCTTGAGGGCCACCCGGGTGGCCATGACGGAGTTGCAGCCGTGGGCAATGTTGGCAAAGGGGCCGCCGTGGATGAAGGCGGGGGTGCCCTCCAGTGTCTGCACCAGGTTGGGCTTGATGGCGTCCTTGAGCAGGGCGGCCATAGCTCCCTCGGCCCTGAGATCGTGGGCGGTTACGGGGGCGCCGGAGCGGCTGTAGGCCACCACCATCCGGCCCAGCCGAGCCTTCAGGTCGGTGAGGCTGTCGGCCAGGCAGAGGACGGCCATGATCTCCGAGGCCACGGTGATGTCGAAACCGTCCTCCCGGGAACACCGTTGACCTTGCCGCCCAGGCCGCACACGATGTTGCGCAGCTGGCGGTCGTTCATGTCCACGCAGCGCTTCCAGGTGATACGCCGCACGTCGATGTCCAGAATATTGCCCTGCTGAATGTGGTTGTCCAGCATGGCGGCCAAAAGGTTATTGGCTGCGCCGATAGCATGGAAGTCGCCGGTAAAGTGGAGGTTGATGTCCTCCATAGGGATAGCAGGCGTAGCCGCCGCCAGCCGCGCCCCTTGACGCCGAAGACGGGCCCCAGAGAAGGCTCCCGCAGGGCGACAACCGTATTCTTGCCAAGGCGGCGCATGCCGTCCGCCAGACCCACCGTGGTGGTGGTCTTGCCTTCGCCCGCCGGGGTTGGATTGATGGCGGTCACCAGAATCAGTTTTCCATCGGGGCGGTCCGCCCGGTCGTCCAGCAGCTTCAGATCGATCTTGGCCTTGTATTTTCCGTAGTACTCCAGGTATTCCTCGTCCACACCGGCCACGGCTGCAATGTCCCGAATGGGCTTTATCGCACAGGCCTGTGCGATTTCAATATCCGACTTCACTTCCACATCCACACACTCCTTTATACACTTCGGCTGGAAAAGAGAGAGGAAGATGGCGGTGTGCCCCCGACATCTTCCGTTTACCTTCCAGAATTTCAAGTTTATCGTAACATCCTTTGCCCGCCTTGTCAACCGGAGGTGGAACGGAAATGGAAGGTCCGGGGACAAAACGGAAAAGGCAAATTCAGCTTGCCTAGGGCTTGTTTGAAAATTGGCGATGTGTCCAGCGGCGAGGAATTTTGGGCCGCTGGCAAGCAATTTTTTCGCAGGAATCCTGACGGATTTCAAGGAAAAATTGCGCCGTCCAGTGGTCAAAAGGCCCGTCGATTGGGCATGTCGACATTTTTCAAACAAGCCCTAGGTATTAAAATTCAGAAATGTGGAGGTCACCCGTGGAGGCTGGAGTAAAAAAAGAAAAGAATGACACGACGTACGTCGTGTCTTTCTTTGGTACGGCTGAAGGGATTCGAACCCCGACCTTTGATTCGTAGTCAACACTCTATCCAACTGAGCTACAGCCGCATGTCATTGAGAGGACTGTATTTGTCCTGCTCGCTGACGGCTTGATTATATTAGCACAGGTTGGAACAGAATGCAAGAGGAAAATAAAAATTTCTCCAAAAATTTTCTTCGGCCGGGAGAGGATCGGGTCAAGTGGAGCGCTCTCCCTCTGCAACAATGCGCTCCAGGCAGGCCATCAGATCCGACATGGTCTCCAGCTTGACATCCATCTGCAAAATGTGCTCCCGGAGCTCGGGTGGCATGGAGTCAAACTTTGCACGGATAGCGGGATTGACATAGGACATGGAAATCACCTCGCCGATAGTATGGACAGGGGTACGGAAATTCATACCATGAAAGGCAATAAAAACGCGCTCCGGAACCGGAGCGCGGGAGTTTTTGGTCTGTCCCCCACAGAGAGGCGTCTGCCACCCTGCGGGGGTACAGTGGTTTTGGGTGTTTGAAAAGAGAGGAAAGAGAGGAGGAGTCTTGATTGATTGCTCTGGTATCCTGACAATCTCTATTTTAACAGGTCTAAGCCCAAAGTGATGAACCATTTTCAAATTTAGTATGAACGTTTTATGAACGCGGAAAACGACTTTTTCCCTGGGTAAAGGGAAAGAAAAATGGCCATATACCGCCAGGCATGCCAATGAGCGAGCGTACTCGCAGCGCATGAAGTGCTACACAGTACGAATGCGGTACAGGGCGTTGAGCACCCGCCAGTTCTGGGGGAAGGGCCGCATCAGGTTCCAATAGCCAACCCCGTATAGACCATATTCGGGGATCAAGGCCAGCTTGGCCTGTATGCTACGGGCATCCTCAAACCAGACCTCATGGGTTATGCCGTAGCCATCAGTATAGCGGTACCAGGGGGCCTGGGCCTGCTCGCTGTATTGGATATCCACACCGTAGCGGACCGCCCTGGCCACCGCCTCCTGGGGGGAAATGGACTGAGCCTTGGTACGTCCCTGCACAAAGGGGAGCGGCCAGTCGTAGCCGTAGAGGGGGACGCCCAGCCAGATTTTGGAGGCCGGGATTTCCGTCAGGGCATACTCCACCACTTGGCGCACATTGGGCAGGGGAGCCACTGCCATCGGCGGACCATAGGTATAAAACCATATAAGCCCCCTGCAATGACTATAATTGCTCGCCGTCCGTTTCGACACGTGGAAATACATAGAGATTCATGTCGCTTGCCTCCCACCGGCTGCCGGTTGTCTTGGTGTATAAGATCTTCTCCAGGACTTCCTTCAAGATGGTGTTTTTTTCGCGGGGGTCGGTCAGTGTGGGGTAGAGGGCAAGCACACGCTCAATCCGGGGAATGATCTCGAAGCGGTTCCGGGCGATACGTCGGGAGGCAGTAAGGGCGGCCTGGGTACTTTCGATCTGCTGGTTCACCTCCGCCATGCGGGCGGTCAGGGCCTGGGATCGCTGAAGAAACAGGTCGGTGGAGTAGACACCCTGCTCAACCAGGTTATAGAGATTCTCCATCTGCGCCTGTAGGGTACCGAGGGTACGCTGAAGAGAGGTGATTTCCTGCTCCGCCGTGGGGCCGGTGTGGGAGATAGTCTCCTGGGACTGTGCCAGTTTTACCTTGTAGTCGGACAACCAAATACGCAGGGAATCAAGCATACCCGCCTCTACTTCCTCCAGGACAGAGCTCTTGCAGGTACAGTCCTTATTCGGACAAGCCACGGTATCGCGGCCGTGCTTGAACTTCCGGCGCTCCATGCTGCGGCCGCATTTGGAGCAGATCAGCAGGCCGGCCAGGGGATTTCGTATATTGGTGCTCTTGGGGACGGGAGCGTGGGAGCGGTTCTTCAGCATGAGCTGGGCGCGGTGCCAGAGCACTTCGTCCAGAATCGGCTCATGCCGGCCGTCGGAAAGGTGGACGGAACGATCCACCGGGCGGGTTTTCACCAGCTCACCGTCCACCATGCGCTTGACGGTGGGCCGGTAGCTCCAGCGGAGCTTTCCGATGTAGGTTGGATTGGTCAGAATGTCCTTCACAGTGCAGGGCGGCCATTTACCGCCGGTGGGGGAGGAGATGCCCCTGGCATCCAGCCGCTTGGCGATCGTATAGGAGCCGAGCGGGCGGAGGGTGCCGTCGGGGAGGAGTTCTCCGTTGACGTACCAGTCGTAGATCTGGCGGACAATCTCGGCCTGCTCCGGGATGATGCGCAGGGAGTACCCCTTTTCACCGGACAGCTTATAGCGTTCATAGCCGTAGGTGGCCTTGCCGGCGATATATTTTCCCTCGGACAGAGAGGCCCGGCGGCCGCGCTGGAGCCGTCGGTTGATAGTCTTATACTCCCGCCGGGACATAAAAAGGCCGAACTCAAAATATTCCTCGTCAAATTCGTCACCCGGGTCATAGATCTTATTTGGAGTGACGATTTTTGTATCGCTGTACTTAAAGGTGTCAGCCACGATGCCCTGGTCGGTGGTATTGCCGCGGGCAAGGCGTTCCACCTCCATGACCAGGACTCCGGCCCATCTACCATCCTCCACGTCGTTGAGCAGGCGCTGCATCTCTGGCCGGGCCGCGATGGACTCGCCGCTGCGCACCTCCTCATAACACCCGGTGATATTGAACCCGCGCTTTTGAGCAAGCTTGAGCAGGGCGGCCCGGTGCCGGGCCAGCGTATCTCCCTGGCCGTTGGCCTCGGCCTCCAGGTCTATACGGGATTTACGGAGATACAGGCAATATTCGTCCATAGGGCGGCCCTCACTGCTCTGCCGGGAACACCTTGGACAGCTCGATAAAGCAGCCAGACAGGGTGTTGACCTTGGCCACGGCCTCAGCGGTGTAGAGCTCCTGGACACGGTAGCGGCCATCCACCAGGGTGCTGACCTGTACGGTGCGCTCCTCGGGGCTGACAATCCAATACTCCGGCACTCCGGCACGCTCGTACAGGTTATACTTGGTCAGCCGGTCGTGGCATTGGGTGGAGGGGGACAGTACCTCAATAATAAGGTCAGGTGCGCCCTTGCAGCCTATATCATCCAGCTTGCCGGGGTCACAAACCACCGACAGGTCAGGCCCCACCATTGTGTCAACATCCTCCGGCCGATCGTCCGCCCGCTCAAAGAGCCGGACGGCGAAGGGGGCGGGGTAGACCTTGCACTTCTTTCCCTCCAGGTAGTTGTAAAGCTGGGCCAGAAGGGCGGTGATGATCTCCTGGTGTAAGCGGAGGGGCGGAGCCATCATCACCGGCGCGCCGTCGATCAGCTCGATGCGCTCGCGTTTATCCCAGGTCAGGGCATCAGCTAAAGTGTAACGGTCTTCCTTCAGTAATGGCGTAAAGGCACTCCTTTCTGTCTACAGGCCATAGAGAGAGGCCAGGGCGCGGAGGGCTTTATAGTAACGCTCCTGCACCCGGACATGACGGCAGCGGCCTGGCGGTCGTCGTAGATATGGCTAGTGGAGTTACGGGCATCGAGCATATCGAGCCAGAGGCGTTCGTCGTCGATCAGCTCGGCGGCGTAGGCCTCTCGCAGCACCTGCTTGGGGAACTGGAGGGGGGTGGTAGCGCCCTGATCCTGCATATACTCCTTGAGGGATTTCCACGCCAGATCGAAGGTGAATTCAAACCGCTGGATCACACCGTCGCGGACGGTGTCGGTGGGGTTGGCGGCATATTCCTCCAGGGCCTCACCCAGCCGCTGGACAGCCCGGAGGTAGTTATCGCGTTTCGTCCTGACCATACAGTACAACACCGTCCTTTTCGATATTTTGCAGGTTTCGATCCACACCTCCTGCGAGGGAGGTAACAACTAGAGCAAATTAGACATAAAACATTCTAAAAATTAGTCACATTGACAAATCATTTTTTGATATAATAACACTACAACTAGTTTGCTGTTGCGCAGATAGGAGGAAGCAATATGGAAAAAATTCTGAATGCCGCGCAATATCTTTTTGAAGAATATAAGAAATTGGCTGGCGAAACCATCGACCAGATGAAACTGCACAAGCTGCTCTATTTCGCGCAGCGTGAATCCTTTGCCATCACAGGAAAGCCGCTGTTTTCGGAGGAGCTGGAGGGATGGAAGTATGGCCCCGTGTCTCCGAAGGTGCGCGCCTACTTCACGGAAGACGGCATTGCGGCGCCTACCGAGGAGCCAAGCCTGGAGGGCGCCTATATTCTTAAAAATATATTGCTGGAGTACGGCCCGATAGCATCGTGGAAGCTGAGTCAGATGTCCCACAAGGAGCAGTCCTGGATAAATGCCAGAAGCGGCCTGGGCCCGGAAGAGGTTGGGAACGTCCCACTCTCCTTGGAGGATATCCAGAGAGATGCGGAGAAGGTACGGCCCTACGATCACATGTGGGACATGTACTACGATGAGTTTGAGGATCTGGAAGCAGAGGAGGGCGGCTGAATTGGTAGGAAAGGTATACCTGTCGGTCGTCGAATACTACGACAGCAAGACGAAGACTACGAGGAAGAAAGGCCGCCCGGTTTTGGTTGTGGCAGGGCCCAGAAACAACGACTACACTGTACTGCCGATTTCCACCATTAAGCGGCGGGAGCACCTGGATTCAGACTATGATATCCCCATCGAAACGAACATCAGGGCCGGGCTGGCTCTCAGTGAAGAATGCTTCATACGTACACATAAACAGACGACCGTACATATGGGTGCACTGATTAAACAAAAAGGGGATATGAAGAACGACTATCCCGACCTTTATCTAACCGCTCTGCAAAAAATGGAAGAGTTTCAGCGCCATATTATGGACGATGCGCTTTGAGATTTCATCCCCCGGCCTGTGGCCGGGGGATTTTTTTATACTGGGCTGGGTTTTCTTCAATCCGCCTTCGAGCGGGTGGAACTGCTTGTGGAGAGAGGTTTATAAGCCGAGAAGCTGGCGCTTTTTGGCCTCAAACTCTTCCGCCGTAATAATCCCGTCGTCTAACAGCTTTTTGAACTTCATGATTTCATCAGCCGAACTTGCTGACGTATCGAGGCTTTGGTGTTCTGGACTGGAGGTAATTTGGTCCAGCAAGGAGAGAATTTTTAGTGCGGTCTCTTTGCAGGAGCGATATAGTATCCCGTTACGCTTGGTTTCCGATACTAAGATCGGGATTTCAATATGAGACATGTAAGGAACTTTTGTTGCAATTCTGATCCCTAGTTTTTGAACGAGGTCACGTTGTTGCTTACCAAGCCCCCCTCCAACAATAGCACCAACACCCCCGAATAGAAGGCCACCAACTGCGGCGCTCCCAAGTCCACCTTTTGTCACACTTGCTCCATCTTCCAGCAATTCATAATTTATAATATCGTCAAAGGAAAAAAGATATGGGCTCTCGCCTTTCGAGACCATACAGCTCCACAGACGATCTTTTGAAAATACCACCAAGTATTTACCAACAGATTCGGTGGGGACTAAAGTGGAATATATGGCGTCATCTTGTAATGTCTTAGAAATATGTGTGCGAACATCAGCAGAAGACATGGAACCAATCTGTACGAAATTGCTACACCAAGTCTTGCAGGTGCTACACAAAAAACCGTCAGTTAACTTTGTCCGGTTAAGGATGTTAACTTTTTTCCCACATACTGCACAAACTTCGCTTTTATTACCTAATGACATATTGATTCCCCTCTCTATAATGGGCACAAAATCAGCTTACCATCCAAACAAATCCTGCTTATATCCGGGCGCCCACTGGCCCAGGACACGGCCCACGGTGCGCAGTTCGTCGAACTCGCCTACTATGATGTCGTCATACTTTGGATTTAGAGAGACCAGTCGGATCTGCTGATTTTCCCGATCGACCATCAGCCTTTTGCAGTATGCCTGGCCGTTCAGTACGAATATTCCGATATTGCCCGGCTCAATACTGAGGCGGGACTTCACAAAAACGGTGCCGCCGTTATGGATTTTAGGCTCCATACTGTCGCCGGAAATGATTATGCCAAAATCGGTTCCGTCCGGGATGACACTGGGCGGGTATTGCTCGATATGGAAATCCGGCTCGTCTAGATAATTGCCAAGACCGGCGGCAGATGGCTGGTTGTACACATTGATTTGAATCATCGGGCCACTCCGCTTGGATTTTGGCAGGGTGATTACCTTCCCATCCCCGTCCTCCTGCTGGGAGTAGTGGGCCAGGGACTTTTCCTCGTATCCTAAAATAGCCTTGACAGCTCCTTTGCCGTGGTCGGTCAGCTTCTCGTAGCTCTTCGCAATTTTCTGTGCCTCCTCCGAGAGATCGGAGGGGGCCTTTTGAATATTAGAAAAAGATCCAATTTTATAGATTTGGCAGAGTGCAAGAAATGTGTCGGCATCTGGTTGCCTGTGGCCACTTTCCCAACCGTACAAGGTTTTATCAGATACGTCTATACCATCCTCGTGTAACTTTGCCAAGACCTCTCGCACTGATAGGCCGAGATCCTTACGTTTTGATTTAAGCAATGGGGCAATAGAACTACTCATATCAGCGCCTCCTTGTCCTTACTATATCCAAGGATTTCTATGAAGTCAAGATATTTTTCTTCGGTATGAAGAAAAATATCTGTATTTTCCCTTGACATTCTTCGATACGAAGGTTATCATAAAGATAGATTCTTCGATTCGCAGAATTGAGGTGAAATAAGTGACCGTTGCACAGAAGATGAAACTGCTTATTGAGCAAAAGGGGATTACCTACACATTCATTTCAGAAAAAACCGGGATACCTGTAGATGCACTATCCAAGTCATTTCTCGGTAAGCGAAGGCTGCCTGCGGATGAAATGATTTCAATTTGCCGTGAAGTAGGTATCGACCTGAGTGACCTAGCAGCAGATCGTGTTGGCACAGCGCCCCCCCCTTGACGGGGCGGGGCAGGAAAGGGGGTGAGCAGGGATGGACATGGAAAAAGTAAAGGCCTTCGCTGTCCGCATTTTGGAGGAATGTGAACAGGAAGGCCTTACGGTGGCGGAAGCTCAGATGATTCCGCAAGAACTAAGGTTCGCGCTGGAGAGAAGGATCTTAGAGATCCATGAGCACACGGCGGTTACACGTCCTCAAACTGCTCAATAAAGCAGTCATAAAGGTGTTTATACTCGTCTGCAAACCCTTTGCAGTCTTCAGGGGCTGTGGCTGACAGCTTTCCCTCCTTGATTTCGAGTTGCATATAGAGTATGGCCAAGTCGTGCGCGCGTTTTTCATTGTCCACAAAATTCACCTCCCTTCTACCGCCTATATTCTACCACGGCGGCGGGAGGAAGGCCAAGGCCTGGCGACCAAGCCGGGCGCGTGAGAAAGCCCTGCCCCTGACGGGACGGGGCCGGGAAGGAGGTGAGCGGGGTGAAGATCATCATCGAAGCTGATTCGAAAGAAATCGCCGCTCTTGTAAGCGAGTTACAGGAACGGCGAAGATGGGAGCTATTTGAAAGCCCTGTCATATATCGCGGGTTGTCTGAGCAAGGGGTAGCTGGAGTCTTCGGTTGTCAAAATACCGGCTCCAAAGGCAGCCTGATTGAGAATCACGGCGGCGGGGCCGGTTAGATGCAGTCTTGCGTCGATAGGCTGCTGTGCTCCTGCTGTGCGCTCGTGATAGATGGATAGATAGCGTTCAACATCCTCGGAAAGAGATCTGGAGCATTCCTCCACACGGTTGATATTAGTAGGTGCATTGTGGAACGTCCAAGTGAAGTTATGGATAAGGAATCTGCTATTAGGGACAGCACGACGAATGCCTGCACCCAAGAATGGAATCAATGCAATGGACTCGATGGCTCCCATGTTAATGACTGTTGTTGGAAGCGGGAAAGACCGCAAATAGTTATACATAGTAAATCCGGAGTTCAGATCGCCACCTTCACTGGACATCAGGATTTCTATTCCTTTCAGTCCCTGTGTGTTCATTGCGTTTAAGAGCATATTCCGAAACATTTCCGCAGTGGAGACATTGATAGGGCCAAAAAAATGGATTTGTTGTACGAAATTCATGTTTTCACCTCCCTTCTATCGGCTACATTTTACCACGGCGGAGGGTAGAGGACAAGGGGTAGCCTATCGTATGAATAAAGGCTTGTTTCTGACGGGGCGGAGCCGGGAAGGGGGTGAACTGGATGGGTGACGTACATCGTCTCAAGATCAATACCAGAACCGGCGTGTTTGAATTGGACGGTGTCTCTATCATGGAGCAGGTGCTTGAGTGTACGATTCATTACCGGGGGGACGCGCCGTCTGTTGTGGAGATGACGATTCTTGCGGACATTGATCTGGAGGACTGCCTAGAGATCCAAGCAAGGAGCACAAGAGCGCGATAATGGAAATTATGGTCGGGATGATAAATTTCCAGTCAATTTGTGGGTGGAGAAAAGCCAGCCCCTTTAGAGGAATATGAGAATTGAACACAATAGGGTGGATTTTACCATCCATGGTTCTGAGTGTTTTCCCGTCATCCTTGAGTTCGCCGTTGACATACCCGGCCAAAATGCAATCCGCCAATATTTCCATATCCTCGGAGCTTTCTCTCAAGAATCAATTTCTTCCCCGCTTTGAATTCGCCTGATCATCTTTCGCATCGCCCTTTTATATTCACGCTGAGATCTGATCATGTACGTTCCTCCTTTGGGCCAGTATATCACGGATGGCAGAGGGCGGACAAGCGGAGCCGGGTTACCCGGCGCGAAACCCGCCCCGTCAGGGGGGGGCAGGAAAGGGGTGAGTTCCATGGGATGGGACTGGTCATCATTTTTGGAACCGCGCTTGGATGCGCCTTGGGATGGTATATTTTCCCCCGGATCGGCGCGTGGGTCAAATTCAAGCGCGGCCTCAAAAGAAATCCAGCAGGAAGACAGGCAAATTGCCGCCAGAAGCAGCGGGAACGGGGCGGAGCTTAGCCATAAGCACATAGGACAATCCAAGGATCACATAGGCTGACCTGGAGGTGAGCAGCATTGAGGACAATCAAGGCCCGAAACGGATTCGTTTTCACGTTTCCGTTTGAACCGCCCTGGGAGGATCTGCGGGCGGAGGGGAGCACGCCGAACGGCGGCAAGTTCTACATATTTGATTCCTGCGTGATTCGAGATCCGGAGGAACGGGCCGCCATTGACCGCCGTGTCGCTGACGTATTCGTCCAGGCGGAGCGCCGGAAGTTCCTGGCGGCTCTGGAGGCGGAAGAACAGGCGGCCCAGGCCGCCGGAGAAGGGTAGCAAAAATGCGGGACCGCCCTGTGGGCGGCCTGCAAGAGAAAGGTGGACAAGCATGCGAACGCTAAAAACGTCCCGGCGGGAGCTGGAGCATGTAGCGGTGTGCGTTACAGGAGAAGTGAGCGCGGAATTTATCCGGGATATCCAGGAGACCATGCGGCGGGAGAACCAGCGGCGGCGGGATGCGGGCCGGCCGGGGATGTCCTACACGGTATCAGGTGGGGAGGGCAGCCCGGAGGAGTGGATACGGAAGGCGCTGAACCAGGACCTGGGAAACGGGGCCGCCCGGACCGTCCGCTGCGTCCAGGGGCCGGTCGTCCGCCTCGCTCTGACCGGAAGGCAGGCGGCGGCGCTTCGGGCGGCCGTGGAAATGGAGCTGGCCCACCAGAGAGGCCAGGAGCTGAGGCTGTCGAGGCTGATCGGCGCGGGACTGGCGGGTGTTGCCCGGTGCGGCGGCGCCGCGGAGCAGTACATCAGCGGGATACGGCGGGACATAGCCGTGGCGGCGGAGCTTGCGGAGCTGCTGGACAGGGCCATCCGGGCCGCCGGAGGTGTCGGGGAATGAGTCGACAGCTTATCGCGGCAGTGCTGGGGCTGGCCCTCCTGCTGGCATTTGTGGTGCTGGTGGAGTATCACGCAGGGGTATGAATGGGGTGTGCCGCCCCTGGGCCGGCGGGGATCAGGCGGAGCCCGCGGCCCGATGCAGGGTCGGGCGGGCCAGGGCGCCGCGCCTCTCTCGGCGTCACCGCAACCCGCCGGGCCAGGAGCGGCACACCAGAGTAAGGAGGAGAACCAAATGAAAGTTGCATTGTTTGGGGCTGGGGATATTGGCCTGCACCAGCTTCCGGGGGAGCACCCGGAGGGAGAGCTGGAGGATCTGCTGGGCGGCGAGACCGAGATGGTGCCCATCAACCGGCGGCTGACGTTGGTGACCCGGCGGGACGGGGAGGCCGAGCGCCTGACCATCCGGTACGCCCTCCATCGGCTGGGACATGAACCGGCGCCTATTGCCGGCGAGTGCGCCGTGGTAGCCGTGGGGGCGGAGGGATGCCTGCTGGACATGGGGCGTCACGACCTTGCCGCCGCCGCCCGGTACATACGACCCGTCTGATGATGGCCTGTGTTACGGGCGCAGGCCGAAACGCCCCACCGGGGGCGTCACGGGAACCCGTCGGCACCGTGGGAAATCGCCGCCACGATTCAAATAGAAGCATTTTGACAATATGGGGCGGGCATCTGCCGCCCCGCGAACTTATGGAGGAATCACCATGTATCTCTATTGTGGGAAGCGTATTACCCGGGAGGAAAAGCGGCGTCAGCAGCGCCTCCGGGCAAACCTGATCGGCGTGGCGCTGGCGGCCGCCCTGGTGGCGGCGGGCGTTATCCTGGGCCTGACAGCGGGGGTGAGACTATGAAGGGGACCGTCTATCTCTACGAGGTATCCCACCCGGACTACCCCACGGTGACGGTGCCCAGCATTGGGCCGGACAGCGCCACGGTAGAGGCTGCCCGGCGCTGGGGCGTGCCTGAGCTGTGGGGCCGGCTTGCGGGCTACTGCACGGTACGCCGCGGCGGCCGCGCCGCCCGGCCCAGGTGTACCCGGTGCGGCCGGGAGTTTGGCACGGCCGGACAGGCGGCGGGCAAGTGTCCGGACTGTCTGCGCTCGGAGGAGCTGCACAGGCGGCAGATGGCCAATATCCGCGGTTCTGACCGCCGGCCGGGGATGCGGGGATGATCCTGTCACGAACAGATCCCTACGGCCTCCGGGGAGCGGTCAAGCCGGGCCGCCTGCCGGAGACGCCCGCCCCTCCGGCGACCAGAGACAAGCCGGAGAATGTACGCCGGTGCGCTTCCTGTGACGTGCCGCCGGAGCGGTGCCGTGGGAAGTGCCGATCGGACGCCGACCAGGAGCGGGCGCGGGCCGGCGGCGACGGCCGGAAAAAGGTTGATGCGGAGGCGGTGCGACGGCTGGCCGCCGCCGGACGAAATAAGCGCCAGATTGCCCGGGAGCTGGAGGTCAGTATATCCAGCGTCCGCAGGGCGTTAAAGCGAGAATAGGAGGAAGCGTCGTGACAACACAACAGACTGCCGCACTGGACAAGCTGCGGGAGCAGCAGTCGGGCGTCAGGGAGCATACAGCTCCTTGGATGGTCGCCCAGCAGTTGATGGACATTTGCCGGCACGATCCGGCCAGCGCCGAGCTGATTTTGCAGGATCTAGACCGCCCGGCCATGTCTATCGTGGAGGCCGAGAAGAAAGTCAAAGCCTACGCGGACGCCCACAAGAACGGGTCCTTCGCCTGTGTGCCGCCGGATGAGTCGGACCGGATTCTTCGGGAGTTCTACGGCCTGCCTGCCATGGAGTCCGGGGAGCAGGCCGGACAGGGTGCTCCGGAGGAACAGGCCGGGGGCTTCCTGGATCTCATGGATTTCCTGGGGTGAGCACATGAAGGACGTGAGGAAGCTGGTGCCACGCACCCCGCCGGAGGGGCTGCTGGAGTGGGCGGCGGAGCGCCACAAGGAGCTGGATCAAGACGGCCTGTTGATCGAGACGGAATGGGCCCAGGACTGGAGCCTGGAGGTCATGCTGGACGAGTGGGCGGAGAACCGAAAGGTGCGGGCCATCCGGGCCACCTGCTCGGCCTGTAAGGAGAGCGGGCTGCTATGGCGTGGCCGGGATGGACGCGGCGAGTGGGGGTTTATCCATCCGGGCACCTGGACAGAGGGAGAGGGCGGCGAGGTGTGCGCCGATGGGGATAAGACCACCTGTCCCTGGTGTGGCGAATCGGTCATTGTCCGCAGGAAAGCCGATGTGCGGAAAAAGGGATGGTTCGTGGCTGCGGAGAGACATGTCATGAGCGCGTCGGTGCTGGGGAAAGACCGCCTGCTGACGCTGACGGGCTGGACGGTTCAGCGGAGGATCACGGCGGCGGCCGGGCGGCAACTGGTAGCCATCCCGGCCGAAGCCTATGTATTCAGCGCGGAGGACTGCGCTCAACTGATGGGCTGGGTCAATTCTTACAGCGGCACGACGGGATACTCCATCCAGTACACCAGATCGTGGCGGCAGCCGAAGGATTGGGTGGAACGGTGGGGTAGCGAGAGAGGGGTTTTTGGCCTGACACCGGAGCTGGTGGCCGATAGTTGCCTGCCACATTGCAAACTGGACAGGTACATGGCGGAGCCCCGCCGACATGCTGCCCGGTACCCGGTGGCTTGGCTGCGGCTGTGCCAGAAGCACCCAAATGCGGAGAGCCTCCTGGTCCACGGCCTGCCTGACGTGCTGGACGAGCTGATCGCCGAGCAGACGGCCGAGCCGGACTGGAAGAAGAACAAGCGGGGGGAGTTGGAACTGCCGGAAATCAGATGGTCGGAGACCAGGCCGGCCCAGATGCTGGGTCTGACCAGGGACGAACTGGCCATGGCGCGGAGCCGGTGCTGGGGCACCTTGTTCTGGCGGCTGTTCACACAGGCCAAGGACGCCGGGGAAACCCTCACAGATGCGGACATCGCCCACGCCTTTTACCTGGGAGACGAGAACGTGCTGGATCTGGTGGGTAGAGGGCCGGTTGGCAAGAGCCTGCGGTATCTGCTCCGCCAGATCGAGCGGGCGGGGGTGGAGCCGGAGGACGAAGACCCTCAGCCGGAGGGAGTAATCGACGTATCAATTCTACTGGACTACTGGCGCATGGCCGAGCTGACAGGTCGGGATCTGGCAGACCCGGATGTGCGCTGGCCGGAGGATCTGCTGGAAGCCCACGACCGCATGTCCGATGCCGTCACGCAGTTTGAGGCCAGGGAACTGGCTTCCAAGTTCCGTATCCGGCGGAAGCAGTTGGCCCGGTATGCGTTCCAGTGGAGGGGCCTGTTGATCCGGCCGGCCGCCAGTCAAAGAGAACTGGTGGCGGAGGGGGATGCTCTGCATCACTGTGTGGGCACCTATGCCAAGGACCATGCAAACGGAAAGACCGCCATCTTCTTCATCCGCCGAGCAAAAGCGCCCCGAAAGTCCTTCTACACCTTGGAACTGAACGAGGGTAAGCTGGTGGTGCGCCAGAACCAGGGGCGGCGCAACTGTGCCCGCACGAAAGAGGTGGAGGAACTTGAAGCCGTATGGCTGGCATGGCTGAAGGCCGGCGCACCTCGGGACGCCAAAGGCCGGCCGGTTGTGCCGGAGCAATCAAAACAGAAGGAGGTAACCGCCGCATGAGTGAATTGAGCACCACGAACAGCCAGCCGGCGCGGACAGTGGAGGCCGTCACGCTGGAAATCCAGACCCTGCAGCGCCAAGCCCAGCAACTGCTCCTCGGCTATGCCATCGAGATCGGCCGCAGGCTGGTGGAGGTTAAGGCAATGCTGCCCCATGGGCAGTGGGGGACGTACATCAAGGAGCAGGTGGGCTATTCCCAGTCCACCGCCAACAACCTGATGCGCATTTTTGAGGAGTACGGCACGGCCCAGCAGTCCATATTTGGGCCGGAGGCAATTTCCCAAGCGATTGGCAATTTGAGCTATACCAAGGCCCTGCGGCTCCTGGCCCTGCCCGCCGACGAGCGGGAGGCATTTGTGGAGGAGCACAACGTGGAGGACATGAGCACCCGGGAGCTGGAGGCCGCTATCAAGGAGCGGGACGACGCCCTCCGCCGGGCTGAGGAGGACAGGGCCGAGCGGGAGGCCGCCGAGCAGGCCCGGGAGAAGATCGCCCAGGATATGGCCCTGGCCAACGAGCGGGTGGCCCAGCTATCCCGGGAGCTGGAGGAGCTGCGCAGCCGTCCGGTGGAGGTGGCCGTACAGCACGCCGAGGAGGAGGAGCTGGAGCAGGCCCGCCGGGAGGCGGCGGCAGATGCCCGCGTCCGGGTGGAGGCCCTGGAGAATGAGCTGGCAGCCGCCCGGAAGCAGCAGAGCGACCTGCTGAACCAGCACCAGGAGATGGATCAGAAGCTGAAGGAGGCCCGCCAGGCGCGAAGGGACGCCATGGACGCGCAGAAGGCTGCCCGGGAGGAGCTGAAACAGACCAGGGAGGCGTTGGAGCGGGCCCGGAAGGAGCTGCGGGCCTCCGGGAATAAGGAGATCACCCAATTCGGGGTCTACTTTGAGGCGTGCCAGGAGGATTTTTCCCGCATGATGGGCATCCTCCACAAGCTGAAGGCCGGTGGGGACGACGAGGGCCGGGCCAAGCTGACTGCCGCCGGCGGCGCACTGCTGGGAGCTATGGAGAAGCAACTGGCGCCCTTCCGGGAGGAGGGGGCGGCATCATGCTGATTGAGGCCCCCTGCCGCCTGGGGGAGAAGTTCACCCACCACCGGAGTTACAGCAATCCCAAAGAACAGTACCTGCTAGGGATTGACCTGTCTATATGGCACTGCAATATCGACGGCGTGACACTGCTGGGAGGTCCATACAAAAAGGGGACGGTGGACTTCTTTGAACGGAAGGACATGGATGCGCTGCCGATCTCCTTTGAGGTGCCGGAACGGCTGGTGGAAGGAGACTGTAGGCCAGAGGAGCTGGGCATGGAACCGGGGAAGAAGTGGAAACTACGAGGGATTCGGCTATGCGGGGAAACCGGGTGGGCGTTCAGCCTGTTTGATATGGACCGTGACTCCCGCCTGGTCAGAACGGATGTGCTGGACAAGCTCTTTGCCCCAGTTCTGCCAGCGGTGCAGGTGAATCTGATGGATTTCATTTAAGGGGGGAGACGATATGGAGAGACCAATTCTGTTCAACACCTCCATGGTGCGTGCCATCCAGGAGGGCCGAAAGACCGTCACCCGGCGGGCAATAAGGCCGCAGCCGGACGGCAGGCCCATCCGCATGACGGAAAATAGCTGTTACCCCGGCTGTTATGCAATCGAGGGGACGCCGAGGGTAATTCGGCCACCATGCCAGACTGGCGACATTCTGTGGGTGAGGGAGACGTGGGCTCGGCTTCCGGCCAGCCCTGGAGGGCATTTCAGGCCAAACGGCGTGTATTACTACCGGGCGGACGAGGATATACGGCCGGAACAGTACAAGAGCAGTGGTTGGCGTCCTGCTATTCATATGCCAAAGGTGGCAGCCCGGATTTTCCTGCGGGTCGCCGGCGTGCAGGCGGAGCGGCTGAGGGAAGTTACATGGGAAAGTGCGGCCGAAGAAGGGTGCGTAAATCCTATGCGATTCGATGAACTGTGGGACAGCACCATAAAGCCTGCTGAACGACACCTCTACGGCTGGGAGGCAAACCCTTGGGTATGGGTGATCACCTTCGAGCGAGTCGATCGGCCGAAGCCCAGTACATGAGCGGATGGACAAGTCTGCTCACCGCCGGGGATCTGGAGGAACTGCGGGAAGCTCTGCGCCGGGGGTGGGTCACATCCCTGGAGTGGGAGGCACCGGCCCTCTGCGGGTGGCGGGTGAGCACCCAGCGGGCAGCGTCCGTCTGGTCGGTGCCCATGCTGGTACGGTTGGAGATGGACCCCAGGCCAGTACATACAGCACCCAGTTATTTGACAGTGTGGAGGCGATGCTGGATGGATATTGACCTCCGGCGCCTGGGAATGGGCGCGCAGTTACAGATTGCCCTCGCCCTGGTTGGGAGGGGCGCAGAGAGGAGAGACAACCATGGCAGACGTGGAGCTGATTGCCCTGTGCATCGCGGCGCGGCGGCGTGGCCTGACTTATGGGCAACTGGTGGCGCAGACAACCGAGGCGGAGCGCCGGAGGATCGTGGACAAGTACCGGCGAGGCCCCAAAAGGAAGGAAAATAAAGGAAGATAAACAAGGGCGGGCTTTGGAGCCCGCCCTTTGCGGCATGACATTGTGCGCCGCCTCCGGCCCTTCGGGGGCGGCGCAGAGGGCCAATGCCCTACATTATATATTAAATTGAGGAACGCGCGCGTGTTCCTATGCGGGGCCCTTAGACCGCTAAGATCTCGACCAGCACCAGCCAAAGGAGGAGAACCAGGTGAAAAAGCTCATGCGCTACCGGATCACAGCGGGCCGCGCCGTGGAGGTGCGGGACGTGCTCATGGAGACACGCGGGGGAACACCGCGGGGGGCCAGAAGAGGGAAATCATCCGCCAAGCAGCTCAAGCGCAATGAAGACGAGGCGGTGCTGATCCTGGCCCGGCAGCTCAATGCCAACTGCAAGGGCGGAGATCTGTTCCTGACCCTGAAATACTCCGATAGCCGCCTGCCTGCCACACGGGAGGAGGCGAAGCGTATTGCCCGAAACTTCATGCGGCGGCTGGCCAGGGCGTACCGGAAGACCACGGGGAAAAAGCTCAAGTGGTGGCTGGTGACTGCCAGCGTGTCCACGAAGACGGGGCAGCCGGTGCGCCTGCACCACCACGTGGTCACGGATGCCATGGACTGGGAGCTGATCGCCCAGCACTGGCCGCCGGAGGAGTTTTCATACCGACGCCTGGATGCGACAGGGGACTATACCGCCGTGGCCAGGTACATGATACGCAACGCCGGGTACGGAGGAGCGCGAGCCTGGTCCCACTCTCAGGGTATCCGGCAGCCCCAATATTCCACGCCCATCCCTGTGGCCAGAGCGGGCACGGTGCGGGTGCCGCCGGAGGCCCGCGTGGTTGAGCGGGAGATCCGGGAGGACGGGGAAACCGGGTTTTCCGCGGCTTACATACGCTGGGTGATGCCGCTGAAGTCCAATGCTGTACGCCATGGGAGGAGGCGGCGCACATGACCACGCTCCAGCTTCGGAGACTGCGGGCCTACAACGCGGCTGGATGGAACGACTGTCAGATCGCTGACGAGCTTGGCCTGACAGTTGGCACGGTGTACTACTGGCGCCGGCTCAAACTAGGACTGCCTGCCCACCGTGATGCAAGTCACAAACGGCTTCGGGACTATACGGTCTATGACCGACACGGAAATGTGGCGGCCTTTGGCACAGCCAGAGAGTGCGCCAGAGCCCTGGGGGTGAAGGTGGAGACGATATACCGCTTGGCAAGCCGCTCGGCGCGGTGCCGGGATGGTCGGGTAGTGCGCGAACCGGATTCTTAGTTTTGACCAGGACAAAACAGCTTTTTGGGGTTAGCATTAACCTGTAAAGCCGTATCTGCGAAAGGAGGGCGGTGAGGCGGTGTACGAGGATATGAGCATGGAGGAGTTAGAAAAGCTGCTGACGCGGAAAGAACGGTTGTTTGTCGAAGAGTATGACCGGGACGGCAACGGCACCCAGGCCGCCATCCGCGCCGGGTACAGCCCAGGGAAGAAAAACGCATCTGCATCTGTGCAGGCCAGCAAGCTGCTAAGGTCGGCTAAGATTTCTGCGTACAGGCGCGCACGTGCGAATGAGTTGTGCAGCCAGATGGGGATCAGCCGAGAGACCATTAGGCTCAACGTGATGGATATCTACCGTCGGTGTATGACGGCCAAGCCAGTGATGAAGTACGACCCGGACCGCAGGGAATGGGTGGAGTCGGGGGAATTTGTCTTTGACCTCCAAGGGGGCCCTGAAGGCCATGGAGCTGCTGGGCAAGCCCCTGGGCATGTTCGAGCGGGACGGTGAGGAGGCACAGGAGGGCGTGACTATTGTCGATGACGTATAAGTTGTCGGAGATCATGCCGCCGGCCTTCTTTGAGCTGCACCGGCGCATACGGGCCGGCGAGGTCACCGAGGCGCTGTGTGAAGGCGGCCGCGGCGGGGCGAAAAGCTCGTTTATCTCCGAAGAAATTGAACTCCAGATGATGCGCCACCCGGACACCCATGCAGTGGTGCTCCGCCGGAAGGAGAACACCCTGCGGCGTACGGTCTATAACCAGTACATTTGGGCGGCGGGGGCGCTGGGGGTAGGCAGTAAGTGGAAGGCCACGGTCTCCCCCATGGAGCTGACATACCTGCCCACGGGGCAAAAGATCATGTTTTTCGGCCTGGACGATCCGGGCAATCTGAAATCCATTAAGCTGCCCTTCGGCTATGTGGCCTATGTCCATTTTGAAGAATTGGACCAGTTTCGCGGGCCGGAAGAGGTGCGCAACGTAGAGCAGTCCCTGCTCCGCGGCGGCCCCATTGCCATCACGTTCAAGAGCTTTAACCCGCCGGCCAGCGCGGCCAACTGGGCCAACCAGTACGCCAGAGAAAGCAAGCCGGGCCAGGTGAAGCACCACAGTACCTACCTGGAGACACCGCCGGAGTGGCTGGGCCCCCGATTCATCGCGGACGCCGAGCACCTGAAGGCTCTCCGCCCCATGGCCTACCGGAACGAATATTTGGGAGAGGTCACCGGCGGCGGGGCAAACGTGTTTGAGAATATTCAACTGCGCGCCATCACCGACGAGGAACTGGGCCGCTTCGACCGCATCTACCGTGGGATTGACTGGGGCTATTACCCTGACCCTTGGGCCTATAACTGCATGCACTACGACGCGGCCCGCCTGACCCTCTACATCTTCGACGAGGCAGAGGCATACCGGAAGGGCAACGAGGAGACGGCCCGTATCCTCCGGGAAGAGAAGGGCGTCCAGCCCCTTGACCTGCTCACCGCGGACAGCGCCGAACCAAAGAGCATAGGGGACTATAAGTCGTTTGGCCTCTATTGCCGGGGAGCAGCCAAGCCGCCGGGCAGCGTGGAATACTCCATGAAGTGGCTGGGGCGGCTGGCGGCGATCGTGATTGACCCGGAGCGGTGCCCCAGGACAGCCAAGGAGTTCAGCGAATATGAGTTCGAGCGGGACAAGGACGGGAACCTGATTTCCGCCTACCCGGACGCCAAAAACCACCACATCGACGCAGTGCGCTACGGGATGCAGCCGGTGTGGAAGCAAAGGGGCGAATAAGCGTGGATTTTCTATACTGGATGGGAAAGGCGGTGAAAGGGATGTTTCAGAGCGTGCCGACGGCACCCGGAGAGCTCCAGATTTCGGAGAAGATGGCCAACGCGATCACCGGCTGGCTACTGGCCTTTTACCAGCGGCCGGCGTGGCTGGAGGCCGGATACCGGGTGACCAATGCCCCGATCAACGTCACAGATTACATGTCCACCCTGGCCTGCAATGAGATTGCCATGAGCGCGGGGGCCTCGGCCCGTGGAACGTGGATCAATGACCAGTTGACCCGATTCCTGTTACCTCAGCTCAAAAACGCGGTGCAGTTGGCTGGGGCAGGAGGCCGTGTGGTGGTAAAGCCCTATCCCTCCGGCCGGAATATCTACTGTGAAATCATCCCAGCCGACCGCATCTATCCTACCCGCATCAATGGGGCCGGCGTGACGGAAGCGGGCTTCTTTACCGACTTTGCCGCCCTGCGGGGGCGGAAGGTGGTACGGGTGGAGGCGTGGGATCTCCAGCCGGACGGGCTGTATCTTCAGAACCGGGCTTACTGGTACAACACCGGGGACACCCTGGGCGGAGAGCTGGCCCTGACGGATGTGCCAGAGTGGGCGGGCCTGGAGCCGGAGGTGGTCATCCGCGGCGTGGACCGCCCCCTGTTCGGCGAACTGCGCATGCCGATGGCCAACACAGTGGACGAGACCAGCAAATTGCCGGTAAGCCTGTACGCCAGGGCTGTGGACACTATGGCGGAGCTGGACCGCATCTACAGCGAGTTTCTGTGGGAGATCCACACGGGCAAGCGCAAGCGCATCGTGGACCGGACGGCGATCAAGCCGGACAAGAGCGGCGGCGGGGTGCCCTTCAGGGACCAGACCACGGATCTTTACCTGTCCATGGATCTGACGGGCGATATGGGGCAGGGAGATCCCTTCCGGGACTACACCCCTGCCCTGCGGGTGGAAGAGTACCAGAAGGCCATCGACATACAGTGTCGGCTCTTGGAGCGGCAGACGGGTTTCTCCCCCGGCACCTTCTCTTTCGACCTCAAAAGCGGACGTATGACAGCCACGCAGGTGGTGAGCGACGACAAGGAGACCTACAATACCACCAAAGCCATCCAGGAGAACGGGCTGCGCCAGGGGCTGCTCGATCTGATGTACGCCTATGATATATACGCCACCCTCTACGGCCTTGCGCCGGCGGGGGCCTTTGACCCCTCGGTCTCCTTCGGAGATTCCATCTTTGAGGACACAGGGGTGGAGTTCGCCCGGCGTAAGGGTCTGGTGGACAGCGGATACCTCCGGCCGGAACTGCTGGTGGGCTGGTATTTCGGCGTCAGCGAACAGGAGGCCCGGGAGAAGTACATGCCGGAACCCCGCCCCATGCTGAGATTCCCGGAGGAGTGAGGCCATGATTTGCCCCTATATCTGCCACGTGATCCAGACCAACCAGAACCGCTATGAGTACGACGAGGAGGGACGCAACACCTTCCACGAGCACATCCTAGCGGAGCAGAAGGTGCCGCTTACCTGTGCCAGAGAGGACTGCGGCGCTTGGCGCGATGGCCGGTGCACCTATGGAGGTGGGACGGAATGCTGACACCCCGATACCTGGAGAGCGCGCCGGACGCTATGGTAGACCTCTACAGTGAGGTGGAGGCGGATATCCTGGCCGACATGGCCCGGCGGATTGCCAGATATGATTTTTTCATTCCGGCGGCGGAGCACCAACTGCGTGTCCTGGAGGAGATGGGTGCCGAACAGACGTACATCCTGCGCCGGCTGGCCGAACTCACCGGGCGAAGTGAGGCGGAGCTGCGCCAGCTCTTTGAGGTGTCCGGCGGGAAGGCCCTGGTCAGTGACCAGGCGGACTACCGGCGGGCGGGCCTGCATCCTCCGGCCCTCAACACGTCCCAGGAGCTCCAGCAGGTGCTCAGCGCAGGGCTTCGGCAGACCCAGGGCCTCTTTACCAACCTGACCCGCACCACGGCGCTGGACAGCGGGGAGCGGTTTCGGGCGGTGCTGGACCGGGCGTGGCTCCAGGTGAGCACCGGCGGATTCGACGCCAATACCGCCATACGGAACGCCATTAAGGAGCTGACCCGCCAGGGGCTGACGACCGTGGACTACGCTTCCGGCCGCACCATGTCCGTGGAGGCGGCAGTGCGGATGAATGTGGTAACTGGCGTTAATCAGACGGCCCTCCGGCTTCAGGATACCTTGGCCGACGAAATGGACAGCGACCTGGTGGAGACCACGGCCCACAGCGGGGCCCGCCCCTCTCATGCCAGGTGGCAGGGGCAGGTGTTCAGCCGCTCCGGCAAGTCCAAAAAGTACCCGGATTTCCGCCGGGCCACGGGCTACGGCACCGGGCCAGGGTTGGGGGGCTGGAATTGCCGGCACTCCTTCCACCCCTACTTTGATGGTATGGCCCGCACCTACGGGGCGAAGGAGCTGAAAAAGCTGGAGGCAAAATCCATCACCTACAACGGCGAGAAGCTGACCGAGTACGAGGCCAGCCAGCGCCAGAGGTATATAGAGCGGCAGATCCGCCGCTGGAAGCGGGAGCAGCAGGCCATGAAGTCCGCCGGGCAGCCCCAGGAGGAGGCCAAGGCGAAGCTGAAGGAATGGCGGGCACGCCAGACCGACCTTGTGGAACAGACCGGACTCAAACGCCAGTACGACCGCGAGCGGGCGGGCGGCTGAGACTCCGGTGTTCATATCCGCCCATCCCCGGCCGGGCTTAAAATGCCGGGACGCCCCGGCCGGAGTGGCCGCGCGCTTATAAGGAAAATCGCGGGCGGGAAAGGAAATAGCATGAACTACGAGTATCTGAAGCCCTTCTTTGAGGGCGGCCCCCTGTCCTTTGAGCAGCTGACCGAGAAGCTGGACGCCGCTGACGGCGTGAAGCTGGCCAATCTGAAGGACGGCGGCTATGTGGGCAAGGACAAGTTTGACGCCCTGGAGGCCAGGGCGAACGGGCTCCAGGCCCAGCTCTCCGAGGCAAACGGCAAGCTGGAGGGCTACGACCCGGAGTGGAAGGCCAAGGCCCAGCAGATGCAGCAGGAGGCCAACCAGAAGGTAGAGGCCGTCCGGTTTGACTACGCGCTCAAGGCGGCCCTGACAGCGGCTAAAGCCAAGAACCCGGAGCTGGTGGCCAAGTCCATCAACCGGGACGCCCTCAAGCTGACTGACGCCGGCCTGGTGGGCCTGGAGGAGCAGCTAAAGGCGTTGAAGGAGTCTGACGGTTATCTGTTTGAGGGGGACAAGCCCGCCCCGGAGATCGTCAAGCCCGGCAGCCCGATCCGCCGAACCCCGGCAGGGGGCGGGGATCTGGATGACTTCTATGCAAACAACCCGTTCTACAAGAAAAAAGCGTAAAGGAGTATGAGAGATGTCTGTCACTTATAACGGTCTCCATGTGGACGAGCGGTATTCCGCCATCCTGGAGCCCAACCTGTATTTTAACCCGATTCTGGTGCCCGGTGTGACCTGCACCGACAAGTACGAGACTGGCCCCGCCGGCCAAATCTTCGTCCACCAGCTCAACACCAGCGCCGTGGAGGCTGGCACCCCCGGCCGGGACTTCACTGACGAGGTGGCCGCTGATACGCTGATCCCCATTCAGATCAACAACAACTTCCAGAAGTCCAAGAAGATCTATGGCGTCCAGGCCGCGGCGGTGAGCTTCGCGGCGGGCAACGAGTATCTGGCCACCGCTATCCAGGAGTGCCGGGAGGGCTGGATGCAGTGCGGCATCGCCTGTCTGGCCCAGGAGGGTAAGGCGGCCACTGCAACGGCGGCCATCACGGAGGATACCGTCAAGTCTGACCTGATCGACACCCGTACCGAGATCGTGAAGGACAAAGGCCGGGCCAACGTGGTCATGTGCACCCCGGAGTATTATGGCCTGGTGCTCAAGGCGGCAGGCAAGGATTTCACTCCCAGCACTAACGACCGTATCGCGGCCACCGGCAACGTGGGCCAGTGGTTGGGCTTCACCTTCGTGGAGGCCAATGGTGCCACCGGCAGCATCAAGTATTACGACCACACCGGTGCGCAGAAGACTGTGGACATGAGCAAGGTGCAGTATGTCATGTACTACCATGAGACCCTGTCCGTGGTGAGCAACTTCGAGGTGGCCCGCATCATCGACTCCGAGCGGTTCGCGGGCTCTCTGGCCCAGGTGGAGATGAATACCGGCTACCGGGTGACTAACTCCAAGTTGGCCCGGGTGCGCAAGGTGGCCGGCGCAGGTTAAGGAACAGGGGGGCGGACCATGCTGACCGCAGGATATGAATTTTATAGGGGGACCTATCACGGGGACAAGATCACCGCTGCGGAGTGGCCCGTACTCAGCCGGGATGCCGCCGCCTGCCTGGAGGAGCTGACCCTGGGCAGGACGGCGGCTGACCTGGCCCCGGAGCTGCTGGAGCGGTGCCAGATGGCGCTATGCGCCGTAGCTGAGGAGTACAAGGCCGAGCGAGAAGAGGGCGCTGGCGTTGTAGCGTCGGAAAGCGTGGGCTCCTGGTCCCGGACCTATGCACAGACGGCCAGCCCGGCGCAGAAACGGCGGGATGCCGCGTGGATGTGGCTGGGGAATACCGGCCTGCTGTACCGGGGAGGCGAATCGCTGTGTGGCCGCATACCGTAACAATCTGGCGCAGAGGCGCAGACGAAAGCTACACCGCAGAAGTGGTCACCGGCTGCTTGTGGGAGGACAGACGGGGTGAACAGCTTCGCAAGACCGGGGCCTCGGCGTCGAATGGCGTCAAGGTTTATATGCCCATCACCGCAGCCATTCAGGCCGGAGATTACGCGGCAAAGGGCGAAGGGTACGGGGCAGTGAGGACGGCCAAGGACATCGTGGCCTTGGGCGGCCTCCGGGTATCAGAGGCGGACCGCCTGGACTTCGGCAGGCTGTCCCATGTGGAGGCGGTGATGGAATGAGCTATAGCTTCCACTGGAATCCGCATTTCAAGCGGAAGAGGAAGGCAGGGCTGCAAAGAGCCCAGCGGGCTATAGATTCCAGTGTTCTCCGCTTTTCAGAGCCGTTTCTGCCATTCCAGTCCGGGGTGCTGCGTAACAGTGGAATCACTGGAACAGTGGTAGGTTCTGGACGGGTACAGTGGACGGCGCCCTACGCGCATTATCTGTACGAAGGCAGGGTTATGGGGCCGAACGTCCCGCTGCATGAGGGTGGACAGTTGGTGGGATTTTTCTCGCCGAAAGCCCCCAAAAAGTATACCGGGAAAAAGCTGCAATTCCATGGGGCCCCCAAGCGGGGGGCCAGATGGTTTGACCGCATGAAACGGGTACATACCGCCGACATTGTGGCGGAGGCAAATCGAGCTTATAGGGGAGGCAGGGTGCTGTGAGTATTTTGCAGGCACTTCAAGACTTTTTGGAGGGCTACGAGGGGATGGAGCTCCGTCCGCTGGGGGAAATTCTGACCGACCTGACCAGGGCGGCACCGCCCTCTTACTCCCTGGCCCCTGCGGGCGGTGGAACGGACACCCAGGATGTGGTTGGTAATCGTTACTATACCAGCCGATACCACTTCTTTGCCCTGGAGTGCGCAGGGGACGAGGCGGATCGGGCTGAAAACTACGACTTTCTGGAGTCCCTGGCGAGCTGGCTGGAGGATCAGGAAGATCAAGGGAACTATCCAGAATTGCCCGGACGTTATTCCGTGGAAGGGATCGCGGTTCAGTATGCCACGCTCTACGATGTTTCTCAGAACGGGGCGGGGCTGTATCAAGTACAAATCGAATTGACTATCAAGAAGGAGGTTGTACCAAATGGCTGACCCTACTATTACCGGAACCGGAGCGGTCAAACGCGCAGAGTTCAAGCTGTTTGCAGATGTGGGAGAGGCGGAATCCCCTGAGTGGGAGCTCCAGGGTGATCGCATTGAAGAGCTGTCGCTGGAGCTGAATCCCAACGTGGAAACGGTAACTGATGTGACGGCGTTACCGCCACCACATTGGACAAGTACGAGGAGCAGACCAGCGTGGAACCCTACTACGAAGCGGAAAGCAAGCTCTTTGCCTGGCTTTACAGCGTGGTACGGGACAAGAAAACCCTCACCGACGTGGAAAGACCTTCTGCTGCGTAAACATCTTCGCCGAAAGCGAGGGAAATACGACGCATGGACACAAAAGGCTATTGTAGCCGTCCAGTCGGCAGCACCAAGGGCTACAGCTTCCATACAACATCCACTGGATTGGGGAGCGCACCTATGGCGCTGCGGCCATCACGGCCGGCAAGCTCACCTTTACCCCTGGATCGTCTGCGTTGGAGGGATAACATATGGACAGCCTGAACATCGCCGGGAAGGCGGTGCGTCTGTGTATCGACAACGACGAGAGTCGAGTCATTGAGTTCTATCCCACAGATGTGTCCTTTGCGGAAAACTTCTACGCCCTTGCGGCGGAGTTCGAGGAGCGCCAAAACGACATCAAAGCCCGCTCCGCCGCCATTGCGGAGGGAGACGGAAGCAAGTTGGAGAAATCGCGGGCGGAGCTGGCGCTTACCCGGGAGGCGTTCGCTTTTCTGAGAGAAGGAATTGACCGCACCTTTGGGCCTGGGACGGCGCAGACCGTATTTGGCAGCCGGGACAGCGTGGCAATGGCGGCCCGTTTCTTTCGCGGCGTGACGCCCTATATTCGGAAAGCGCGTCAGGGGGAGCTTGACCGCTATCTGAAGGAGCCGGCGGAGGACGTGATGGAATGAACCCCATGCTGACCCGTTTCCCCGAGTCGGTTCGCATTGACGGGGTACGCTATCCGCTGAATACGGATTTCCGGGTTGGGCTGCGTATCATGAGCGCCTATGAAGATCCTCAGTTGACTAGATTTGAGCGGCAAGTGGTGCTTTGCCGCCTGCTCTATCAGGAGCAGCCGTCGGATTTTACCCAGGCGGTCCGGGAGGGAGTTCGCTTCCTGGATGGCGGGGAACAGCCCAGGGAGACCGGCGGCAGGCGGCTTTACAGCTTTGACCAGGACGGGGCATACATCTATTCGGCAATCTTGCAGACCCACGGGATAGACCTTCAGACGGTAAAGATGCACTGGTGGAAGTTCCGTATGCTGTTTCTGGATCTCCACGAGGATACGACCTTCCAGCGTATGATCAGCTTGCGAAGCCGCCGCGAGAAGGGACTGCTGACCAAAGAGGAAAAGCGGCTCTGGCTGGACATGGCGGAGCTGCTGGAACTGCGGGAGGCGGACCCTGAGCGGGATCGGGCGCGGACAGAATTTGAACAGAGAATGAGGGGGTGAGCGCGTGCCTGACTTCGATGGTTCCATCGTTATCAATACTGAAATTGACGCCACTGGCATCCAGCGTGACATGAAGAAGGTCGAGCGGGCGGCCCGTGGCGCTGGGGATGCGACAGAAAGCATCGGCAGCGGTTTTCGGACGGCGGAACGGGATGCAGACCGCGCCGCCTCCGGCATCCAGGGAGGCACCCGAAAAGTCGAGCGGGCCGCGCGCAGCGCAGGCTCGGAGGTAGAGGACATCGGCAGCAGCTTCCGGGACGCAGAACGGGATGCCGGTCGTGCCGCCCGCGGCATTGAAGATGATCTGAAAGACCTCAAGGACTCCGTAGATGACGTAAGCAACGCAATCAGCCTCGGATTTGGGGCTGATATGCTGGTAGACCTGGCCGGCGGGATGATGGATTTGATGGAGTCCACGGACGAGCTGCGGGGTGACCTGTCCATGCTGGATCAGAACGCACGCGCGGCAGGTGTCGGCCTGGGCACCACCCGGGAGGCTATGCAGAAGCTGAATACCGTGAGCGGCGAAACGGACAGCAGCATTGAGGCAGTATCAAACCTCCTGGCCGCTGGTGTGCCGGAGAACCGGCTTCAAGAGGCGGTGGAGGGGCTGGCAAACGCGGCTATCACCTTCCCGGATACTGTGAAAATCGAATCCCTTGCGGACAGCTTACAGGAGACGTTGGCGACCGGAGAGGCGACCGGGCAGTTTGCAGAAGTGCTTGACCGTATTGGCTATGGCGCAGAGAACTTCACGAACAACCTTGCCATGTGTACCACGGAGGCTGAAAAGCAGGAACTCGCGCTGAATGTTTTGACGCAGGGGCCGCTAAAGGGCGTGTATGATGCGTGGGCCAAGGCCAACCCGGAGCTGGTAGAAGGCCGGGACGCGACACTGGAGCTACAGACTGCTACGGCCGAGCTGGGTACGGCTCTCGCCCCAGTCATAACAGACCTCACGGAACTGGCCACTAATGTGGTGAACTGGGTGGCGGGTATGGGGAACATAGATGATGTTTTTACGATGATTGTCGGTGGCATTGCTGCACTTGGTGCGATTAAGGCCATTGATATGATTACCGGCCTGGCCACATCTCTCATGACAATGGACAAGGCGATGCTCATGGCAAAGGCCAGCACCGGGCTTGCGTTCGTGGCCTTTGGCCTGCTGTTTTCCCTACTGATGCAGGCGGCGGGCGTGTGGGATTCCATGAGCGACGCGGAGAAAGTGGTCACTATCCTGGGTGCAGTTACTGCTGCGGCGTTTGCTGCGGCGCTGGCGGTGGGTGCGTTCCAGTCAGCGTTATCGTTGGGTGTGGCCGTAGTTGCGATCACCGCCGGAATTGCCGCCATGATGATGGCGATCAATTCTGCGGAGAAGCGGGTAAACCAAATGAACGCCGCCACCCAGCAGAGCTTGAGTCCAAGCACATACGGCGGAGTCTCCGGCCGCAGCGCCAGCATACCCGCGCTGGCTACCGGTGCAGTGATCCCGCCGAATGGGGAGTTCCTGGCGGTACTGGGCGACCAGAAGAAGGGCCGCAACCTGGAGGCCCCGGAAAACCTTATCCGGCAAATTGTGAGGGAAGAGAGCGGAGGCGGATTGAGCGGAACCCTGACCATACGTCCGGCGCCTGGACTAACCCGCTACCTGGCTTATGAACTGAAACGGGAGGATGCTCGGGCAGGCACGCCGCTGGTGGAGGGAACCAGACGATGAAATTCTCAATCGATGGACAGGAGTTCAATGTCATTGTCACGGAACTGGCCCGCAAGGGCAGAGTCAGTGAAAGCAAACTGTCGGGAGACGTGAAAAGCGGCGCCCACTTCCGGGACATCATCGGGACCTATTACGACTATGAGATGACCGTCGGGAGCAACGCATTGTCTGAGACGGAATATGATGCCCTTTTTGAAATCTTGACCGCGCCAGTGGAGTCCCACGAGGTTGTGCTTCCCTATGGAGCGGGTACATTGAGCTTCCGGGCGTACATCGAGGATACGAGCGACAGCATGACGGCAGATAATGGGAAAACCAGAAGATGGGGGAACCTGTCCGTCCAATTCTACGCACAGAAGCCCCAAAGGAGGCCGGCATGAGCGCCACGGTTAATAAACTGGTTTATGGAGACTTGACCTTTACGGATGACGAGATCCAGGACGGAGAAGTTTATGACGCTGTGGCTCTGTTGTCCGACGCCCTGGAAATCGGCACCATCAACGTGGGACTATATATCAGAGACGAGGAGACGGGCGCGGCCCTGACCGCTTTCCGGCGGAATGAGAAACTGCTGTATTACTACCGGGACAAGCTGCGGGGCACCTATTACATCGAGAGCATCCAGCGTACCGGGAAATACACCTATGAGATCAGCGCCAACAATGCGGTCGCTCTCCTGGAGCAGTCCAATCACCTGGGTGGCATCTACACCGGCCAGACGGTGGACGAGCTGGTGGCGGAGATCTGCACCATCCCCTACATCATTCAGAGCAAATTCGCAGGTATTAAGCTATATGGATGGCTGCCTGTCGCTACCCGGCGGGCCAATCTGGCGCAGGTGCTTTTTGCCATCGGAGCCCATGCAAAGACTGACCAGAACGGGGTGCTGCGCATCGAATCCCTGTGGGATGGTGTCTCCAGCTCCATCCCGCCGGATCGAATCTTTTGGGGCGATAAGGTCACCTATGAGAGCAAGGTCACCGAGGTGTCAGTGCTGGAGCACCAATATATCAAAGGGACCGAAGAAGTGACGCTGTTCGAGGGGGTGGCTGAGGAGGGCGACATCATCCAGTTCGAGGAGCCGGCCTACGGCTTGGAAGCATCCGGTTTTTCCGTCCAGTCCAGCGGCGCCAACTATGCCGTGCTCTCCGCCGGGACCGGCACTCTAACTGGGAAAAAGTATGTCCATATGACCCGCGATGTGCGGGTGCCGGTGTCCGAAGACGAGGTGTCTAACGTGGTCGAGGTCAAGGAGGCCACCCTGGTCTCACTGACCAACTCGGCGGCCGTGGCCCAGCGGCTGGCTGGATACTATCAGTACATCGAGGCGCTGGACCATGAGGTGGTATACGACGGTGAGCGGCCGGGTGATGTGGTGGCCTTTGAGCACCCTTATGGGGGAGAATCCAAAGGGTGTATCAAGGATACCGCCATTACAATGGGAGGCCGGCTGGTAGCATCTGAGCAGGCTGTCATCGGGTATGTTCCACCCAAGTTCGAGACAGAGGAAGTCCTGGACGAGCGGGTGGTGCTGACCGGGAGCGGCGATTATACCGTGCCAGAGGGAGTATACACCCTTACAGTGGTATGCATCCAGGCTGGGACCGGTGCGCAGGCCGGGTTTGACGGTGAACCAGGCGGAGGAACCCAGCTAATCGTAACAACAAAGGAACAGGATGCTGGTGGATCGTGGTCAGACACACAGGCCGATGGCGGAGAAGGAGGACAAAAGGGGGCTCCAGGCGCTGGCGGAAAGGTCTACCGGGCGACGATTGATGTTGTCCCTGGTCAGGTCATCCATTATGAGTGCGGCACCCCAGGCGTTGGAGGAGCGACGAATGGGGCCGTGGGTGCTGCTGGTGGTGAGACCACGTTCGGGGATCTATCGTCTGCACAGGGGGCCTCGTCTGAGATCGGATACGTGGACCCGGTAACGGAAGAAGAACTTGCAAAGCCGGGAACTGAAGGTGTTGACGGTGCTGCGGGTGGCCGTGGCGGACAGGCATCCAGCCGCGGAGGGGATTATGGAGAGAACGGCGAGGATGTGCCCCCGAACACTGGCGGCCCGGGTGGCCTCCGTATGGATGGAAGTTTGACGATTATACATCTGAAAATGTACGCATCTATGGTGGTGGAGCAGGCGGTGGAGCCGCCCATGGAAAGACGGAGAACCCGGCAGCGACAGTCCGACGGCGGTTGGCGGAGCAGGGGCGTCCCCTGATGTACCCAAAACGCCGGACAAAATTGGAGCTGGAGGAAATGGCGGGCACGGCGGTGGCGGTGGCGGTGGGGCCGGAGGACTGTTTGCATCTGCGGAGGCTTATGGCCCGTCAGAATTACCGGCCGGTATCTGGATCACGAAGGACGGCGGATCGGCGGGGAAAGGGTCTCCTGGTTCAAATGGCGGGCCGGGCGGTGTAATCCTGTATTTTGGAGTGAGAAAAAAACTGGTTTCCGGCCCGATCCGGGATAAAAGCGGCCGTGCATTGCTGGATCGGCTTGGCCGTCGGCTAATTGTGTGAGGTGAGAAAATGGAACTGACTCTGGAGGAACGTGTAGCGGCACTTGAGCGGAAATTATCAGCCAGAGAAGCAGCAGAAGAACCAACCGAATACTACACCATGAAATACTCCGGTGAGGAGATTGACGAGTTACTGGACAAGGTTGCAGCGATGTAAGGGAGGTGAGGCCGCGTGACCATCAACGGAAGCGACATCCGCATGATTCGAGGCGACACCGAGCAACTGGTGGTGACCTGCCAGCTCTCCGACGGCACGGAGCGGCCTTTTGAGGAGGGGGACACGGTCACCCTCACCGTGGCCTGGGCCATGGGACCGGAGGTGCTGCAAAAGACAGTGACCTCCTTCCAGGAGGGTGCGGCCTTCGTGCTGCTGAATCATGAGGACACCAACGATCTGACTCCTGGCGAATATGCCTATGATGTGCAGCTCACAGCAAAGGATGGGATGGTGGCCACCATCATCCCGCCCGCCCGGTTCGTATTGGAAGGGGATGTGACCCGTGACTGAGCTACATGGAAGTTTGGGGACACGCGGAGCCCTCAAGGGGCAGCTGGGCGGCACTGCTGGCGGAGGAGGCATCCCCTACCAGATTGGGGCTGGCCTGAAGGTAGAAGAGAACGTGCTGATGGTAGATACCGCCAATGTCGTGGAGGAGGACAACACCAAGCCAGTCACCTCGGCCGCGGTGTATGTGGAGATCAGCAGGAGGCCCTGCTGGCTCACTGTGAAAGGGCAAAGAGTATGAGTATCCAGACCAGAAATTACCAGGACTGCAGGGGCTGCGCAACACCTGCGGGCGGCGTTGGTGGCCCTGGGCCTGGCTCCAGTCCGCCGCCGACCTGGAGGGACTGTGTCACCGCCGTGGAGGGTATTAAGAACAATGGGGCCGTCTCCGGGGCCATTACCGACGCGGCCACGCCTTATAATGTCCCCGCCGGCTACCACAATGGCCAGGGACTGTAGTATTGCCAACACGGAAAAAGAGAAGCTGGTGGCGGGCAATATCAAGAGTGGTGTTACCATCCTGGGCGTGGCTGGCACCTATTCCGGGGAGGCATCTAAGCTGCAGGCCAAGACTGTCACGCCCACCAAGGCCAAGCAGGATATAACCGCCGACGAAGGCTACGACGCCCTGTCCCAAGTCACAGTGGAGGCCATTCCGGCGGAGTACGCCGATGTCTCCGGGTGACCGCGGCGGGGGATGTCCTGGCCAACAAGGTGTTTGTGGGGCGGACGGAGCAGAGGCGGCGGGTACCATGCCCAACAACGGGGCGGTGCAGGCATCCATCGACGGCCTGACGCAGACCGAGTACACGGTCCCCGCCGGCTACCACACCGGAACGGGCAAGGTCAGCCTGACAGGCGACATCGAGGAGGCCCGGCATTGGCTGATGGAGGTGTGATATGTGAGTATCCAGGGAGAAATTGGCTGACTGTCCGCCGCTAAGGCAAGCATTGCAGCGTCACTACAGGCTATGGGTGTAGACCTCCATCAGGCACCACCCTGGAGCAGTATGCCGCCCAGTTAGCCGCTATCGCCGCTTGCGCCCTGGCTCTCTGACAGGTGTGGTACCATGACTGGCCCCATTGTCCTGAACGGCCCTCCGACAGACGAAAACCATGCTGCCAACAAGCAGTATGTGGATGGCTTGGTAGGCGACATCAACGCCGCTGGACGCCATCAATGGGGAGGTGGTCTGATGGGCACGACTGCGGACAAGCTGGCTATTTGCAGGCGCCGGCGAGGCCATCCGGGAGGCCATCGAGAGTCTGGGGCAAGTGCCCGATGGCTCCCTTCCGTCAATACGCGAGCCGGATCCGTAACCTCGCTATAAATTCCCTGGACGTGCCAGAGGGGACGTGCAGGTCACCCTGGATCAGTCCGACGGGCCAGATTCGGGTGGAGGGCCCATTTGCTTATCCTCTGAGTGACACCTACTATTTGTCACTGGAAGGAGATGAACTGCCGGAATTGGAAATAGCGCGCTGCCCGAAAGGTGCAATCATCCAGATCACCCCGCTTTCGGGTGGGGGAAATGTTTATGTGCAGGGTGGGGTGGAGCCACTTGGTACATCCTCTGACGGCGGCCGGGTATACCGGATAACGGGAGATTTCATGATCCAGAGCAGCTGATAAATGGCCCACCTGCGAAAGGCGGGTACATCTCAAATAGATAATTACACTCAACACCTTCTTGGAGACATAAAAAGCCACCCCCGTCAGAGGTGGCATGGACCAATGAAAAGTGAGGGGGTAAAAATATTGATCCACGAAGCCATTATAGCATCCTGGATGAGGATAGGCAAGCCGTACAAGAAAGAAGAAAGGACGAATCAGTATGAAAAAAATCGATTTTGACCGTTATACTCCGGCGATTGCCAGTATTAGTATGAACTATCCTGGCAGCGAAGACAAGGAGACCGAGGACGATGCTTAACAGCCGGGACATTGATCG
>SCPN01000497.1_pt1 | contig 35502 bp, 51 predicted proteins | sample 6106831 | NCBI WGS metagenome assembly SCPN01 (sample SAMN10720447, study PRJNA508395) | human gut metagenome | isolation source: Participant 1, 0 month
AAAATGTATAAGGAGATTTGGAATCGGTCGTATTCTCCAGTGGACAGAGCAGTACTTTCAAACAAGGAGATGGATACACCTCGACTTGATGGGAGAGTACTGCTCTCCTACGATTTTAGGTAAAGATCGTTATTTATCTATATACTCACTATGACCAACCTCTAATTCAAGAGGAGCTAGATGCCTTTAGACCGCTTGTACAACAAAGAGCTAAGGGATATAGTGTAGCATCTATTACGGGGCAAAAGGACTTTATGGGTCTTACCTTTAAGGTGAACGATAAAGTTTTAATTCCACGACCTGATACAGGAATTGATTGAACATGTACTAGATACGTATTCTGAAGATTGCAATATACGCATTCTTGATGTATGTACTGGTCCAGGGACGATATTGCTAAGTTTATTACATTATCTGCCAAATGCAGTAGGTGTAGGTTTAGATATCTCTACAGATGCTTTGCCACTAGCTAGGGAGAATGCAGACTCCTTTAAGTTAACTAAACGAGTTGAATTTAAAGAATCTGATATGTTTTCAGCTTTGCGTGAAACGGATGAGAAATTTGACCTCATCGTTTCTAATCCGCCATATATTCGTACTGGTGATGCAATGATGTTATCTCAAGATGTGTTAAATGAGGCCTCATACGTTATTTGGTGGAAGGATGGACTTGTATTCTATCGTATTCTCGCCAGAGAATGTGGTGCTTATTTAGAAACTAATGGTCGCGTAGCCTTTTGAAGTGGGCTATGACCAAGCTGAGGCGGTAAGAAAACTATTAGAAGCAACCGGTCAATATTCAAATATTCAATTTATAACTGATCTAGGTGGACATAATCGCGTAGTTACAGCTGTGTATGAGGGCTAATATGGATACTAAAATTATTACAAATCCATCTGAACAAGATATAGATATGTTAGCCCGTGCTTTACGCAAAGGTGAATTGGTATCTATACCGACGGAAACTGTATATGGTTTGGGTGCTAATGGTCTAGATACAGAGGCGATGGATAAAATCTATGCTGCGAAAGGCCGTCCATCAGATAATCCGTTAATTTTGCATATTCCCAATAGTGAAAGTATTAAACCATTAGTCACTGAAGTTTCTTCAACGGCTCAAGCCTTGATGGATAATTTTTGGCCAGGACCTTTAACGATTACACTACCTAAGTCTGATTTAGTGCCAGACCGTGCAACAGGTGGATTACCTCGTGTAGCGCTTCGCTGTCCTGATCATGATGGATGTCGCGTGTTGTTACAGCGTGCTGGTGTACCTATAGCAGCGCCAAGTGCTAATATTTCAGGCCGTCCCAGTCCCACAACGGCTCAAGATGTATATAACGATATGAATGGTCGCATTTCTTATATTTTAGATGCTGGTCCTTGCACAATCGGAGTAGAGTCTACTGTAGTAGAAGTGCATGATGATAAAGTTATTATTTTACGACCGAGTGGGATTACAAAGGCACAGCTAGAAACTATTGTTTCCAATGTCAGATACAATACAGCCTTAGTAAGTGCTGAAACTAAACCCTAAGGCCCTGTATGAGGTATGCATTATGCTCTGATGCACCTATGACTGTTGTCGTTGGTACTCAGTCTGTAGCTAATACTTTTAATGAACTTTCTAAAAGGGATAGAAGGGCCTATTGGCTGTTTAGTAAGTCATGAGACCTATGAGCTTATTAAAGATGATTCGCGTTTCATGTGCCATTGTTTTGGACATCATGGGATGCACTAGCATTAGGCCATGACTTTTATAAAACCTATTACATTTTAACGAAAATCATATTACCTAATCTTAGCAGAAGGTGTGAATGATGACGGTTTTGGCGTTGCCATTATGAACCGAATGGAAAAACATCGTGGTCATCATATCATTTATAAGTAAATTTTCTAACATTATAAATGTCCACTGATAATAGAAATATGTCTTTACATATTGGGTATTTTGCTATAATGTATAAAGTAATCACAAAATGTGATTAAGTAAGGATGTTATTATGAATATTTTATTTGTACCGGTAATGCCCGTAGTCCTATGGCAGAAGGAATTACGGGCCCTTGCAGCAGACAACATAGGATGTAACGACTGTATCAGCTGGCCTATTTGCCGCTTATGGAGCAAAGCCGACTGAACAAGCCGTTGTAGCTGTCCGTTCCATTGCTGATATTTCTGACCATGAATCGAGGACCTTTAACTATGGAGCTCGTCAATACAGCAGATCGATCATCGGTATGACGAAGATCGTAAATCCGTACTACTTCGCCAATTCCCGTTTGAGGAGGTAAAATCAAAACGATTTCCGAGTGGGGTGGTCAAGAGATGGTGATATTGACTGACCCTATGGCGCTGATCGAACCATATATAATCAATGTGCGGGCAAATTTATCATTTAGTTGAGGAAGGCCTTAAAACAGCCCCTCAGAAGCATAGGAGATGATATTATGAAGGTTGCAATCGGTTGTAATCAGCGGATTGGATTTAAAAGCATCCGTTAAAGTAATAAGTGCATTGGGACATGAGTAGAAGATTTTGGCTGTCATACAGCGGAATCTTGCGATTATCCTGATATTGCCGTACCTGTAGCAAATGCAGTCGTTATGCGGTAAAGCAGATCGAGGGTATTCTAATTTGTGGTACTGGCATTGGTATCGGTATTGCAGCAAATGAATGCTTGAACATTCGAGCGGCTCTTTGTCATGATACATTCTCTGCACGCATGTCGTGAACATAATAATGCAAATATCCTTACAATGGGGGAACGCGTTATTGGTCCTGGCCTTGCTAAAGATATCGTTACTATTTGGATGGCAACGGAATTTGAAGGTGGCCGTCACGAACGCCGTGTTGAAGAATTAAAGCATTAAGAAATAATGCATCATTACCTATAGATATTCGTTTTGTACGAGGAGGGATACTCATGAGTTTCTTAGAAAAACAAGACCCTAATATTCAAGCTGTTATTAATCAAAGAATTGGCACGTCAACGCGATAAATTAGAAATGATCGCTACTGAAACTTTGTTTCTCAAGCAGTAATGGAAGCTCAAGGCAGCGTATTAACTAACAAATATGCAGAAGGGTATCCTGGCAAACGCTATTATGGCGGTTGTGAAAATGTTGACGTTATCGAAACATTGGCTATCGAACGTGCAAAACGCTTGTTTGGCGCTGAACATGCTAACGTACAACCTCATTCTGGCTCCCAAGCTAACTTTGGTGTGTACTTTGCATTATTGCAACCTGGCGACACTATCGTGGGTATGAACTTGTCCACGGTGGTCATTTGACTCATGGTTCTCCAGTTAACGTATCGGGTACATATTTCAATGTAGTACCTTACGGTGTAGATGCAGAAACACAACAAATCGACTATGATGAGTTCCGTAAAATTGTATTAGAAGCAAAACCTAAATTGATCATCGCTGGTGGTAGTGCATATAGCCGTCAAATCGACTTCAAGAAAATGGCTGAAGTAGCTCACGAAGTAGACGCTATCTTTATGGTAGATATGGCTCACTTTGCAGGTCTTGTAGCAGCGGGCTTACATCCAAACCCTGTAGAATATGCTGATATCGTAACTACTACAACTCATAAAACATTGCGTGGTCCTCGTGGTGGTTTGATTCTTTTCAAAGAAAAATATGCTAAAGCAATCGATAAATCTATCTTCCCTGGTATCCAAGGTGGTCCTTTGATGCATGTTATCGCTGCTAAAGCTGTTGCCTTAGGCGAAGCATTACAACCAGAATTCAAAGTATATGCACAACAAATTATCGACAATGCAAAAGCATTGGCTGCAGCATTGCAAGATAAATGCTTAACAATCGTTTCTGGTGGTACAGATACTCACGTTATGCTTGTAGATGTTCGCAGCACTGGCTTAACAGGTAAGGAAGCAGAATACTTACTCGATGAAGTAGGTATTACATGTAACAAAAATACAATTCCATTCGATCCAGCTAGCCCATTTGTAACAAGCGGTATCCGTCTTGGTACGCCAGCACTTACAACTCGTGGTTTGCAAGTGAAAGATATGGAAGAAATTGCTGATATTATTGCAGCGGTTCTTAAAAATCCTGAAGATAAAACTGTTCATGAAGAAGCTAGCAAACGCGTAGCTGCACTTTGTGAAGCGTATCCATTGTACTAATCTAATAGATTAATGACAGTCATTACATATGCATAGGCCCACAAGCCTATAAGCAATATAAAAGGGATGTGCCAAGGCATATCCCTTTTAATATTTTTATGGCACTATTCTCCATTCTATGATAGAGTTAATATGATAGTTAAATTGCTACAAAGAGATACGTATATTGTTTTATAGGAGGACAGTCATGAAAGTTAATGTTATGACACATCCGTTGATTCAACACAAAGTTACATTGATGCGTGATGTGCAAACAGGGTCAAAAGACTTCAGACAACTACTTGATGAAATTACTATGTTGATGGGGTATGAAATTACACGCAACTTACCACTTGAGGATGTAGAGGTAGAAACACCATTAATGAAAATGACTGGTAAACGTATTGCAGGTAAAAAATTAGGTATTATTCCAATTCTTCGTGCTGGCCTTGGCATGGTAAATGGTATGCTTAGCTTAATTCCAACTGCAAAGGTTGGTCATATCGGCTTATACCGTGATCCTGAAGACTTTAAAACCAGTAGAATACTACTGTAAATTGCCAACTGATGTAAGCGAACGCGATTTCATCGTAACTGACCCAATGCTGGCAACTGGTGGTAGCGCAGCAGCAGCTATTACTTTGTTAAAAGAAAAAGGTGCTCAACACATCAAATTGATGTGCCTCGTAGCGGCTCCAGAAGGCGTTGAAGTTGTAAATAAGGAACATCCTGATGTACCTGTTTACGTAGCAGCACTTGATGAAAAACTCAATGATCATGGTTACATCTTGCCTGGTTTAGGCGATGCTGGTGACCGTATCTTCGGTACAAAATAAATTAAAATAAACGACATACTTTTAGCCATAAAACTTGTATTAAATTGCCTTAAAAGTATGTCGTTTTCTGCTTTTTAGGGTTGAATAAAATTCACATAGGGTATAAAATAAATGTGTAAAGGTATTTTTTTATTTTAGGTGGGACGAATTTTGTTCACATGGGACGAAAAACGATTCATATAATCCCAACGGGTAAAGGAGGGACCCGATGAACGAGTTTCTAATGATATGTGAACGTATTGTTCCTGAAATCGTTAGCGTATTAAAGGAGCGATACAAGATACTAAACCACCTTGTTTATGAAGAGCCTATAGGCCGCAGGACATTAGCTACAGCGACGGACCTTCCAGAGCGAACCGTACGAAGTCATATTGAGTTGATGCGTGCAAATGGTCTAGTAGACATTTATAAACCGGGGATTTTTCTCACTGACGAAGGACAATCAATTGTTCCGAAGTTACGAAATTTTTTAAACGAACTAGATCGTATTAACGAACTAGAAAGCCGATTGACGGAAGCACTTTCCATCGATAGGGTTATCATTACACCTACAGAAGGAACGTTAATGGTTAAAAAGCTGGGCTTCGCTGCGGCAAAACTGTTACAGGAGTTATTAGAGCCTGATTCAGTAGTGGCTATTAGTGGTGGTAGCACCATGGCAGCGGTAGCGGAAGAAATGCCGATTTTACCATTTAATCCTACTGTAGTACCAGCCCGTGGTGGCGTTGGTGAAGTAGTGGAATACCAAGCTAATGTCATCGCTTCTGTACTGGCTGAACGACTTCGTGGGACTTACAAGATGCTTCATTTACCAGATGGGCTTTCACAAGACTCATTGCATATGCTCATGACTTGTGAACCGCAAATCAAGGAAATTGGCGACCTTATTAGTAGGACTGACGTATTGTTGTTTGGCATTGGTACAGCCATGCGCATGGCCGATCAGCGTCACATTGCTGATGAGGTACGCAAACAATTGGTAGATAATCATGCTGTAGGTGAGGCGCTGGGACAATATTGTGATATGGATGGCAAGTTGATTTATTCCACTAATAATATTGGTTTATCCTTGCCTGATGTAGCAAAGGTTCCCAATGTCATTGCTGTAGCTGGTGGACAAGAGAAAAAGCGAGCGCTATTATAGGTGTGATGCGAGCTTGCCAGAAAGGGATACTTATCATTGATGAGCAAGCAGCCGAAGGTATGCGTCAATTGTTACAAATTTCTGCCTTATAGGCGAATTAGTAGTTATAAATTTTAGTTTGAATTTGGTTAGAATTTTTGTTATTAGGAGGATCTAACAATGGCAGTAAAAGTTGGTATTAACGGTTTTGGTCGTATCGGTAAATGTGTAGTTCGCGCAGCGATTAATAATCCTGACGTAGAAGTTGTGGCGATTAATGCAACTGGTGATAATGAAGGTACTGCATTATTATTAAAATACGACTCTGTACATGGTACAATTCCTAACGAAGTAACATTCGATGAAGACAACCTTTATGTTGATGGTAAAAAAATCCGCGTATTCCACGACCGCGATGCTTCCAAATTGCCTTGGTCTGAAGAAGGCGTAGAAATCGTAATAGAATGTACAGGTAAATACCGCGATGCAGAAGAAGCAAAAGTTCATTTAGAACAACCTACAGTTAAAAAAGTATTGATTTCTGCACCTGGTAAAAACGAGACTTGACTATGGTTATGGGTGTTAACCAAGATATGTACGATCCTGCAAAATACCACATCATCTCCAATGCATCTTGCACAACACTGCTTGGCTCCATTCGCTAAAGTATTGTGCGATGAATTCGGCATTAAACGCGGTATGATGACTACAATTCATTCCTATACTAATGACCAAAAAATTCTTGATGCACGTCACAAAGACCCTCGCCGTGCTCGTGCAGCAGCTATGTCCATCATCCCTACAACTACTGGTGCAGCTAAAGCTGTAGCTTTGGTATTGCCTCAATTAAAGGTAAACTTGATGGTTTTGCATTGCGCGTTCCTACATCCAGACGTATCTGCTACAGACCTCGTTTGCGAACTTGAAAAACCAGCTACTAAAGAAGAAATTAATGAAGCATTCCGCAAAGCAGCAGCTGGCGAATTAAAAGGTATCCTTGGTGTATCCGATGTGCCATTAGTATCTTGTGACTTCGGTTCTGATCCTCGTAGCTCCATTGTTGACGCTGATTTAACAATGGTTATGGACGGCAACATGGTTAAAATCGTTTCTTGGTATGATAACGAATGGGGTTACTCCTGAACGTCTTATCGACATGGCAGCATTCGTAGCAAGCAAAGGCTTATAATCGGGAGGCTTTGATGAAACAAACAATCGAAGGTTTACAAGTAGCTAATAAAACAGTTTTTGTTCGTGTTGATTTTAATGTACCTATGAAGAGACGGTGTCATCACTGATGACACTCGTATTCGTAGTGCATTACCTACTATTAACTATTTAGTAGAACAAGGTGCAAAGGTTATCCTTGCTTCTCACTTTGGTCGTCCAAAAGGGGAACGTAATCCAGAAATGTCTTTGGCACCATGTGCGAAACATTTATCTGCGCTTATCAACAAACCTGTAGCATTCGTAGATGACTGCATTGGTCCTAAAGTTGAAGAAGCTGTGAAAGCATTGCAACCTGGCGATGTATTAATGCTTGAAAACTTGCGTTACCACAACGAAGAAACTAAAAATGATCCTGAGTTTGCTAAACAATTGGCATCTCTTGCGGACGTAGCCATCAACGATGCGTTCGGTGTATCTCACCGTAATGCAGCATCTGTAGTTGGTATTGCTGATTATATCCCTATGGCTGCAGGCTTCTTGCTCAAAAAAGAAATTGACGCATTAAGTGCAGCTATAGTACATCCCAAAACACCTATGGCAGCTATTATTGGTGGCGCAAAAGTAACAGATAAAATTTCTGTTATTTCTAACCTTTTGCCTAAGGTTGATGTTATGATCATCGGCGGTGGCATGGCTAACGCGTTCATTAAAGCACAAGGATGCAATATTGGTAGCTCCTTATTTGAAGAAGGTCAAGAAGCTATCGCCACAGACCTTGTTATGGAAGCTCGCGTAGCAGGTGCTAAATTGTTAACACCTATCGATGCTGTAGTAGCAGATGCTTTCAGCAACGATGCAAATACTAAAATTGTTGATGTTGATCAAATCGAAGACGGCTGGATGATATTAGATATTGGCCCTAAAACCCGCGAACTTTATGTAGAAGCATTGGCGCCAATGAAGACTATTATTTGGAATGGTCCTATGGGAGTATTTGAAATGGAAAACTTTGCAGCTGGTACGAATGCGGTAGCGAAAGCTGTAGCTGAATCTGATGCGATGACTATCGTTGGCGGTGGCGACTCTGTAGCAGCCATTGAAAAAAGTGGATTGGCAGATAAAATTAGCCATATCTCCACAGGTGGTGGTGCATCTTTAGAATTCCTAGAAGGCAAAATCCTACCAGGTATTGCTGCATTGTCTGAGGCATAATATGAGAAACCTATTGCAGGAATGGAAAATGAATGGCACCATTGCGTCTGGATCAATTCTGATCGAAGCGTTTAACAGCGTGTTACAAGATATGGAATTATCCTGTGATGTAGTTGTTTGCCCGCCTTTCACAGCTATTGAGCGTGCTGTAGCGCTGACACGTAATACAGCGATTGAGGTAGGCGCACAAACTATGGATTATCATGATGCTGGTGCGTTCACTGGTGAAATTTCACCACTTATGCTTACAGAGGTAGGCGTTAATTATGTCATTATCGGTCATTCTGAGCGCCGCGAATATTATGGCGAAACAGATGAGACGGTAAATGCCAAAATTAAGAGTGCATTCCATCATAATTTAAACCCTATTGTCTGTGTTGGTGAAAGTTTAGAACAACGTGAAGCCGGTCATACTCTTGATTGGATTACATCTCAACTAAAAGGGGCCTTGGCTGATATTCCTAAAGAACAAGTGAGTCAACTCATTATTGCGTACGAACCAATTTGGGCTATTGGTACTGGCAAGACCGCAACAGCTGATCAAGCTGAAGAGGTGTGTAAAGCAATTCGCGATTACATTCGTTCTTTATATGATGATGACGCCGCTGATGCCGTGCGTATCCAGTATGGCGGTAGCGTTAAATCTGAAAATGCACTAGAAATTCTAGGAGAACCAAATATTGACGGTGCTCTTGTAGGCGGTGCATCCCTAGTAGTTGATGAATTTATTGATATTATTAAAGCTGCGAATCAAGTAAGCGCTTAATATGAGGTTACAAATGGCTAAATTAGAGGCTCCCGTAATGCTAGTCATCTTAGATGGCTTTGGCATGGGGGATCAATCAGATACAACCAATGCTGTAGTACAGGCGAAGCCGCTCTGTTTTAATCAATTATGGGATATGTATCCACATACAACATTAGAAGCATCAGGACTTGCGGTAGGCCTTCCAGAAGGTCAAATGGGGAACTCTGAAGTTGGCCATTTAAATCTTGGCTCTGGTCGTATCGTCTATCAAGATTTAACACGTATTACAAAAGACGTTGAATCTGGCGAGTTTTATAATCGCCCTGTTATGAAGGAACTATACGAAGTTGCTAAAAAGAACAAAGCTTACATCTTATTGGTCTAGTATCTGATGGCAATGTACATTGCTCCTTAGATCACATTAAGGCAGTCATTAAAGGAGCTCATGATAATGGGATCGAGCATGTGTATGTACATGCTTTGCTCGATGGTCGTGACGTAGCTCCGCAATGTGCACAAGGCTATTTAAAGGACTTAGAAGCGTATATGGCAGAGCTAAACTGTGGTAAGATTGCTACTGTGAGTGGTCGCTATTATGCAATGGACCGCGATAATCGTTGGGACCGCGTTGAATTGGCATATAATGCTATCGTACATGGTCAAGGTGAAATGGCAGATCTGCATGTAAAGCAGTGCAACAGTCTTATGATAAAGATGCGGCAGATGAGTTTGTACTTCCTACGGTGATTGATGCTGCAGGGACTATCAAAGATGGAGATGCGGTTATATTCTGTAACTTCCGCCCAGACCGTGGTCGTGAGCTTACAAAAGCCTTAGTGTTGCCTGACTTTGATGGTTTTAAACGAGAACAATTGTCCTTGTATATGGCGACAATGACCAAGTACGAAGATGGTTTGCCAGTTCATATCGTATACGAAAAAGATACCTTGGCTGAAACATTAGGCGAAGTACTAAGCACTGGTGGTTATCGTCAACTGCGCATTGCTGAAACAGAGAAATATGCTCATGTAACGTATTTCTTCAACGGCGGTAAAGAGGAACCTTTTGAAGGGGAGGACCGCATTCTCGTAAAATCCTCCTCAAGTGGCCACCTATGATTTACAGCCTGAGATGAGCGCTTATGAGGTAACTGATAAAGTTGTACAAGCTATTCAAGATGAAACGTATGACATGATCATCTTAAACTTTGCAAATCCAGATATGGTCGGTCATACAGGTAGCTTTGAAGCAGCTGTTAAAGCAATTCAAGCAGTTGATACTTGCTTAGGTCGTATTGTTGAGGCTATACGCAGTAAGAATGGTCACTTGTTAATTACGGCAGACCATGGTAATGCTGAGCTCATGGTTAATCATGAAACTGGTAAGGTTCATACATACTACAAACTTAGTTCCTTTAATTTTAATGAGTGACACACTAAAACAGCTACATTAGAAGCTGGTAAACTATGTGATATTGCTCCTACATTATTAGACTTGGCTGGTATAGAACAACCAAGTGCCATGACAGGACATAGTTTAGTACATAAAGCATAATTTTGAGGTCTAACTTTCACTACAGTTAGACTTAATCGATATATAACGGTGGAATATTTTTAATAACTCCACATTAGATTTATGAGGTGATAAAATGGCAGTAATTGAACAAGTCATTGCAAGAGAAATTTTAGATTCCGCGGTAACCCAACTGTTGAAGTTGAAGTATGTTTAGAAGATGGCACTATTGCTACAGCAGCTGTTCCATCTGGCGCTTCTACTGGTATGTTTGAAGCCGTAGAATTGCGCGATGGCGATAAATCCCGTTACTCTGGTAAAGGTGTTTTGAAAGCTATCGATAATGTAAATGCTAAAATTGGTCCTGCACTTATCGGTTATGACGCTACAGAGCAAGTGGCAATCGATAACTTGATGTTGAAATTAGATGGCACAGATAATAAATCTAACCTTGGTGCTAACGCAATCCTTGGTGTATCTATGGCAGTAGCTCGTGCAGCAGCTGAATCCTTAGATTTGCCATTGTTTGCATACCTTGGTGGCTTTAATGCAAAAGAGTTACCAGTTCCTATGATGAATATCTTGAACGGTGGCGCACATGCAGATAATAACGTAGATATTCAAGAATTCATGATCATGCCTGTAGGCGCTGAATCTTTTGCAGAAGCTCTTCGCAGCTGTGCAGAAGTATACCATACTTTGAAATCCGTACTTCATAGCAAAGGTCTTAGAACTGCCGTAGGTGACGAAGGTGGCTTCGCTCCTAACTTAGCATCCAACGAAGAAGCATTGGAAGTAATTTGTGAAGCTATTAAAGCAGCTGGTTATGAACCTGGTAAAGACTTCAAATTGGCTCTTGATTCTGCATCTTCTGAATTCTATGAAGACGGCAAATACAATTTAGCTGGCGAAGGTAAAGTTAAAACAGCTGCTGAAATGGTAGACTTTTACGAATACTTAGTAGGCAAATACCCAATCGTATCCATCGAAGATGGTCTTGCTGAAGAAGATTGGGAAGGCTGGAAAGTATTAACAGATCGTCTTGGCGACCGCGTACAACTTGTTGGTGACGATTTATTCGTAACTAACACAAAACGCTTTGCTCGTGGTATTGAGCTTGGTGTAGGTAATTCTATTCTTGTAAAAGTTAATCAAATCGGTACTCTCACTGAAGCTTTTGATGCTATGGAACTTGCTAAACGCGCTGGTTACACTTGCGTAGTATCTCATCGCTCTGGCGAAACAGAAGATACATTCATCGCTGATATTGCTGTAGCTGTAAATGCTGGTCAAATTAAGACTGGTGCACCAGCTCGCTCCGAACGTGTAGCAAAATATAACCAATTGCTTCGAATTGAAGAAATGTTATACGAAACAGCTCAATATAAAGGTAATGACGTTTTCTACAACTTAAAATAAGATACGTTATTTCTAATAGTCCAATAAGGGCGCCCTTCGGGGCGCCTTTTTTGTATGCTTAAAATAAGAAAAGTTTTCGCTTCGTGGATTTTTAAAAATAAAAGAGGGATTTAGAGGCTGATGTCGAAACCTATAACGCCATACGCTAGTGTGAGGTAAAAACATACCGCAAGGTATTGGAGGTGACCATGTATGTAGACGTGACATTAGACGATATTATCTTGTATGCCTTAGAACACCATGTGAGCGATATCCACTTTGATCCCGTTAAAAGTGGTGCTCATGTTCGATTACGACAAGATGGACTGCTGCAACATTACATGACAGTATCTAATGAAGATGCGGAGCTTATTATTAATCGCATCAAGGTTTGTAGTTCATTAGATATTAGCGAGAAAAGATTGCCTCAAGACGGACGTTGGGCTTGGAATCATAAAGATAAAGCCATAACAATGCGTGTATCTACATTGCCTAGCCTATACGGAGAAACCTTAGTATGTCGCCTTATGGGAAATGAAGGGAGTCATAAAGACCTTAAAGCTTTAGGCATGCGTACAGATATTTTTGAACACATCGTACAATTACTAAAACGTCCTTATGGCTTATTGCTCATCTGTGGGCCTACGGGCAGTGGCAAGACGGCTACTCTATATGCCATGCTCCGCATGTTAAATTTAAAGGAAACAAAGTTAATCTGTCTCGAAGATCCTGTAGAGGCTGAAATAAAAGGGGCTATCCAAATTGGTATCAATGAAAAAATTGGTTTTACCTTTGCAAAAGGCCTTAGATCGTACTACGCCAAGATCCCGATACGATTATGATTGGTGAGATTAGGGATAAAGAGACTGCAGAGCTCGCCGTTAAAGCTGCTTTAACGGGACATCGCGTATTGTCTACCATTCACACAAATACTGCTATGGGCGTAGTAACGCGGCTTATGGATATGGGGGTTGAACCATATTTAATTCGGGCTACATTAATGGGGAGCTATTGCACAACGGCTAGTTAGAAAATTCGATGGTACAGCGTACTATGGGCGGACAGCACTCTTTGAATTTTTAGAGATTCCAGCTAATTCGGCCTGTTGGGACCAATTAGAAACACATGTATTACTATCATTAGAGGATTCTGCCCGTGAGGCCGTATCTCAGCATGTTACATCTATAGAGGAGGTGCATCGTTGTGGACTCATGCTGTAAAAGTGAAAGTTTAGAAACTATTGTAGAAAAAGCAATACAATTATCATCAACAGATATTCATCTACAATGTGGACAGCCTATATACTTGCGACATGGTGATGGATTAAAGGCAACTAGCTTTGTGTGTACGACAGACTTAATCGAAGATATTTTACGGCGATGTGGTATAGCCTCCTACGAATGGCAATCCATTGATGAAGCATGCTCTTGTTGTGGTGTGCGTATCCGTATTCATCTATATCGAGCTAATCAGACCATATGTGGTACATTGCGATTACTCTGTCATCAACAACTTTCATTAGATGATAACAGTGAAGGGCAACTGCTACAAAAATTATGTGAGGCCCATGATGGTTTATTGCTCGTCTGTGGTCCTACGGGCAGTGGTAAAAGCTTCACCTTAGCTTGTTGTATTGATTACATTAATCAGACAATGGAGCGGCATATCATCACCTTAGAAGACCCTATCGAGTTTGAATTTAAGCCTAAAAGATCTTTGATTCATCAAAGGCAATTAGGTGCCGATATTAAGTCTATGTCTGATGGTATTCGAGATGCCCTTGCGGGAGGACCCAGATGTCATTATGGTAGGGGAACTTCGTGATCGCGAAACCTTGGAGGCTGCACTTCATGCGGCAGAGACGGGGCATCTTGTGATGGCTACTATGCATACACAGCGAGCCGTAATGGCAGTTCATCGCATGATATCTCTTTTCCCAGGAGAGCAACAAGAAGAGGTACGCAGTCAAATATCTCAAGTGTTACGTGCCGTTATATGTCAGCGATTACTTAGGTGGAATAAGAAGTTCATTACCATTCGTGATATTTTACTAAATACCCATGCAGTAGCAAATTTAATTCGCACTCGTAAGGAACCTCAAATTATTTCCTATTCAAGAAACACAATTACCTATGAAAACATTAGAAATGGCTGTGCGAGATGTGAAGGCACAATATGGTTCTCAACAACAACTACATACGCTATTAGATCAACAATTATCGTAGGTGAATACATGGAGGCTTATGAATATGTCGTAAAAAATGAGAATAATGAAACAGAAAAAGGGGTGATGTGGGGCGATTCAGAACAGGAGATTGCAACACGGCTAAAACGCGATGGATACAAGATTTATAGAATATCTTTACAAGTAGAAAAGAAGAAACATAAATGGAATCATTCTATGGTGGTCGATGTGACCTATCAACTAGGACTACTGATAGAGTCTGGTGTGCCTTTACGAAGGGCTTTACAGTTACTCTGTCAGGGAAAACGAGGTTTTCTATATACGGCCTTGTATGAATAGATTGAGAGAGGCCAAACCTTATCGCAAGCATTACGTAGTGAAGGTTGTCCTGCTATAGCCTTAGCACTACTAGAAAGTGGAGAGGCAGCAGGCACTTAGGCGAAAGCTTACAATACATTTCACGTCACTACGATTGGGAACGACAACTCCGGCAAAAGGTTATGAGTGCTATTTCTTACCCTTTATTTCTTCTTTTAATGATGAACGTATTCTTTCTAGTTACCATTTTGTTTATTATTCCTTCGTTTGAAAAGGTTTTTACCACTATGCATATTACATTACCATTGATGACACGGGCTCTCTTTGCATTAGGACAAGGGTTAAAGGAACATCCTTTGATGGTAATAGGTATACATAGTATTGTAATAGGTTCCTTAGCATTTGCTTATAAACAGCATAGTATAAAGTGTAAAGTACATCGTTGGCTTTGGCTGTTGGCTCACCGATACCAATGGAGTACTTGTGTGTACTATACGAGCATGTTGAAGGTGTGGGCTCTATTGCTTGACTCGGGGATTTCGATTATTCATACCATGAACATTACTCGTCCCTTATGGGGCAATCTATATGGCACTAAATGTAGTGAGCAGGTGGAGGCAAAACTATTAACTGGCCATTCTTTTGAAGAAAGTTTACGCAATGGTCATATAGGGAATGATTTTATATGGCAAATGGTGTCCATTGGAGAAGAGAGTGGTGAATTAGTAAAAATGTTAAACCACTGTGGCTACTACTATGAATCTATACTTTCAAAATATATTGCTCGCTTAGAGCGACTATTAGAACCTGTACTATTAACTGTCATGGGCATTGGTGTAGCCGTATTAGTCGTTTCTGTTATGTATCCCTTATTTACGTCTATTGCCAAACTAGGAGGACAATAGACATTGTTTTACCAGTATTAAATAGCATCGAATTATATTAAATAATGTAAAAGGAGGATATTATGAGTTCCGTTATACATATGATTCATGGCGTGAATCATCGATTAGAAATGTGCGGTCAATGGATCGTAGATCGATTACATATTTAGGTCGTGTTCGAGAAGGACTTAACAAGTCGAGAAAAGGTGGGTTCACCCTTGTAGAATTAATGGTTGTCGTTGCGGTTATCGCTATTTTAGCAGCCATTGCGATGCCGCAATTTTTATCTGCCGCAGATAGAGCGCGATCAGCAAAAGAAACAGCAGATATTCAAATTATTAAAAAATGCCACCCAGCTCTACATGATCGACAAGAATGTAGATACACCACCAACAGTTGAAAATCTTTATAAAGAAGGGTATTTGACTGAACATGTTAAGACAGCAAAAGGTAAAGAATATACTATTACTTATGAAGCTGTTAGCGGTGGTACTGCAAAAGCTGTAGTTGTAACAGCACCTAGTGTACCTTAATCGACAGGTATGTATTATTTAATGAGCATATTGTTTATTAGGTACATAGTGTTTAATTTAATCGACATATAGTGTTTAATTTAATCGACATATAGTGTTTATTAGGCACATACATATTGAGTGCCTGGTATTGGCATCGATCAAAGGTGCTTGATATATGGAAGGACAAGGTATGAAAGGGACTAGTTATGTAATAGGACTCATCGTATATATCGCATCTGTAGTGTTACCTATTCTGTTATCATCGAAGGCAATATCCTTTATTCACGTTGCTTTGTATGCTGCGTTTTCACTCATCATCATAGCAGGTGCTACCATCGATATGCATTACTATATATTGCCCGATGAAGGGGCTATGGCCCTTGTACTAGGTGGAATTATATATAGCTATATAAATGATAAATCTATGTTAATAACCTTATTAAGTGTTATGAGTGTGGGGGCTATTACATATGGACTTCGTCTAATGAGTCATAAAGGCTTTGGACTTGGTGATGTGAAATGGTTTTCTGCTATTGCAATATGGCTCACGCCATGGGAAATTATATGTTTCTTTTACGTAACTTTTTGTGTTGGTTCTCTCTATCTCTTACTCACCGGTTATCGTAATCGATATATCCCATTTGGTCCCTTTCTATGCTTTGGAGGTTGGTGCGCCTTGCATGGTGGTCTATATATGGAGGTAATATACCAATGGCTAAGGTACAACCTATAAATGGCCAGTTAGGCTCCTTACTAGCTGAGTGGATGATTACCATAAGTTTAGTATTACTTCTCATATCTATTGCCTTACCCTCATTGTGACAACACCTAGTCGTTATACTCTAAATGGTGCTACGCAAGAGGTGGCGTATATGCTAAAAAAGGTTCAGCTTTGGTCCATGCTTGGACATAAGTCGAATGGGAAAGGTAGAATGCTCTTCATATTAAATAAGGATAGTTACACTATTGAAGAAGACGCCAATCATCATACGGTAAACATATCATTGCCTCCTAATATTGAGAATACAAGATCTATGACTATTATTTCCTTTTTCAGCTCTTGGTTTACCTTATGACGGAACAGAAATTGTTCTGACAGATCGTGAAAGTGGTGAGAAAAATCGCATATGGATATCTGTACAAACGGGGCGTATTAGGTGGGAAGAAGTGCACTGAAGGATTTATGTATGGTGATGTCTTAATATCAGCTGCTATAATTATGCTCATTTTACCTATTGTATTATCTGTGTTCTGGATGGCGACGATAACGATATATAAGGCTTATTATTGGGACCATATATTGCAAGATACTATAACGTATGTGGAGGAAGGTAAAGCAGCATATTATGAAACGGGAACACTTCAGACAGGCGTACATAACTCACAATTTATCATGAGCCCTAGTGAAGCTATTAGTTATAAAACATATGTGAATCCCGTAGTAGTACAAGGTATTTCACTACAACGTTTAACGGTAGAGGCCATAGATAATGAAACGGTTGTCTATTCACTATCCATTGATTTGGAGGAAATACGATGAATAGCAAAGTTAATCATGAAGGCTTTATCTTGTACTCGACCCTTATTAGTATGACGATTTCTGTTATCGTTCTTACCTTGCTCTTAGGCATTGTATTCTATGCGGTTATGTGGGACGCCAAATTACTAGATAGCGTAGCGATGATGGAGGACGGTCGTTATACACGGCGCATGGTGGTAGCTCAAATGATATGGAATCCTGTAGAGGTTACCGTAGAGGATAAGAATATAAGCTTATATATTCATGATACAAAGCGTACGACCTTGACCGTACAAAGACATGCTCTTTACAGAAAACTCACGGATGGTAGCCTACAACCCGTAAGTGGTAGTCGCATCATCGGAACAAGAGACAAGCGTAATGTAGGGTATACGCAGGAACACCCATTTAGTCTAGATAATAATAAAACAGTTCATTCTGCGATGGTACATTAATAATCGCTTTACTAATAATAAGCTCTATACTAGCGGATATGGTGGATTAGCTCTGTATGAGGTCGCTATAGGGCAGAGTGCTGTTTATGATTGGTATAAATATAATGAGGAGACAAGCCATGAACGGAGGAGCCCATAATGCGGGCTTTATTACATATATAGCGATACTTACGATGTCTTTTTTATTACTTTTAGCCTTTATGGGGCTGCGTATTAGTCAAATTTGTGAAAGCAATGCCGTCGATGAACTCCATTTAGAAGAGGCTCATTATGCAGCTCAAAGAGGGGCTCATTGGTTTGTAGGGTATTGTAAGGCCGGTAATACTTGGGACTTTCAACAAAAACTAATAGTGTCAGATGAGGGGAATGTAGAAATTACCATTGAACCAGATCGTTCGATGGATAATCCTCGTCATGTTATGAGTTATGGGAAATTAAAAAATCGGGAAATAGTGAGCCGCGTTCATATGTATGTCACAGTAGATCAAGATAAGCGTATGCATGTGGTAAAGGTAAAACCTTATTGAGGTGAGGCTATGAAACGGAAAAAGAAAATTCATTCTGGTGTTTGTATTACGGATGAGCGTATTGTATGTGTTACAGCTCATATTGAAAATAAAACAATGGTCATTACCGATGCATTAGAGATGAAACGGAGTGGACCCATTGATGAAGACGTTACAAAATTTATTGAAACGTATGATTTAGATGAAGGGGCTTATAGCATTGTAGCTAATATAGATACACAAATGCGTGTAGCACCTTATGATCCTCACGATTTTGATATGAAAGAATTTATTAAGTGGAATGTAGAGGATTACTTTAACTTTGATGGAGATAGCTTCCAAATGGATGCGTGTCGGCGAGAATATCCAAGACATAGTTATCATATGTTTATGGTAGCTGTAGATCGTCATTCTCTCGAGCTGTTAAAACAAGGCATACGAGATACGTATGCGCCAGTAGATGTTATCGATTTTTGGCCCATTCCTATTTGTTACTGCTTGATGCGCCGTAGTGGGACGGTAACTGGTGTTGTTGAAGAAGGGGCTATGCATCTATGGCTATGGTGGAATGATATATGTATTGAGGAATGTATGGTTCCTATTACCGGTAGTGATGTATCGGAAGCAATGGAAAAAGTTAGAAGCTAGATTGCAAACATTTGGTATCGATGAAATTCAAGGTATACGTATGTACGGTTTAGATACCTTATCTGATGAAGAGCGAAATGATATGGAAGAAATTATTTCTATGTATGGTGAAAACGAATATATTCCGTTATTGTTCTTAGGTCGTGGTCGCAATCGTTGCAAAAAGGGCCAATTAGATTGGGATATGGCAATTGGTATGGCCGCAAGGGGGCTTAAGTGGATTGGCTTGGGATGGTAAAGATAAATGTATAAATTTAATGCCTCGTTCTTTACGATGGCATAGTCTATGGCATACATATCGGTACTATCTGTATGGTATAAGTCTTATATATTTTATAGTAGGCTTAGTATCTATATATATGTGCTGGACTAGTTACGGTGTATATGATCGGCAAAAGGTAAAATATCTAAATGTACGAGCAAATCCTCAGTATCAAGTAGTTGAGCAAAAATATAGTGAGTTAATGGCTATTAAACATAAAATTCTCAAGAATACATCTGATAGTAATAAAGCTAATATCTATCAAAATAGTATAGTTCTATATATTCTTGATACGGCTATGGACCAACATATTAGTTTACAGCGTCTAAGTATAAAAAATGGTCATGTAAGTATTGATGGTATCGGTGTTAGCGATGAAGCATGTCGTAAATTTATAGTTATTTTGCAGCAGAGACTATCGGGAATGGAGTGTCATGGAACAGTTAAAGCAGATAAAGGGATTTATACATTCCATATGGACGGATCTAAGAGAGAGCACCACTCAACCAATCAACAAGATACTAATGACCGCAGTCCTGTGGGGGATAGTAACTAGTCTTTCCGTATATGGACATGTATATTTGAGTCAAAAAGCTAGTTACCTACAAGAACAGCAAGAGACTTTTGTTATACAAATGAATGCGGAGTCAGATTATATAGTGTCTAATGAAGCAAAATTATTAGAGACTTTCAGGGAGAACAAGAATTCCCAAACCAGCCATACAAGTATCTTTGATTCCTTACAAGGAGAACCATTAATGATTGTCAGTACTGATGAGCATGAAGGCATATTAGAATTAACATTACTAGGTAGTACGGAGCGACTCATAAACTGGATTAATACTGTTGAAGAAAAAGAGCCTTCACGACATATAGAAATAGAAGATATAGAGCGCAAAGGTAATGTAGTTTACGTACATTGTGCTGTGAAATCAAGGATATAGACGCAGTAGAAATATTGCGTTCTTTATAGAGACAGATTATAGATTTTATGTTTATAGTCTGTCTTTGTTTTTTGGACCATTTTATAGTACAATGAAGGATATGAAATAATAAGGGGCACATAATAAATGATAATTAAACGCATATTATGCTCATCGGATCATGGAAGTGGTAAAAGTCACTTCGGCCGAAATCTTGCAGAACGCAAGGGATGGCAATTTGTAGATACCGATCGCGTATTAGAAAGTCGTTTTGGGTTGCCCATTGCTGAGATTTTTAAAAAGATAGGAGAAAAAGCATTCCGCCGCGCCGAAATGGATGTACTAAAAAAGGTATGTTTGTATCATGAAGCAGTGATTTCTGTAGGTGGCAATTTCCCTATTGAACATCGCACCTTAAAGGTATTAAAAAAATATTCCTATATCATTGGTATTCGAGCTGCACAATTCCGTATAGTCAGTCGCGTGTCAATCGCCGTGTTGGGAAGCGGCCTACCATGGACTATAGTAATGTGAATGCCTTTGTACATGCTATGATACAATCGTGGAAGCCCGTGTATAAGCAGTGCGATTTTGTACTGGACACAACAAATGGTCGGACCTATGATTTTATGCAGCGTATTGAGGACGAATTAGAGGCCTCAGATGTGCAATTTAAAGCAAGACGTCAACCCAATGAAACAGACGAAGTAGATGCCACAGTAGCATCTAGAGATACACAATTTAATAATCATCAACGTAGAAGAATAGAGGATACCAAATTAATATCCCCTAAAGCTAGCTCTAGTATAGGAATGTTCAATAAGGGAGATTCTAATAAGGTATCATCTAAAAAAGTCCGTTATGATAAACGTCGCAATCAAAAGGCGTCTAATGTAGGAAACAAGAATCGAAAGACTGAGACTATATCCAATCAACGTACACCACAAGGGGGTAATGGATATGAGAAGAATCGCAATACTAACAAGCGGCGGAGACGCACCTGGAATGAACGCCGCCATAAGAGCCCTAACTAGAAAAGCCATACATGAAGGTTTTGAAGTATTTGGCATTGAACGAGGCTATTTAGGAATCATTGAGGAAAAAATATTTCCTTTATCTAACCGTGATGTAGGTGGCATTATTACCCAAGGTGGGACGATGCTAAAAACGGCTCGCTTTCCTGAGTTTCAAAATGAAGAGGTTCAGAAAAAGGCCTATGATATTTTAAAAGCTCATGATATAGATCATCTCATCGTTATTGGTGGCGATGGTTCTATGCGTGGCGCTACAAGTTTGACAAAACTCGGTATGTCCACCATGACTATTCCTTGTACCATTGATAATGATATGGGGGGGGGCACTCAATATACATTAGGTTTTGATACGGCTTTAAATACTGTAGTTGATGCGGTTGGTCGTATTCGCGATACATCTAACTCGCATGAGCGGGTAGCCATTGTAGAGGTAATGGGGCGTAAAGCTGGTCATATTGCACTTAAAGCAGGTCTTGCATGTGGTGCAGAAATCGTATTGGTTCCTGAAAATCCTATGCCTTTACATGCCGTATGTCGACATTTAAAGGAAACACAAATTCGTGGTAAAGAATATAGTGTGATTCTCGTAGCGGAAGGTGCCTATAATAGTGGTGACGTAAAAGCCTTTATTAAGGAACATACGGAGTTTGATCCGAGCTTGACCGTATTGGGATATTTACAACGCGGTGGCGGGCCATCTGCATTTGATGCAATTTTAGCAGCCCGTATGAGTGAAGCATGTCTTAATCTATTGATGAATGGCGTGGATAATCGATTACTGGGCTATATAGATGGTCATATCCGTCCCATTTCTTATCAAGAGGCAGAGCTCTTAGATTTCCCTATTAATGAAAAAGACTACACCCTATTATCAATATTGAGTAGTTAATTTATATAATAAAGTGGCCTGTTAGGGGCCATTTTCTATATATTATAATTTATTCGTTAATGAAATTATATTGCATAAAAGTAATTGGTGCTGTATAATTTAACAATACTATATGTGTTGATATAGAATACTGTCTCTTTTACATATATCTTCATCTTTATTTAAGGAGATCATAATGAAAGAATTTTTCCAAAAGCATCGTAAACGCATAGTTGCGGGTGCCGTTGCTCTTTGTGTTCTTGGTGGTGGTACGTATTACTACATGAATAGCCAAAATGCTAGCCAAACACAAAATTTATATACTACTGGTAAAGTAGAAAAAGGTGATGTAAAAACGAGTATTAGTGCGACCGGTACTATTAACCCTGTAAACTATGTAGACGTATCTACAAATGTAGCAGGTAAACTTGAAAGAGTTTTGGTAAAAGAAAATGATCACGTTACAGAGGGACAAGTTATCGCTTATATTGATACGCGACAACTACAGGCTTCTGTTGATGATGCTCGCGCAGCGTTATCTAAGGCTGAGCTCGATATGAATCGCTACAAAGCTTTGGCTGCTCAAAATGCTATTGCTCAACAAACCTATGATGATGCCGTAACATCTTATGAACGCGCTTTATCTACGTTCAATCGTGTATCTGCCGATCTAAGTGATGCTACGATTACTGCACCTATGTCGGGTACTGTTGTAGGTACGCCACTAAAAGCTGGACAAACGATTAGTACTGGTATTTCTACTCAAATGATTATTGCTACAATTGCAGACCTAAATAATCTAGAAATCTACCTTACTGTAGACGAAACAGATATTGGTAGTATTAAACAAGGGGCTAAAGTAGAATTTACTGTAGACTCCAAGCCTGGTGAAACTTTCACAGGTTATGTATCTGAAGTTGCAAAAGGTACAAAAGGTAACATGGGCGCTACAAGTAATAGCGTAGTGTACTATACAGTTAAGGTTCAAATTCCTGAAAATATTGCAGGTAATTTCTTACCATCTATGACGGCTCGTGCTACTATCTTTGGTGAAGATATTAAAAATACCTTAGTAGTTCCTCTTACTGCAGTACGTACAGATAAACAAGGTGAATACGTATATGTTATGAAAGATGGTCAACCAGTTCGTACAGCTGTTTCTACAGGCGTAACTGGGGATACTAATGTACAAATTCTAAAAGGTTTATCTGAAGGTGATGAAATCATCGTAAGTGGTGATGTTACTGCTCCTAAGAATAATAGCCGTGGACCATTCTAATAGTAGGTGAATATGAATCAAACAGTAATCGATATACAAGGGATTACGAAGACCTATGTAAATGGTAAATTATCGGTGCCTGTGTTGTATGGTATCGACTTACAGGTCAATAAAGGCGAATTCGTATCTATCATGGGTCCTTCTGGCTCAGGTAAATCTACCTTTATGAACATTCTTGGTTGTTTAGATCGGCCAACGACAGGTTCCTATCGTCTAAATGGAGATGAGGTAGCTACTTTATCTGATGATGAATTGGCCTTTGTACGAAATAAACAAATAGGCTTTGTATTCCAAAGTTTTAACTTATTAACAAAATTAACGGCTGTAGAAAATGTAGCGCTCCCTATGATTTACGCAGGGATGGATAAAAAAACACGTAATGAACGTGCTGCGGCCTTATTAGCGTCTGTTGGTCTTGGTGACCGTCATGGATCACTTGCCATCCGAGTTATCGGTGGTCAGCGGCAACGTGTAGCCATAGCTCGTGCATTGGCAAACAATCCAGCCATCATTATGGCCGATGAACCGACAGGTAATCTTGATTCTAAGTCTACTATCGACGTTATGAACATCTTCAGAGGGCTTTATGACGAGGGCCGTACAATTATCCTCGTTACTCATGAGCCTGAAATTGCTACGTATGCAAGTCGCAACGTAGTATTACGAGATGGGTTAATTGTAGAGGACTCCCAGAATCATAATATGACACCTGTACAGGAGGTGACTCATGTATAAAGAGAGTTTCTTGATGGCATGGGCATCCCTCATTGCTAATAAAATGCGTTCCATTTTAACCATGCTAGGTATTATTATCGGTGTAGCTGCCGTCATTGCTTTAGTATCTATTGGTAATGGTGTAAAGCAAGATATTCAAAACTCCATTTCTAGCTTAGGTTCAAATTTATTGATGGTTATGCCAGGTGCGCCGCGTACTCCAGGGGTACGACCATCGCCAGGATCTATGAAATCCTTAAAGGTAGCTGACTACGAAGCGATTGCAAAACTAGATGGCGTTAAAGCTGCAAGTCCAATGACAAATGGCGGATATGTAGTTATTTATCAAAATAAAAACTGGACTACTTCAGTATCTGGTGTTAATGCTAATTATTTAGATGTTAATAACTGGACCATGAAGTCTGGTCGATTCTTATCTGAAAAAAATGTACAGAATCGTGAGCGCGTAGCTGTAGTTGGTAAAACAGTTGTTAAAAATCTATTTGGTGATGAAGATCCTGTAGGTAAAGAGATACGTGTTAAGAATATTCCATTCCGCATTATTGGGGTACTCAATAGTAAAGGTAGTGGCGCTATGGGTAATGACCAAGATGACATGGTGATTATTCCTTACACAACAGCTATGGAACGGGTAGACGGCATTGATTATTTACGAATGATATATGTGGTAGGCAAAGACGAAAATGGTATCGATCGCTTGCAGTCCGATATTGAAAACTTATTACGTGTACGACATGGTATCAAAGATACAAATCTTGATGACTTTAACATTCAAAATATGAACTCCATTATGGAAACTATGGAAGAAACAACGGGGACATTGACATTGTTCCTAGGTGCAGTAGCGGCTATTTCTCTCGTAGTTGGTGGCATCGGTATTATGAATATTATGCTCGTATCAGTAACAGAACGGACAAGAGAAATTGGGGTGCGTAAGGCTTTAGGTGCAACTTATAGTGTTATCGTTACACAGTTTCTTATCGAGGCTGTTGTTATCAGTCTGATGGGGGGCATCATAGGTATTGCACTCGGTATAGGGGCCTCTAAGTTAATTGGTATGGCTTCGGGCATGAGTACAGTTATATCTATACCAACTATTGTAATGTCTTTTGCCTCTCCGTGGCAATCGGTTTGATCTTTGGTATTTATCCAGCTCAAGGCGGCAAAACTTAATCCAATTGATGCATTACATTATGAATAGTCTTGAATTGTAAGTTTGTATTTTAAGAACATACTAATAAATAGATAGAGTTATTCGCATATGGTGCGTTGCATGATACAATATGTATGATGTAACGCACCATTTTTATATGCTTGTATGTAATTTGTGCTATATACATATGAAAATTTCATGCAAGCAATTTGTAATAAACGGGGTATGTAGATTACCTAATCTACGGGTAAGTATATAGAATGGAGAACCTTATGGCTACAACATTGTTAGAATATTTCAACGAATTACGAAATCAGAATCCATTTTCTTGGGTAAAAGATTCTGAAATTACAGCAGTTGAACCAGGTCATGCGGAAATGACCTTACAAACAAATGATACAGAGTATTGTAATTTCCGAGGGGATTTACATGGTGCTGTTTGTATTGGTTTAGCAGATAGTGTAATGGGGACCGCTTGTTTCACATTGGGCAAATCTGTTAGCACTATTGATCTTAATGGTAACTATGTGAAAGCTGTTAAGGGTGGTACTGTATTGCGCGGTGTAGCCAATGTAGAGCATAATGGTAAAACAACTATGGTTGCAACAGCACGTATCTATAATGAGTTAGGTGAACTTGTTCACTTGGCACGTGGTACACTTTTTTTGTACTAGAAGAGCAGTCATTACCTGAATTACCATGGCGTTTTATTGAAGAAGACAACCCTGATTTGGTATAATATAGTTTAGACTTTTAAATATAGGAGGATGCTTTAATGAAAGAAGAATTACAACGGATTAAGGCTGAAGCTCTTGATGCGATTAAAGGGTTGACAGATATACAATCACTGCAAGATATACGCGTTAAATATTTAGGTAAAAAAGGTGAGGTAACGGCATTACTAAAAGGTCTTGGTAAATTATCTCCAGAAGAACGCCCGAAGGCTGGCGCCCTCGTTAATGCTGTTCGTGAAGCATTAGAAGCCGAAATTGATACGGTTAAAGTTCGTATGGAAACGGCAGAGTTAAACGCTCGTTTAGAACAAGAACGCATCGATATTACATTGCCTGGTCGTGCACAAAAAGCTGGTCATATCCATCCATTAACTAAGGTTAATGAAATGATTGAAGACTTCTTTATGAAAATGGGGTATACCGTTGAAGAAGGTCCAGAAGTAGAGCAAGATTACTATAACTTTGAGTGCTTAAACTTGCCTAAAGCATCATCCAGCACGCGATATGCAAGATTCCTTCTATATTACAGAAAACTTCTTGTTACGTACACATACATCTCCAGTACAAGCTCGTACTATGCAACGTCATGAGCCTAACAGCCCAATTCGTATGATTGCGCCTGGTAAGGTTTATCGTTGGGACTATGATGCGACACATTCCCCAGTATTCCATCAAGTGGAAGGTCTCATCATCGATGAGCACATTACATTTGCTGACTTGAAAGGTACTTTAGAGTCCTTCTTGCGTCACATGTATGGTGATGAAACAAAGGTGCGTTTCCGCACGAGCTTCTTCCCATTCACAGAACCATCTGCAGAGGTAGATATTTCCTGTGTAATGTGTGGTGGTGATGGTTGTCGTGTATGCTCTCATACAGGTTGGCTTGAAATCTTAGGCTGCGGCATGGTTCATCCTGACGTATTGCGCATTAATGGGTACCGATCCTGAAAAGGTTAAAGGCTTTGCCTTTGGCATGGGCGTAGAACGTATTGCAATGCTGTTATACGGTATTAACGATTTACGTCTATTCTTTGAAGATGATGTACGATTCTTGGAACAATTTTAGGAGGAACTCATGAAAGCAAGCTTACAGTGGATGAATGAATACGTGCCTGTGGATATGAATCGTCCTGCTCAAGAATTGGCCGATGAATTAACACAAGCTGGTATTCCTGTAGAAGATGTCATTCCTATGGATAATGGCATTAAGAAAATTTATACTGGTAAAATCGTAGAAATTACGAAACATCCAGATGCAGATAAATTACAAGTATGCCAAGTAGAATGTCTTACTGAAGAAGGTGAGCCTGTTACTGCAAATCGTAACGGCTGCTACTAATGTTGCAGTAGGTCAAATTGTGCCTGTAGCGTACCATAAATCTCGCTTAGCAGATGGCACAGAAATTAAAAAAGGTAAATTGCGCGGTGTAGCTTCTGAAGGCATGTTCTGTTCTGTAGCAGAATTCGGTATCTCTAGTGATTTAGTGTTACCAGAGGAAGCGCAAGGTATTTACATTTTCCCTGAAAACACTCCAATTGGTCTTGATGTAAAAGACGTATTGGGCATGAACGATACTGTATATGAATTCGAACTCACGGCTAATCGTGCAGACTGCTTCTCTATGGTTGGCTTATCCCGTGAATTCGGCATGATGACAAATCTAAAAGCTCTATTCCCGGTTATCATGGTCAACGAAAATGGTGAGTCTATCGAAGGCAAAGCATCTGTAGAGATTGAGGCAGATGATCTTTGTACTCGTTTCACTGCTCGTGTAGTAACTGATGTTAAGGTAGAACCATCTCCATTATGGATGCAAAACCGTTTGCGCAACAGTGGCATTCGTCCTATCAATAATGTAGTAGACGTTACAAACTACGTTATGTTAGAGCTAGGACAACCTATGCATGCATACGACTATGACCATGTAAAAGGTCATAAGTTAGTGGCAAGACGTGCCAAAAATGGCGAAGTACTTGTAACACTCGATGGTTCTGAACGGGAATTAAATGATTCTATGCTTATTATTGCCGATGCAGAACGTCCTGTAGGCGTAGCTGGTATTATGGGCGGTTTTGACAGCGAAGTAACGAATGAAACGACTACAGTTATGTTTGAAGCTGCTGTGTTTAATGGACCATCCATTCGCCGTACTGCAAAAGCTCTTGGCATGCGCTCTGAAGCGTCTGGTCGCTTTGAACGTGGTGTAAACCATAAATATACTGCCTATGCTATCGATAGAGCAGCTCAATTATTACAACAAATCTGTCCTAGTTGTAAAGTTGATGTAGGCGTTATCGATGTATATAAAAACCCTGTAGAACAACATACTGTAACTTTCACAGCGGAACAAATTAATGATTACTTGGGTACTAATATTGAAAAAGACGAAATGGTTCGTATTTTGACTGCCTTGAATTCGTTGTAACAGAAGAAGGGGATAGATTATCTGCCCTCGTTCCAACATGGCGCGGTGACGTAACAGTAATGCCTGATATTGCTGAAGAAGTAGCTCGTATATATAACTACGATAATATCGCTCCTACAATTCCTGTAGCCGTATTATCCTCTGGTGGTATGACTCCAAAAAAGCTCTTACGAAACAGGTAACACACGAGTTGACTAAACTTGGTATGACTCAAATCATTACCTTTAGCTTTATGCATAAAGATGGTCTTACAAATATGATGCTTCCTGAAGGGGATAGCCGTTATACTGCCATTCCAATTTTGAATCCTATTTCCGAAGAGTTCCCTTATATGCGTACTACATTGGTGCCAGCTGTTATCGATGCAGCAAAACGCAATATTGCGCAACAAAATAAGGATCTTTGGTTATTTGAAACAGCTAATGTATATGAACCTAAAGGATTGCCTTTAACAGAAGTACCTCATGAGCGCCCTATGGCTTGTGGTATCTTGATGGGCAAGGTAAATCAAGCTGGTTGGAACCAAGCAGAGCGTACAACCGACTTCTATGATGTAAAAGGCATCGTAGATGCGTTATTGGCGGAACTTGGCGTTACAGGTTACGATATTAATCGTGGCACTGAACCATACTTCCACCCAGGTGTAAGCGCTCAATACGTTGTAGATGGCAACATGATTGCTCAATATGGTGAATTACATCCACAAGTGAGCAAAAACTTTGACTTGCCTGGTAAAGTATATATGTTTGAAATCGATTTGGAAGCAGTATTATCCTTGACGATTCCAGCATTCCGCTATACATCTTTCAGTAAATTCCCAGGCACTAGCCGTGACCTTGCTATCGTAGCACCTGTATCTGTGGCTAGCGATGAAATTTTATCTATCATTAAAAGCATGGTGGAGAATATTTAGAAAATGCATCTATCTTCGACGTTTACGAAGGTGAACATATCGAAGCTGGTTATCGCAGTCTTGCGTACAACTTACAATTCCGCTCTATGGAAGGTACGTTGAACGATGAAGATATTGACGGTAATATTAAAGCTATCATCGATGCATTAGCAGAAATTAACTGCAGATTACGTTAATCTCAAGCAGTATATTGAAAGGGTTTACCGTATGGTAAACCCTTTTAGTACTATAGTTATACCTTTAGTTAGGTAGAAAGGATTGTCCATGGAATTATTATTCTGCCGGTACGATGGAAAACTTTATGGCCGCCTTAGAATCTGGTAGCGGATGCGATTTACCTCGGCGGTAAAGGATTTAATGCCCGAGCTCATGCAGCAAACTTTGGCATTGAAGAATTGGCTGAGGCTATTCGATTGGCTCACATTCTAGATGTATCTGTATATGTAACAGTAAACATCCTTATAGGTGACTCTGAACTAACGGCTCTCGAGGTGTATTTAAAGGACTTAGAACGAATTGGTGTGGATGCTATTATTGTTCAAGACTTAGCAGTTGCTAAATTGGCGCAACGAGTGGCTCCAAAATTGCATTTACACGGTAGTACGCAAATGACGGCTGCTACTCTTGATGCAGTTCGTTTTTATGAAAGCCTCGGTTTTACCCGTGTTGTATTGGCTCGTGAATTGAGCCTCCCTGAAATCGAACATATTTGTAAGAACTGTACAGCTGAAATTGAAGTCTTTGTACATGGCGCCTTATGTGTATGCTATTCGCCAATGCTTGATGAGTTCCTTCATCGGTGGTCGTAGTGGTAACCGTGGTGCTTGCGCACAACCTTGTCGTTTACCTTATGAACTATTAGATTCATCGGGGACTAGTTTATTACCTAAACACGAAGCTTATTTATTGAGCCCTAAAGATCTTAACTATAGTGAGCATATGAATGAGCTCGTAGCAGCTGGCGTAAAATCTTTCAAGGTAGAAGGGCGTATGAAGAAGGTTTCCTATGTACGCCAAGTTATTGGGACTTATCGCCATATTTTAGATACGGCTCATATGGATTCTGCTGATGCCGATGCATTGGCGTCTGGGTTTAATCGTGGCTTCTACAGATTACTTAACAGATCATGTAGGGAAATCCATGATGACCGTGGTGGCTCCAAATAATCAGGGTAAACCAATTGGTAAGGCAGAGGTTAAAAAAGGACAAGTTCATTTATACTTAACAGAATCTATTGAAAAAGGGTCACTTTTAAAAGTTATGCAAGCCTCTGGTAGCATTACTTACTATCAGATTGATCAGAACTGGTTTGCCCTTGATAATAAACATTTTGTAGGTAAGCCCGATGAAGGCTTTGCAGCGGGACAAGTATTCCTTGCATCACCACCTAAAGCTCAAAAGCAGAGAGGTCTACAAGATTTCAGTGCTAAATTAGAGGTACATGGATACTTATCTATTAATACAGACCGAGAAAAGCCATGTACAGAACTTACCTTTGTATTAAATGATGGTCGTACTGTGACAGTATCTAATGAGTTTGAACCAGTTTATGCGAATAATAAACCGACTACATTAGAGAAGGTTACAGACCAAGTAGGTAGATTAGGGAATACATTATTTACCTTAGGTTCTATGTCTATTCCTGACGGGCCTTATATGTGGCCAACTAGTGTGTTAAATGCATTGCGCCGCGATGCTGTAGAGGTGCTAGAAAACTTGTTGATTACAGACCATGAAACGGCTTGGGATGAGCTGGCTGCAGAGCCTCAAGATATGTCATCTATGGTTGCTAAGGATAAGCTTCAATATTCTGATCCTATGGTGAGTGCTCGCGTTGATGAGCTAGAGGCTTTGAAAGCAGCTATTGACGGGGGCGCTAAGAAGATTATCTTCGGTGGTGACCGTTTACAACGTAAGCCTTATGAACTTAGCATCTACGAGCAGGTAGCTAAGCTTTGCAAAGACCATAATGTACTTTGTGTATTTGCTACCCCTCGGGTTGTGAAAGATGATGAAGTAAAGGCGTATATGAATACCCTTAAGGCCATAGTTAAGGCGAAACCAGATAGCATTTCTATTCACGTCCCACAAGCATTATTGTGGCTTCGTGACTTAGGGTATACAGGTGCTATTGAAGCTGATACAGGTCTTAACATATTTAACGGCTTTGCCTTTACAAGTATGGGAAGATTTACATATGAGCAGCGTAGCACCGTCCCTAGAGTTAACATTGGCGCAACTCGTAAGCTTACAAAAGTCTACTAATTTGCCATTAGAGATCATGGTTCATGGTTATACGGAAATGATGATTTCTGAATACTGTGCCATCGCTAGCTTTGTAGGGACCGGTAAAAAGGAAAACTGTCCAATGCCGTGCGTAACAGAAGATTACGCATTAAAGGATCGTAAAGGGGAAGTATTCCCGCTTCGCACAGATCCATATTGCCGTATGCATATTATGAATAGTCATGAAATGGACATGCGTGCTTTACGTGCCAGAAAGTTACATCGAAAAGGGCTACATATTTGCGCATCGATGGACGTCATATGATCCAAAGAGATTACGTACTATCGTAGCAGATTATGTATCCATTCAAAATGGAACAAAAGAGGCTCCGCCAAAGAGTGTAGGCAAAGATGATACGCCTATTACAAGGCGGCCACTATTTTAGAGGTATTTTATAAAAGAGGTAGTACATTGTTTAACGAAGATGTATTAGACTTTCACCATATAAAAGAACAATTACAACAGCATTGTAGCTCTGCTATAGCTAAAGAATTGGCTATGACCATTGAGCCGATGATTGATGCAAAACAAATTCAAGAGCATCTTGATGAAACGGCAGAGGCAATGCGGTCATTGCAAACAGAGGTAGAACAACCGCTAGGTGGCACACGAGATATTCGTGAGTCCTGTAAAAAAAGTCGCAAAGACTTTGTTCTTACTCGTGAAGCACTATGGGATATTTATTTAACCATTGGTGCCTATAAGCGGATGACAAAGTTCTTTAGAACGAAATATATGGAGTATCCATTGCTATCCTTATGGGTACAGGATATGCCAAATACAGATCGCATTGAAAACCGATTTAAACGTGTCTTTGATGATAAAGGGGGAATTGCTTGATACAGCATCTCCTAAGTTGGCGAGCCTTAGAAATACGATTATTAAAACTCGAGAAAAGATTAAAAATGATATTCAAGCTATCTTACACGATAAGGATAATCAGAAGTATTTCCAAGAAACGATTATTACACAGCGTAACAATCGCTATGTAATCCCTGTAAAACAGGAATATCGCCAATATTTTGATGGTCTTATTCATGACCGTTCTGCAACGGGTCAAACACTCTATATTGAACCGATGCGTTTGGTGAATCTAAATAATGAATTACAAGAGGCATTGATTGGTGAAGAGCAAGAGGTTTTGCGCATTTACCGTGAATTGTCTGCCCTTGTCAAACAACATAGTAATGATTTGATGGATGCTTGTGAAAAGGTATCCCATATCGAATTTGTATATGGTAAGGCGAGCCTTGCTATTTCCTATAAGGGTGTACCAGCCATCTTGAGTACTGATAGAACAGTTAATCTCATGAGAGCTCGTCATCCATTAATTCCGCCGAATGTGGTGGTGCCTACCAACATTTTATTAGGCACATCATATCGTATTCTATTAATTACTGGTTCTAATACAGGTGGTAAAACAGTTTCCCTTAAAACATTAGGGTTATTGAGTTTAATGAACCAATGTGGTCTATTTATCCCTGCTGATCACGGCTCAATGCTACCCGTATTCCATAATATCTTTGCCGACATTGGGGACGAGCAAAGTATTGAGGCCAGCCTTAGTACGTTCTCTGCTCATATGACACAAGTTATTTCCATCATTAAACATTGTGGGCCTAATGACTTGGTATTACTAGATGAGCTTGGTTCGGTACTGATCCAGAGGAAGGTAGTGCATTAGCTGTATCTATCCTTGAATTCTTGCGTAAAAAGGGCGCTCTTATGATGGTAAGTACTCATTATAATGAGCTTAAAAATTATGCATACCATACGGAAGGTATTGAAAATGGCCATGTAGAGTTTGATGAGCGCACCTTAAAACCAACATATCGACTTCATATTGGTGTAGCAGGTAGCAGCCATGCATTGAGCATTGCGGCTCGTCTAGGCTTGCCAAAAGATATCGTAACACGTGCTGCAGAGTATAAATCTCAATTTGGTAGTCATGAAATGGAAGAGGTTCTTTCGGATTTGAATGAACAACTTCGTAAAGCCTCTGAACGTGAAAGAGCCCTAAAAAAAGAGCTTGATGAAACACGTCGTATGCGTGGCCAGTTAGAGAAGGAGAAGAAACAGTTTAACGAAAAACGCAAACAAATCTTAACTAAAGCTCAAGCTGATGCTGAAGCTATGAAGCGCAGTTTACGTGTTGAAGGGGAAGCGATTATTAAGCAATTGAAGTCGCAATTCTCTGAAACGAATAAGGATAAACGTCAGTCCGCTATCAATGCGGCACGTAAAGGCATCTCTAATGTTCATGTGCCAGATGCACCAGTCGATGATGATCGTAAGACCTTAACTGCGGATGAAGTCAAGGTAGGTCAAGTTGTATTCGTAACGACCTTGCGTTCTTTAGGTACCGTATTATCTATGAAGGGTAATCGTGTAAATGTAGACATTAATGGCTTAACTGCAACAGTTAAGGTTAATGAATTGCAATCTACCACACGTGAAGAGGGCAATAAACTAGAACGTGAACAAGAAAGCAGCTATGCCTAAAACACGAAAACGTATGGGCGGTTCTGCTGTACAACGTCAAAAGAGGTGCGTACAGAAATTAACATCCTTGGTCAAACAGTAGACGAAGCAACTGTATCTGTCGGTAGATTTATCGATCAAGCCCTGCTAGGTGGAGTAAACCAAGTGCGTATCATTCATGGTAAGGGAACAGGTGCATTGCGTGAAGGCGTTCACCAATATTTACGTACCTTGCCTCATGTAGCCCACTTTGAAACAGCAGGTTATGATGAAGGTGGTGCAGGGGCTACCAACGTAATGCTTAAGTAACAAATAAGTCACTTGTACAATATAATAATAAGCATCATATTTAGAATGGTATTTTAATATGGAACAAAAAAGGTAGTAAGTTCAAAAGAACTTACTACCTTTTTTAGACGTCGCTATTAGTATTAACGGTCTTTTTTAGATTTTTTGTTTTTCGATGAATTAGATTTTGGTTCAGATACTTCTTCCTTAGAAGATTGATCTTCTTCTTTTACTTTTTCATCTTTTTGTTTATCTTTGTCGTCTTTTTTATCTGCTTTATCGTCCTTTTTGTCGTCTTTTTTAGGTTGTACTTTCACAGGATTGAAATAACCTTCAGCGATTGCTGATTGAGCACTAGAAGGAACAGGGAAGTCAGAAGCAGGGGTATTGGCAAGCGCATTTGCCATGAATTGGCCCCACATAATAGCAGGTGTGTCACCACCGGTGATGCCTCGTAATGTTTCCGAGCCATAGTCATCACCAATCCAAACGGCAGCTACTAAATCAGGCGTGTAACCAACGAACCAAGCATCCTTGGAATCATCTGTTGTACCAGTTTTACCTGCTGCAGGACGACCGATTGCGGCATTACCACCAGTACCGCCATTTATAACGGATTCTAGCATATTTGTAATGATTGCTGCATCTTTTTCGTCTACAACGCGTTTTTCTTGGATGGAGTTTTCCTCCACCACTTGACCGTTACGATCAACAATTTTAAGGATTGCCGTAGGTTGAACTTTGATACCGCCATTAGCGAGAACGCCGTAAGCTTGTACCATTTCAAGAGGGGTAACACCATGTGTTAAACCACCAAGTGCTGTAGACAAGTTGTAATCTTGATCAGTTAGAGTTGAGATACCCATTTCTTTAGCAAGTTTAATAACCTTAGTCATACCCACTTCGTCAGCAATTTTTACTGCTGCTACGTTACGAGAATGTTGTAATGCGTA
>SCPN01000780.1_pt1 | contig 35384 bp, 33 predicted proteins | sample 6106831 | NCBI WGS metagenome assembly SCPN01 (sample SAMN10720447, study PRJNA508395) | human gut metagenome | isolation source: Participant 1, 0 month
AAAGCTGCTCTGAAAAAGGTTTTTTCAGGATATCTATTGTAAGATCCCTGATTGCTTCATTGGATTCATAAAACGGATGTATGACGGCCAGTTCGATTCCCGGCGCCGTATTCTTTTCCACTGTGGAGGTGGGGACATTGGCATAGGGAGTTACAAAGGTCCCTTTTCCCGTCACGGCGTGGATAAGCCCCCGCATCTCGCAAAGCTTATAAGCCTTGGTGATTGTGCTCAGATTCAAATCCAGATAATCCGCAAGCTCTCTCTGCGGCGGAAGCTTTGTATTAGCGGACAGCTTGCCGCACTTAATATCACGCTCCATCAAATCTGCAAGACTGTAATAAAGCGGAAATTTCAAATCCTCTCTGTCCGGTGTCCAGGACATGGGATAATCATCAAAAGAATTCACTGGCATAGCTTTCTCCTTTCGAGGCATGGAACTTACTTCCGTTTTTCCCCCGTTTTTCCACGCGCTTTATCCCCCCGGGTGCCGCACGCTATTTGCTCCGGTTCCTTTTCTTCATGTATCACACGCCGATTATTCCGACTCTGTCCCTTCCAGATAATAACAGAGTATGGGCGTTTGCGGCTCAATATTTTCAAATATAAATTCAGCTGCGTCGGGAGGAAGGTTTATGCAGCCGTGAGAGCCGCTTTTTTTATAGATGTTTCCTCCGAAGCCGGATCGCCAGTAGCCGTCATGCATGCCGATATCCCCGTTAAACGGCATCCAGCAGGTGACTGGAGTGTTGTAATTCTTTCCCTTCAGAACCGCATTCCGCTGCTTATAGGTCAGCTCATAGGCGCCGGCCGGTGTGCCCCAGCCCTTTGACTCATTCCCGGATACGAAGTCCGTTTCTATCAAAAGCTCACCGTCCCTGTAGAAAAAAAGATGCTGGGCCGTCAGATTCATTTCCACGTAGGTATCTCCATAATCCGGCGCGGCATGGCTGGCCGCCGTCTGCAGATAAAGCGGCTCCCGTTTCTGGCTTTGGCAGGCCGTAATCAGTTCCACCAGCGCGTCCGTTTCCCCTTCCTTATCAATCATCCAGCCATAATATCCTTTCGTTATGGTTACCGTAGGGCCGTAAGAGGTTTTTAACTCCTTCGTACAATAAGCGGTATTGTATTTCCTGGCCAGCCCATTCACATATTCCTTCACCGCCTCAGTATCAACTGTCACCCTCCCGCTTTTATCCTGCTGCAGCCATCCGCAGATAGTATTGCCGTCCAGCTTTTCCTCACTGTCCCCAAACTGATAAATGATTGATACCTGCGCGTATGGTCCATATGCCTCCCTTTGAGCCAGCAGCGCAGGATCATCCTCCAGTATTTCCGGCTTTTTGTAGATGTCCAGCTCCTCAAGTGATATCCGGGCTTCCAGGCCGTCAACCGCCCTTCGCGCCTCCTGCAGAAGCCTGCCCGGCACAGGGTAATTCCCCTGCTCCTCTTTTTTAATCTGCAGCCCTTCATTGTCCGTATAGACAAGACAGGCATCAGCAGGAGGCACTGCCTCCTCCGGATCCATACAGCGCAGCTTACGGACAACCATCTCCAGTTTTGCTTCATCATATCTTACACCAAAACCGGCAGACTCATATTCCTCTCCTTTCACATAACGCGCCCCCCACAGCAGAGGATTCTGTTTATCCATAATTCTCTCAAGGTCTCCATCATAAACAGGCCGGAGGGTGATATCCATACCCCTGATTATCTCTTTTCTCCCGCCCCGTTCTTCCAGCACTAATTCGTAACTGCCCATTTGGGACGCAATCTTCTCTTTTGCTTCCTCCGCCGTCAATCCTGATACGGATATTCCGCGGATTATTGTATTCGGCAGATAAGTATGGATGAAGTTCAGGCTGAACAGCAGATAAAAAGCGGCGGCTAAAAACAATGGCTCCGTCAGAAGCGGTATGCAGGAACGCATTTCGGCTTTTTTCCTTCTGCGCCTCCGCCGGCCCGGCTGTATCCATGGCCTGCTGCCTGCGTATTTTCCGCCTCCCGTCCTTCTCTGGCCGCAGGCGCCTGCAGCTTTTACACTTTTTTTCTTTTTTCCTGCCCTTTCTTTTCTGGTCTTCTTCCACCCATTTCCGTAATGGTTCTTTTTACTACTGTCCCCCGTCTGTTTCTCCGCATGATCTCCATAATATAAAAATCATTCCTTCCGGTTATTTTTATAAACCAGACAACCGGTTTCAATTTACGATTATTATAGCATCAACCCTGCCCTGCAAAAACCGGATAATTGTATGCCACACAATTATTTTTTTTAAATAATGTGAGTAACCGGTTTTCCTGAGCCATTCTTCCCGGAGCTCGGCATCCTGCCAATAAAGTTATATAAAGAGACTTCTCGACTAACTCCATTCCACATGCTATACTTAAGATACACTTACGCAGGAAAAAGCTTCTTCCCGCGACAGAAAGGCGGTGCCATATGAGTTTGCTTCTCATGGAGCAGGATGCGGACTTCCTGAAACTAACCAACGAAATCTTTACGCGGCAGCTCGCTGCCAATCATACGCTTAACAATATGCTGACTGATCGTGCCAGGCAGAAAATGTATCAGGACGTGAAGTATAATATAGATTTTCTTTATACCGCCCTCTGCCTGGAGGACGACGGAATTTATGCCCGCTATGCCAGATGGCTTTACCAGCTGCTCACACCGCTGATGACCGGCTGCAGCCGTGAATCGCTGCGTGATATCATGACGGAACATTATGAGCTTATCAGAACCTGCATGTCAAAAACTCTGTCTTATGAGAAGCATGACCGGCTTCACCGGCTGCTTAACGGGGCAATAAAAGCGACGGCAGAGGAATGTGACGCCGGTCCTCCGGCTCCCTGCTCCGCTCCGGTTAGATATGAGAAAGAGGTCACACGTTATCTTGACTGTCTGCTGCAGTCGGATACAGAAGGCGCACTGGCTCTGGTGACCGGCTGTGTCAAGGAGGGAATCCCCCTGGACGATGTGTGCTCGGATATCGTGGCCGAGGCCATGCGAAGGGTAGGCGAGCTGTGGCATCTTCATCTGATTTCCGTGGATATGGAGCATTACTGTACTTCCGTCACGCAGATGGCTCTCTCCCAGTTTTATCCTCTGATCTTCGGACAGCCGCGAAAGGGGAAAACCGTGCTGATAGCCTGTGTGGGCAGCGAGCTGCATGAAATAGGCGCCCGGATGATTGCCGATTTATTCGAATACAGCGGCTGGGACAGTATCTATCTGGGGGCAGCCGTACCAGTGGAAACCTTGCTTTCCGCCGCTGAGAAATACCAGCCGGATCTCATCGCGCTCTCCGTTACAATGCCGCAGCATCTCCCGCTTTGCCGGAATGCCGTGGAACAGCTGCGGGAAAAATTCCCAAAGCCCAAAATTGCCGTCGGCGGCAATGCTTTTACAGACACAAAAATATGGAAGAGCTGGAACGTTGATATATATACAGAAGACGCAAAAGCTCTCGTACAATGGGCGGATAATACATTATGATCGTTTACATTGCTTTATGCGGCAGCACCGGAACAATAAACAGAGTCATACACAGCACGCCTCTTGGCATTATCAATGAGGGCAGTGATATCAGAGAGCTTTTTACCGGGGAAAATGAACTGGATTCTATTCTCCGGCAGGACTCCGGGATCGGACAGTCCTGCCGGGCCACAATGAAAATGGAAGGAAATCCAATCGTATTTGTTACGGTTATGGCTATGAACCTGCAAAGGCTTGTCCTGGCATATGACATTGATGATCCGTCACAGATATCCAGGCTGGTTGAAATGTCTCTCAACGCCGCGGCTCTGCCTGAGCTTTCCGGCCAGGAACCCTACGGCTCCGGATATTATGAAATTCAGAAGCTGAACAGCCGTCTGATTAATTACCAGCGGACTTTAGCAAAAAACAACGTACGGCTGCAGGGCCTGCTGGAGGAATCCCGGAAGGCCCAGAACACTATTGAAATACTGGAACGGGATTTGCTCACCGGGCTGTACACGGAAAAGGCATTCTATGACAAAGCTGCCGGCGTACTGGCTGAAAATCCGGAGACGGCTTTCGATATTATTGCGGTGGATATTGAGCATTTCAAAATTGTAAATGCGGTGTTCGGAACGGAAAGCGCTGACAGGCTGCTTTCCCATCTGGCGATCTGTCTTCTGACAATCCAGACCGATGCCCTGACACTTATTACAAGAGCCCGGGCAGATACTTTTTTTGCGATCCTGCCGCGCAATACCGACACCTATAAAAAACTGGATGAAAATATCCTTCTTTTTCTGGATGGCTATCCTCTTCCGATGCGCATCCAGATTAAAATCGGAATATACCATGTGGAAGAAAAGGCGCTGTCGGTCGCCCGCATGTGTGACCTGGCCCTGCTGGCTGCAAACAGCATCAAAGGAAACTTCGGCCAACGCTTCGCTTCCTATGACAGATCCATGCGTGAAAAACTGATTTTTGAGCAAAAAATCGTAGATACAATGGTGGAATCCCTGCAAAGAGAGGAATTTCTTGTCTATCTTCAGCCTAAGGTAGCAGTGGATACCTCCCGCATCATCGGGGCGGAAGCCCTGATTCGCTGGAAACACCCCGAATTCGGAATGATTTCTCCTGCAGATTTTATTCCTGTTTTTGAAAAGAACAGTTTCATCTACAGTGTGGATTTATTTGTATGGGAAAAAGTGTGCCATATGCTCCAGGATTGGAAAAGGAAAGGCATCACAGGCATTCCGGTTTCCGTAAATGTATCCAGGACGGATCTTTACCATGAAGCTCTCCCGGAAACGCTCACTTCCATGATAACGGCTTATGGTCTTTCACCGGAGGAACTTCACCTGGAAATTACGGAATCGGCCTACGTACAGAACAGCCGGCAGCTGCCTGATGCCATAAGGCGGCTGAAGGAAATGGAATTTATTATTGAAATGGATGATTTTGGAAGCGGCTATTCCTCCCTTAATACGCTTTCGGAGCTTCCTATAGACGTCATGAAGCTGGATCGCCTGTTTCTGTACCAGGCCGAAAATGATCCCCGCAGACAAAAGGTCATGCAGTTCGTCATTGATTTGGCAAAGGAGCTTCATTTGCAGGTGATTGCGGAGGGTGTGGAAACCGAAGATCAGGCCGGACTTTTAAGGAAACTGGGCTGCCGTTATGCCCAGGGCTTTCTGTACGGGCGCCCCATGCCAGAGGCGGAATTTCTTGCCTGTCTGGCTGCCGCCCCCAAATAAACATCATAAATATGTAAGCATTGTCTCCCTCTTACCATCGGAGACAATGTATGGCTTTGCGGAGGCGTGACAATAACCGGCCGGGTAAAATCGGCCCCAATTCCATCATTTCTGCCCGGCCAAATGCTCATATCGCATAGTTATAAGCCTTAAATCCCATAGACTGATACAGCCTGCCCGCCGCTGCATTGACAGCCCGGACCGTGATTATTTTTGCTCCTCTGGCAAAAGTGTCGCAGATGGCCTTTTCACATACGGCTTTTGCAAAACCCCTCCTGCGCATTTCAGGTATGGCAGCCACAAGTTCAAGTGAGGCAATGCCATCGTTGTTCATAATGGAGGCAACAGAAACAGGTGTATTTCCATCATACAGCACATAGCACTGCATTAAGCCTTTTTCGCACAAGGGATAGTGATAAACAGGGTGCATATCCGGTTTGCCACCCGCAAGAATATCGTTTGCAATTTTGGCCCACACTGCAAATTCCCCGGCTGATTGTACCTGTACGATTTTAGCGCTCCCTGTATGGTAAAGAGGTTTTTCTTCAGGCAGCATGGCCAGATAAACTTCATCCTCATCGGATAAAGCAGTCTGGCCATGTACTTTGGCTTTTCCATAAACCAAACGGTACAATTCATCCTCCGCGAGCAAATCAAGCCAAACAGGCATATTGAGTGACTTTATCTCATCAATGAGTATTTTTTGTCTTTCGGCCGGAAGCTCCCCGATGCGGATGTCATAGATAAATGTTATCCCATATTCACCGGCTTTAGGCTTTATATAGGTATAAAAACCATTATCAACCACTTCCATATGCTCTGCACGTCCAAACATACTTACATAAAAGTTTGCCCCGGCATCAATATACTTTATAATTTCTTTTTCAGTCATTTTCCCTCCCCCATGTTTTTTTACATTTTTTAAACCGTTATTTTAAGTTCTGATATCACCAGCAATATAAAATTACATATTCTCAGCCCAGAAGTGAGCATCCGCTGCCCCTTTTTCTTCAAATCCCAGCTTTCTGGCCAACGCCGCGGATTCTGTGCGGAATGGCCAGCATGACCATACCGGGATCAGTCCTTTGCTAAGGCATTCATCAATAAATGCAGAGGCGCAGGCCATGGCAAAGCCTTTTCTGCGGTAACCCTCGCAGGTACAGATATCTGTTTCCGCCTGCCCTCCGCCGATAAATACTGAAATGCATTGGCTTATAATCTCTTCTCCTTTTACTATTCTGTATCCAATTCTGTCAGACAGGTGCCCACCCAGATTTCCTGCTGCTTCATATTCTCTTAGTTGGGCATCTTCCATTCTCAATACTTTATAACCATCAGGGAGAACTATCGTTCTTTGTATTTCGCGGTACCTCTTCTCATTGAAGTCAAATAATGTTCTCTTTATCCGAATAATACCTCTGTCTGCCATGATTTCATCCAAAATCTTTCCCGTCTGTTCATCCAGAGCAAAAAGAACCATTTCTTTTTCCATCATAGCTGGCATCAGTTCCTGAAAAATAAATTCTTTCACCTGCAAAAGGAAATTCCTGCTGTGGTCTTTTGACGCCAGATAGAAAAAACCTCCCTGGGGCAATATTAAGGCATTTTTCGGCTCCGATACCAAATCGACATAAATATTTCCCGCGCCCTTTCCTTCAATCACCGAATAGATCAAAGGGATTCCATGATTGGTTCCCTCAAATAATCCGGCAGCATTACCATAATCACACTTCTCAAGCTTTTCCATTTTCTTATCCCCTTCTCTGCCTTCGTTAGATATATTCATTGTAACACATCATTGTATACACGCAAATGAGGCGTCGGAAATAGATGGAATGAAAGCTGTCGTAAACCGGCGGAATTAATTTCCGGCGAAAATAAAATCTGTTGCCTATCCAACAGGTTATTTCTATCCCGGCTGTTAGAATATACATAAAGGATGATATCCAGCTTATATACAGAAAGGAAGGATATATCATGGAAAAAACATATGATTTAATTATTATCGGCGGCGGTCCTGCAGGATTGGCGGCTGCTATATATGCCGGGCGTTCCCAGCGGGATACGCTTGTGGTGGAAAAAGGCGGCTACGGCGGGCGCGTTAAGGATACCGGGGAAATCCGCAATTATCCGGGCACCATTTCAGACAGCGGCCAGGGGCTGATGGAAAAATTCCATCTGCATGCACAGAGCTATCCCACCGTGGAATTCTGCCGCTCCACAGTGACAGGCATCCGAAAGGAAAAGGGGCTTTTTACCGTGGATACCAAACGGCGCGGCAGCTTTACGGCCCGCAGTGTGATACTGGCACTGGGAACAAAGCCGCGTGAGCTGGGAATTCCCGGAGAAAAAGAATTCGTCGGACACGGCGTAGCCTACTGCGCAACCTGCGATGCGGAATTTTTCAAAGGAAAAAATATCTATGTCCTGGGCGCCGGAGACCAGGCGGTGGAGGAAGCCGATTACCTCACAGGCTTCGCTTCCAAAGTCACAATTATCGTACTGCATGAAAAAGGCCATCTGATGATTGCAATGAGGTTTCAGCTCAGCGGGCTTACAAAAATCCGAAGATTGAATTCGTCTGGAGTACCACAGTGCAAGAAATTAAAGGCTCGGACCACGTGGAAGCGCTGGTTCTGAAAAATGTAGAAACCGGAGAAGTCTCCGAGGTTCCGGCCGACGGCCTGTTCTTTTTCGTAGGCATGGTGCCGCAGACGGATTTGGTAAAAGAGCTTGCAGAGTGCGACAAAGCCGGTTATCTGAAAGTCAATGAAAAAATGGAAACGTCTCTTCCCGGACTATATGCTGCCGGAGACTGCACCCAGACCTTTCTGCGCCAGGTGGTGACCTCGGCGGCAGACGGCGCGGTGGCTGCCACCGCATCGGAACGGTATGTGAAGGAACGCGGCCAGCTGGATGAAATCCTCTCCCCCGGCTCACCCAAAACCGCATTTATCTTCTATAACCCTTACCGGAACGAGGATATCAGTTGCGTAGGTGAACTGGAAAAGAAGCTTGGCGGCGAATGGAAGCTTTACCGACAGGATATTTCCAGACAGGATCTTTTATACCGGGAGCTTCAGGTAAAGGCCACTGTTTCCGTGGCGTTTTACCAGGACGGAAAGCTGCTGGAGGTAAAGGCGGCTGAACAATGCTAATAAAGACGGCCGGACAGCGCCATGAAAACGTCCGGGCCTTTGGTCTACGCTCCGCTTCGGTCGGTGCCAAACATGTGCCACTGGCACATAGCACCCCTCGCGGCAGTCGCCAAATATCCATGCAAGCATGGCTACTTGCCCCGTTGCTCGCGGGAATAAACAACTATAACTTACAGATGCAGATAATTTCTGCAAAATCTATGGACAGGAGGAATTTATAATGGGTCAGCCACTTGTTTTTCCGCATGGGGTCACGGTTTATGATCCTGAAAAATGCTGGAACGGATATACTCTGGTTCCGCTGATTAATGACGGTGTCCTGCTGTTTGATATGAACGGCAACGAAATCCGCCGCTGGAATATGCAGGCCATGCCTGCGAAAATGCTGCCGGGCGGTTATGTGATGGGGCTTTCCGGCTACCGTCACCCGGATTACGGCATGCAGGACGGTGTAAATCTGCTGGAAATCGACTATGACGGCAACATTGTCTGGGAATTTGACCACCTGGAGGAAATTGATGATCCCGGCCGGGATCACCGCTGGATGGCAAGGCAGCATCACGATTACCAGCGGGAGGGCAACCCGGTGGGCTACTATGTACCCGGCATGGATGCCAATCCGCTGGGAGGGAAAACCCTGATTTTATGTCATCAGACCATCCGCAATCCGCTGATTTCCGACAAAAAACTTCTGGATGACATGATGATTGAAGTGGACTGGTGAAGGGAATATCCTCTGGAAATGGTCCATCAGCGAGCACTTTGACGAACTGGGTTTTGACGAGGCAGCGAAAAATGTACTCTTCCGTGATCCGAATATGCGCTCCTCGGACGGCGGCGTAGGCGATTATCTGCATGTGAACTGCGCAAGCTATCTTGGGCCGAATAAATGGTACGATCAGGGCGACAGCCGTTTCCATCCGGACAACATTATTTTCGACTGCCGGGAAGCGAACATCCTGGCAATCCTGGACAAAGCCAGCGGAAAGCTGGTTTGGAAAATCGGTCCGGATTTCAATGCCACACCGGAGCTCCGCAAACTGGGCTGGATCATCGGCCAGCATCATTTTCATATGATCCCCAAAGGCCTGCCCGGGGAAGGCAACCTGCTGGTATTCGACAACGGCGGCTGGGCCGGCTACGGCATGCCCAATCCCGGTTCTGCCCTCGGCGCGAAAAATGCGCAGCGCGATTACAGCCGTGTCCTGGAATTTGATCCGATAACACTGGAAGTGGTGTGGAAGCTCACCCCCAAAGAGCTGGGCCATGCAATCCCCACGGACGCCAGTAAATTCTACAGCCCTTATGTGAGCAGCGTCCAGCGTCTTCCCAACGGGAATACCATGATTGACGAAGGCTCCGACGGCCGTGTCATCGAAGTGACGCCGGCGCATGAGATCGTCTGGGAATGGATTTCCCCTTATTACAGCCACAATGCAAAAGGGCCCAAAAGCAACATGATTTACAGGGCCTACCGTTATCCCTATAGCTACGTCCCTATGGAGCCGAAACCACAGGAGATCCCCATCCCCCGCATCGACAACAGCACCTACCGCGTTCCCGGGGCAGGCGCCTTCGGAGCGAAAAAAGTAGTTGATGTTCCCGGCACCCTGCCGTATTATGAAGATGTGGCTCTGTGTGTCGCTACTGACGACGAAGAGGATGTAACAAAACGGGAAAAGGTATTTTCCGTGGATAAGGACTTCTTCCTTCCTGTAACCCATGCAAACTGGGATACGGATGTGCTGAAGGTAAAGGGTATGCCGGTGCTGGTGCTGTTCGGCGCAGAACGCTGCACTCACTGCAAGGCGCTGCACCCTGTCTTGAGGAGGCCCTGAAAAGAAGAATATGCTGGTAAATATGCGGTGCGCTATGTGGATGTGGATGCCAATCCGGATCTGACGCAGGCCTGTCATATCGGCGGAATCCCGGTGGTTGCCGTCTACAGGGACGGCGCTGAGGCCGTCCGTTTCAACGGGGAAAAGGATTACGACGATCTGTGCGATATTCTGGATAAATACGTATAATTATACTGTTTTCATACATCCGCTGTTTCATAAAGCCATAAGAAGGAGCTGCTCATGCAGTTCTTTCTTATGGCCTTTTTTTGAGGTGGACATTATATGCATAACATCAGCTTTTTACAAAATGAGAACCTGCCCTCTTTTGCCCAGTTCTGCATCAGCGACAGCCGATATGAGGATTTGCGTACCCATTTTACCCAAAAAACTTACCGGGCCGGGGAATGTGTACAGTCGGAGGGAGATACCATCACCCACTTCGGCATTGTGGTATCCGGAATACTGAAAGCGGTCAGCTACTCCAGGGACGGCGAGGAGCTGTGCAACGCCTATTTTGAGGAAGAGGATGTTTTCCCGGAATTCCTATATCTTACAGGCAACCGGCATTATACTTACCTGCTGTACGTGGAGAAAAGGGCGGAGGTACTGTGGATTCCCATTTTTCTTCTGGAGGAAATGCTGTCTGCGGATGCCGGACTGGTAAGCGCGCTTTTATGCTATGTCTCCCAGCGGGGTCTGAAAAACCAGCTGTATTTAAACTGCCTGAATTACCAGACCGTCCGGGAGCGCATTGCTTACTGGATCATGGGCGTCCGGAAAATAGAAGCCAGACAGGAGCAGGAGGTTCATATGCCCCGCTCCCAGCGGATTTTCGCCAATATGCTCCATGTCAACCGTTCTTCCCTGAACCAGGAGCTAAAACAGATGGAACGGGAAGGCTATTTCCGGCTGGATAAGGAAAGATTGCTCCATGTGGAGGGGGAACGGCTGAAGGAGCTGCTCTGATCGGGCAGCTATGTCAGGCAATTCCTATTAAAAACGGTCCTCACCTGAAAATACTGTTAACAGGGTCCCCCTGGGCGGTTTTCCACTCAGCACTGTTTTCTATAATGTAAGCCATCATGCACCGGAGACAATAATCCACACAGCCAGGTTTTATGAGGAAGATTTTATAAGGAAAATTTTATAAGGAAGTTAACCTTCCCTTGACACCTGCAGGAAATGGTGTTAGCATAACTTCGGATCAAAGTGCTGTACCATTGCTTTGGCCGGAAAAAAGGACAGATATAAATGTACAGGAAAACAAAAAGGGCTGCGGCCCACAAAAATCCACAAATAAATAGACATGACCGGCGGCAGGCTTCCTGCCGTTTTTTTATTGAAAATTTTATTGTGGTAGAGTGAAAAAGGAGTAATGAAATGCAGAAAAAATGGATGAATGCGGCGGAAAAGCTGGGTATGATTATCTTCGGCAACCTTCTGTATGCACTGGCGGTGACACTTTTTATCATGCCGAACCACCTGATTACAGGAGGCACCACTGTTCCCGGCCAGCCTTCCCGCAGCGCCTTGTATCGGTGTTCAATATCACTATGTTCCTGCTCGGCGCGTGGGTGCTTGGAAAACATTTTGCACTGACTACGGTGCTCAGTACCGTAATCTATCCTCTCCTTTTAGGGCTGCTGGAGGGCGCCGGCATAACGGGCTTTGTGACTGAGGAACGGCTGGTGGCGGTCCTCTATGCCGGGCTTCTCATCGGCGCCGGAATCGGTGTGGTTATGCGGGCGGGAGCCTCCACGGGAGGGATGGATATTCCAGCGCTGATACTGAAAAAGAAGAAAAATATCAATGTTTCGGCTGTCATTTATCTATGCGACTGCATTATCCTGGCGCTCCAGATGTCCGCCTCCGATGCAGGATCCATCCTGTACGGTATCCTTTTGATCGCTGTTTACACCCTGGTGCTTGACAAGGTTCTGATGCTGGGCGGGGCCAGAATGCAGGTCAAAATCGTCAGCCGGGAACACGACGCCATCAACCGGCTGCTGGCAGAAAAAATTGACTGCGGAACTTCGCTGCTTCACATGGAAACCGGTTTTCTGCATCAGGAACAGAATATGGTGCTGGCCGTAATCTCCAGCCGTGATCTGCCTAAAGTGAACCAGCTGGTTCTGGAGGTGGACCCGGAAGCTTTTATGATTGTCAGCCAAATCAATGAAGTGCGGGGAAGGGGCTTTACCCTGAGCAAGCTCTACCGCAAGGATACCCAGAACAAATAAACAGGGAATTTCCGGCGCAATGAAATGCCCGTGGATTCAGTAACTTCTGAGGCGCGGTAAAACCGGCCTTCTGCATATCGGGATCGTACAAAGAGTTAGCGGACATCCGGCAGTACATCTGCGTCAGAATGATCTGGCTTTCCGGAGAACCGTATCTCTTTGCCAGGGTCTGGGAATCAATCCGGTTTATGCCGGTTTTAAGCTGGCTGCCAGATGGCTGTACGCCTCTTCCGCTGCTTGGGGCCATCGCGGTTTATTACATTTATTACATCCTCCTGAGCATGATATGCGGGGTGTTAATCAGCAGAGGCAAAGAGGAACTCGTTTTGCTTCATAGTTCCTCGTTTTTTCTGAAAATTTCATTTTTATCTGCGTCCGTCAACAGCTTTTCCGTGATAAAAGCAATCGCGGCCACCACAAGGATATTCAGCCCAAACCGCACAAAGGTAAAACGCCAGCCAAAAGAGGAAATTTCGAACAACAGCAACGGTATACGGATACTTGAACTGGCGCACAGGAACAGAATCACATTAGAAACCCTGCTTCCCTTTTTGAGTAAAACGCCTGCCACAGGCAAAAGCGCATACAGAGGAACGGCCGTCACCATCCCTGACAGCAACGCGGTAAGCGCCCCTCTGAAGCCGGACCTTACTCCCATGATTTTTACCATGGAATCCCTCTCGATCCAGACGTCCATCAGTCCGATACAGATAAAAATGGGAGTGAGCATGAACAGGAAGTTCAAAAAGTTTTTGCCGGTGAAACGCAGGACGGAAATTTCCCTCTGCGGCTGCCAAACCAGCATGATTATATTAATGACGGCCACTACGGAGAGCAGCCAATTCTTTTTCAGCAGTTTTTTCATGTCAGCAACGCTCCAATAAGAAAGGCTGCGGCAAAAGAAAATAAAAATGCAAGCGCATTACGAAGCACCGCGGCCTTTTTTCCCAGATATTTGATTTCCATCGGCAGAGTCACAAACCCAACCATGGTGAGCGTGGAAATAAAAACCGCTGTCTGTGTGACCCCTGCACCGTTTTGCAGCAGCCTGGCGGCGACAGGGAAGGCCACCAAGACTGGCACCAGCGTAACCGCGCCAAGCAATGCTGCGGTCAGCATACCGCGAAAGCCGCTTTGTGCGCCTATGACGTATTGAATTGTTTCAGGTGAAACTGCCGCCACCAAAAGCCCTGCCAGAAAAAGAATCGAAATAAATTGCGGCAGCACATTGATAAACATTTTCCAGGCTCTTTTGAAGGATAGCATGGTTTTATTCCTGTCTTTTACATAAGATATGGCAAGCAAAACAGCTGTCACGCCGTACAGGGAATAAGTAAATAAATTGTCCATTTTTATCCTTTTTCTCCCCCAATCGCTTTTTTTAACCGCGGAATCAGGAAGAACGCGAATGTCCCGCCTGCCAAAGCTGTGATAAGCTGCGGAATTGAAAACATATTTGAAATGACCGCCGCCTGTTTTTCCGGCAGGCCTAAAAATACAGGTATGGCAATGCGTACGATTCCCACATACAATACCAGAAATTTGGCAAATGCAGCGGTGAACAGCGCAGCCAGACGGGCTTTATACTTTTTTCCGCCTATGCTGCGGTTTCCTATGAAATGCCAAAGCACCACAAGCGCTGCATTTCCCGCCGCAATAAACGGAATCAGACTCCAAAGCGGCCCAATCCCGAAAAGCCGTGCAACCACCGGTGAAACTGCCGCGACGCACAGCCCCGATGAAAGGCCGCAGGTCATTACTGAAATGATAAGCAGCAGGTTAACGATTGAACCGGTAATCAGGGAATTATTCAACGGCATCAAAGCCGCCTGCAATACGACCAGCAAAGCGATTAAAACCGCCGTACGCGTAATCCGGAGTATTCTGTTTTTCTGTTCCATATTTTTCACCTTTTCCTTGTTTGTTTGTAATTACTATACTATAATTCAGTCAAATCACCTGTTGCGCCTGCAACAAATGAAGAAGAAGGAAGAGGTAAAGCAGTGAATGAATATCTGGAAGATTTAGCGCAGATGAACTTATTTTCCGGTATTGAGCCGGGAGAAATAGCGGAGCTTCTCAACTGCCTTCAGGCAAGGCGGGTCCAATATGCCAGCGGTGAAATGATCCTGGAGGAAGGCAGCCGGGTCCGCAAGTTCGGCATTATTTTATCCGGGCACGCCCGCTCCATAAAATGGGACACCTCAGGCCGGGTAATTATACTGACCCTGCTTGAAAAGGGGAGTGAAATCGGTGTACTTCTGGCTGCACAGCCGGAAAAGGAAAGCCCTGTTTCCATACAGGCGCAGGACGATGTTTCCGTGCTGATGATCCCGTATGACCGTGTCCTTGCCCCTTGTATAAAGGCATGTCCAAAGCATGACAGACTGTTGAGAAATTACATTTCCATCGTCGCCCAAAAGGGACTTGTTCTACATGAACGTATTGACTGTCTTCTGAAGTCCACAGTCCGCGAAAAAATTATGACCTATCTATTGCGCATATCACATGAACAAAAAAGTACCTCCTTTCAAATTCCGCTCAACCGGAATGCGATGTCCGAATATCTGAATATTGAACGCAGTGCACTTTCCAGGGAGTTGTCTAATATGAAACGAGATGGACTGATCGATTATCATCTGAACAATTTCAGGTTGAAATACAATAATTAATTTTTATAATTGTTCTTGTAAATAATTTTAAATTAAACTATTCTGGTTTCAGGAGGGTAAAAGGATGGATGATTTATGGTATCAGATGATATTTAAAAGAAAGTCGTTTCATATTTTTAAGGACAGACAGACCATATCGGATATAGAGTTAAGAAATATCGAAGAAAATATTAAAAATTTTAAGTCATTGGATGAAGGTATAAAAACAGCTTTCCAGATTGTGCCCGCAGAGGAAACGTCCTGTAAGCGTGGAGAGGAGTATTGTATCCTGCTTTACAGTGAAAAGAAAGGGGATTATCTCCGCAATATCGGTTATATCGGGGAGCAGCTTGATTTATACCTGGCCTCTCTTAACATCGGCGCCCTGTGGTTTGGGATCGGCAAAGCAGATGCCGGGAATTACAACGGGCTGGATTTTGTTATTATGATAGCAATTGCCAGAGTGGAGGAAAGCAAATTCCGGAAGGATATGTTTAAGAGCAAAAGGAAACCCCTGGAACAGATATGGAAAGGAAACTGCTATCAGGAGATTGGTAATATTGTAAGATTTGCGCCCAGCGCCTGCAATACGCAGCCCTGGAAGGTTGTGGCAGAGGAAAACAAACTGACCGTATACCGTTATAAGCAGCCGGGAAAGCGGGGAATTATGCCTGCCGCCAAGGTGGCGTATTATAACAGGATTGATATGGGGATTTTCCTGTTGTTTCTTGAACTATGCCTGGCGCATGAGGGGCTCAGATTTGAAAGGGCTCTTTTTGCTGATGCAGATGATGACAGTGCGGAAATGACTTTGGCTGCGGTATATCTTATAGGATGACAGAGGTATTAGCCGCCTGCGCTTCTGCGGAGGGCTGGGATATCTAATTGATTGGATTACTGTAATGTGAGCCAATTATTAACAGCGCCAGAAACACCAGAAGCAGAAATTCGGAAACAAACCAAAAAAGCGTTAAAATATTCGTTTCACCTGTTCGTCAAAATCCGACCAGTCATTACCCTGAACAGAACAAATTATGTGGGGGATGTACGAAAGCATACTGAGTTCAAGTTCAAACCGCTGTTCAAACAGATTTGGGCAGCCAAGTTCCTCAAGCATTGCGTCAATCCGTGATGACCAGCCTGGCCCTTTGGCCTGCTTAGCAAAAGAGATAGCGATCTGTGCATTTTCTCTTTTCAGATATAAGCATAAAGGATTAAGAGGAGCCAGCTTTTCTGAAATACTCCGTATATATGAACGGACTTCATCATTGGAAGCTTTTCTGAATAAAAGTTCATTCACAGGATTTTGCAGGAAACCGCTATCCATGATAACTGTATTGTCAACATCAATATTTAAAGAAACCCAATAGTCTAACCGTTCAAGTGCACAGGATATGTAATGTTGAATATTGATCTGTTGATTATGCTCATCCCCCATGTCCCACTTTCTAAAGTTATCCGCAACAAAATCAGGACATTTATCCAACCGCAGATAGACATAATTTACAGTCCGCATGGATATTGCCCAAAGCTCTTCCGCTATTTTTGAATGACGGGCATGGAATGTATCAAACTCATTGATCGGGATACCCGCCATTTCATAGAAATCACAGGGTATTCGTTCATCCCCTTCAAAAAACACACTTACTGCTTCTCCTTTTGAAGACAGACGGTTAAAAAGCTTCTGCGCCGCGGTTGTTTTTCCAGTTCCGGGTAAACCTTCAACAAGTATTAACTGTTTCATTGTAATGTTCCTTCTTTCTAATCGGCAGTACTGTTATGAAGCATGTGCCTGGATTTGGTGCATTGCTCATTATACATATATGTATAATAACAATGTTAAAACAATACATTATCAAAAACGATAAATATAATATGAGGAGCACTTAATGCAATTAACTGTAGTCATTAAACAGACATACCAATACAGGAAAAGGATGATATATATTGAGGAACCAATTCTTTCATAGAGAAAGATAACGACAGTCTTGTTTTTCCCGAAAAGTGAAACAATCCTATGGCCGGATAAAAGAATCCGCCACACAAGCGGGCAGTACAAATCATTGAGGGCCTTATTGTGACCAGGGTAAATGCGCAAAACATCAATAATCGTACTTAAAGACCAAATATCAGGGAAGCAGAAACCAAGCTGCTTCCCTGACCATATTTTTATTATTCCATTGCCGCTATTATTTCATTATACTCTTTCTTCAATTCAGGATAACTCTGGTTTCCATATTCCTCCAGTCGGCTCATACCGATCTGTTCTGCCTGCTGAATCATCTCCTGGAATGCTTCCTCACAGGCCTCTTCGCTTTCTGCCATAAAAATATTGGTCTGTTGGTTCTTTACCATTTCATCCAGTTTTGCATTAATATTTGCTTCATCAGAATCTGTTGCAAACCGGATCATACCTATAACAGGATTTCTCTTCACATAAGCGGTCAGATTTTTTCTGTCTTCTGCTGTCTGAGAGTCTGCGTTTGCTTCAGCTATACTGGTTCCAATTGCATTATGGGCCAACCAACCCCAATATTTTAGCCCTCTGGGCTGAAGTACTGAATTATCTCCCTGATAATCATAATTAAATATAGGGTACCCTTCACTGTCAGTAGTATAATCTTCGCCTTCAATCCCCCACAGTAAAAGTTTCATTCCTTCATCACTATAGGCATAAGCCAACACTTTATATGCAGCTTCCACATCCTTACAGGATCGGGTAAGATAAAGTCCGCGGCCCCCACAACTGGTATCATATGCTACACAGTTATCACTCAATTCCGTAGTTACCAGGGAAAAAGCATAATCATCTCCATTAGCCTTTATTGCGGTATTATAATTATCTGCATGATTATCATAACCGAAATTTGCAAATACTTTACCTCCCACACAGATTTCCTTCGTCTCATCTTCGGATTGATATGCAAAATTTTCCGCACTCAGATAACCTTTCCTATACCGTTCATTCACCTTTTTATAATAATCCAAAATACCATCCTGACGGAGCCACCATTTCAATCTACCATCTGACGCTTCATAGTAGCCACCATTTTTAAGTCCTATCTGCTGCATCAGCCAGTTGAATTTATGTATACAGTTAAAAGAGCATACCATATAATCCGGATAAGCCTGAGATACTTTTTCAAACGCCGTATCCAAATCATCCAGGGTATTAAATTCCAGTCCCAGTTCATCCGCAATATCTTTCCTGTACATAAATCCAGGGCCCTCAGTTAATATTTTATCATACTCTTTATAGGCGTAATCTGGAGAAAAGCCGCATCCAATAGTATAATAATGACCATCAGAAGCCTTGTTTACAAACTGATATACCGGATCTACTTCGAATGAAACATCAGGGTACATTTCATGAAGTTCATCCAGTGGATAACAAACCTGAGAATCTGCAAGATACTGATACCGGTAAGAGCATATAATATCGGGCATATCTCCGGATGCCACCATCAAAGACAGCTGATTTTCGTCTGCTGCCCTAGTAACTTCAATATTCACTCCCAGTCTCTTTTCAAACTCCTCAGGAACTGCACCTTCCCATTTATCATAAGGCCACCATGTTTCATCCACAAATAATGTTAATGTAGGATTTTCTCCTGAATCTGTAGGTACATCCCCTTCCGGACCCGTTGCCTCAGCTGCCGTGTTTTCCATCCCTCCTTCCGATGTACTCACATCTTTTTGTGTCCCCTGTGAATCGCCGCATGCCATCAAAGACATTGTCATAGCGACAGTCAACAGAACTGCTAATACTTTTTTGCATTTCATACTCTCATCCTCCTGGTTTTGCGGAGTAAAATTCGAACGCTGTATAAGCAGACGATTTCCCCCATAAGATTTAAAGATTAACCGAAGAATCAATAATTCTTCGGATTACTACCGTTCCCACTACACACTTATTCCTTCACGGCCCCAATCATCATACCCTGTACAAAGTATTTTTGTAAAAACGGATATACACACATAATAGGAACCATTGATACTGCCATTGCAGTAGCTTGTACGGTAAATGACGTGGCAGTATTCGCTTGGGAAATCTGCCCAGCTGCATCCGCATTAGCTGCCGATGCCAATGTTTGATTAATCGTTGTCATCATCTTAAAAGATAATGTTTGTAGACTAATATCCCTCACATAATATGCCGAATCTAACCAGCTGTTCCACTGCCCTACTGCGGCAAAGAGAGCTAATGTAGCCAGAAAAGGTTTTGAAACAGGAAGTACTATCTTTGTCAGAATCTTAATTTCTCTCGCACCGTCAATCTTGGCCGCTTCTATCATGGATTCCGGAATAGAAGCAAAAAAATTAATACCAGTCATAACAAAAATGTATTCCTTTCGCCACCAGGAACTTCCCGCGCAAAAGGTATTCAAAAGGCCCAAACTTCTTAGCAATACGTAATAAGGAATCAGTCCGCCGGAAAAATACATGGTAAATATGACCAGGAATCTGTATCCCTTTTTAAACATCAGATTATTTCTCGACAGCGCATAGCTGAACATGCTGGTAAAACCCGTGCATAATACAGTTCCTACTATAGTCCTTGCTACGGAGACAAAAAAGCATGCCGCCAGCCTCATCCCCGATAAACAGTTCGTAATTGGAAAGCGTAAATTTTCTTGGACATAGGTAAACACCTCCCTTCATCAAATCGAGCCCGTCATTAAAAGAACATATAATTGTGTAATAAAAAGGATATAATGTAACAATCCCTACAAATGCCAGAAGGATGTAAACTGCCACATTTACCACTTTGTCTTCGCTTATTTTACCCTTCATTAGCGCACCTCCTAAAACAGGCCTTCCCCTGATACTTTTTTTGCTATCTGATTGCTGATAACTACCAGCGTTATTGAAATAAGGGACTGTATCAGATCTACTGCTGTAGCATAGGAAAAGCGCCCCTGTGCCATTCCCATTTTGAAAGCATATGTCTGGATAATTTCTGATGTGGCATTATTTACCGTATTACCCATCAAGAAAGACTGCTCAAAGTTCGATCCTACCATACCTCCTCCCAAAAAACTTCCTATGGACAAAATAAGGACCGTTACAATTGCCCCCTTAATTCCAGGCAGCGTAATATGCCAAATTCGCTTCAATCTACCAGCTCCATCAATACTGGCCGCTTCATAAAGAGTACTGTCAATACCTGAAATAGCCGCCAGAAAAATAATTGCCCACCAGCCGGAACTTTTCCAGATAGAAAGAACCACCGTCATTCCCCAAAAATAATCCGGATCCGTAAGAAAAGGAATCCCTTTTGATATTATCCCAGCGTTTACCAGAAGCTGGTTTAATACTCCGTTATTTTGGGCAAATAAAGCGCTGCTGATACCGCCATATAAAATTTTAAGATATAAAATTAGGCAGATAACTTACCGTCTGAGACCGCTTTTTTAAAAAATTTATTATGACATTCAGATATCAGGATTGCCAGAATTATAGGTACCGGAAATGCAAATATCATCTTCAGAGGTACTAATCGCTATGGTATTTCTCAAAAGTTCACCAAACCGGTAATCTGTAAAGAACTCTTTAAAATATTTCAGCCCGACCCATTCACTTGTAAATATCCCGCCAACTCCCGAAGTCAGTTTATACGACTTAAATGCCAGGATAATGCCGAACATGGGAACCACTGAAAAAACCAGTAAATACAAAACTCCGGCCAACGCAAATACCTGTAGCTCTATCTGCCTGCCGAAACGCTTTACAGACTTTTTCATCGACGGTTTCTTTTTCATTTTTCCTGTCTCCCCTCTTTTCCTTTATTGCCCTTCCTTCGTTTTATAGCTATATTGTATCTTGAGTTTTCATTAATAAATATCGTATATTCTTTTGCTTTAAGTTAATATTTTTTCATTATAAAAACTTCTGTGAAAAATCTTCATATATTAATGAAAGATCTTTAGAGGATTATCCTCAGGCATATTTTTAAATATGAAAAAAATAAAATTTCTACACAAAACCTAAAAATTTACACACTCGATTTTATCTGATTATATTGTTTTTCAATACAAATTTGTAGATAATGAATATAGAGATCCTCTAAAGAGAGGGGGAGGTTATTTTGTTTCCAAATATTACCAGGCTTCAGAACCGTTTTATCATCTGTTATCTTCTGGCTGTTTTTATACCCATTATGCTATTAAGCAGTATGATTTATTCTTATCACAGCCATCAAAGGACAAGGGACTATATCACCGGTAAAAAGAACTCTTTAATCATCGAACAGAACTATCTGGAAAGCCAACTGAACAGTTCTTCCAACTACTTTAATCAACTAAAGTCTAATTATGAACTTCAGTCTTTGCTAAAGGGTATCTATGCTTCCGAAAGGGAAATTGTCTATGTTTATAACAGCCAGCTCTATTCCCTGATCAGCAGTATTTTTTTATATGATTCCAATATCAGCGGCATCACCCTATACACACAGAATACCAATGCCGCAAATATCCTGAATTATTTTGAACCCATGTCAGCCTGTCCTGTGTATGAAGATTTCCAGGCGGAACTGATTGACGGTTTCTGGAAAGCAGAGGAAGAAAAGGACGGCGCCGGCTTTTCCTTTTATATCGGCTTTTCCAATCCGCCGTCGGCGGCCTTTCCCGGTATTGTAAAGCTGAGTTACAACCATAATATTTTCAGCTCCTGCGAAGCGGACAGCCCGGAGTCTTCCGTTTACGTATTCCTGAACGGCCGCCCCATCTACCGGAGCAATGACGCGCCGGAAGCATCTGCGTGCCTGGAAGCCCATGAGCAGCAGCTCCTTGCCCAGACGCAGGCCGATGCCCCTCAGGTCATCCTGGACGGGAAAAGCCGCAGCATCATCAGCGCGATTTCTTTGGATAACGGCATTTTCCACGTAATAAGGGTGACGCCGGAAACAGGAAATATTTTTTCCTATCAGCCGTTTTTGCTCAGCCTGGCCATATCGGTTCTGATTCTTGGCAGCGCCAGCATTATTATCTTCTGCCTCATATTCAAACCGCTGAAAAACATTGTAAGGCTTTCCGAACATATGAACCGTCAGAACAGCCACACCCTTTCCCTTTATCCCGGGAAAATTTCCAGGGATGAAACCGGGGATCTGATTCTTTCCTTCAACCGGATGTCCGAGAGGATCAATGAGCTGTCCGAAAGCCTGCTGAATAATGAAATACAGTTGAAAAATGCACAGATAGAGGCCCTGCAGAACCAGCTCAATCCCCACTTCTTTTATGGCACGCTGGAAAGCATCCGCATGATAGCGGAAGCCAATCATCAGGAGCTGATATCCGATATCGCATATTCCTTCGGCAACCTGATGCGTTATTCCCTTTCCAGGGAGTATCTGGTCCCGGTGTCCAGGGAAATAGAAATGACGCGGCAGTATGTTTCCATCCAGGAAAAAAGGCTGGTAAACCGTTTCGAAATCAGCTGGGATATCTGCGAACTGAACGACAAATGGCGCTGTCCCAAATTTGCCCTTTTTAATATGGTGGAAAATGTATTTTCCCATAATGTGAGCAAATGCAGAAGCTTTATTCAGGCCGCCGTAATCCTGAAAAAAGACGGGGATGATCTTATCATCACAGTCAAAAATACCGGCCCCGGCATTCCTCCGGAAAGGCTCGCCCATCTTCGCTACCTGCTGGAGCATCCCAGGGAACGGGATACCATGACGAGTGAAAATAACGGCCGCGGTATTTTTAATATCAACGACCGTCTCAGGCTGTTTTACGGCGGGGACTACCGTCTGGACATCGACAGCGAGGAAAATGTCCTTACGGTATGCAGCGTGCGGATCTGTAAACATTATAATGGTTTTTAGGAAAATTCAGGCGCGGCACCTGCGCGCGGACAGGAGCGGAAATGCTGAAGCTATTGCTGGTTGATGATGAATATATTGTTTTAAAAGGTCTGGAAATCGTTCTGCGTGATCAGAAAGAGGTGTCACTTGAAATCAGAACCGCAATCGATGCGGTGGACGCCTATGAAAAGGCGGAGGGCTGGACGCCGGATGTTATTATCGCGGATATTAATATGCCCGAGATTGACGGTCTTACCATGCTGGAACGTCTTTCTGTTACGATTCCTTTATGCAGGTTTATCATCGTCAGCGGATATGAGGAAAATGAATATCTGAAACGTGCGCTGAAGCTTCATGTGGATGATTATCTTCTGAAGCCGGTGGATAAGCTTTATTTAATCCGGCGTCTCAAGCAAATAGACGAGGAAAAACAGGCCCGCATTAAAAATACCCTGATGAAGTGCAGGCTGATGCTGTTTCGGGGTCATTTTTTCCATGATTCCGAATTTTCCGGACAGGAAACAGAGGAATTTCTCTATCTTCCTTATTTTTCACTGTTTGTTGCAGGGCTATCCCCTTCCGGGGCCAGGGAAGCTAAGAGCCGCCTGGCCGGCTATTTTGAACAGATATTCGTTTTTTCCCAGAATAACTGGAGTATCTTCCTCCTTAATTATTCCGTGAAGCTGCAGACGGAGGATATCCGGGCGATCCTGGCCCATGTGCTGGACGGCAGCATCTCCGGCATTGCCGATACAAAGCAGAATGGGGAAAAGCAGGCATTTCTTGAACAGATTGCCTTCCATTATCAGAATGCGTTGTGCGATATGCTTTTGTCAATTCTTCCGGTATCCGAGGCTGCAAAAGCGCGCGCTGCCGAAAAAATTGCAGCGCATACCCTCGCCAGTGCCGTCAGGGTCATCACCTTTGAATTAAGCGCGGCGGCCTATGTAAATGAAATTTATGCTGCGGCAGAAGCTCCGGAAGATAGTTTCCTGATGGTATTTACGGAAACCCTGTCCGCCTATATCATGATTGCCGATATCAATTTACCCGCCGCCTCCATACAGAAGCTTTACCAGACGCATGTAAAAGCGGTTGTCAACGAAAGGACGCTTGCCGCCTTTCTGGAAAAATCCCAGAACCTGGGGAACGATCTCCTCACTCCTGCGGAACAGGAGGCCTATTCCTCCAAAGTGGATGCTGCAAGAGCCTATATTGCCGAACATTATCAGGAGGATATCGCCCTGGAACAGGTTGCTGAATTTGTATCCGTGAATCCCAGCTATCTGAGCTATATTTTCAAAAAAGAGACCGGGATCACCTTTCTTCAGTATCTGACAAACGTGCGTATGCAGAAAGCCTGTCAGCTGATGACTGCGGATCCTGGCCTCTCTTTGGAGGAAATCGCCATAAGATGCGGTTACCATTCCGCCTCTTATTTTCATAAAATATTCCGCGGGAAATTCGGCGTAAGTCCGCGGCAGTGGCTGCAAAACGCAAATATCTGTAACGACTGATTTTCAGAATAATCAATGTATCTATACAGCCAGGTAACGGAAAGACCCCGAATTAATTCTGATTCGGGGTCTGAAAAGCCTTACTTTCCGTTATGGGAACCATTATTTCAATTCTGGTGTCCTGTCCTTCTTCACTGTAAATTGACAGGCCATATTCCTCGCCATAGTAAATACGGATCCTGTCATTTACATTTTTCAGTCCGTAACCCTTAGAATCTTTTTTCATAACTTCTTCATCCACTTTTCTTCCAAAGCCCGGGCCATTATCGGCAACCGCCAGAATAAGGGATTCATCGCGCACTTTCGCCGTGATGGACAGCCTGCCTCTTCCTTCTCTTTTCTTATCAATACCGTGTTCCAGCGCATTCTCAATCAGCGGTTGGAGCACATTGCATATAACTTCACAGGGACGGCATTCTTCCTCGATATCATATTCCACATCGAATCCGTTGCTGTGCAGGGCCAGCTGTATGCTGATATAGCTTTTGGCATTCAGCAGTTCCTCTTCCACTGTAGTAACGGCCCTTCCGCTGTTGAGGGCTGTGCGGTAAAAACTGGAGATATCCCTGCTGATTTTTGCAATCTCCTTTTCTCCGGCCTTCAGTGCGCTCCAGTTAATAAAGGAAAGGGTATTATAAAGAAAATGAGGATTCAGCTGGGCCTGCAGCATTTTGAATTCCGCTTCCTTCTGTATAATCTGACTGCGGTAAACCTCGTTTACCAGTACATTCAGTTTTCTTGTCATGGCTCCGAACGCGTTGGTCAGCTGTCCGACTTCATCCTGCGCTTCTGTGCCCACCTCCATGGTAAAATCCCCTTCTTCCACGCGATGGATGCTCTTTTGCAGATTCTGCAGCGGCCCCAGCAGCCACCGGCACAGAATTCCGCTCATCATCAGACACAGGATGGCTGCCAGAATCAGATGCAGGAAGGTCGCCCGCAGGATGCCGGGATCATGTACCTCCAGATTTTTCACCGGGACAAAACAGAAGGATTTCCATTTGGTTTCCGGGATTTCATTTACAAACAGATAATAGGAAGTTCCCTGCAATTTGATCTGGTCAAAGGTTTCTGCGGTTTCATAACCGGTGAATTCTTCCGTACCGGCGCTGGCATAAACAGGCTCCCCCTCCGCATCGGAAAGCACAAGTCCGGCTCCGTCTTTCAGCATCAGCCCCAGAGTGTCCGACACCCGGAATTCAATATAGAGGACGTTGGTCAGATTCTTTCCTCCGGGAGGGTACTGGCACGTTACGGCCAGCTTATTATCCTTTATCTGATACGCCATAGGCAGCCTGCCGTTTTCCGCCTGGTAATCCTGCAGTTCTTCTAACGGGTACAGATATTTGGAATGTCCCTTCAGGGTTTCATTATCTGTATAAATCTTAACCACCAGGATGTTGGAATGAGAACTTACTATACTGTCTATGGTCGGCTCCAGCGTATTTTCAAACATCAGATACTGATCAAAATATCCGATTCCTTCCGTGTTCAGGCACTGCATAATCTGCGTATTATAAAGCAGGCTGGACAGCACGGTCTGATATTGTATCAGAAGGTTATTCAGCATGGTATTGGCCTGCCAGATCTGTTCCTTAATGCTCTGCTTTTCCTCATACAGCAGATTGGCCTTAGCCTGATGATAGGAATAGATCCCCAGCGGAATCAGCGTTATGCTTGATGTCAGAAAAAATGCGGCAAACATTTTATGGGAAAATTTTGCATCCCGGATCGCTTTTGTGCATCTTGCCCAGATCCCCATCCTTATCCCTCCAGTCCCCTGCTGCAGAACCATCTATACGGAATGTTCCCTGTACTGCGCCGGAGATTCCCCTACATTATTTTTAAATGCTATATTAAAATAGGAATAGTTCTGATACCCCACCTTTGCGGCAATATCAGAAATCCTCATATTTCCTGAACGCAGAAGCTCTTTTGCTTTATCCAGGCGTATCATGGTGATATATTTAATCAGGCTCACTCCCACTTCCTTTTTAAACAGGTAGCTCAGATAGGAAGGGGATAAATACACCTCTTCCGCAATGGACTGCAGGCTGATATCCTCCTGATACCTCTTTTCCACGATTTCCATCACCGATCGAATCACACGTTTCTGCTCAGAGCTGCTCTTATTTTCAGAAACCGCCGAAGGAATCAGCTTTCCGGCAAGGCTGAGCATAAAATTATGGATACCTGAAAGGGAATTTTCGGAAAACAGCTGATCCAGATAATCCTTAAACGCGTTCCCGTCTCCCGCCGGCGCCTCTTTTTCTCCTGCCTTTTCCAGAAGCTTTTTCAGCAGATTCGCATACAGGTATTTTACATAAATCTGAGAGTCACTGATGTGGGAACGCAGTTCTTCCCTGAGCAGGACCAGATTTTCACTGATATAAGCAAGGCTGCCGTTATCGATTCCATGGCAGATTTCTTTCACAATCCTTCCGATAATCAGTTCTGCTTTTCCGGATTCTCCCACGCCTTCCCGAGCATAAAAGATTTGATTTCCATCCACAAAAAAATGAAACCTGAGCATTTCCTCCATTTTGTGGAATTCCTCCGGCAAATCCTCCAGCCTTACCCCGCAGCCGCCAAGGATAACACAGGCCTGCAGGATACCGCACTGCGCTAAATACTCTGTAATCCCTGCCTCCTCCTTTTTCTCCGAAGGCCTGTGCTTTCGCAGGAGAAGGAAAATTCCCTCGCTTACAGTTATGCACCTGGCCTCCTCTCCATAACGCGCTTCCAGCCCGTCAAAAAAATCGGCAATCGCCGTTTCCTTTTCCTCCTGCAGATCGAAAAGCTGGGGGCTGCATGTTTCCCATGTATGAAAAAGCTGCTCCAGTTCTTCAGGCGCCGGTCCCTTCCGGGTAAGGAAGCTGTTTATCCCGTCCGCTCCGCCGCCTTCCCAATACCGTTTTAATTTGCTCTCCTCTTCCATCGCAGACTCCACCACTTCCGTCAGCACCTTCTGGAATTCATCCGGATCCACGGGTTTGAGAAAATAATGCAGGACTCTGTTTTCCAAGGCGGTTTTGGCATAATTGAAATCCGCAAAGGCGCTGAAAATAACGATTTTCAGGCTTCTGAATTTCTGGTTTGCAAGAACAAGTAGTTCCAGCCCATCCATAAAGGGCATTTTGATATCGGTAAAAAGGATATCAATGTCATTTTCTTCCAGGCACCGCATCGCCTCTTCCCCATTTTCCGCCATATAAATCCGGAATTCATAAAGGCTTTGCCCCAGCAGAAAGCTGATTCCTTCTCTTTCAATGAATTCGTCATCTGCAATTAAAACCGAAAGCATCTTAGCTCCTTTCTGTATACGGCCGCCCGGCCTATTTATTCCTTCACCGATCCCAAAGTAATGCCGGTGACAAAATATTTCTGCAGGAAAGGATAAATTACCAGTATCGGCACAAGGGCAATCATAATTTTGCCGCATTCAACGTCTTATTCGATGACTGCATAATATTTTCCAGCTGCTTGGGATCTGTAATATTCGTGGTATCCGTAGGGATTACCAGCTGCTGGATATAGGTCATCATCGGTACTTTGGACGGCGTATTAATATAAATCATGCCGTCAAAAAATGCATTCCACTGATTCACAATACTGAAAAGCGTAATTGTGGCCAGGCAGGGAAGGGATATGGGCAGGAATATTTTAAACAGGATATCAACGTGGGAAGCGCCGTCCATGATGGCTGCTTCTTCCATTCCCGGACTGATATTCCTGAAATAATTCATCAATAGAATCACATTGTATATAGGAACCGCCCCCGGAAGCACCAGCGACCAGAAGGAATCAATCAGCCCCAGACGGCTGACCGTCAGATACAAAGGAATCAGTCCTGCAGAAAACATCATGCAGAATACCAGGATCCACATATATACATTTCGGCCTTTAAACAGCTTTGGGGATTTGGAAAGAGGATACGCCATCAGCACCGTCAAAATAAAATTCAGCCCTCCTCCTACTATAACACGAAGTACGGATACTCCAAAAGCTGTAAAAAATCCGGTATCCTTTAAAAGCATTTTGTAGGAAGCAAAGGTAAATCCCTTTGGCAGCAAAAAAACTTCCCCGGCCGCCGCCCTGGATTTATTGCTGAAGGAAAGGGACATTGTGTTCAAAAACGGGATCAGACATGTAAGGCTCACCGCGATTACAATAATTACTATTATGTAATGGACCAGTTTTTCTCCGGGTCTTTCTTTGATTTTCATACCTGTTATCACCTTTCTTTTCATTTTCAGAAGATTCGGTAGTTGGCAAACTTTTCAGCGAGCTTATAGGAAATGATAATCAGTACGAAACTGATGACCGACTTCATCATCCCCACAGCCGTTGCAAGGCTGAACTGCGCATTTTCCAGGCCCATTCGATAGACATAGGTATCAATAATATCTCCGGTCCGGTACACCAGCGGATTATACAGGTTAAAAATCTGATCAAAGCCCGCGTTGAGAACATTTCCCAGACTCAGCGTGCCCACCAGCACAATGGTGCTCACTATGGAAGGCAGGGTAATATACCACAGCTGTTTGGATTTTGTGGCCCCGTCAATTGCACTGGCTTCATAAAGCGTGGGATCAATCCCCGCCAGGGCCGCCAGAAAAATAATACTGTTGTAGCCAAAGCCTTTCCACACATCTGAAAGAACTACAATCGGCCGGAACCAGGTATTGCTTCCCATAAAAATAATCGGTTCTATCCCTATAGAAGACAGCAGTGTATTAATAATTCCGGATTTTGAAAAAATATCCGCAATAATACTTCCCAGGATAACCCAGGAAATAAAGTTGGGCAGATATACAATTGTCTGCAGCGTCCTTTTTAAAAGCTTGCATCTGACGGCATTGAGCATCAGTGCGAATACCAGCGGCACCAGCAGGTTCAGCAGCATTTTGGATACTGCAATCACCAGGGTATTTACAAAAATCTGCCTGCTGTCAGGAAGCTGGAACATGAATTTAAAATTATCCAGTCCCACCCATTTGGAACCAAGAAGCCCCTTGGCCGGAAGGAAATTCTGGAACGCCATCATCAGGCCGCCCAAAGGTATTATATTAAAAATCAGTATAAAAATCATGCCGGGAGCCATCATTGCATGAAAAGTGATATTTGCTTTCCTGTTTTTCAATCTGTTCCTCCTTGTTTTGCGGAGCAAAATGCGAGCTCTCTGCGAGCAGAGGATTTTCCTCCTTGTTTTGCGGAGCAAAATGCGAGCTCTCTGCGAGCAGAGGATTTTCCTCCTTGTTTTGCGGAGCAAAATGTGAGCAGAGAATTTTCCTCCTTATAACAGCCAGACACCTGTTTTGCAGGCATCTGGCTGTTTTTTCACCAGCTATCTTCAGCCCTGATTTTTTACAATTTCAGTAGCCTCTTCCATAATCTGATCTCCGCCCAGCGCTTTCCACTGCGTTACGAATTCATCAAAATAGTCCAGATCCTTTTCTCCTGTAATGATCGCCAGGAGCGCTTCATTTTCCATTTTTTCAAGGGAGGTCCATCTTGCCACCATGGAATCTGTCATGGCAAAAAATACGCAATTGTCCGCCACCTTGACATTCTCCCTGCTGGCCACCTCATAGCCGCCGGTACGGGCCATAAAGCCTGACCACTGATCCCTGTTTCCCACAGGATCCTCTCTGTATTTCAGTCTCGCTTCATACACAGGAACCATGATATCGCTCAGGATGCTGGGATCTTTCTTTTCCTCCGCTTCATTCAGCGCTGCATATTCCTTTGGCATATAATCCTGTTCAGAAAACTGGAGGCTTAACGGAATGATGGTTTTGCCGTCTGCGGGAGTCCCTCTGTAAGGATAAGCATAATCTTCCGGCAGATCCTTGATAGGCTGCAGCCACTCGCTGAGATGACTCTGCAGTTTCATCAGCGCTTCCGGGTGCGGGAAGTCTTTGCGCACAACTGCCCAGCGTGTGTGGATTTCCTGCTGATAGGTCTTAAATTCGCCGTTTGCATCCAGCGGGCACAGGTACGGCTGCCAGTCCGCCTCGGGATCATTATTTACGCTGTCCTGAAGAGTGTAAGCCGCCCACCAGGGTCCGAACATGATACCGCATTTTCCTGCCGCCAGAGGCGCATTGATATCGTTAGGGTTCCTAACTGCAAATTCCTCGTCAATCAGCTTATCCGCATACATCTGGCGGAGTGTTTTCAGCGCTTCCTTGGTTTCCGGCGCGATGGTGCCGTAAGTAACATTTCCGTTTTCATCCTTCAGCCACTGGCGGGGATAAGAATTATAATAGCCGAAAATGGGATCCATGGAATGATTGGAATTATAAATGCCTGCCACTCTCTGGTCGCAGAGGATACCGATGGTATCATTCTCTCCATTTCCATCAGGGTCGTTATTTTTAAAGGCTTCCGCGATTTCCAGGAGCTCTTCTAAGGAGCTTGGCTCTTTCAGATTCAGCTTATCCAGCCAGTCCTTGCGGATCCAGGTAAATGCATAGGAATAACCGGGAACATAATTGGAAATGGCCATCAGCTTTCCGTCAAAGGTACAGGTTTCAAATTTTCTGTCCCCATAAGTATCGAGAACCTCTTTGTTGTAAGGGCTCATTCCGTTTTCATATGCTTCGTCCAGCTCTGCCACCAGGCCTGATTCCACAAGCTGGGACAACAGGATCTGGTTGGGAACCATCATGATATCGGGCATCTGGCCGGAGGTAATGGCAAGGCTGACCTTCTGGGAAAGAGCTGCGTCATCCACCGCCATCCACTCCACCTTCACATCCATATTCCAGCGTTCCTTATATAGACGGGTAAACTCGTTGTCTTCCAGCGTATCTCCGTCAGGCAGATTTAAATCCTGGGGATTTCCCAGTCCACCTACAGTCACGGTAAGCGTTTCTTCGTAAGGATCATCCCATCCTTGGGGAACCGGGATTCCATCAGAAGGAAGATTCTGTGCGCTTTCCCCGCTCCCGGTTCCTGTCTGGTTTTCCGCAGCCGCGGTATTTCCTGTGCTTCCCGTCTGCTCCTGTTGTCCGCAGCCGACGAGGGATATTGTCATTGACAGTGTCAGCAACACTGCTACAAGCTTCTTTTTCATGATACTACCTCCGCTTTTTTATATTACGATCCATCCGGGTGGTCTTTGTATTTTTATAATAAGCAGAATCTGCATCCCGGACAAGATTAGGTTTTTACGATCTGTTTTTGTTTTTTATGATCTGTATGCAGATTTTTCAGGATCCACTGACTGTGATCTGTGTAATTGAACAGGGCGGAAGCATGAATTTCAGGCCGCTGTCAGTGAACGCTGCACCCTGCAACTCACGCGGCTTCACCTGCTGCGCCGCTTCAAAGGTATTATGCGCCGCACAGTCCGCCTGCAGCAGCCTTCCTTTTATTGTAGTGCCGTAAAAGCCCAGCAGATAACAGTCAATCTGCTCAGACTGCTCCAAAGATAAATTGCTGATCGTCAGGGTGAGTACACCGTTTTTCATGGATGCCGTATGGGACATGTTGAGAATCCGGCTTTCTTCGTCTCCGATTTCTTCTGTTTCCAGCCAGCTGTCAAGCAACTGGGCATCCTGATGCTCTTTATAAAGTGCAAATGTGTGGTAGGTGGGCGTCAGAAGCATCCTGTCGCCTTCTGTCAGGATAATGGAATGAATTACATTTACCATCTGCGCCAGGTTGGCCATCACCACCCGGTCCGCGTGCCTGTTGAAAATATCCAGCTGCACTGCAGCCAGCAGCGCATCCCGCATGGTTCCCTGCTGGTAAAGGAACGCAGGATGTGTTCCCGGCTCTACCTCATACCAGGCTCCCCATTCATCCACCACCAGGCCTATCTCATGCCTGGGATCGTACCGGCTCATGATTTCACAATGCTTTTCTATCAGTTCTTCCATCCTCCGCGCCCGGACAAATCCTCTGTAATAATCGGATACATCAAATTCCGTAGCTCTTTTCTTATGGTCCCAGGTGTTGGGCTGGGTGTAGTAATGAAGCGATATGCCGTCCATGAGACGTCTTTCCCCGCAAAACGCCGCGGTCTTCATAACGCCCTCCGTCCAGTTGTAATCGGCCACATCCGCTCCGCCTGCAATACAATAAAGCCGGTTGTCCCCGTAATTACGGCAGAAGGTGCGGTAACGGCGGAAGGCCTGGCCATATTGTTCGGGTGTCATATTCCCGCCGCAGCCCCAGTTTTCGTTGCCCACTCCCCAGTATTTTACCTTCCAGGGCTGCGGATGGCCGTTTTTCGCCCGCAGCTCTGACATGGGCGAGGAGCCGCCGCAGGTCAGATATTCCACCCAGTCGCTCATTTCTTCCACCGTGCCGGAGCCTACATTTCCACAGATATACGGTTCACAGCCCACCTGCTCACACAGTTCCATAAACTCATGGGTACCGAAGGAATTGTCCTCCACCGTGCTTCCCCAATTGGCATTTACAATTTTCTTTCTGTCCTCTTTCGGTCCAATCCCATCCTTCCAATGATAATAATCCGCAAAACAGCCGCCCGGCCACCGCAGCACCGGCACCTGTATGTCACGCAGCGCCCTGACGACATCACACCTGAGGCCGTTCACATTTTCAACCGTGGAATCCTCCCCTACATAAATGCCTTCATAAATACCTCTTCCAATGTGTTCGGAAAATTGTCCGTACAAATCCTTGTTGATTTTAAACTTCTTGTTCCATGCATTGATTACAAGCTTTGCCATGCCTTTTCTCCTTTCGCTTTTCCCTGTCCGCGGAAAATTAATTCTATTCTAAGAACAGAAGCCGTTTTCATCAATTCAAAATTGTTACGTTTTTATTTGGTTTTTTACGGACTTTTCAGGGAGAAAAAAAGTTCCGCGGCTGCCCGTTCAGGCAATTGCAGAACTTTCTTCTTTTTTTCTGTGGGAAAACGCTGTGCCTGATAAAGCTTCCCTCCGCGCTTTCCGGGGAAACCTCCATCTACAGCGGGCAGTTGTCACAGGGGACATGGTTTCCAGACTTATTTGGCATTTCCATTATATCATATCCGTTCCGCCGATATGGGCCTACGGAGGAATTTAGCGCCTGGATTTCTGCGGTGAGCCAGAAGCCAGGATGTGCAGATACCATGTCGTCTACACCGGCATGATACCACCCTTTCAGGCAAGTTTATACAAAACAATACATTGACAAATATCAATATGATGCATATAATAAAAACGAGCCCAAAAAGAAGGGAGCGCAGACTATGACGGAAAATGAAAAAAACGCAAGGATTTTCAAAGCTTTTTGCGATGCAAACCGATGGAAAATTTTAGGCCTGCTGCAAAGCGGAGAAAAATGTGCGTGCAAATTACTGGAAGAACTTAATATCGGACAGCCAACGTTGTCCCATCATATGAAAATATTATGCGATGCAGAAATAGTTGTAGGGCGCAAAGAGGGAAAATGGACGTACTATTCCTTCAATCCGGAAGGGATTGAGCGTGCAAAGGAATTGCTGAATCAAATTACAACGGTAACAGACAGTATCCCGCGTAGCTGCAATGAATGATAAGCCGCCAGGAATAAGGCGGCTTAAATAACAGTCATTATATCGATAGATTGCAATATATAAATAGAATGGAGGGATTTCCTGCAGATGTTCAAAATTTTCTGGGACTTTTTTCAAAATCAAGTGTTGGGCATGAAATGGCTGAATAAAGTGATAGGCGGCGGATTATCCGCTGCCGGGCTTAACCTTGAAAGTAAAACCGGCGCAAGCATTCAGTTTTTCCTTTATGATACAATTAAAATCACTGTTCTGCTTTGCGTGCTTATTTACTTGATTTCCTATATCCAAAGCTATTTTCCGCCAGAAAGAAGCAAACGGATATTAGGACGTTTTCATGGCGTAGGGGCAAATATTATTGCTGCCCTGCTCGGGACAGTGACACCGTTTTGTTCCTGTTCCTCCATACCGCTTTTCATCGGTTTTACAAGCGCGGGGCTTCCGTTGGGCGTAACCTTTTCTTTTCTGATATCCTCCCCTATGGTTGACCTTGGTTCCCTCGTTCTGCTGATGAGTATCTTCGGAACAAAAATTGCTGTCATTTATGTTCTTGTAGGTTTAGTTATCGCCGTCGCAGGCGGTATCATCATTGAAAAACTGCACATGGAAAAATACGTTGAGCAGTATATCAAAACCGCCGGAAGCGTGGATATAGAAGCTCCGGATTTAACGAAAAGGGATAGGCTGAAATATGCGTGGGAGCAGGTTGCGGCTACTTTTAAAAAAGTATTTCCCTATATTCTTGTTGGCGTGGGCATCGGCGCCTTTATTCATAACTGGATACCGCAGTCCTGGATTGAAACCGCATTGGGCAGCAGCAATCCCTTTTCGGTGATTTTGGCAACACTTGTCGGCATCCCCATGTATGCGGACATTTTTGGCACAATCCCCGTTGCTGAAGCTTTATTTGCCAAAGGCGCGCAGCTTGGTGCAATCTTATCTTTTATGATGGCGGTTACTACATTGTCTCTACCGTCCCTGATAATGCTGCGAAAGGCGGTAAAACCTAAACTGCTTTCCCTCTTTATCGGTATCTGCACAGGCGGCATTATTCTTGTTGGTTATTTGTTTAACCTGCTCCACTTATTTTTGGTCTGATTGAAAGGAGATTATCATTATGGCACTGTTTGGAAGGAAAAACAAAAAAGAAGGAAACGCCCCTTGCTGCTGCGGCGGTAATTTCAATGCGGAAAGCATGGCGCAGGCGGAACAAGCAAAAACAGAGGGCGCAGACATTAAAATCTTAGGAAGCGGCTGTGCGAAATGCACCGCTTCTTGAAGTGGCTGTAAAGGCAGCTTTAGAGCAGCTGAATATGGACGCCTCCATCGATCATATTACCGACTTTACACAGATCGCAGCTTATGGCGTAATGACTACCCCCGCCCTTGTCATTGACGGAAAAGTGGTATCCTATGGAAAG